>OLSH01000003.1_pt1 | contig 393085 bp, 402 predicted proteins | sample 1643221 | NCBI WGS metagenome assembly OLSH01 (sample SAMEA3136681, study PRJEB25190) | human gut metagenome | biome: human gut; feature: human-associated habitat; material: faeces | place: Austria | collected 2013 | reverse complement strand
AAATTTATGTTTCCAGAAGCAAAAGTTTTAACACTATTAGCTAAATTCTGTAATTTCAACAACAAATCATTGTTTGAAATTCCTTCATAATAACTACTGTCTGCGTAATTTAATGTATTTTCTCTAAAACATTTAAAAAATGACTTATTTTGTGTATCATAGTAGACAGTATTTATTTTTTTTGTATTGCTATTATTTAACTCACCACCATATTCCAAACCAAGTGTACGAGCCAATTGAATTCCTTCCAATACTTCATTTTCTGCTGTACCAAAATTTTTATTAAAAGCTGTATTTTTTACTAGAATCTTATTTTCTTTTTTAGCAATTTCATCCATTAGTGTTTTCCAAGAAATTTCAATCAACAGCTCATCAGGAACTCCTGACTTCTCCCAAACTCTGTCTCCACCAATATTTTGATACCATTTTCCGTTATCAGCAAGATATTGTTTATCGGCTTCCAGTTGTATCTTTCCTTTTAAATCTCCACCAGATACTATATATGTTTTTAAAAATTCTCTTTTCGCTATATCTTGTGTTAAAAAAGCAATTGAATCAGTTATCTCTAGTATAACCTCAACTTCACTTGAAACATCAAAATAAATATCATATACCAGTTCCAAAGTTGTTCCTAATGAATTATTTGGCACTGTATCTGCTTCTACTGCTACATCATAGGCATATAAAATCGATTCTGTATCTCCTTCAAGTTTTGCATATACCCCTATTTCATTTGTTCTAAAACTTTCACTTACATTTTTATTTGTAATTCCTACAGTTATTTTGGTACTCCCTTTCTCCGAATACACTCCCAGCAAAATAAGATCTAGCTTTTTATTTACAAGCTCTTCACATTCTCTTAAATTTCCTGAATATGCTCCAGCTCCAAGTGCTGCTGCTGTTATAATAAATTTCCCTTTAGATGCTAAAGCTCTTGCTAGAAGTTCTCTTCCTTTATTTGTTACTATCATTCCATTAAATTGAGCCATTACTGTCCTCCCTTGATTGTCAATCTTTGATATGCCCTTAAAGTTATCTTTGGATATATCTTTACTCTGTTAAATGTAAAATCTATTTTTGCAGGATGTAATTCCTGTCTGATATATTGCCTTGAATATGCTGTTGGATATACATTACTATCTATTCTTTTAGAGAATACCACTCCTGACATATGTTGGCTTTTCCTCTTAGTTACTTCTATAATTTCCAGCATTTTTTTTAAATGTTCAGGGTTTATAATAGTATTATTAAGAATTTCTATTTCAAATGTTCCAGGAGCCTTCCCATAGTTAAACCATTCTTTTAATTTGGTATTTTCAAAGAAAATATTTAAAATAGTTTCTACAGAAAAAGGTGTTCCTTTTTTCATGTGTGTAAGTAAAGATAATTTTACTAGACTTCTTTTCTCTTCCAGGTTATTACTCAGATCATAATAATCTACATGCATTTCTTCAGCTAGTAAATCAACATATCTTTCTTCAAGTTCATCTATTCTATCCATTGCCACTAAGTATTTTATTTTTTCGACTATATGTTTTTTTATAGTTTCTTCCACAACCTCATAAAATATTTTTGAACTTTTATCTTTTTTAGAACTTGGAGCCAATTCTACCAGCTTTGTATTGTAAATGCTGCTTATCATTCTACTCAACTCCACTTGATTCAATATTTATTTCTGTACATTTTGCTACTTCCGTTATTTCCAATTTTCTATCTACTGGATTTCTAATTATTACCCTTTTTGCTCCACAGTTTTTCACAATTTCTATGATATCTTGGATATTTATTTCTTTTCCCATCTTATTGCTTATTTCCTTAGCATATTCATTTATTTTGTTTTTTATGAGTTCCCCTATCTCCAAGGCTCTTACTTCATCTTTTTTATATAAAGTATAAGAAAAATCTATTGTAAAATTTATTACAGATGGATCTTTGAGTTCTACTCTATCCCCTTGTGGTCTTTTCTCCTTATCATTTACTACTTCAAGAACTAATTTTTTAATTTCTTCTGATATTAAATTTCCATTGTTTCCAAGAAGATAAATATCTATATAACAAGGTGCTGGACTCACTACAACAACATCTTTTATTTCATCAGAAGCTGTTTTAGACCAAAACTTATATGATTCCTCTGGTCCTGCTGTTGTGAAACTTTCTGGTACTTCTTCTAGTCTTTCCCTATATTTTTCATCCTCTTCTTCATCAACTCCACCTATTACCTTGCTTATGTTTTCACAAGTTTCGAAATAATCAAATATATCAATTATTTCTTTTACTTCTCCTATATCAAAAATAGGTACATATCCTTCTGTAAGGCATTCAACAATTGTGTCTGCATAAAGTGTTCCTGCTTCTATTACAGCTTCATTCAAAGAAGAAAAAACATAGGCATCTTTTACAAATCTTGTTCCTGCTGGAATTATTATCTTCCTTGATTTTGCTTCCTGAATGTAACATCTCATTGTAGTTCTAGCCTTTCCAGCTTTTATCTTTCCTCCCCTTTCTCCATATAATTCTCCTTTTAATTCCAATCTTTTTCCTCTTGCATATCTTAAGTAATTTTGTTTTGCTACATCATTCATTTCTGCTTTTATAGAAGATATATATGCAGCTATGACATGATAATCTATCCATCTTGGCTCAGATTCTGCAAGAGTATTTCCTGTTTTTCCTTCATATATTTGTTTTATATCTTCCATGACCTTTACTGGATCATATTCAATAATAATTATTTCTTCATCTGTCATCTATACTCACCTTGCACCTTATTATCATTTTTCCTTCTGCATCCATTCCATCTAAAATTACTTCCAATAGCTCCATTTCAGGTATATACCTTTTAAATTGCTTTTTAATATCCACTTTTAATCCTGATAGAATTGTATTTGATGGTTTGTCCACCATTTTTGGATCTAATCCATATTCTCTATCTAAGGGAAGCTGTCCTCTTGTTGTAGAAAGAAGCAAGCTCCCTCTTTGAACTATTCCTTCTATACTAAGTGGATTTAATGAATAATCGTACTCTATAAATTCATTGGATATCTCTTTAATTACCATAGCTTTTTCTCCAGTTCAAAAATTATATTTTTATTCACTTCTTTTACAACATTTTCTTCTCTTTTTACTGTATTATCTTTTTCTATTTCCTCTATATTCTTTATTCCTCTATCTATTTCACTGATATATTCCTGAAGATTGAGAGTTATTTCACTTGCAATACTTCTCCCTCTATCATCTGTTCTTTTTACATTTTCATCAAAACTAAGTAAAAGAAAATCATTTTCAGATAAGGATTTTTCTCCTATTATTAAAGGATAATGCAATCCTGCTTCTGTAATTGTTGTAAGTTGATTCACAATACTTTCTATATTTGCAAATCTTCTTAATAGAAGTATTTTAAGATTTATTTTTCTTAAGTTTCTATAACTAAATTCTGTTATCTCTGGACTTCCAATAACAGCATGACTTGCTGTCTTTGCTCCTTTTGATATAGAGAGAGTGCTTGGAGATACTATTTGATTATTATTTACTCTAAAAGCTATATCTCCAAAATAGCCTATTTTTCCATAATTATCAAAAATCGAATATTTAGCTGCTAATGATGAATATAAATTTTGCTTTAATATTCGCTTTATCATAATATTCTCACTCCTTCAGTTATAGTTTTTCCTTGTGTTGTTGTATCTCCATCTACTCCTAAGTTGCCTTTTATAGATGTTTCCTTTTCTACACCTAACTTTCCATTTATCTCTACATCTGAATTTATAGTTACTTTTGGAGTTGAAATTATGAGTTCTTTTATGACATCTAATTTCATTACTCCTGATTTTTTATCTATTTCTATTTCGGCTCCACCAGGATATTTTAAAATTATTTTTTCTTTTACTGCTCCTCCTGGAACTTGATATTTTTTTGAATAATATGATCCTATAATATATCCTCTATTTATTCTATCTCCTATAAATAAGCATACTACTTGTGTTTCTACTGCTGGCATTTTATATTCCTGATCTCCATTTGTTAATGGAACAAGAACTTGTAAGTCTCCTGTCATTTTATTATCGAGTTCTGGAATACGAACTCTTGCAGTATAATCTTTTTCATTTATTATTTTTATTATTCCCAGTTCTATTCCTGCTATCATATTAATCCTCTTTTTTTATATAATATGCTTCTATACTTGTTGTAAAAGGACTTAAAGTCCTTGTCAGTTTATTTATCATATATTTTCCATTAAAGATTCCAGCATTTATTAAATTAAATGTTTTTCCTGCTGCAAGTGCCAATTCTCCAACTATACTTAAATTAAGTATAATTCTATCCTGGTTAATTTGTTTTAACCTTTTTTTTGCTAACTTTTCAAGACTTCTGCTTGCACTTCTCCTTGTTATTTTTAAAATTTTCTCTGGTAAGTTATTATTCTTTTTTTCAGAATAGGTATATGTTTCATCTTCTCCACTTACAGAGTCAAAATATTTTATTTCTACTTTGTCATATATATCTTTTGTTTTTTCTCGAATACCCCAATCAATAACTTCTCCACCTCTAAGGTCGATTATTCTTTCGGTTTTTTCATCTTCCATATAGGTTTCATCAAATAAGACAAGTTTATCAAATGTTAGTTTTAAATTTATTCCCTCATCAGAAGCTATCTTGTTTAAAAACTCCAAATCTGTTTCCTTGCTTTGATCAATAGAATAAAAATTTATTTTTTCTTTTACTAAATACATAAATTTTAATTTGTATTTAGCTGCTATTTCTTTTCCTATTGTTTCCAGAGATACATTATCCCAATGTTTACTATTTTTCTGGTCCTGGATGGGTCCTAATGGAATAGATAATCCTTTTATTGTTACTGTATCTTTATTAAAGCTTTTATCATCTAAATAAAAATACCCACATTTCAAGCTTTTCTTTCCTTCCAGTTCATTTTCCCAATTCACTGTTGCTAAGCTTATTTCAAGTCTATCTTTCAATTCAAAGCTCCATCCTGGTTGTAAAAATCTATATTCATCATTCCTTAAAGTGATATTTAAATCATCTATGCTACCTTTAAGGTTATCTACTATAGTTATATTTTTTAAATATGGGGAAAGAGAGGCTGATATTTCTTTCCCTTTATATATAATTCCTGCTTCTGCTCTTCTTACTAGTCTTGCATCCATGGTGGCAAATCCTCTCCTTGTTCTATTTTAATATCTGGACACTTCACAACTACTCCTGCAGGAAATATTACTATTTTCAAAAGTTCTGGATTAGCAGCTTGAAGATGTCTTGTCATTTTTTCACTTCCATAAACTTTCCAGGAAATAAGATCCCACATATCCCCAGATATAGTTGTATATGTACTAATCAAATTTGACCCTTCTTTCATCTATTCCCAGCTCCTTTAAAATTCTTTTAATTTTCTTTTCCAATTCTTCTGTTGCATAATTTATTGTTTCTTGTGTTGCATTTCCAGATATGTGAAAATGATTTTCTATATGAAGGTTTACTCCACTTGTTTCTTTACTATTGGTAGTAGACGAACTGTTATTATTTATAATTGTATTTCCTGTTGCTCTATTCAACCTTGTAAGAAGATTATATTCTTCATTTTCCTCTGCTGTGAGAACTCTCTCTCCTTTGTGAAGAGTTGCAAGGTAGTTATCAAAAGGCACATATGAAAGTCCTGTTTTATGTGATCCATCTGGTTTTTTACTTTTCATTTCTGTATCTATATCCAAAAGAAACTTTTTCACAAATGGAAAATTCTTTATTTTGTCCCCTATTCCACTAAAGAAACTACTTATTTTATCCCAAATAGTATCAATTGCATTTCCAATAACTTCTGTTACCTTTACAATACTTTCCTTTACAAGTTCCCAGTTTTCATATAATAGTGTTCCTGCCTTTATTACAAGTCCTAAAGGACCTAGTAAAAACCAATATTTATTTGCCATTTCAAATATGCTTTTTCCAAGAACTATAGCTGTTTTTTTTACAAGCTCCCAGTTTTCATATAACCAAGTTCCGCCTTTAATTACAGCCCCAATTGGACCTAATAAAAACCAATATTTATTTATCAGTTCCCATATATTTCTTCCTAATACTACTGCTCCAGCTTTTACTGTATCCCAATTATTATACAAAGCTATTCCAGCATTAATTAAAAGCCCTATTGGTGTTAAAAATTTAATAAAAAACTTGATTAACCTTCCAAAAGGATTATTGTCTAAAGCTGCCCAAAGTTTTTTTATAGCTTCCCAGAGCTCTAAAGACTTCTTTTTAATTAAATCCCAATTTTTGTATATTAGATAGGCTGTTAATGCTATTGCAGCTCCTATCCATACTACAGGACCTCCTAAAGCCATTAAAATTGTTTTAAGTGCAAGAAATACTCCACCTACTGCCTTTATTCCAATTATTACTCCTTTTAAAAAAGCCAAGCCCTTTAATACTTTTCCTAGAAGCATAAAGGCTCCTATAAAAACAAGAATATTATCTACTCCTATAAAATTGACTGCTTTTGCAAGTAGTTTTATAAATGGAGCTATCTTTTCTGCTGTTGTACTTACTACAGAAACGAGGATTATAAATCTATCTGCTATTTTATCTATAACTGTTCCAATAGTATTTAAATCTCGTTTTGGAAATAAAGTATCTATTGCTTTCTTAGCTGGAATTAGAGCTGTTCCTAACCTCTTTGCAAAGTTAGTTATCCAACCTACCATTTCTTGTAAAGTTTTATTCAAAGGTGTATCACTATAATTTCCTCTTAAAACATTTGCAAGTTCACTTATAAAGTCAGAAACCTTTTTAAATCCCTTCAAAACTGTTGGACTAAATATAAGGCTTCCTATAACTATTTTAAGTCCATCTACTGCACTTGATAACAATACCATTGCTCCAGAAGCTCCCTGAAGCATAATATCTGCCATTTGTTTAGATTTCCCTTGGGAGTTTTTATTTTCCTCTTCTAAAGCTCTTAAAGCAGCAGAACCCTTCAATACTTTTCCATCAAATTCTTTCTCAGCAGTAAGGAGCTTATCTATTGCCAATGCTCCTTGTTCTCCAAAATTTGTTTTTAAAAATGCCACTTTCTGAATTCCTGTCATTTTAGCAGTCTTTTTTTCAAGCTGCTCAATTAGTGGAATCATTCCTACAAATTCTTTTGTTACTTTGTCTTTTACTGTTATTCCCATTCTTGCTAGATTTTTTTGTGTTTTAGAATCTGCAACTTTACTTAAGGCAGCTTTTAAATCTCTACCAGCCATTCCTGATTTGATAGCTTGATCTCCCATCAGACCTATTGCTGCTGCTGTAAGTTCCAATGACATATTCAAGCTCCCTGCATCTCCAGCAGCATATTTGAAAGCTTCTCCCAACATTCCAACATTAGTATTGGTCCTAGACATTGTATTTGCAAGAATATCAGCAAATCTACCAGTATCATCCATACTCATTTTAAATGGGATCATATTATCAGACACAATATCAGCAACCATTATAAAATCTTCTCCAGAAGCTGCTGCTAAATCCAACACTCCTGGCATAGCTGCAATAATATCATTGGTTTTAAATCCTGCTAATGCAAATTTCTCCATACCTGCGGCTGCTTCACTTGCCGTAAATACTGTGGTACTTCCTAGCCTAATAGCTTCATTTTCAAGTCTTTTAAACTCTTCTCCTGTAGCACCAGATATTGCCTGTACTTTTAGCATTTGCCTGTTGAAATCTACATATGATCTAGCTGATGAATAAGCTCCTGCTCCTGCCACTGCTGTTGCAATCATTGCTCCTGTAGCAACTGTTCTTACAGCTTTTCCAGCTGCACTTTTTACTTTACCTTTGAATGATTCTACTTTATTTGCGACTCTTTGCTTAAGTTCTAATTGTGCTATTGCTCTTTCTGTATTTTTTAACTCTCTCTGATAATCTTTTAAGGGAATTTTAAGTCTTTGGAGTTCCATCCTATACTTATTAAAAGTATTTTTTTGACCTGCAATCTTTTTATCAAGTCCTTCAACTGCTTTTACAGCCGCTTGATGCTCCAATTTCATCTTTTTAGTTACTTTTGAACTTTTGCTCATTTCCTCTTCTAATCTTTTAAGATTCAGCTTTGCAAGTTTGCTTTCGTTTCCTAATCTACTCAATTCTTTTCCAGCTTTATTCATTCCAGCCATATTTTTTTCAAATTTTTTCAATTTTTCTGACTGTGCAGCAAGTTTACCAGCTTCATCTTGGAGTTTTCCCACTTTATCAGAAAAAGCTTTAAAATTTCCACCAAAGGCTTTATCTAATTTTGCCTTTAATTTAATTGAAATTTCTTGTCCTTTTCCTTCCATTATTTCTCCTTTTCTCCATATTTTTCAACTATCTTTATAAAATCAAATAATTCTTCTAGAGATGAATTCATCAAGGTTTCATACGATATATTCATATTTATTCCTAATGGTTGATTTAAACAAAGAGCTAATTTTTCAACTAGCTCTCTTATGTTTTCTAATGGATCATCTCCTAGTCTGCTAGCAAAAAAGAGCTAACTTTCATAGTAACTTTTGTGAAATCTTTGGCAGATAGTTTTTGCATAAGTGAATAGCTTGTTTTACTCGCTACTGCTGCAACCATTGCAAGATATGTTCCATCTAATTCTTTTATTAAAGATGTATTATCTTTTTTTCTACATTCTTTTCTCCAAGTTTTTTCTATATTTGTTAAAGAACTTCCTGTTAGACTTTCTAGGTCTAATACTATTTCTTTTATATTTCCAATAGGTTTAGAAAGTGTAATTACATTACTTTCTCCCTCATCTTCTGTTTCATCTTCCATTTTCAGCATTTCTTCTATTGTTTTTTCTTTAGTATCTTCTGTTTTTTCGGAAGTTTCGATTTTTTCTTTAATATCTTCTGCTTTTTCTGCTTTATTCAATTCTTTATCTATTTCAGAAGATTCAATTTCTTCCTTTATTTTCTTTATATTTTCTGGTAAGTCCTTTTCTTCTACATTTACAACTTCTTTTTTCATTTTATTTCCCCTCCGAATTGTTATTTTTTAATATTTCTTCTACTTTTTTTATGTCTTTTGGAAAATTAATAGCTTTTTCATTTTTTACTTCCATTTCTCCTCCTACAGACCTATTGCTGCTTTTATTGCAGCATTAATCTCTTTAGTATTTTTTCTATCTACCATGTTAAGAACATCCAATTCAAATATTTCTTTTCCATCTATTGTTAGTTTATAATAAGTTGTAGCTATAACTATTTCTGTTTCTGCCTTTCCTCCTGAAGATAAATCTCCAAAATTTTCTTCTTTAATCATTCCTTTGATATCTGCTATTAAAGTCACAATCTTATTTGTTTTATGTGTTTCTTTATCAACAACTTGTATAGCTGCTTCTATATTCAAGTTTAGAACTTCTCCGTCATCCATCGCTGCATCTTGTGTCATGTTTACAAATTTTAAATTTGTTGTCATGGCTTCATAGTGACTTTCTACTGGAACATCTACTGTTCCAGCTACTCCAAAAGCTTCTAATGATTCAGATTTTTTTGATAACTTCGGAAGTGTAACTGATGCAATCCCTTGTAAGATGTTATCTCCATTTTTTCTTACAATTGCATTATTTATTACCACAGGTATTACTGCCATTTTTCCTCCTTATGCTGCCATTTTTTCTACAAAAGTTTCTTGATATGTTGGATCATATTCAAATATAAAGTGCAATGTTTCCCCTGGAAGAACAGCTCCTATGTAGATATGCCACTTGAATTTTCCTTCAAGCATATCAGATAAACTATTTTCTTCTTTTTTAAATTCTATTCTTCCTCCTAATAATCTTCCTGTTGACACAAGTCCTGCCAAGAATACATTAATAGTATTCTGAATTAAATGTGCTCTTGCTAGTGTCATTGGTCTGTCTATGTCTTGGGCTGTATTTAAGATAATTGTATTTGAAAGGAATTTAAACATCCTTTTCACAGGTATCCACATATCTTTTGGATCATTGTTTCCTCCTGGTTGATAGCAAGATGTTCTATTGCCCCAAAGTACAAATCCATTTGTTCTCATTATTGCTGTTGTAATTCCATTAGCATTTAATAAGTTTGCTTGTTCTTCATCTAGTCTAAGTTCTTCATATTGTCCTTCTGCATTTTTATATACAAGAGCTTGTACTTTCAAATTTTTATTTGAAGGAGATTCATAAGGAACACCACTATTTCCTGCATCTACCTGCCCCATTAAAGCTGCTGCAAGTGTAGAAAGGTGATATATTTTATCTCCATTTTTTCCCTTTCCATAACAAACTATTAAATTTTCAGATATAAAATTTAGTTCTTTTTTCTTCTGTATTGCTTCCCCATACTTTATATCATCAGGAAGATCCAATATTGCTATTGTTCCATATTTACTGTTTATTCTTGTTGCTTTTGCTTCAAGAATTGCTTTTACTTCCGCTTCGTGAGAATATCCAGGTGCAATTATTGTTCCTGGTATCATAGAATATTTTGTAAATACTTCATCAATACATTCCAAGCCTTTTCTTTCTAGTGTATTAGGATCTATTCCTCCAATTATATCTAGCTTTGTTACCATGCTTGGATCTAACCAATCATATGTTGCTTCTATTTTAAGAATTTCAGAATTAAATATTTCTACTACAACTTCTCCTGTACTTTCAAAAGAGAGTTGATATTGATCTGCTTGAAGTTCTTCACTCTGTGAAGCTTTCTTTATTTTTACTGTAGATAGCATTATCCCCTTTTTTGAAAGTTTACATTTTCCTTCAACTACAGCAATATTTGTTTCTGTTTCACTTTTTTTATGTTTTTTAGGATCTAAAACATTTATTGCTATGATAGGCTTTACATTAAAAAGATTTAAAGCTGCATCTAAAGCTTCTGATATAGTAAAGCTTATATCTCCTGTTCCTCCAAAGTATTCCATTGCTTCTCTTGTACTTGTTATCAGCTGTGCCTTATTCACATTACTCAAATCTCCCATATTTATTGGAGCAGTTCCTACTACAAGCATTGGTCCTTCTACCGTTGTCATTCCTCTCAGGGAAGATGCAACTTCTTCACTATAACTTCCATGTGTGAATCCCATTATTTTCCTCCTTCCAGCATCGCTTTATTTACCCTTGCTGCTAAAGCTTTATAATACATTTGTTTTTGTCCTGTCATTTCCTTAGATATCCTTGGAAAATCTTCGATAGGAATTAAAAGTTTGGCTAATTCAGGATATTTTTTTAATAATTCATCATAATTAGCTGGTTTAGATAGAAGTGGAGTAAATTTATTTAAAGAAAGTTCTCTTGTTTTTATATCATTTCCTATATAAACAAGTCTTTGTTCTTCTACTTTTTCTTTAATTTCCTCTGCTTTTTCTTCCTTTTCTCCTACTTTTTCTTTAACTTCTTCTATTTTTTCTATTTCTTCTTCTTTTTTTATATTTTTTGCCACTTTTCCCTCCTAATATAATTTAATTTTCTGAAGTATAACATGGAATATATGCTTTAAATTCTAGCCTTGAAAACCAGTAATAATTACTACAAACATCATCTAAAAGTTCAGTTTTTATATAATTTTGGCATATTGCATATTCTTCTGGCACATTAGAATATTCCATAAATTTTTTCTTTATTTTATCTGCAATATACATATTGGTATGATATCCTGAGTTGGACTTGTTATATGTACCTATAATCATTTCAAATGTTGCTGTTCCATCATATATCCCTTCTCTTAAAGTTTGTATATCTCCTCTATATTTCAATAAGATAAAAGGAATATCTTTTGTTTCATTCCCATCTTTATCATTGTTTTTTAATCTTTCTTTATATTCTACATATGGTAAAAAACCTTTATAGAACTTCAATTCTTTTTTTCCAAGCTTCTCTGTATCAAAGGTTTCTCCTTCGAACAATTTTTTCAAACTTTCTAGGATATTATTTTCTATTTCTATTATTGGTGCTATCATTTCATTCTCAATCCCCTCATGAACTCATGTTCAAATCTCTCTGTAAATTTTTCTTGTGCATATTCTCCTATCTCCTTTGCTATCAAATCTTGTGTTGTAACCATTTGATATACAGAAGGTCCATAAGCTCTTTCCAGAGTTTCTCTTGCACTCCCCTTTCTCATATATAGCCCCAGTTTACTTGTATTTTTTAAATAGTTTCCCCAGAATAGTCCTGGAACTTCAGTTGCTTTACCCCTGACAACTGAAACTGTAATTCTTCTTTTATAATGATCTGGTTTCTTTAAATTTATTTTAAAATTTTCAAGTGCTACTCTTTTCCTGCTGTTTGATATTGCAGCTTCTAATGATGTAGTACTTGCTTTATGAACTCTTGTTCTTCCTGCAATAACTTTTGCAGGGATATTATATCCCTGCCTAGCTAATCTACTTTGATATACTCTTGTCATTGTTGTTGCTCTATTTAGAGCAAACATTATTATTTTAGGGATTTTCTTTTCTGCTTCACCAAGTAAAATTTGAGCTTCTTTTATTCTTTTCTCATCTACTTTTACTTCAAACATTAATCCTCCAGTCTAACCAAATCAATATAATGAATCCCCTCGTTTGTTCTTGAATCAACCACTTGGTATTCTATCCCAGTTAAAATAACTATGTTTGTTGGTTGAGGTAGTATTTCAAGATATTTACTTGCTACTACCAAAGTTACACCATTTTGATATAGCCCTGTTTCTATTTCTGCTGCTTGAGTAAGATATTTTTCTTTGAATGTTTGATAAGATAAAAATCCTAATATTTTAGTTCCATCTAAATCCAACCATTCAGCAAATTCATTTTCATTAAAAAATACAGTTTCAAGGTCTTTGGCTACCTGTTTTTTAAAATTACTCATATTTTTCCAACTCTTCTATTATTTCTGCTTTACTTTTTCCAGTTAAAGCAATTCCTTTTTCAGCAGCATATTTTTTTAAATCTGGAACTGTCATTTTTGAAAAGTTTATTTCTTGTTCAATATTTTCAGTTTCATTTTCTTGTGGTATTTCAGGAGCAATTTCTTTTGCTTTTTTCTCAACAGAAACAAATTTTTCTATTTCTTTATAATCCTTTTCCTCTATTTCAAATTTTTCTCCTGAAACATATAATTTTCCATTATGTTCTATGCTTGTTTTTAATACTTTTACTATCATTTTCTACCCTCCACTTATATTAAATAACTTTCATCATATACCAGCATTGTGCATCTAAAGGCTTTATAAATGGTGCTGAATGAAGCTGTAATTCATCATCATTCAAATCTGCTGATGGAACTTTTCTAATTGCTGCTTTTCCAATAAACAACCCAAGCTCATCTGTTGGTTTTTCTCTAAACGGAAATGCTCCATAATGAGTTCCAAAACTTTTTGATTTTACAAGTAATGCTGTTCCTTGTGGAAGCAATGGTTTAGTTGTTTCCTCATCCAATGATACTAAATCTTGGAATGAGTAAATTTTTAATGATAATAAAGGAATATATCCAATATAGTCAGCTCCATTTCCTAATTCTTTTGGATCTATTTGAACTATATTAGAATTAACTCTTTTTTGCATATCTACAAATTTTGGATCATCTAACAATACACTTGCAACATCTGGTGAAACAACCAAACTATCTGGTGATATTCCAGTAGTGTCCTGAATAAATGTCTTTTTTTCTTTTAACTGACCTATTATATCTACTCCTGTTGCATTCCATTTAGAAGTTCCTGATAAAACCACACTATTAAAAGTTCCAAAACTTACTCCTGCTGCTCCTTCTTCTTGTGGTAATACTCCTGTTGTAAGAAGTATTGAAAGATTATATTGTAATGTTCTTATTAAAATTGTTTGTAAACTTTTTAATTCTTGTGCAATTTTTTTATTTATATTTGTTGCTGGATTTCCATATACAGTCTGTCCGAATTGTTGCTTTAAAAGTGCTTCTCCTTCAGCAACTACATATGGTTTTATCATAGATGGCTGATAAGTATCTACTTTGAAGCTTCCTTTTTTTACAAGCGTACCTTTGCTTCTTCTCCCAACTGTAGGGGCTACTATTCTCATTCCATCTTTTGTATGAACTTCAAATTTAGCTGTTTGTTCCTCTTTTTCATAACCTATAAGCAAACTCCAAAGAAATAATTTAACTGGATGCATTCTCTCATATGCTGCTATTAGTTTTTTTAATTCGTACATTTTGTTTTTTCCTCCTAAAGTTTTTATTTTTCAAAATATATATTTCTTTTTAATCCTGCCAGCTGTATTGCTAAATCATCAGTCAAGCTGGAATCTTTAACTATTTCTCCAATATAGAAAATCCCTGTAACATAGACAGTTTCTTTTTGACCATCTTCCAAAGTTACATCATTAACCATCACTCCTACAAGATTATCTAAATTTGTACATTTTTTTAATTTTTTAGTTGTTGGATCACATTCAATCAATTCTCCTCTCGAATATGTTCCTGCTTCAAATTGCAAAAATTCTTTTCGTACTGGAAAACTTGTTCCAGCTATTAGATTACTTTCTTTTACTACATAACTTCCATTCATTTTTTCTACCTCCCTTATAATTGATTTGCAAAATTTACAATTTCATCAATATCATTGTCAAACTTCTCTTCTGTTGTTGCTTTTTCTTTTCCACCAGCTTCATTTACCTCTTTTGCATCTTCCAGCATTTTTTCTATTACACTTTTTTCTTTTGCATTCGGATCTGTCTTTGGATCTTCTTTTGGTGTTTCTTTCATTGCTTTCATAAGTTCTAACGCAATACTATTTGCTTCTTTTGGCTCTGTATATTTAGCTGCTAATATAATTTTATTTGCCGTTTCTCCTGTTGCATAAACAGTTATTTCATCAAGAGCTTTAATTCTATTCCTTTCCTCCATCACCCCTTTATTAAAAATTTCATTGTATAACTCTGGATTTTCATTTTTTAATTTGTCCATTGTCATTTTTTCTACTTGTCCTGGCATTTTGTCCTCCTTCTCTTTATTTTTTATATTATGTTTTTGGCTATACATATTCATTATTGGATAGTTTAAATTCATTGGAGTTGGTTTAAATTCTATATTTGTTATAAATCCTTTCTCCAAAGCCTCTGATGAAGTAAGTGTTGTTTCTTTATCCATCATTGCTATCAATTCTTCTTTACTAACTTTTACTTTAGTCATATATGCTTCTATTATGCTTTCTTTCAATTTATCTAAAATTTCAGCTTTATCTCTTAATTCTTTTGAATCTCCAGCCATAACAGTCCATGGATTATGAATCATAAAGCTTCCAACTGAGCTCATATTGATGGTATCTCCTGCCATTGCAACTACTGTTGCAATTGATGCACAAAGTCCATCTATATAAACATTTACTTTCGCTGGATGTCTTTTTAAAGTGGAATATATTGCACATCCTGCATATACACTTCCTCCTGGAGAATTTATTCTTAAGTTTATTTCATCTAATTCTCCAAATTCTTGAAGCTCTCTTGCTATTTCATCAGAACTCACATCATCCCACCAGCCATCTCCTATTATTCCATAACAGAGAATTTCTGCTTTAGTTCCTTTTTTATTCACTAGATTCAAGTAAGCCATATTTCTTTTCCAACTCCTTTTCCTTTGCCCTTTGTTTTAAATTGCTTTCATAATCTCCACCTGTCATTTCCATAGTTTCTTTTGCTAATGTAGACATATTATTTTCTATTTTCATTACACTTGCTCTTACTTCTTTTATTGGATCAAGCTGTCCTTGTGCACTTCCGTACCATTCAGTTTTCAAAAATGCTTTTCGTACAAAAGGATTTTCAAAATAATCATTTATTTTTATGTATCCTCTTGCTACAAGGTTATCAACAAATTCTTCATAAATTGGCTGACAAAAATCCGAAACCAACCATTCTCTTCTCATTAAATAAACTTTCCATGCTTCATTCAAAGCTGCTCTTGAAGCTGAATAATTGCTATTAAAAGCATTTAATAAAACTTCATATGGAAGTTCCAAAGCTGCTCCAATATGCTTTACCATTGCTGAAAAGAAATTATCGAAAGTTTGATTTGGTCTGCTTGGATCTGCAAAGCTCATTTTTCTACCTGGAGGCAGTTCTACTATTGTTCCATTACCCATTTTCAAGTTTATATCTCCATCTTCATCTTCTTCTATATCTACCTCTTCAATAGGTGGCTCTCCTGGATTGGCTTTTGTTTCTCTTTCTATGAATGCAGTAAACAATGCGCTTACTACTGCATTTGTAAGTTCTGCTTGTGTAAATTTGGTCAAATGATATAGACTTTCAAGAATTGGAGCAAGTAAAGGAATACCTCTTCTTTGTCCTATTCTTTCTTTTTCCATTACAAGTAGTACATTTCTCCTTCCAGTTTTCTTTCCATAAGCATCTACTCTTATAGTTTCTAATCCATATCTATCTGTTGTAAAATAATAAGCTATTGGAGCTCCATCTTTGTCTATCTCAACCCCATTTTTTATATCCTGCCTTATTGGATCATAACTTGATGGATTCCTACATCTAGCACTATCTATAAGCTGTATCTTTAAATCAAATACTTCTCCCGCTCTTCTTTTAAATGGGAGTAATACAAAGCATTCTCCGTCAACTAGTTGTGTCAAAAAAGCTAAAGATTGAAGTTGTGCAAAATTACTCATTCTACAAATGTCACATTCTTTACTGTTACTCCATAATTCCCAACTATATTCAATCATTTTTTGTATTTTTTCTACTTCCTCTTTTCCTATATTCAGAAATTCTGCATCTATTTTAGGTTTAACTTTCAATCCTTTTCCAACGACATTAGTTCGGAATTTCCGAAATGCTGCAAGAGCAATTGTATTTCCCATATACATTTCTCTTGATCTGGACATTAGAATATCTTTGTTGTCCCCTATATCCTCATCTGCATCTTTCAATATATCTACTGAGCCTTTAAAAGCATTTTTCAGCTGGCTTGCTCCATGTTGAGCATAGTTATAAAAATCAAGTGAAGGATTATATCCAGTAGCTTGGGATATTAATTTTCCCATTTTTATCCCCCCCTAATCATTTTTGGCAATTACTCTAAATGCTCTTATTCCTCCAGATGAGCCACTTCCTATTCTGTTGCATTCATCTTCCCAATATTGCATTCCTTTTCTTATTTCAGAAAGATTTTCTCTTGTCAGCTTTCTCCCTTCTATTTCGTAGCTCTTTCCTGTAAGAACAGCTTCTTCTGCATCAGAATATAGCTTGTACTTTCTTTTGCATTCTTCAAGAGTTTTTCCTGTATAACTTTTTCGACTTCCGATTCCATACTTTAACATTTATATCTCAACTCCTTTATTTATAACTTTCTTTTTACTTTTTCTCTTTCCCTTCATTTCCTTGAGTCCATATTTCTTTTCTCTTTCTTCTTGGCTCATTTCTGCAAGTTTATTTAAATCAAGATTCCATATTTCTAAAGCTGCCGTTGCATAGTTTCGAATATCTAATGCTTCGTTTCTCTCTCTTATTTTTTCCCAAACAACAGCTCTATTTTTTATTTTTTTTACTTCTGCTGTTAATGCTTTAAAGTAATTTATTCCATAATTCTTTTTTATATCATCAGGAAAGTGACAATATCCTTTTCCCATTTGAACTATCTTTAATCTTCCATAAGTAATGTCTTTTAGTGCATTCACTCCTAAAGATAAAAGGTCTATTCTATTATCCTTTGTTCTTCTAAATCCATTATTTACAGGAATATTTTCTCCACCTTGACCCTTAATTCCATATATTCTCATCCAGCTCTGTCTGGTTGATACAAAATCATATGTTCTTTCTGTATGATGTCCTCCTGTATCTATACATGAACTATAAATAGTTATTGCTTTTCCATTTTTATAATAAAATTTTCTCTTTAAAACTCCATCCAAACTTTCCCAGATTTCATCCTGTTCTGGATTTCCTGGAATAATAAGATGTAGTATTCCCCAGCTTTCTCCATGTAATCCCCAACCTACAACTTCTAACTCTATCCACTTATCTTGTACATCTATTCCTGCTGTTAAAATCAACACTTGATCTGGGACTTCTGCATCATATTTTTCTCTACGATTAGAAATATGTTCCCAATCAATTTTTTCTTTTACTTCTTCTTCATAAGTTTCAGCCAAAACTGTATTTATAAATACAATTTTCTTTTGTTCATCTTTAGATTCTTCTACTTCTATCCATTCTTTCACTATATCTTCCCAAGTTCTCCATGGACTTGCTAAAGCATTAAGGTGATATCCCATTTTATCTGTTCTTTCTGGAAAATCATGTATCCATATTCCTGTGACTTGGTTATCTTTCTTCCATTCATGTTCATAAGAAAGAGCTCCACAATGTTCACACAGCATTTTAACCGTGATTTTTTCTGTAATTGGATCTTTATCCCAATTTAAGTTTCTAAATTTTAAAGTTTGGTGTTCTTCACATACAGGACAGCTTAAATACCAATGCCCTTGAGAACTTGCCAAGTATTCTGTTTCTATTTCACTTGCTCCTTTTATAGTTGGAGTTCCTGTTATAATACCCCTTCCATCTCTTACAAATGTTGTTATTCTTTTTTTGGCAAGGTCAAGAGGTGATCCTTCATTTCCAGCTGACTTTGCATATCTATCTACTTCATCACAAAATAGAAGTCTTATTGGTCTTGAAGCTAGTTTGTTTTCTCTAAATGTTCCTACAAAAGCAATAAAACCTCCTAAAAACTTTTTATATGATATAGTATTTCCTGAATTTTTTTTATTTGGATCTTTGACTAATTTTCTTAGTCTAGGACAATCTCTAATCATAGGAGCTATTCTGTCTTTAGAGTATGATTTTGCTAATTCATCTGTTGGTTGTACTACTAACATTGGTCCTGGATCTATGTCGATAAATCTACCAATAATATTATTTATCAATTCACTCTTACTCATCTGAGCTGCTGCCATAACGATTATAAATCTAACTCCTTTTTTGACAGCCATATCATATATTTCTTTCATGTACGGAGTTCTTGATGTGTTCCATCTTCCTGGCTCTGCACTACTTTCAGATGATAAAATTCTGTAATTATCTGCCCATTCTGCAACACCTATTTTTAAAGGAGGTTTCAAAGTTTTATGAACTTCTTTGAGAAAATTGACTATTGCTCTGCTCACTTTAACTTTCTTCATATTCCTCTTCTCCTACCTCTTCTATTTCTAGTTTATTTTCATCAAACTCTGATAGTTCTTCCAATACTTCTATGCAATGTTTTTCTAAGATATCTTCAAAATCATCAATTTTTGAGTTTTCTAATTCAATTCTTACCTTAGTTGGCATCTGAAGTAGCCGACTTTTAAATCTACCTAACATATCTGCTACAACAAATTTGACCTCTTCTGCATTTAGATACTCTTTCTTTTTTATAGCCAAATTAAATTCATTTGTTTCTCTCTGGCTTTTTCTAAGCTTATTAGTTTCATCATTAGCATTAATATAGCTCCTTAAATTAGTTCTAAGCTCATATTTTCCATTTTCATTCTTGACTAAAATATTTTTCACTGTAAGATTTCTAATTGTTCTTTCTGTTGTACAAAGTATTTCAGCCAGTGTTTTAGCTGTTACATATTCTCCTGTTTCCACTCTTGCCTGTTCTAGATAAACTTTAACTGCTTCTGCTAAATTATAGCGAGTGGTTTTTCCATCAACCTCTTTTTCACAATCTGAAAGAACATCTGTCATTCTCCTAGAAGTAACTCCTAATATTTCAGCTATGGTTTCTTTTTTTGCAAAAATTTTTTTCATATATACCTCTCTTTATATTTTCAGGGAAGTTGGAAAGAACTGAAAATTTCTGAGACGGTAAAAGTTCTGGGCTCGGGCGAGGTGCAGCTTAAAAAAAATACTTTCCCAGTACCTTTTTTAGTCATCCAAATGCAATATTTCATTTTTATTCTCCTTTCCTTCTTCCTCCGATTCTATTTTTCTCTTCATCTCTTCATACTTTAAAACTTCTTGTTTTAATTCCATCAGCTCTTTCTCTGTATGTATTGAGTACAGCTGTTTCTCTATATCAAATAAAGCTCCTATTGCCGATACTCTTTTAAGATAAGCTTCTTCTTTACTTTTAATAACAGGTGATGTATAATCATCACCATTCAATACCTTGTCTCCTGTTGCTTTATCCAACGCATAGCTTCTTAAATCTTCTGTAATAATCTTGTAGTCTTTCTTTACCTTTTCTCTTTCTTTTATTTCTTCATCTGCTGCTTCCAGTAGCTCTTTCATTCTCACAAGGTCTTTTATCTTTCCTTTTTCCCATTTCTCTCTAGATGCTATGTTCCTAAGAGTTCCATAGTTTATTTTATATTTCAGAGCTAAAGTTATAAGGTCCTCACCTATTTCATATCTCTTTCGAATTTCTTTTTTTAATTCAGTAGTAGTAGTTTTTTTATTCATATTCTTTCCTTTTGCTCATGTCATTATTTTGTAATAATCAGTGTCACACTTTTTGCATATACATTAATTAAAGAAATCTGTGAAATTTTTATTTAAAAAAATCTAAATATAAATATGATTTTATGGTTATTTATATTCACATTTTCTTTCCCCACTATTTGAAATTAGTGGGGAAAAATTAATTCCAGCAAATGATTAAATTTTTTTAAATTATCATGCTGGATGTACTTATCCTTTACCCTGTTTATTTCTCTTCCTTTGTGCTTTGAATCATACTTTTCTATTATTTCTATTAAGAAGCTGTAATCAAATATCCAAAACTGTTCCAGGTATTTATATACATTTCTTTCAGTTTTTCTTCCTGTTCTTCTTGCTAATGCACTACTTTTTTTAAAAGCTAGATATTCTCTTTCTAGTATTGGTTTTATATTTTTTTCTATGTAAGTAAAAGCTTTTTTAATAAAATCCTGCTTGATTCTATATTTGAATATCTCTTCTAGCAGCTGATTATTTTTAATTAAACTTTCCAAAGAATTATCTATTCCAAATTTTTCAACCATATATTTATAGGCTGATGTTTCAAAAAAATATTCAAGTCTACTTATTTTAAAATTTAGTTCTTTTTCTCTATCTTTTGAATAAGCTTTAAATCTTACACTTTTACTCAATCTTGTAAAAAAACTTTCATCTATCCTTAATTCTTTTACTATATTAGAATTAGTCAAAGCACTTATTGACTTGGAGTATTCATTCTGTTTAAACAACAGCATAAATACTTCAGAATATTCATTAAAATCTATTGAAACATTCAGATTTATTTCTATATCAGCTACTTTAGCTGAAGAAAAATCTATATAGATGTCTTTTTCTTTTAAAATATCTGTAAGTTTTTCAATAGCTTTTTCCAGATCTTCACTTGTTGAATTACAGATATTATCTCCAGTTAAAATCTTATTAGGATTAAATGTTATTCTGTTAAAATAGCTTTCTTCTATTCCTTCTTCTCCCTGGTATAAAGTATATGAATTTACAATAGAAAAAAGTTCATCTGTAATTATTGTCTTTTCTTTCATTATATTTTCTTTATCTTCTATTAATTTTTTAAAGTTTTTTTCAGTATGAAGAGAAAAATTGTACAAGGAAATTTTATCTATTCCATACCTGAAAATTTTTTCATGGTTTATCATTTCATTTTCTCTTCCTCCATTTCATAAATTTTAACTGTAAATTTTTCTTCTATTTGTTGTTTTAATGTTACTTTTTTATTTTTTATCTCTAGTATTTTTCTATGAATTTTTTCAAAAAAGATTTTAGTGTCTTTTGGAGTTGTTATTTTAAAGGTAAAAGTTTCTAATTTATATTGATATCCATATGGAAGAAATTCAATTATTTCATCATTTCCTGAAATAATAGCTTTAAGCTGGTTTTTTTCTGCTTCTTTTAAAAGCTTTTCAAATTCTTTAAAGTTTAATTCTAAAAACATGAATTCACCTTCATTCCATCAATAAAACCTTTTTGAAATTCAATTACAGCTTTATTTTTTTTATTTTCTGCTTTTAATTCTTCAATTTCATTTTTTAAAGATTCGTTCTGGATAATCAAAGCTATTATTCTAATTGTTACTTCTGTAAAATCTAAACATTTTTTTAACATAAAATACCCCCTCATTTATTTTTTCTCCACACTGGCATTTAAGTATCATTACTTCTTTATCAGTTTTTACTTTTACTCTTGCAGATACATCTAACCAACCTTTTTTAGTGTAATAAAGAAATCTACCACATTTACAAAATATTTAGAATTTCTCATTGAAATCATTATTAATTTTAATCACCTGCTTTGTTAATTTATTACCAGAACTTATCAGCCCTGATAAATTCCAGAAATAAATCAAATTTTGACTGTTTGAATTATTTTCTCCAAAAAGTTATAATAATCTGAGGCTAGTATATCTTGGAGGAAAAATGGTAAAAATTAGAAGTAAACTTATCAAAGAAAGTGATTTCATTTCTGAAAAAGGAACATTTGATTATAGGTTAAAAATGTTCCATGGTAATTATATTTTAACTTTTAAAGAACTTAAAGGAATCGAATTACCTCTCTTCAATTACAATGAATATTTTTTAAATCAAACAGAAACTTTTATCACTTCAAAAGATAAAACAAATATAGTTTACGCTGAAAGTTATACAGAAATTATAAAAAAGATCTTTTACGAAGGTGTTTCCGATCTGACGCTTCTTATTACTAAAGGGGAGTATATTGATGATGAAATAACCTCTAATAAGACTGAATTCTTTGAAACTAAAAATTTTGAAATATATATTGAAGATGATGAATTCGTTATAAATTTTATAGTTAAAAATCAACTTATTGAGAATATTTAATTTTATTTACTAGCCTCTTTATCCCATCTTGAATGACTCATTATTTCCCAAATAGTATTTACTACTTCATCTTGATATCCTGTTTTTTTCAATAAAAAGCTTACAAGCATTTTATGAAAAGTTTCATCATTTTCTTCTCTTTTCATCAATTCATTTAATAAAGTTATTGATGGAATCTTTGATATTACTTCTGAAATTTCCAATTCAATTTTCTTTTTAATGTTTGGTGTAATTTCCATTTTTCAATCTCCTTTTTTAATTTTCATACATTTTTTCTGAATTTTCGTTGATTAATTTTATAAGCATTTTTTCTTCATCGCTCCCTTCAGTAGCTAAATTTAATTCATAATATAGCAAATTTTCAGCATAGATTCTCCTTAATTTTTATGTCATTATCTCTATCCATTTTCCATTCTCTCTTTTTTTAATTAAGAATTTATTATCTGGATAAATATTTTTCAAATGATTTAAAGTTTTTTCAAATTCTTTTTTACAAGTACAATTCCTTTTATCTCTTAGTACAAGACAAGATTTACCATTTTCAATCTTTATTTCATCTATAACTCTTATCACATATTTCCATACAGGATCTAAATTCATAATTTCTCCTTAAATTATTTCCAAAAAATAAAAGAGTTGTGATAACATCACTGTTACCCCAACTCTCTGTTGCTAAAGTTTTGCCTTAAATTCAGTTTTTTATTCTATTTTATACAAATAGACATATTCAAAATATTTTAATTTAAATTAAATTCTCTAATTTTTCCACAACTACATTTAACTTTAAATCTCTTTCCATTACTACTTACTTTAGTATGTTTTGAAAAACTAATCCAACCCTTTTTTGAAAAATATAAAAATTCTCCACATTCACAATATTCTTCATCTTTTCTTTTCAAAATACTCACCTTCTTAATTATTCTCATTATTTCTGATATTATCATAAAAGTTTTTTTAATTCAAACATTATTTTTTTAGCTGTACCAAATTTGGTACAAAATATTATATAAATTTTATATTGTTTTTAATTCATTTTATAAATAACAAAATAAAAAAGACCCCAATTTTACTGGGTTCTCTCTTCTTAATTTTTTATTTTAATAACAAATTTTATAAAATCATTTCATCTTTCATTATGTATTTCATTTGCTTTATCATAAATCTTATTATTTCCTGTTATCAAAAATTCTAAAAATTCTAATTGATTTCCTACTTTTTTATTCAATATGTTTATTCTTTCATATTTTCCATTTTGTATTTTATACTCAAAAAACATAACATAGCCTAAATCTAGTTTAGTAGAATATTGAATAGGTCTTGAATTTTCTACCATTATGCAGTAATCCTCCTTTTTATTAAAAAAAGTATCTCCTAGTTGAAAATTTAAAAATCCACCCTGTGTCCAGATATTTTTTGTTATGCTTTTTTCTTTTTCTTCTCCAGTTTTTGTTTTATATTTTTCTTTTCCAATTACAATAGGAGTATATTTAATATCTAAGGCATCCTTAAAAACATCTTTTACAATAAAATACCAATGTTCTGTAGCTTCCTTCCACATTTGTTTTGTTAAACTTTCTATCATCTCAGCTTCAGGCTTTATATTAATAATTAACTTTCTATCTCTTTTGCCTTTTTTACTTACATCCTCATTAAATTCTTCTAGATTTTTTAATAAAAATTTTATTTTTTCTATTTCATTCATATAGTCTCTCTCTCCTCAAAATACTTTAGATTTTATTTATATTTTTCAATATTAATTCTTTTATCAATTTTCTATAATTTGCTAATTCTTTTTTATTATTGGAATAATTTTTTAATATTTCATTTACATTAAGTGAATTAGTATAAAAATATTGATTTTTATATGTTTTTCGATCTAATTTAATTTTTCTCTTTTTTAACAAATCAAAAAATTCTTCTACTAAGCTTGGCACTATAGAAAAAAGATAATTAATATTTTCATCATAAAAATCTAAATATATTTTTTCTTCATATTGAAAATTTGATTCTATAAAAAAAGCTTCAGTACGAACTTTTATAATAATATTGTCATTCAATACCATTTTTATTTTTTCAAAGTCATCAATTAAACATCCGCCTATATAGCCATTAGTATCTCTTAATTGGATATAAAATTTTTCAGAAGTCAACATCTCTTTAAATTTAGGATATATTTCATTTAATTCTGGTATATTTAATAACCTTTGAATTTTTTCTACTTCATTTAAATTTCTACTGCATAAATTAGAAGTGTCTCCACTTAAAATAGCTATAATATGCTTACATAAAATATTTCCAATATCACCAGCAGGACAGCTACAATGAAATTCAATTATTGAATTATTTTCTAAATAAAATATTTGCTCATATGGCTCTAAAGCACTTCCTTGAATTTTAAACTCTATTTTTTCCACATGAGCCTCCCTTAATCTTTAAAAGTTCCTATATATACCCCAATTATTACAAAATCATCACTTTCTCTTATTTCTATATCTTTATAACATTTATTATCACTTTTTAATAATAAATCTCCATTGTCCTTAAATCCAACTCTTTTTAAAAAAGTTTCTCCATTTATTGAGAAAGCTCCTATTTTATTTTCATCAACCCAATCAGTTCTTCTTATAAATACAACAGAACCATCTGGTATATTATCTTCCATAGAGTCTCCATATACTGTGATGGCAAAAATATCACCACAAAATTCTTTTACAGATGGCACTGTTATAAAATCTTCTATTTCATCAACACATACTCCATAACCTGCACTTATTCTTTTATACAAAGGAATTCTTTTATATTTTATATTTAAATTTGATTGTAATTCTGTATTTTGCTTTTTATAATCCATATACTCGCTTCCCTAAATTTTTTATTAACTTTCTTTTACAAATGATCCTATACACTTTCCAACTATAATAAAATCATCACTTTCTTTTATTTCTATATCTCTATATTCTCTGTTATCACTTCTAAGAAATATTCCATGTTCATCTTCAAAATATCTTTTTAAATAAGCTTGATTATTGACTATAAAAGCTCCTATTTTTTTATTTTGAATTTCTGATTCTTTTTTTATAAATACTATTGATTTATCTTCTATAGTATTTTCCATAGAGTCTCCATGTACCTGAACAGCAAAAATATCCCCTGAAAAAGTTCCTTGATAATTTGGAAGTGAAATATAATCTATAATCTCACTTTCAACAGCTCCATATCCTGCACTAATATTTTCAAATACTGGTACTCTTTTAAAATTAAAAGTAATTTCTGCATTTGGAACTATTTTTTCATCTGCATCTAAATACTCAACTATTTTATAAAATTCTCTATAATCTACATTTAAGGCTTTAGCTATTTTTTTTAAATGAAATGGATTTACTTTTTTAGCTTTTCCATTAATTATTTCATTTAAACTTTTAACATTAACTCCACTTTTTACAGCTAATTGATTAAACCCATAATTTCTTTTATTTCTTAATTCTTCAATATAATTTCCAAGTTTTATTCTCAACTCTTCTTTTATTTCTGTTCCCAAATTTTCAGTCATAACTCCCCCTTTCATTATTCAATTTTAACTTTTATATTTCCATAAGTAAATATTATTTTATTTTTTCTATTGACAAAAGGTAATAATTGGTGTATATTTTCTTTAAGTAACATTAACAAAAGTAAATAAATTACTTTCAGTAATAAAACAGGAGGAAATATTATGGAAAATTTAAGTGTTCAGCAAGCTATAAAAATTGAATGTATTAAACAAAGAAAAAAAGTAGAAGATTTATGTAAAGAAATTGGTATTTCTAGACAACTCATGTGGCATCATGTAAAAAGAAAAAATACTCAAATTATTACAAAAATAGAAAAAATTTTAGCTTTACCAGAAGGTTCTTTATTAAATCTATCATAAATAATTACTTTTGTATTTTTTAAAAGGAGGTCTAAATGATAAACACTAAAATAAAAAATTTGATTGGAAATGAATGTGATCCAAGATTATTGAAATTGGTAATAAAAGGTTTTCTAAAATTAATATATAAAAAAGTTCTTAAAAAAGATGAAATAACAAAAGAAAAAGTAATTGACATGATTAACTACTTTGAAAAAGATACAGATTATGAATATAAGAAATATATTATTTAAGAGGTGAATTTATGAAAAATTGTAGTGGAATTTCTTCCGATTTAGAAAGAAGTATGAATATGACAAGTAGAATAATGACCTTTGAAGAATGTCTGAGAAATGCTGAAGTTATAGATTTATTAGATGATAAAAGAAGAGTTAAAATGTTTAATCTTCTTACTTGGAACAATGATATGCTTAGTAATTTTATAGATAGATTAGATAAAATTACATTTAAAGAAGAAATGGAAATATTAATACATGAAGCTAAAGAATTGCAAAGAAACATGAAAAATTTTGCTGAAAAATTTAAAAAGAGTATAGAAGTAGTGAAAAGAGATGAACTTCAATATGAACAAATGGATGATAATCTAAGAAATTATTTAGTTTCATTTGCTATAAGGTGCAGGGAACAATTGAAACAAGAAAATTCTGAAATAGAAGCAAAGATGATTCTTGAAAATTTAAAAAAGAGAAAAGAAATAAATGATTAGATGCCCAGATTGTGGAATAAAACTTTCTCCTTACTGCACTAAAACAACTAAAGAAAAAATAAAAAGAAGATTTTATAAATGTCCCATTTGTTCTAAAAGCTTTATTACAAGAGTTACAGAAATTGAAAAGTTTGAAACAGACAATAAAAAAAAGGCAGACCACAAGATCCACCTACCTTCGACAAGTAGAGTATACCATGGTCTCCTTAAATTTTCAAATAATTTTTAAGGAGGTTTTTTATTTATGAGACAAATATATCTTGAACATATAAATTTATTTATGCTTTCAGTTATTATTGGAGAAACAATTCGTATCTTTATAGGAACTGATGAAGAAATAAAAGAGAAAATAGCAAGTTTAAAAATATAAAAAGAGAGGTCAAAAATGAGTTATTTTGATAAAAGTATTTTAAAAAAGAAAGTAAAAAATAATTATACAAGAATTTCAAATGACTTCTTACAAGATGATTCTATTTCTTTTGAAGCTAGAGGTTTGGGAGCTTCTCTTCTTTCAAGACCTGAAGATTGGGAAATAAATATATCAGCTTTGATGGCAGAAGGAAGTATAGGAAGAGATAAAGTTAATAAAATTATTCAGGAGTTGATTAAGGCTGGATATATGTATAAATCTCAAAGTAGAACTTCTGGAAAATTTTCAAGAAATGTCTTATTCATATCTGATGAAAAAGATTATCTTTTTGAAGAAGTTATAGAAAAAGAGATAACTTTACCGTTGACTGAAAAAACCGCAACGGTAAAACCAGTAACTGGCGAACCGTTAACGGCAAATCCTGAACAACAAACTAAAGACTATACAAATACTAATAAAACAAATACTACTACTACTAAAAAAGAAAAAAGTAGTAGTAGCATATATGAATTTTTAATAATAAAAGAATATCCTCTTTTAAATGCAGCCACTATAAGTAATATAAAAAGATTTATCCCTAATCTTACTGAGGATGAATTTAAGAAAATCTATTCACTTACAGAAAGAGAAATCACTTTAGGAAAAGGAAAAGATTTTAATGCTATTCTTTACAAAGCTTTAAAAAATGAATGGTCCTTTACAGATGAAAAGAAAAAAGATGTTCCCAGCATAAATGTGGAAAATAAAATAAAAAGTGAGTTTGAACAATATTCTTCCATGATTTCAGCTTGTGGCAACTTTACATTTGCATTTGAAGAGTTCAAAAAATCTATTTCTAAATATGATGAAGATCTGGTGAATAGCTATATAGAAAAATTTAAAAAATTGGAGTGAAAATAATATGGGAATTTTAAAAATAGAAATGCCTTTAGAGTGGTGGGCTAAAATTAATAAAAAATGTAAAGAATTAAATATTGACCCTGAAAAATACAAAGAAGTCAAAAATTATGGGAAATTATATTTTGATTTACAAAGACATCAAATTGATAAAAAGTTCCCTATTCCTGAACCACAAAATTACTATGAAATAAGATAGGAGGTCATTCATGGGAAAAATGATAGCATTTAAAAATAATAAAGGTGGAGTTGGTAAAAGTTGGATAACTCTTCAAGTTGGACATGCTCTTGTTACTTTATTTGGATATAAAGTGTTAATAATAACATCTGATACTCAAAACAATATTTTGCTTTTTGCTGGAATAGATATTGAACCAGGAGCAGGTTTAGAAAGTTGGGTAACAAATGGAAATGGTGATTTAATAAGATTAAGAGAAAATCTTTACTATATCCCTCTTTCTATTGGGGCAGAAACATCTAAAAAATTTAAATCAAACTTAAAACAAACTATATCAAATTTAAAGCAAGAATATGATTTTATACTTTTGGATCCTAATCCTACATTGAGATTAGATAAAGAATTCATTGATGAAGCTGATTATTTTATTATACCTACTTTTTTAGATCAAGTTACTTCTCAGTCTATGCTTAATATCATAAATGATATAGATAAAAGAAAAATAAAAGCTGTTATTCCAAATAAATATACTAATACAAAAAAAGAAAGAGAATACTATAGCAGCTTAAAAGAAATATTTGATAATTTTGATATCTATTTGAGTATTCCAATTTCTCAAAGTGCTGAAATAGGTAGATTGATTGACAAAGGGAAGACTATATGGGATGTAAATAATCAAAATGTAGCACAATTCAAAAAAATAATAAAAGATGTTTTGGATGTGATAGTGTGAAAGAGAATATTTTAAATAAACTTGAAGGAGCTTTAGAGAAGCAAGAATATAAAAGTAATTTTGATTTCGAAAAATTCGAAATTAGAGAAAAAAGTGTAATTGACTTAGTTATCCAAAAAGAGAAACTAATATCTAGAAAATTAGATAAATACAATGAAAATCTTTTCGATATATGTGAAGCTATTTATGAAATTTCAATAGTTTTAAAAGCTACAAATAGTTTTATGGAATGGTATCAAACATGTGGTCTTAATAAAGATATTATATCTATGTTTTTAAAAAGATATTCCTTATACCAAGAATTTCCAAAGCACAAAAATTTTATCTCTTTATTACCTGATTCTGCTGTAAAAGCCCTTACCAATAAGGATGTGACTTATGATGACAGGCTCATGATAGTAGATAAAGGAATGTCAAACACTCAAAATATTAAAGAACTTTTACAGCCTTGTATTGAAGAAACAAAAAAAGAATTTAAAGAGGAAAAAACTATTTTTAGTAATAAAGAAATTTTTAAAATAAAAAAAAGAGTGAAAAAAATAGAAGATCCAAAGGAATTGAAATCTTTAGTAGAGAAAATTTCTAATTATAAAAAAGAAATTCGAGAAATAGAACAATTACTGAAAGAGAAAGAAAAAGAATTTGAAAATAAAAATAATCTTCAAATTACCTACATTACTGATAATAAGGAGTAAATTATGAAATATAAAAAATATGGAAATACATTTCATTCTTATATTGGAATTCAGTTGAATTTTTTTGAATGGATTAAGAGGTGGTTTAAATGAAAGTTTCTGAAACAATAAAAAAAATACCCTACAATATTGAAGCTGAAAAAGCTGTTATTGGTGGTATTTTCCTTAAACAAAATGTATTAAATGATTTAGCTGAATTTCTATCTTATAATGATTTTTATGATAAACAGTTAGGGAATATATATCTTGCAGCCTTAGAACTTTATAATGAAAATAAAACAATTGATCCTATATTAATTCTAGAAAAAAATAAGAATATAAAAGAAGAGCTTTTCTATGATGTAATAGAATCTGTCCCTACTGCTGCTAATATTATTGAATATGCCCATATTATTAAAGATAAAGCAAAATTAAGAAATTTACAAGATTCTGCTACTAAAATTGTTGAAATGACATCAACTGAAGAAGAAACAACTGAAGATATAATAGATAGGTCAGAAGCTCTTATTTTCAAAATAGCAGAAAACAATAATACTAGAAATGTTATCTCTATAAAAGATATGATGAATGCTGAATTTCAAAGACTTCAAAACGTTTATGACAATAAAGGTATTACTACTGGAATTTCATCTGGATTTAATGATTTTGATCAAATGACAAATGGTTTTAATCCTTCAGACCTTGTTATCCTTGCTGCTAGGCCTGCAATGGGAAAAACAGCTTTTGCTTTAAATCTAGCTTTAAATGCTGCTAAAATCAATAAATCTGTTCTTATTTTTAGTTTAGAAATGTCAAGTTCTCAGCTACTTCAAAGGTTTATTGCAATAGAAGCAGGTATAGGATTACAAAAAATTAGGACAGGCTTTCTTAATGAAAATGATTGGGGAAGAATGGGCTTAGCAAGTGAAACATTAATGAAAACACAATTAAATATTGCAGATCTTCCAAATGCTACTGTTTTAGAAATAAGAGCTGTAGCTAGAAGAATGAAAGCAGCTGGAAAATTAGATATTATAATTATTGACTATTTACAATTAATAAAAAATAGTAATGGAAAAAATGAAAATAGACAACAAGAAATATCAGATATTTCAAGATCACTAAAGGGGATTGCCAGAGAATTAGATGTTCCTATAATAGCACTTTCTCAACTATCAAGGGCTCCAGAACAAAGAGCGGATAGAAGACCTGTTCTTTCAGATTTAAGAGAATCTGGAGCAATAGAGCAGGATGCTGATATGGTAGCTTTTTTATACAGAGATGATTACTATAATGAAGAATCTGAAGCTAAAGGAATAACAGAAATAATTATAGGCAAACAAAGAAACGGACCTGTAGGAAGTGTAAAATTAAGATTTTTTCACGAACTGACAAAATTTGCCAATTATACAAATAAAGTTTATTAAAAATATAAAAATTATTTTAAAAAATAATATCTTATACTGAAAAAGAGGGGAGAAATGATTTCATTAATAAATGGGAATGCACTTCAAGAAATTAGAAAAATAGATAAAAAAATAAATTGTATTATAGCAGATGTTCCACAAGGTATAACCAATAACAAATGGGATATTCCGTTTGATTTAGAAAAGTTATGGCAGGTTATAGGAGAAATAACGGAGGATACTACTCCTATAATATTGATGTCAAATCAACCATATACATCAGAACTAATATTAAGTAACAAGAAAAATTATAAATATAGCTGGTACTGGAAAAAGGGGAGAGGAAGAGGACATCTTAATGCAAAGATACAACCTTTGCGAGATATAGAAGAAATATGCGTTTTCTATAAAAAGCAATGTTTCTATAGTCCACAAATGGTTAAAGGTAAGGAAAATCATGGTATTGGAAAAGCTGCTGGTAATTATAGTAGTCAAGGGACCACTTATGGAAAACATAAAAAAATATTTACTGAAGGAGAAATGAAATATCCAAAACAACTTTTGGAATTCAAAGAACCACATCCTCCTATTTATTCTACTCAGAAACCAGTAGAGTTGTTGGAATATCTATTAAAAACTTATACAAAAGAAGGAGATACAGTTTTAGATTTTTGTATGGGATCTGGAACAACTGGGGTAGCTTGTAAAAATTTAAATAGAAATTTTATAGGGATAGATCAATCTCTAGAGGCTTTAGAAATAGCTAAAAATAGATTAGAGGTGATCTAATACAATTTGGGAGGGATAACCAATGAATAAAGCTAATTTAGATATGAATATATTTACGATGGATTTTGGAAAAATGGATGTGTCTACAGGTGAACATTTTGATAAAGTTCAGGAGGAATACAGAGAACTTTGTCATGAGTTTCATCAATATAATTATTTTGCATTTAATAAATACCCTGCCTTTGAACAAGAAAAAATCAAGAAAAAACTATGTAGTGAAATTCTTGATATGATTCAATCTAGTATAAGTTTTGCACAACATTTAATTGAAGAAGGAATCATGACTGATGAGGATATAGAAGCTTGGAAAATAAAGCTAGAGGATAGAAAGAAAAAATATTTGAAGTAGGGAGGACTAAATGACAGTAACAGAATTGAAAGAAAATTATAAGTATAAAGCTATCTTTTGGACCAAACAAATAAATGAAATCAATAGTCTTTCTAAAGAACAGTTGTTACAACTTGAACCGAACAATGACCCTTTCTATACAAGAATGAGTTATATAGACGTCACAATAGACCTAGCTTATCAAAATTTAATTGATTACATAGGTTTGTTAAATGGTGGAATTATTTTTAATGACAAGGAGGAAGATTAATGAGTGGAGCTTTTAAATGTTTCTTAAAAAGAAAAGAAAAATGTGTTGTGTTATATACTGATGATTGTGAAATATATTGTGGTGTAGTAAAAAAAGACTATACAGAAGAACAGGCAAGGGAAATAATGCAAAAAGAAGTTGATAAATTGAATCTTCAAGAAAATAGAGAAGATGATGACAAATATAAAATAGTAAGTTGTGAAAAAGATGTAATGTTTAGGACTTTTGTCCCCTTCGATGATGAAGAACAAATTGACAAAGTACAATTAAGGAAACATGCAACTATAGTAAGAGGAAAAACAGAACTTATGTGGATATTTGAAATAGGATAACAAATCAAGGAGGAGAAACTTGAAGAATGAAATTATAATTCTTAATAAAGAAAAAATAAAAGAATTAAACTTGAAAAAAGAGAAATTTTAATATATGTTCTCATATGTTTAGTTGATGGATCCTACACTATAAAAGAAATGTGTGAAATTCTTGGAATAGGATTTCAATTATATCAAGTTAAAAAATATTGTAAAACTTTAATTGATAAAAAATAAATTAAAGAAGGAGATAGAAAAATATTTTGAATTGGTATAAATGGGAGGAATAAATGACAAAAAAAGAAATAGAAAATAAAATAAATGATATAGTAAAAAATATGGAATTTGGAAATTATTTTATTAGTTTTGTATCATATAGCAAAGAAAAAAAAGAGTTTGGAAATTGTATTCTTAAAAGTCAAAGTATTGCAGTTTTTAAAACTTCTCACGAAAAAAAAATGGCTGAAAAATTTAAAGTTGATACTATTATAATCACTAATTATATTAAACTTACAGAGGAAGAAGCTGAAATATATAACTTAATGAAATAGGAGGAAGATTAATGAAAGATAAAAAATATGTATTTAGTTATGATGGCGAGTATTACAATGATGAGGATCACTCTACAAGAGAAAAAGCTTTAGAGTATGCAAAAAAGCATTGGAGAGAATACAATCATGAAACTGATTTAATAGATGGATATTTAGAAATATATATTGGAGAAGCTGAATATTATAAAGATGGAATATTTGTAGATTATATTATAGAACAACAACAAGAAGAAGCTTATAACGAATGTGGAGAATGCGCCGAAGATTATTTAGATGACATAACAAAGGAAGAAAAAGCTATATTAGAGGAAAGATTAAATAAAGTTTGGAATGAATTTAAAAAAGAATTCAATCATGAAGCAAGATTTTATAATGTTGTAAATGAGAAGAAATATGAATTTAATATTTATTCGGAAGAATTTAAAAAATATTATAAGGAGGGAAATTAATGGAACATTTAAAAGGGATAGGTGAATACTTTTTATTAGCTTTCAATGTATTATGTATTATTAAATTTTTTAATATAGCAGAAGTGAGTTGGGGTAAAATTGTAATGCCTTTAATTGTGACTTTTGTTATGTTGGGTATTATGTATTTGATTTCATAGGAGGTAGGAAGATGATTAAAAATAAAAGATATTGCTTTGCATTTTTTGGCGATCCACTTTTTCTTCGAGGAACTACAACTATTGAAGGAACACTAAAGAGTGCCTTTAGTATAGCACGAGAAAAAAATTTTGAAGATGGAGAATTAAGGGTAATGATTGGTGAATTAGAGGATAACCATTCAAATAAAGTTATAAAAATAAAAGAATTTAAGCTAAACAGAAAAGGTAAAATGATTTTGTAGGAGGTAGGGAAGATGATTAAAATTATAAAAGAAGAACCAAATAAATACATTTCTGTAGAAAATATACAAGAAGATATTATAAATCTAGCAAAAAAGAAAGGACTTATAGAAAGTAAATGAAAGCAATAGCGTACTATAGAGTGTCTACAGAAATGCAGGAGGAAAAAGAAAGCCTTGCAACTCAAATAAAAGGTGGGGAACAATTCTGTGAAGATAATAATATTGAACTTGTAAAAATCTTTACTGATGTTATGTCAGGAGGAAACAGAAAAAGAAAAGGGTTTTTAGAAGCTCAAAGGTTTCTTGAAGATCATAAAGATATAAATATGTTTATTGCTTATGATGTAAGTAGAATAGCAAGAGACGCTTTCGCGTTTCTTGGCTTATTCAATAAATTAAACTCCATGGGAATAAAATTAAAATTGATAAATAATCCAAACCTTGATAGTGATAGTCATATGGGAAGATTAATTTTAACCATTCTCGCTGCTATATTTGAATTTTTTAGGTTTGACAATTCTGATCGTGTGAGAGATAACATGATTGTAAAAGTCAAAGAAGGTAGAAGAATGGGTGGAATTTTCCCATATGGTTATGATTATAACAAAGAAACAAAAAAAGCTACACTAAACATAGAACAGGCAGCAGAAATAAAAGAAATGTTTAATATGTTCATTTCAGGAAAAACTATAATGTCTATCGCTAAAAAATTCAACCTTCCTGAACCTACCGTTAGAAACAGATTGATGAATAATACATATGCTGGTTTTAATAGCTTTGGGTATAGAAAAAATGATAAAATAAATAATAACAAAAAAGCTATTACTACCAAAGGGGATTGGGAACCTATTATTTCAGAAGGCGTATTCAGTGAAGCACAAAAAATATTAAAAAGAAATAAAGAAATGAGAATAAAAAAAATAAAAGATTCAGGATTTTCTTTAACTTCATTTATGCGTTGTTCTTGTGGTTCTAAAATGAGAGGGTCAACAAATTTTAATAGAGATAAAACTAAGAAGTTTAGATATTATGAATGCAGAGCTTGTAAAAAATATCTCAATGCTGATAAACTAGAAAAGAACTTTTTTGAACAATTATTAAATTGTGATGACTTACAAATTTTAAATAAAAAATTAGAAAAAAGAGGCTCTCCTGAATCTAAAATAAAAAAAATGGAAAAAGAAATTTCTAAATTATCTAAAGAATTGGACCACATGACAAAGCTTGTCATAGAAAAAATAATTGATGAAGATAGATACATGAAAGCAAAAGCAGAAAATCTTTTTAAAACTGGTGAAATTGTCAAAGAAATAGAAGAATTGAAAAAAGAAAAAGTTGAAGAATTTAATTTTAACACTATTGAATTATTCAAAGAAATCTTGAAAAATTTAAAACCAGATGATATATTAGAAACAAGGAATATACTTTTTAAAATAATAAGAAAAATCATTATAATAGACGAAGAAAACTTCGAGGTTTACTTGAATATATAAGCTTTCATGTTTCGCCTTGTCTTTAACATCCAGATGGATATGAGGATTAAAATATACAAAAATAAAGCTGGACTACTTTTAGTTCAGCTTTTTATTATTTCTAAAAATATGCTATAATAACTTTAAATAATCTAGCTTTAGCAGGAGGCTTTTGTGGGAAAAAAAATATTAATTATAGATGATGAAATACATATATTAGAATTATTAAAATTAAATCTAGAAATTTATGGATATGAAGTTTTCACAACTGATACTGGAAATAATGTCATGTCTCTGATTGAAAAAATAAATCCAAATATTATTTTGTTAGATTTAATGCTTCCTGGAATGAATGGAATTGATATTTGCAAAAAAATAAGAAACAATCCTTTACTTAATAAAATAAGAATATTAATAATTAGTGCAAAATCTGAAGAAATAGATAAAATAGTCTGCCTTGAAATTGGAGCTGATGATTACATCACTAAGCCTTTTAGTTTAAGAGAAATGATTGCCCGTATAAATGCTTTTTCAAGAAGAATAGAATCTGATTCAACAATTATTTCAAATGATTCTCCTGTAAAAAATGATGTGGAAAGCAACGCAAATTATATATATTATAAAGATTTAAAAATAGACTTAGTAAAAAATCTAGTTTATAAAAATAATAATCCTCTAGAACTTACTATTAGAGAGTTCAAACTTTTTATTTTTTTATTAAATAACAAAGGAAAAGTTATCTCAAGGGAAAAAATATTTGAATCAGTATGGAATTATGAAAATAATAATCAAACTCGTTCTTTAGATGTTCATATAAGAAAGCTAAGACAAAAATTAGGTGATGAAAATAACTCCTATATAGAAACAATCCGAGGAACTGGATATAAAATACCTGACAATATATAATCTTAGGAGTATGCTATGAAAAGAAAATTTATTCTTATTTGTTTTTCAATTATTTTAACAAGCACCTTGATTGTTGGCCTTATTTTTAATAAAATGATAAAAAAAAATTATATTCAATCTATTTTTTTTAATGGAATATCTAACAGTAAATTAATTAGTGTATTTTTATCAGAAAATAAAAATGCTCATTTATATCTCTATAAACTTTCTCAATCTTTTTCTAAAAAAACTGATTTCAGAGTAACTTTTATCAATGAAGATGGCTTTCCTATTGCTGACTCTAATGATAACAGTATAATTTTTGCAACTCTTAAAGATATTCCTGAATTTCAAAGAGCAAAAAAAGGAATTACTTCTTATAGGGTTGTAAAAAATATTCCAAAAAAAATTAAAACTATTGAGATTTTTACTGGAGCAATCTCACTTAATAATAAACCTGTAATTATTATGTTATCCAAAGATTTACTCCTTTTTGATGCTTTTAAAAAAGAAACTATTCTTATTATTTCCTTAGGAATAACCATATCAGGAATATTATCCATTATTTTATCTATTTATTTTATCAACAGAGCTACTAAACCTATTGACCTCTTAATAAAAGCTACTAAAGATACTGCAAAAGGGAATTTCAGCAATTCCATTCTTATTGAATCTCATGATGAAATTGAAGAATTAGCTGAAAATTTCAATTATATGAATTTTAAAATAAATGCTCTATTAAAAGATATACAAAAAAAAGCTGATAATCTTCAAGCTATAATTGATAACTTGCATGAAGGAATTATTGTAATTGACTATTCAGGGAAAATTATTTTGATTAATAATTTTGCAGTAAAAGAGTTTCATCTTCAGAATAGACATTCTGATATATTTGCATATCCTGAACTAGAATTTTTTAATGAATATATAAAAAAATCTCTTGTTAGTAAAAAACCCTTCAATAATAAAATTGCTAAGAATAAGAATACTTATCAGATAAAAACAAATTTTATGAAAGATGGAAGTGAACAAGTTATTATTATTATTCAAAATATCACAAAACTTGAATTAGTTGAAGAACTTCGTAGAGAGTTTGTATCCAATGCTTCTCATGAATTAAAAACTCCTATTACTATTATAGGGGGATTTATTGAAACTATAAAATTAGGTCATTTTAAAGATAGAAAACAATTAGAATATTTTATAGATATTATAGATAGGGAAACTCAAAGATTAAATCATCTAGTAAATGATTTATTACAACTATCTCATATAGAAAATTCATCTAAAAATGAAAAAAATATCTATACAATTTCTTTATTAGATTCATTTAATACAATTACTTCTCTTTATAAAAATATAGCTATAAAAAAAGATATAACTATAAATACAACTGTTGAAAACATAACTATTATATCTTATATTTCTGAAGAATGGTTAAGAACAGTAGTTGGAAATTTAATTGATAATGCTATAAAATATACAGAGGTTTCAACTCCTATAAATGTCAAAGCTTCTGTTAAAAATTTAAAATTAACTATATCTGTTGAAGATTTTGGTCGTGGAATTGAAAAAAATGAACTAAAAAAAATTTTCCATAGATTTTACAGAGTAGATAAATCACGCAATAGTAAAATAGAAGGTACTGGTCTTGGCCTTTCAATTGTTAAAAATATGATTTTAAATATGAAAGGCAAAATTAAAGTAAAAAGTGAAATCAATAAAGGAAGTACTTTCACTTTAATTATCGATATCTTAGAAATCAAATCAAAAAGGCTAAACTCATAAGAGTTCAGCCTTTTTTTAATTAAATATATTTTATTTTTCTTTTTGTAATTTTGCCATTACTATTGGAGAAAATAGAGATAATATTGTAAATAGTATTAAAACTTTTGATACTGAACTTTTGAATAATATATCCATATTTCCATGATTCAATATTATAGATCTTCTTAACCCAGCTTCTCCAATTGGCCCTAAAATCAATGCCAATACTATAGATGCTGAATTTAACTGGAATTTATTAACAAAATATCCTATTATACCAAATACAAACATTATTCCTACATCTGTCATTTGATTATTTATAGCATATGACCCTATCACGCTTAACGAAAAAATAAGCGGAATAAGATAATTATCAGGAACTCTTGATATTCTGGCAAACATTTTTGAACCAGTCAATCCTAACAATAACATAAAAATATTAACTACTATAAATCCTGCAAAGAAAGTATAAGTTATTTTCCCATGAATAGTAAATAGATCAGGTCCTGGTTGTAACCCTTGAATTAATAGTCCTCCTAATAAAACAGCTGTTACACTTTCTCCAGGTATTCCCAATGTAAATGTTGGAATTAGTGACCCTCCAGTTACAGCATTATTAGCTGCCTCTGCTCCTGCTATTCCCTCTATACTTCCATGTCCAAATTCTTCTTTATGTTTAGAAAATCTCTTAGCTTCATTGTATCCTAAAAATGATGCTATACTTGCCCCTGCTCCTGGAAGTATTCCTATAAGATTTCCAATTACTGTTGATCTAAGTGTTGTAGGAAGTATTCTTTTTAATTCTGCTCTGCTTAAAAGGACTCTATCATCAAAGTCTATCATCTTACCAGAAGCTTTTATCTTTTTTTCAGCCAGCATCAATACTTGTGACATAGAAAACAATCCTATTAATGAAGCTGTAAATGGTACTCCTGAAAGAAGACTTGGTATTCCAAAAGTAAATCTTGGATTTCCAAGCATTGGATCCATTCCTATTGTAGATATCATCAATCCTAATCCACCTGAAATAAGTCCTTTTGTTATTGATTTTGTACTTGCTCCTGCTATTATTGTCAATCCAAATATTGACAGCCAAAAATATTCAGCAGGACCAAATTTCAATGCAAGAGTTGCTAGAGTTGGAGCAAATAAATATAACGAAATTGAACTTAGTATTCCTCCTATAAAAGAAGCTATTACTGCTGTTCCTAAAGCTTTTCCTGCTTTCCCCTGTACTGTAAGTTCATATCCATCAATTGCAGTTGCTGCTGCTGCTGGTGTTCCTGGTGTACGAATAAGTATAGCTGATATTGATCCTCCAAAAATAGCTCCGCAATATACTCCTGCTAACACTATCAACCCTGTTGAAGCAGGCATTCCAAATGTTATTGGAATAAGAAGAGCCACTCCCATTGCAGCAGATAATCCAGGAAGAGCCCCTATTGTTATTCCAATAGCTACACTGACACATGCTGCTATTAAGTTTATTGGGCTGAGTGCTGTCATAAACCCATATAATATATCTGACATAATCTCCTCCTTTAAATTAAAAATCCACTAGGCACAGGTACTCTCAAGAAAGCTACAAATACCAAATATATAAGAATACAAAAACCTACACTAGTGATGGCACTAAGTTTAATATTTGCTTTTAAGCCTATCATTGTTAACATCAAATAAATAAGTGTTGTTACAAAAAAACCTAGTAATTCTATTAAAAAAATATATATTGCAGAAATTACTATAATAAATAAAAACTGTTTTAGCTGAAGATCTGCAAAAATTTTCTCTTCATATTTTTCTTTAGATGTAAAACTTTTTATTCCTAACATGATAGTTAAAACTAATAATAACATACAAACAAACATTGGATATTTAGCTGCATTTTCTGGCAGAAATTTTATTAAAACAAAATAGAATGTTTCCAATATCAACAACCCTATTGTTAATATTTTATCATACTTACCCATTATTCCTCCTATATTCCTAGCTTAGGTACAATTTCTTTTATATAAATTTCCTGCTCATTTATATAATTTGTAAGTTCTTCAGGTGACATATATTGCAAAGGAAGATTTGAATTATTAGATTTTTCTACATTTTCTGGTGCTTCTAAAGCTGTTTTAAATGTAGTATGCAATATATTTATTATTTCATCTGGTGTTCCTTTAGGAGCCACTATAGCACGAGCTGAACCAAATAAAACATTATATCCCTTTTCTTTTAAAGTTGGCACTTCAGAAAAATTCTCCAATCTTTTTTCAGTAAATGTAGCTAAAATACGTAACTCATTATTTTTAACTAAATTTCCAACTTCACTAATTTTTGCTACTGTTGCATCTACATGGTTTCCACGAAGAGCTGCAATCATATCTGTACTTCCTCCAAAAGGAACATGAGTTATTTTTACTCCAGCTTCATATGCAAAATGAGCTGCTCCTATATGGTTAGAAGCTCCAGTACCATTATTTGAAACTGTTAATTTATCTGGATTAGCTTTAGCATCTTCTATAAAATCCTCTAAAGTCTGCCATTTACTATCTGCTTTAACTGCTAAAACTCCCGGATCAAAAACATGGTTCATTATAGCTGCTGCATCTTCTTTTTTAAAGTTTGTTTTTCTTTGTAAAGGGATACTTACAAAAGTAGGAAGATTTATAAATCCAATTGTATATCCATCAGGCTTTGCTTTTAATAGTTCTGTGTATCCAATCTCTCCATCTGCCCCTGGTTTATTAACTATAACAAAAGGTTGAGAAAATGATTTTTGAGCTTCTGAAACTAAAATACGTGCTCCTACATCTGTTCCTCCTCCTGCTTTATAAGCAACAATAACATTTACTGCTTTGCTTGGATATTTTGTAGTCAATTCTGTTTCTTTTTCCTTTCCACAAGCTGTAAATAATGCTGCTGCTGTAAATAATACTCCAAATAATTTAAATGCCTTTCTCATAATTCATTCCTCCTAGATATTTTATAAATTTTAAAATTATTTTATTTAAAAGTCTCTTATCTCAGAGATACTTTTTAAAGTTGATAATTCAGATGTTAAATCTAAAAGTGTAAAATGTTTTGGTATGATCAGAGTAAATAACACCTTTTTCTCTTTTAATTCCTTTTTTAAATTTTTTATTTTAATATTATAGCTTTTAAAAATTTCATATGTTTCTTGTAAATTGACTCCCATATTTCTTTCCTCATTATAAATAATCTCTATTTTTTCTATAAATTTCTTTTCAATTAACGTAACTTCCAATTTCTTTAGAGTAACAAGAACAATTATCACAGCTATTCCCGCAGATACTGCTATATTATGAAATCCCCATCCTATTCCTAATCCTATACATCCTGTAGCCCATATAGATGCTGCTGTTGTAAGACCACCTATAGTTTTTTTCTCTCTCATTATAGAGCCTGCTCCTAAAAATCCTATTCCACTTACTACTTGAGCTCCCATCCTCCCTAAATCTGTCTTCAAAACTTGAGTTACTGTAGATGTTTCCATAGCAAATTTTACTATATTTATTCTAAGTTGATCTTGAGTCAACGAAACAATAGCAGCACCTAAACAAACTAATATGTGTGTTCTAAATCCTGCTGGTCTATTATTACATCCTCTTTCATATCCAATTATTCCCCCAATAATTATCGCCATAAAAATTCTCAAAACAATGCTTTTTATACTGAGGTTTAATGTAAATTCTCCCAAAAAAATCTCCCCCTCTTTTTTAACATTTTTAACATTTTTAACATAATCTATTATAAATCATTTGAATATAAAAATCAATAAAAATGTTTTGTTTTATATCATTATATTTTTTTTAGAATTTAACATTATTTTTTTTGAAATAAATTTAATTTAATGGCCACACTAATTATATTAATTATTTAATTCTTTATTAAATTACTATTTGATTTTTAATTGGAAAACTTTTTTACTCGTGTTATAATATAAATACTTTACATCTATGGAGGAAGCTGAATGAAGAAACTTTTACTGCTTATTTTTTCAATAATATTACTTAGCAGCTGCTATGACAAAGAAAGAGAAATTGATATCTCTAAAAAACAAGAAAGAAATGGAATCGTTTATATAATTAATGAAAGTAAACCTTATTCTGGTAAGATTTTAAGGAAGTATGATAATGGACAGATACTTCTTTTAATGAGTTATAAAAATGGAAAACTAGATGGAAAATATGTGCATTTCTATAGAAATGGACAAATATACATAGACAGTGAATATAAAGATGGAAAACTCAATGGTTCATATAAAAAATATCATTATACTGGGCAGATTGTTTTAGAAATAAATTATGTTTCTGGAGAGCCTGATGGAATCTATTTAGAATACTCAAAAGAAGGAGAAAAAATTAAAGAAATAAAATATAATAAAGGAAAAATTGTAGAAATTATTCAAGAATAAGCTTTTATTTTTAAAAATTTCACTATTATTATATATTTATTTTTTATATTGTGCACACTATTTTATATTTTTCGATATAATTTGAATAATAACAACAATTTTAGAACTATCAGGAGTTAAATGCTCCTGATTTTTGATTTAAATTGACAAAGAAGCCTTATGAGGATATAATTTTCAAAACTCTATGAATTATTATATGTATTTATAATATCTACATAAAGTGATATTGCTGTAAAATAAAGGGGGAAAATTTATGTCTGCTAAAAGTGTAAAAAGATATTCTTGTATCTTTCTTGCATTACTTCTAATTCTATTTGTAAAGCATCTTCCACTTCCAACTGGGATGAAACCATTAGGGATGAATGTAATAGGTATATTTTTAGGAAGTTTATTATTATGGCTTACTGTTGCTATTGACTGGCCTAGTTTACTTTGTATAACTGCAATAGGACTGATTCCAGAAATTGGATTTAAAAATGTTTTTCTAAGTTCTTTTGGAAATGATACTTTTGCTTTCTTAATGTGTACTTTCCTATGTACTTATGTTTTAGCAGAGACTCCATTTCTGAAAAGATGTGCTGTTTCTTTTATAACAAGTCCTATAGCTAAAAAAGGTCCATGGTTTTTTGTTATCTCTTTTATTTCAGCAATAATATTTATTGGATGTTTTGTATCTCCATCTGTATTGTTTGTTGTTTTTCTTCCTATATTAGAAAAAATTAATGAAATATTAGGATTAAAAAAAGGAGATAAAATAGGAAAAATGCTTATGATCAGTCTTGCATTTTGTGTATCTGTTGCTGCTGGAATGACTCCTATTGCTCATGTATTTAGTATTATGGCTATGGGATTTTATGCAACTGCTACTGGACTCACTATTGGATATGCTGAATACATGGCTTTTGCTGTTCCTGTAGGAATTATATGTACAATATTTTTAATTCTTATATTTAGATTTATACTTAATCCTGACATGACAAAAATAAAAAATATAGATGTTTCTGCTTTAAAAAACGAAATAAAACCAATGGAAAAAAAAGAAAAAGCTATTCTTGGAGTATTCTGCATAATAGTTGCTCTATGGGTGCTTCCAAGTATATTAAAGCCTTATTTTCCTGTAATATGCAAAAAAATCTCAACTATGGGAACTGCTATGCCTCCTATGCTTGGAGTTATCTGCTATTCTATAATGTCTTTTGATGAAAAACCTGTATTGAATTTTGCAGAGGGAATGAGAAAAGGGGTACAATGGTCAAGTATTATAATGGCTGCTGGTACTCTCGCTCTAGGTAGTGCTATGACAAATCAACATGTAGGGCTGGCTCAATATCTTGTAGAAACTTTAAATCCTATATTGAAAGAAGTAAGTCCTATGCTCCTAGTTCTTATATTTACTCTGTGGGCTTGTATTCAAACAAACTTCTCATCTAATATGGTTACTGTTACAGTTGTTACTACTGTGGCTATTCCTCTTGTACAGGCGACTAATGGTACAGTATCAGCTCCAGCAATTGTTTCTATTATTGGAATGATGTCAGCTTTCGCTTTTACCACTCCTCCAGCTATGCCTCATATAGCTATAGCTATTGGATCAGAATGGGTAGAGTCTACTGATATGTTTAAATATGGATTTATCTTTATGATAGTTGCAGTAATAGTTACTATTTTTGTAGGATATCCTATAGCTTCAATACTGATGTAAAAAATAAAGGAGAATGACTAAAAAGCTAAAGTCACTCTCCTATTTTTATTTAATTATTTTTATTGAAGTTACTTCTTTATTCTTTGAAAATTCAGATGTAAGATCTAAAATACTATACTGTCTTGGAATAACAAGGGTATATAATATCCTATTTTCATTAGGATCTTTTTTCATGCTTCTTACTCTTATGCTGAATTCTTTGAATATTTCGTTAGTATTAGAGTAATACATTCCGTTATTAATTTCACTGTCATACTCTATCTCTATTTTTGAAATTGTTCTATCATCAATGAATCTTCTTTCTACTTTTTTTAATGTTATCAAAACTAAAAGAACTGCCAGTCCTGAAAGAAAAGACATACTGTAAAATCCCCAGCCTACTCCCAATCCTATACATCCTGTTACCCATATAGATGCTGCTGTTGTAAGTCCACCAATAGTTCCCTTATCTCTCATTATAGTTCCAGCACCTAAGAAACCTATTCCACTAACTACCTGTGCTCCTATCCTTCCTAAGTCTGTTTTTATTACTTGAGCTGCATTTCCATTTTCCATGGCAAATCTGACTATATTTATCCGTAGATGATCCTGTACCATAGAAACTACTGCTGCTCCTAAACATACAAGTATATGAGTTCTAAATCCAGCAGGTCTATTATTATGCCCTCTCTCATATCCTATCATTCCACCAATAATTATAGCCATTCCAATTCTTAAACCTATCTCATAGACACTAAGGTTCATAGTAAAATTATCCATCAAGTATCCCTCCCTCCTTGTGATCAACGACTTTATTTCAAATCTTTTATATTTATATGTATTAAAAACATAAAATATATATTTTTACATAATAAAGCATTTTTCTTTAAAAATCAATAGATAATTAATTTTCATTTCCTTATAATTAATTGCTTCTCTGCCTAATATTTTCACTGCTGTTTTCAATATAAAGAATGGAGAGAAATCAACTATATTTTTAGATCCCCCTCCATATATTTACCTTAATTATTTTTTACTTTATACAAATATATTTATCAAGAGTGAGGTTAAGAGCAGCATAAAAGCCCCTCCTATTCTTGAAGAAATTTGAGAGAATGGCATAAGTTCCATTCTGTGAGCTGCTGACATTACTGCCACGTCTCCAGTTCCACCCATATTTGCCATACATAATCCAGCTGTAATAGATCCTTCTATTACATAGAATCCTATCAAATGTCCAACAATTGCTGTTCCTATAATAGCTCCAATTACTGTAGCTGCAACTAATAAAAGATATATAGGACTGAAAGCTTCTATTACTTCTTTAAGACTTGTATAAGCTACTCCTATTCCTACTAATAGAGCTGATGTAAAGTTTTTCATTATAAAGTTAAACCATTTAGCACAGCATTCTTCATAATATTCATTAACCAGTCCAAATATTTTTGCAATTGCTACTGATATTATCATCAAAGCATAAGCATGAATAGGTATAAATTTACTTAAAGTATTTCCAAAAATAAAGAATGATGTAGCTATAAGAAGTCCCATTCCAAGTTCTTCATATTGAAGAGGTGTATGTTTTCTTTCTTCAGTCATTTCAGCATCTTGAGTTTTTAAAAGTTTTCCATTTCCTGTAAGACTTGGGAATCTTTTTCCTAACTTATCCAATAATCCTGCTGCTACTATTGCCAAAGCATTTCCCAATGCTACTGCTGGAACCATTACTGCCAATAGTTCTGTCGGCTGTTTGTTAAGAGCCTGACCAAAGATTTGTGATAATGGTACTGCTCCTGCTCCCATTCCTCCTCCCATTATAGGGATAGCAATATAAAATACGGCATTTACAAAACCATATCCAGAAATAGCTCCAATTACACCAGTAAGAAGTATCGAAACTGTTACTCCTCCAATGATAACTGGAAGATATCCCATTGCTGCTTTGATTAAAAGTTTTCTGTTCATTCCCATGATACTTCCTACTATCAATGCTGCAATATAGAAATCAAGGAAACTTTGTGTAGTCATAAAATCTTTAATTATTTTTGTTTCGTTAGCTGGTATTATATTGTAATAAACCAATGCTGCTGAAACAAATATTATAACTATAGGTCCTCCACCAAGATAATCTTTTACTATTGGAGTTTTATTCCCAATATAATCCAAGATAGCTCCAATGGCTATCATTATAGGAAATGCTCCAAGCATCCCTTTTGGAAGCTTTCCTAATGCTACTGCTGCTGTAAGCACCAGAACTACAGGGATAAAATACTTCATCTCCAACCCTGCCAATTTAAATTTTTCTTTCATAACAACTCCTCCCAATGCTATAAATGTTTTTATACAGATATCCTCTATATTATTCCTTTTACATCTAAAAGTCAATCGTTTGAATCATATTATTATGAAATGACAAATATTATCAATTTATATATTATTATTCGTTCCATTTTGAGCTTTTCCTTGAAATAATAAAAAAAGGAAGAAGATTTTATATATTATTAAACCTTCCTCCATAATATTTTCAATTAATTATTTTAATTTTAAATAAATATATTTACCAAAAGTGAAGTTAAAAGCAGCATAAAAGCTCCTCCTATTCTTGAGGAAATTTGAGAGAATGGCATAAGTTCCATTCTGTGAGCTGCTGACATTACTGCTACATCTCCAGTTCCACCCATATTTGCCATACACAGTCCAGCTGTGATAGAAGCTTCTATCATATAGAAATTCAGAAAATGCCCAACAATTGCTGTTCCTATTATAGCTCCAGCTACTGTTGCTATAACCAACAAAATATATATAGGACTCAATGAATTTATTACTTCTTCAAGACTTGTATAGGCTATTCCTATACCTACCAATAAAGCTGATGTAAAATTTTTCATTATAAAGTTATACCATTTAGCACAGCATTCTTCATAATGTTCATTTAATAATCCTAATATTTTTGCAATAGCTACTGATATTATCATCAAAGCATAAGCATGAATAGGTATAAATTTACTTAAAATATTTCCAAAAATAAAGAATGATGTAGCTACAAGAAGTCCTGTTCCAAGCTCTTCATATTGAAGAGGAGCTTGTTTTCTCTCTTCAGTCATTTCAGCATCCTGAGATTTTATAAGCTTTCCATTTCCTGTAAGACTTGGAACTTTTTTTCCTAATTTATCCAGCAAACCTCCAGATACTATTGCCAAAGCATTTCCCAAGGCTACTGCTGGAACCATTACTGCCAGTAATTCTGTTGGCTATCTATGAAAAGCCTGTCCGAAAATTTGTGATAATGGTACTGCTCCTGCTCCCATTCCTCCTCCCATTATAGGAATAGCAATGTAAAATACTGCATTGATGAATCCATATCCAGAAATAAATCCTATCACTCCTGCAAAAAGTATTGCACATACTACTCCTCCAAGAATAACAGGAAGATATCCCATTGCTGCTTTAATCAAAAGCTTTCTGTTCATTCCCATAATACTTCCCACTATCAAGGCTGCAATATAGAAATCCAAAAAACTTTGTGTTGTCATAAAATCTGTGACTATCTTTACTTCTTTGGTTGGCATGAGATTGTAATAAACTAGTGCTGCTGAAACAAATATTATAACTATAGGTCCACCACCCAAATAATCTTTTACTATTGGAATTTTACTTCCAATATAATCTAAAATAGCACCAATAGCTATCATTATTGGAAATGCTCCAAGCATTCCTTGTGGAAGCTTTCCCAGAGCTACTGCCACTGCAAGTACTACGACTATGGGAATAAAATACTTCATTTCCAAGCCTGCCAGCTTAAACTTTTCTTTCATAATAAACCCTCCTAGTACTGATAAATTTTATTGTTGTAGATATATTCTATACTATTCCTTTTACCTCTCAAAGTCAACTATATATAGTATGCTATTACAAAATAACAGCTATTTTTTACTTATGTAATATTCTTTATTTCTCTAGATAGAAATTAAAAAACAATAATAAAAAAACTTCCTTTATAATCAACGATTCATTAGAATTAAACCGTATTTTATAAAGAAAGTTGTCTTGATTTTTTCTTCTTAAATTTAAAACTTAACTTTAGGTGCCTCTTTTGCTCCTTCATCAGCTTTAAATAAAGGCTCTTCTGTAAATTTAAAGATTCCTGCAAAAATACTTCCAGGTATCATTTTTATACTCTGGTTATACGATGTAACAGTGTCATTATAAAATTGACGGGCATAACCTATTTTATCTTCTATATCTTTCAGCTGTTTTTGTAGATCCATAAAATTAACATTTGCTTTAAGATCAGGATAGCTTTCTGATACCATCATCAATCTGCTTAAAAGACCACTTAACTCTCCACTGGCCTTCATTTTTTCATCCACTGTAGAAGCAGTTGTATAACGAGTTCTTGCTGAAATTACAGCATCCAGTGTTTCTTTCTCATGTGTTGCATATCCTTTTACAGTTTCCACTAAGTTAGGAATTAAATCCACTCTTTTTTGAAGCTGTACATCTATCTGGCTCCAAGAGTTTTTTACTCTTTCATGAAGTTTGACAAATTTATTTTGATAAGACACAGTTAAAAGAACTAATAAAACAATTACAATTATAAGAAACAGCATATTCTCACTCCTTTTATATTTTTTTATAAAGCTTTCTCTATTAGAATGCTCCTCCACCGCCACGGCCTCCACCGCCGCCAGAAGATCCTCTGCTGAATCCACCGCCGCTGCCGCTTGAAGAAGATCTTGTAGATTTTGCAACTTCGCTCATAGAACGAGCTGCTGCTTTTACTGTTGAACTTTCCATAGTTCTGAAAGCTCTGCTGTAAAGATATGTATTCATAAGAGACATTCTATTTCTTCCAACTCTTAGATTTACATCATCTTCTCCTCTTAGTGCAGCTATTTTCTTGTATCCTGCTGCTACCTTCTCAGCTACTCCCAGAGCGATTGCATATACAAAATAATGTTCCCACAAATGTATTGAAGCTAACTTCGCCTCTTCTAAATTACTGTAATCTACAAGAAATTTCTTAAAAGCTTTCCATCTTGAATAAGCTTCCTCTTTTTCTTTGCTTGGTCTGTTTACTGCTGCTGAAAATACTATTAATGGTATTCCTAAGAAATTAAACAGCATAAATTTAGGATCCTGGAATATAACTATAAGAACCATTCCTCCAATAAATAAAAGTATTCCTGTTATAACCCCGAGAGCTACAGCTAGTTTATTTCTTTTATCTTGCTTTAATCCCTTAGAAAGCATATCAGTATATACCAATGTTTTCCATTTTTCAAAATTAGCATTAAATTTCTTAGCATTTGTAAGATTTTTAGAAACATATTTTTCCACATCTTCCAAAACTACTTTTTCTCCATCTCCAAGTTCATTTATATACCATTTAAAAACTAATCTTTCATAATCTTTTAATTCTGAAGTTACTTCTCTTACTTTTTTCAATATAGTTTTTTTAATATTTTTCCCTTTTGAATTAACTTCATTTATTTCTTCCATTTCTAAATAATCTTTTCTCACTAAATCCATTACAGTAGCAAAAAGGTGTGTTGGAGCTGGATACATTTTTCTTGATACTAATGTTCCTGCTACAGCTGGAGTATAATCATCTGGAAGCTCTCTAAAATACTCTCCATAAGGATTGATCACTTTATATTTTTTACCATTTTTCAGGTAAATAAATACCATCAAGAACAGCCACCATGCTACTCCTCCAAAGAAAACAACTCTGCCTAATATCATTCCTCTTACTGCTCTGTCTCTTTCTCTGTTAGATTCTTCAGCTAGTTTCCCTTCCATAGCCATGATACTGTCATAACCTTTTGTTTTTTTAACATAGCTTGGATTTATTTTACTTACTATCTCTTTTGGAAAAAGTATATTTGTTTCAACAAATTCTCCTGGTCTATAATTTTTCAATGTGAAAAATATTTCTCTTCCATTTAATATTTCAATATTACCTGTGAGAGGTCCATGTCCAAAAGCATGTATTTTATCTTTATCTGCCTCTTTAGGAAGGATCACTTTTACAGAAACATCTCTTATACTGTTCTGCCAGCCTCTTCCTACCATTTTCCTATTAAATTGAGCTATATCCTCATATACAGTTACTCCTCTAGGAAGAACATATCTAAAGCCAAAATACCTCTTCTCATTTCTCATAGGAGAATAAAGTTTTATCTTATAGAGCTCGTCACTTACTGACACTGTGTACATCCCTGAAGCTGTTCCTCTATCATTTACAGCTGAAACAAACTCTCCATTTTTTTCATAAAATACTTCCAGAGACTGTAATTTCCCATATCCTTTAGCATCAATATTATATAATACTCCATTTATTTCACTGGCATTATACAAAGCTATCTCTTCAATAACCACTGATCCATCTTCCTGTATTTTAGCTGTTATATCCAGACTGTCTATCCTATATGATGGTGCTGAAAATATAACCGAAAAAACTGTGAAAAATACAGCTATAATCAAATAAATCTTTCTTAGTCTTTTCAAATGCTTCCCCTCCTGTTGTTTAATCAAGATCATATATTTTTGAATACTTTTCTTTTAAATATTCTATATAGTATTTTGGTTCAAGTTCCTCTCCTGTTATCTCTTGAATAAGTTCAGCTGTTTCTCTCAATTTTCCATAAATATGTATTCTGTCTCTCAGCCATCCTTTTATTCTATCCAGCTTACCATTTTCAAGATGAGAATTTACATCCATATCCTTTTTCATAGTATTATATAGTTGAGCTGCATATACATTTCCAAGTGCATAAGATGGAAAATATCCTATAAGTCCGCATGCCCAGTGAACATCCTGCAATACTCCATCTCTATCTGTCTCTGGTACTACTCCCAGATATTCCTCCATCTTTTTATTCCATACTTCTGGAAGATCATCGATTTCTATTTCTCCATTGATTATTCCTTTTTCTATTTCATATCTTATCATTATATGAAGTGAATATGTAAGTTCATCTGCCTCTGTTCTTATAAAAGAAGGTTCTACTCTATTTATTTCTCTATAAAGCTTATCTATATTTATCTCTTTAAGAACTGGAAACACATCTATATTCTTATCATATATTCCTTTCCAGAAACTCATGCTTCTTCCTATCATATTTTCATAAAATCTTGACTGAGATTCATGTAATCCCATAGAACCCCCAGTAGCTAAAGTAGTTCCCTGCAAGTCATCTCCTACCTGCTGTTCATATATTCCATGTCCTGTTTCATGAATAGTACTGAATATTGAAGAGAAAGGTATATTCTCTATATATTTAGTAGTCAGCCTTACATCATTCTTATCCAAATTCAGTGTAAAAGGATGTTCACTTTCAGCTGTTACTCCTCTGTTAAAATCAAATCCCAAATATTCACTCAAAAATCTATTAAATTTTTTCTGCTCATCAATATTTACTGTTCTATTTATACAAGATATTTTACTATTTTTATTTTTTTCCATTATCTTTTTTAGAAGAGGGACTATTTCTCCCCTCAATGCACTAAAAAATTCATCTAATTTTTCTGTATCCATTCCTTTTTCATATTCATCTAAAATTATATCATATATTTTTTTGTCTTTCTTTCCTTGATATTCTGCAAATTTTATATTAAATTCAAATATCTTTTTTAAATTTTCTTTAAACATACTAAAATCATTTTTAGCTTTTGCCTCTTCCCATACCCCTTGGGTTTTAGCAGTCAATTCTGAATATTCCTGATATTCATGAGGAGGTATTTTACTTATCTTTTCTATTTCTTCTGCCATATCATCTATTTCTTTTCTTTGAATATCATCCAATTCCTTCTCATTTGCTTTTAAAAATTTTACAAGGTTCAAGAACTCTTCTGAAGTAACTATATCATAACTTTTCATACTTAGGTATCCTACCATTTCAGAAAGGAGCTCCTTTCCTTTTCTTGGAGTAGTTGTCTCCAAGTCCCATTGTAGTATTCCCAGCGATGAATCAATAAGTTTTTTCTCTTTAATCAGTTCTCTAAATCTTTTCACTTCTTTTTTCATGTTTCTAGCCCTCTCTTCTATGATCTAATCTAAAGTTTCTAGGATTTTGTGGATTTTTATCCTTCCATAATCCTAATTTTTGTTCCTTAGCATTTTTAAACGCTTTTCTATAATCTTTTTCATGTTTAGCATGATACTCATAAAACCATGCATTTCCTGTTTCCAACATTTCTAAATTTATATCTTTATTTTTATAAAATACTTTTCCTACTTTTCTTCCATATTGATCTTGATTTATTACTTTTATATCAACATTTTTATCCATTATTCTTTTTTCTAAATATTTTTTAGATTCCTTTCCATATTTCTGTTTTAATTCAGGAGCATCTATTCCATACATTCTTACTCTTATTTTTTGACTTCCAGACTGAATTAAAATAGTATCTCCATCAGATACTCTGATTACTTTTCCACTGACAGCTACAGCTATTATACTCAAAGAAAATATGAATATTGCAAACATTATTTTTCTCATTTATATCCCTCTTTTCTATTAATCATAAAACTACTTTGAATATATTATACTTTATTTTAAAATATTTTAATAGTAATGATAATTTATTCTTTCAACCTTTTATTTTATAAAATTTATTTATATCTACAATATAATACTATTGCTCCTAATACTATTACTAAGATAGTAATTATTTTTATTCTGGATTTAATCTTTTTTCTATAAATTCTCCCTATGTGTACATTTTTAACCATCTTTCTCCCCCTGTATTATCATTCTTTCTTATTTAAACAAACCCTTAAAAAATCCTAAAAATAATTTTCCTGAAAAAAATAAAGTTATTGCAGAGAACAATAATGCTGCTGTCCCTTGTAAAATTTTTCCTGTTTTTAAAAGTAATATTGAGTTGAATAATATATAGACCCCCATCGCTAATATAATTCCAAACATCAATACAAAAAATAAAATTATTCCCTTTCCAGATTTATTTTCTTTTTCTTCTTTCTTTTTTCTTTCAATTATTTCCTCTTCTGTTTCTTTATAAGGAATGGACTTTCTTAATGAAGATATCAAAGATTCTAAATGTCTTTTCCATATTTCTGTCATTTCTGTTTTCTGCCATTGAATACAAATTTCTCTTTCTCTTCCTTCTATTTTACTTTCATTATAAATATCATCAAGAGTCTGTAAAAGAAAATCTTTAGCCTCCTTATCTATAACAAATTCTTTGACATCATCCATATTATATGTCCAATTAGGAAATCTTCCATATTCTTGATACTCTGTAAATAGTTCTGCCAACATAATAGCAAAAGGATCAAAGTAATCTTCATGTTGAGGTTCATCTATTAAAAAGCCTATTTCCCGACTCATTTCTAAAAGCTCTCTCATTTTTAATCTCGAATTTTTTAAAGCTGTCATTATAATACATTCTCTAAATTGATCCCCAGCTTCTGTTTCAACTGGGTGCTTTTCTAGTTCTATCATATTTCCCCTTTCTATATCATTTTGCTCATCTTTTATGATTTTACCATATTATAATATATCATTCTATCAACCAAGAGTTGCTTTTATGACTACTCTTGGTTCAACAGCCTCTGTTCCTCATTTATATTTAGATAAAAAAAAACAGCCATAAAAACGGCTGTCTTGATTTCATTTCCAGTATTTAGCTATTAACTACCTTAGCTAGAACTCCATTTATGAATTCAGATGTTTTTTCATCTCCATACATTTTTGCAAGCTCTACTGCTTCATTTATAACTATTTCGTGAGGTGTGTCTTCACATAAGATCTCATAAACAGAAATTTTTAAAAGAGCTTTTTCTACATTACCTATTCTTTCAAAGCTCCATCCTGTTATCTTTTCTTCTATTGTTTTTAAGACCCTATCATTATTTTCAGCTATTCCATTCATATATTTTTTAATAAAAGTTATCTCATTTTCATTTTGAAGAACTTCTTCTCTCTTCAAATAACTTTCCAATATATCCTTAGTATTTTCCTCTTTTATTTCTCCTTCAAATACTAATTTAAATAACTCTTCCCTCGCTAATCTTCTACTCATTAAATTTCCTTTCTAATCCTCTTTTATTTTCTCTAATATAAATTTTTTTAATTTTTTTATAAGTGTTGTATCTCCCATTTTATATCCTACAATACTTAGAACTATTATAAAAACCGTTTTAGGCAGACCATATTCTACAAGGAGAATCCCTAAAACAAATCCTATAAAACATCCTAGATATTTTTTCCAGTTATTTACAAGGGACACTAACAACTTTTCAAGCATTTCAGCTAACATATATGATCACCTCTATTCTTCTGAAGTATCTTGAGATTTTATTGACAGTTTAGAAATTTGTACTTCTACAGTATCAACTTCCAGTCCCATCTTATCAGCTAATCTTTTTCTCAATCCATCTTGAATAGAAGCAGTCTTTTCAGCAATATTTCCATCTGTAAGCATATCAAGTTTTATTTTTACAAAGAATTTTCTTCCTCTTTTTCCTGTAAAAACTTTAACTCCTTCTACATCTTTATCTCTAGAAAGCATTTCTTTTACAAAATTTGTAACAGAAGCTGCTGATATAGTTACTTTCCCATTTTCTGTTTTTATTTCATAGTCCCCAGTTTTTTCAAACATAGAGAAAAGCTTTAAGATGCAAAGCAGAAAGTACGCTACACATATAACAACAATAGCAACATTAGTTTTTGTCGAATCCAATGGATTAAATTTTACAATAAAATCCGGCATTACAATACATACTATTCCAGTGATTGATAGTATAAATATTCCTATCCACCCTAGAAAAAAAAGAAATTTATTAGTCATAATAATACCACCTTTAATAAAAGTTTAGAGGCGCTTTGAGACGCCTCTTTATATTATAATCCTTCTTCTGTATCTTCCTCTTCTTCAGAAGTACCTTCTGTTCTGATTTTTACATCTTGAACATATACATTCACTTCAACAACTTTTAGTCCACTTAATTCAGATACTGCTTTTAATACAGATTTTTGAATTTCGTGAGCTACTTCTGAAATTGGATATCCAAATTCTACGATTACAAATACTTCGATGCTGCACTCTTTTTCTCCGACTTCTACTTTAACACCATTAGTTGGTCTTTTTTTCCCCAACATTTTACTAACTTCATCTACTACTCCACCAGCAAGCTTGTAAACACCTTCTACATCTCCTGCGGCTTTCGCAGCTATTGTTTTCACTACATCATCAGCTATTCTTATATTTCCTAATTCATTCATTGAAAACACCTCCATGTATTATGTAACACTATTATATCTAATTTTACTGAAAAAAACTACACTTAATTATTTTTTTTAGAAAAATTCTCTTCTATGAAGTTAGTTGAAGTTTTTCCTTCAAGATATAATTCATTGTTGAAAACTTCTAAATGAAACGGAATAGTAGTATCTATTCCTTCAATTATATATTCGCTCAGGGCTCTTTTCATTTTTGCAATAGCTTCCTCTCTGTTTATTCCAAAAGCTATTAATTTCCCTATCATTGAATCATAATAAGGACTGATTTCATATCCTTGATACGAATGTGAATCTACTCTTATTCCATTTCCTCCAGGAACTATATATTTTGTAAGTACTCCTGGTGATGGAAGAAAATCATTTTCTGGATCTTCAGCATTAATTCTGCATTCAATAGCGTGTCCATATAATATAACGTCATCTTGAGCTATGTTTAATTTTTCTCCAGCTGCCACTTTTATTTGAAGTTTTATGATATCTACACCTGTTACCATTTCAGTTACAGTATGTTCTACCTGCACTCTTGTATTCATTTCCATAAAGAAGAAATCATTATTTTTATCAACAAGAAATTCCAAAGTTCCTGCTGAGTCATAATTTATAGCTTTAGCAAGAGTTACAGCTGCCTCTCCCATAGCTTTTCTGATATTATAAGGTAATGAAAAAGATGGAGCTTCTTCTATAAGCTTCTGATGTCTTCTTTGAATAGAACAGTCTCTTTCACCTAAATAGATAACATTTCCATGCTTATCTCCCATTATCTGAATTTCTATGTGTCTAGGATCTTCTACAAATTTTTCTATATATACATCTGGATTTCCAAATGCAGATTCTGCTTCATTTTGAGCAGCTACTATATTTGCAGCTAATTCTTCATCATTTCTGGCAATTCTCATACCTTTTCCTCCACCACCAGCAGTGGCTTTGATCATTACAGGGTATGTTATTCTTTCATTTACTTCTTTTTTAGCTTCTGCAATACTTTTGATTATTCCAGTTCCATTAGTTATAGGAACCCCATTTTCTATAGCAGTTGCTCTAGCAGTTGCCTTATCTCCCATTTTTATTATACATTCAGGTCTCGGTCCAATGAAAGTTAGATTATGCATTTCACATATTTTTCCAAATCTTGCATTTTCAGAAAGGAATCCATAACCTGGATGGATAGCATCTGCACCTGTGATCTCTGCTGCTGCTATTATGTTTGGTATCTTCAGATATGATTCTGAACTTGATATTCCTCCTATACATACAGCCTCATCTGCAAGAGTCACATGAAGACTTTCTTTATCAGCCTCTGAATATACAGCAACTGTTTTTATTCCCAGTTCTTTTGCTGCTCTTATGATTCTGACTGCTATCTCTCCTCTATTAGCGATAAGTATTTTTTTAAACATATTTTCTTTCCTCCTGGTAATCCAAATCATTTCAGATTATTAAATTTTGATCTTTAATAGTGGTCTTCCATAATCTACTGGATTACCATTTTCGATATATATTTCCTCTATAGTTCCAGAGTAATTAGAAGCAATAGTAGTATTTACTCCAACAGTTGAAATATATCCGATTTCCTGTCCAGCTTTTATTTTCTGCCCCACTTCTATTACAGGCTCTCCATTCTTTTTCATGTAGAAATATCTTCCTATATGATCAGACAGCACCTCTTTATAGTTTACTGCTTCTTTATTTTCTATAACTTTCGTTTCTTTTACTGTTTCTTTTTTTACTGATGCAGTAAGGGGTCCTTTAATTGTAACTTTAAAATTAGAATCCTCATATGATATCTCTGTAAGTTTCTGCTCATGCAGAACTTTCATCAATTCTTCAACTGCCTTTATATCTCCCCTCATAAAAACCTCCTCATTTTTTTATATTTTACCACTACAAGACTTTTATTTCAACAAAAATTACATATGTTATTTTATAGTGAGCTTATCTATTCCGATCAAATCTATGATTTCATCTATAAACAATCTTGAAGGAGCTATTTTATATTTCGTAGCTCTTATTTCCTTAGCTGTTTTTGTTTTTATTGCAAAGCTCAGTTTTGTATCTCCAGGGTAAGAAAGAATTATTTTCTTCAACCTGCTGAATTTATCTCTATCTTCTTCTTTCAAAAGTATATAAGCTGTAAGTCTCTTATCCCTCACTATATCATCTAAAAATTTTATATTTCTAACAATCAGCTTTTTAGTCTCTGCCCCTTTGAAATAATCTGTCTGAATAGTTCCTTCTATATATACAGTTTTTCCTTCCATAAATATATGAGCATTTTCTGCATAATCTTTTGGGAAAACCACACAATTTATTTTTTCATAGTAGTCCTCTAATTCAAACAAGCACATTATTTGTCCGGTTTTTTTTGTAACTATTTTTTTTATCTCTCTAAGTATACCACATGTTCTGAAAATCTGCACACTTTTTTCCTCTTTCAGTTCTTTTAGTTCTGATATTTTAGAAAGTCTGTACACTTCTATCAGCCTTCTGTAATTATCCAAAGGATGAGCACTGAAATAGAATCCAAGATATTCTTTTTCCCTTGCCAAAAGCTCTTCTAAAGAATATTCAGGTACCTGTGGAAGAGTAAAAACTCCAAGAGAAGATTTAGCTTCTCCAAAAAGATTCATCTGTTGTATTTCATCTTCTTTTATTTTTCTTGTTGCATAATCCAGTATCTTGTCTACTGATTCAAATTTTTGCTTTCTGTTCCCCGGAAGACTGTCCAGTGCACCTGCCAATATAAGAGATTCCAACGCTTTCTTATTTAAGCCATGTTTTCTTGTACGAACTACAAAGTCTTCAAAGTTTTTATAATCTCCATTTTCATTACACTCTTCAAGTATTTTTGCTGATACCCCTTCTCCTACATTTTTTATTGCTGCAAGAGAAAATATTATCCCTTCTTTATCCACTCTAAATTTCGAGCTTGCTCTATTTACATCTGGAAGATGTAATTTCATATTATGAGCTTTAGCATCTTCCATATAAAAAGCTATGTCTTCTACATGGCTCATTTCCGAAGTCATAAGTGAAGCATAATAATGCTTCATATAATAAGCCTTAAAGTATGCTGTCCAGTAAGCTATAAGAGCATAAGCTGCTGAGTGAGACTTATTAAAACCATATCCAGCAAACTTATCTATTAAATCAAACATCTCTATTGCTTTTTCTTTTGTGTATCCATTCTCCATAGATCTTTCAACAAATTTTTCTCTGTTTTCTTCCATGATCTGAACATTCTTTTTCCCCATGGCTCTTCTTAACAGATCTGCTTCTCCCAATGAATAATTTGCCATTATATTAGCTATTTTCATTACCTGTTCCTGATAGAGTATTACCCCATAAGTTTCTTTCAATGTAAGTTCAAGAGATGGATGTGGATAAATTATTTCTGATATTCCATTTTTTCCATTTATAAAATCATCTACCATCCCCGAACCTAAAGGTCCTGGTCTGTATAGAGCCAACAAGGCTATTATATCTTCAAATCTATCTGGTTTTAATTTCAGCAATATCTTTCTTATTCCCTGAGATTCCAGCTGGAATACTCCAGATGTATCTCCTCTTGAAAGCATTTCATATACTTTCTTGGAATTAAGAGGTATCTCTGATAATTCTATATCCTCTCCTAAATCTTCTTTTATATAATCTATTGCCCTTTGAAGATTAGTAAGATTTCTCAGTCCAAGGAAGTCCATTTTCAATAATCCAAGATCTTCCAGTTCTTTCATCTGATATTGTGTAGAAACTATTTTATTTTTGTTATCACTATACAATGGAACTGTATCTGTTAAAGGATCTTTGGTTATAACTATTCCAGCAGCATGGACAGAAGCATGCCTTACTTTATTTTCCAGTCTTGCTGATATATCAATTACTTTTTGTATCTCAGGATCATTGAGATACATATTTTTAAATTCTTCTACATTATTTAAAGTCTGCTGTATAGTTGCATTAAATGGAACTAGCTTGGCAACACTGTCTACCTTAGAAAGAGGTGTATCCATAACCCTTCCTACATCTCTTATTGCAGCTCTTGCTTTCATTGTTCCAAATGTTATAATCTGTGCTACTTTATCTTCTCCATATTTTCTGATAACATATTCTATTACTTCCTGCCTTCTCTCCTGACATATATCTATATCTATATCTGGCATAGATATTCTTTCAGGATTCAAAAATCTCTCAAAGATCAGATTATAACTCAATGGATCTAGTTCTGTTATTCTCAAAGCATAAGCTACCAGACTTCCTGCTGCTGATCCTCTTCCAGGTCCTATTGGTATTCTGTTCCTTTTGGCATAGTCTATAAAATCCCATACAACTACAAAGTAGGCAGCATATCCCATTTTTTCTATAACTGAAAGCTCATATTCTACTCTTTCTAAAACTGTTACTGTTAATCCCTGAGGATATCTCTTTGAAAGTCCATAATATACGAGTTTTCTTAAAAATTCCTCTATACTTTTTGCACAAGATGGTATTTTATAATCTGGAAACTTAAATTTACCAAACTCTATATCTACATTACATCTTTCAGCTATTTCAACAGTATTATTCACCGCTTCCAGATATTTTGCTCCCAGTCCATCTATTATCTGTTCTCTGCTTTTAAGAAAAAGTTCATCAGTCTCTATCCTCATTCTCTTTTCATCAGATACCTTTGCTCCTGTCTGAACACATATAAGAATATCCTGAAGTGTATGCTCCCCTTCATTTACATAATGTGTATCATTTGTTGCTATCATTTTCAACTGATGTTTTTGAGCCAGATCATAAAGTTTTTCATTGAGAGCTGTCTGTCCTTTTACTCCATTTGCCTGTACTTCTATATAAAAATTATCTTTTCCAAAAATATCTACATATTCATTTACTATTTCATCTACTTTTTCTTCACTCTCATTATCCAGTATTCTTCTTGGAATCTCTCCCTGCATACATGCTGAAAGTGCTATTATACCTTCGCTGTGATTTTTTAAAAACTCCTTGTCAATTCTCGGCTTATAATAAAATCCCTTTATATAACTTTCAGAACTTATTTTAAGAAGATTCTGATACCCTTTATTATGTTCAGCAAGAAGCACCAGATGAAATATTCTTCCATCTTTTTCAAGCATAGAAAATTCTGATACATAAGCTTCCAGACCAATTACAGGTTTTATTCCTTTTTTCATTGCCTTTTTGTAAAACTCCAGCACTCCAAAAAGATTTCCATGATCTGTTATAGCTATTGCCTGCATCCCAAGAACTTTTGCTCTATCTAAATAATCATCTATTTTCCCTACTCCATCAAGGAGGCTGTACTCAGTATGAAGATGCAGATGCACAAAGTTTTTTATCATAAAAATATCTCCTCCTCTTTTAGAGTTTATTTTTCCTCAATGATATATTATACCACAAATTTTACTAGTTTTTCCTTAAATTGTATCTAAAACTATATTTTGTCATTGAAACTGAATCAAAGAAGGCAGTTGATATTGAAATCAACTGCCTCTCTTTTCTTTCCCCATTTATATTACTTCTTTAAAGAAATCTCTCACTTCCAACAAACTTTCACACTTTCTATATGGCAGTCTGTTTTCCTCATCAGTAAGCTGTACAGTATCTTCTACCACTATACATTTTATACCACCAGAAACGGCTGCTTTCAATCCCAATACAGAATCCTCAAGAACAACTGCATTCTCTGGAGCAACATAAAACTTCTCACAAGCTGTTAAAAATATTTCTGGATTTGGCTTCCCATTCTTCACTTCGTCCCCAAAAACAAATCCATCAAAATATTCATATATACCTGTATCCTGTAATTCTCTTGTTGCCAGTTCTCTTCCAGTAGATGTTGCCACTGCTGTTTTTATTTTCTTTTCCTTTAAAAAAGTCAATAATTCTAATACTCCCTTTTTTAACCTTATCCCTTCTTCTTCTTCAACTCTTACTTGTATTCTTTTTTTCTCTTCAATAAGTTTTTTATATTTCTCTTCATCTAAAAAACTCATTAAGACACTCACTGTATTTTTTAAATTACCACCCTTTATTCTTCTCAAAATATCATAGGTGATATCTATTTCCATATTTTTCCCTGCTTCTATCCAGGCAATATTGGAAAGTCTCTCTGTGTCTAAAAGCAGTCCGTCCATATCAAAGATTACCAGTTTTGTCTCTTCCATATTAATCAAGAAGTTCCTTAACCATTTGATACACTGTTTTTACATCTTCTATTTTTGTATTTCCGCTTTCTTTATCTATTACCGCTCCATAGATATGAGGCATAACTTTCTCTACCCCTGCATCCAGACATATTTTAGTAATCTCTTTAAAGTTACTTAAATCTACTCCACCTGATGGCTCCATCATTGGCACTCCATGTCTTGCACATGCTTCTGCCACTGCTTTTAATTCATCTTTTGATTTTAGCCCTCCCATTGGAAAATATTTTATCCCCTGAGCTCTCATATCTAATACCATTGCCATTGCTGTATCTACATCAACTATTGCAGGTTCTTCTTTTGAACTCAATTCTCCAGTTGAGATTTTTACTTTTCCTACTATTCCTGTTGGGCTCATCAAGACATTTACTGCTGTGTTTTCTGCTTTCATTGCTTTTAATGCTCCTGCTGCATATGCTGCTCCTGTAAATACTTGATTTACATGTCCTGGATCAGTTGCTGCTGCTATTAAAGCTGCTTTTTGGAATTGAGCTGGATCCCCTGCTCCAAGTCCTACTGATACAACTGATACATCTTTCATGTAATCTTTTACATATTCAATTCCCTCTTCTACTGTATCAAATTGTTTTGATAATACTCCAATAGCTGTATATCCATCTATAGCATTAAATACATCTGCTCCATTTTTCTTATCTTTAGCTAAAAAGTTTACTGCTACTCTATCTTTATAAAATTTGATCTTTGTCTGCATTTGTTCCTCCTGATTATTTTAAAATCTCTTTTATTCTTGCACCTATAAATTTAATATCACTTTCTGTAAGAGCTCTCATATCTACATTTATGATTCCAAGATTAGCATAATGCTTTCTCACATGAATTTCTGCTTCTCCTTCTCTTAAATGTTTCATGAAATCTTTTCCTGACATATTAGTAAGTTTCTCATTTAATTTTATCTGTACTCTATATATCTCTCTTCCAGCTTCATCCTGCACTATAGATGTTTCTACTTTTGGTTCATCTTTTAATTCTTCCATCAAAAGACCTGCCAATCTCATCTGTTCATCTACAACAGTTTTTTCATCTCTTTTTGAATATTCTTCTACAGCTTTCATCAGCCCCATCATACATACTTTTCCTATTTTCATAGCTCTTCCAATACCTTTATACTGCATTTTTATTGCATCTATGTATTGTTTTTTCCCTGTAACAAATCCAGAAGCTGGTCCACATAATGCCTTTGCTCCAGAATATATTACAAGGTCCCCACCTAATTTAAGATATCTATGTATATCCTCTTCAGCTGCTGCGTCTATTATTAATGGAAGAGAATGTTTTTTAGCTATCTCTGACATTTCTTCTATAGAAAGCATTCCCTTTTGTACTGCATGATGTGATTTTACATACAGAAGAGCTATTGTATTTTCATCTATTGCCTCTTCTACATGTTCTGGTTTTACTTCATTGCTGCATCCTGCTTCTACTGGTATTCCTCCACCCAATCTTATCATTGTAGTAATTGGAGCTCCATAGTTTACAGCATGCCCTTTTTGAAGAACCACCTTATTTTTTAATCCAGTTGTGTCTGGAAGTCTTTCTATTAAAGTAAGACTTTTTCCTGTTATCAATCCTGCTACTGAAAGAGCAATTGCTGCTGAAGCACTAGATGTAACACAAGTATCTTCTCCTCCTGTAACTTCAGATATCATCTCTCCCACTCTGTCAATAAGATCATCTATAACTACAAAATTCTGTCCTGCTTCTTTCATTGTTTCAGCTACAGTATCACTTATTTTTGATACTCCCAGAGCTGTCATCTTTCCACTTCCGTTGATAACTCTTTTCAATCCTATTTTTTCATATATATTCATAACTATTTCATCTCCATGTCATTTAGAAAAGTAAAGCTAATCCTCCAATAAGCATAGCTCCTATTATTGCTCCTCCTGCTATATGTCTGTCAAATTTATAGAAAAGAGCTGCTCCTAAAAATGACCCTACTCCTGCTGGAATATTATATTGAATAGCAGATAATATGATAAGAGGACCAAGGAATCTTCCAGTAGCATTTCCAGCTCCCATCATTATTCCTGTACCACCAGCTGACATTCCATCTGGAACAGCTTTTCTAATAGCAATAATAATAATTCCTATAATTAGTCCTATTACTAATCCTACCAATAAAGCTAAAGGAAAACTTTTTACAGGACTTTCTATTCCAGAAGCTAATAACATAGCAGGTATCCCAATTCCTACTCCAGTCATTAGAGATCCTCCAATATCTAGCAATCCTACCAATGGTCCTTCCAATACTCTGGCAATAAGGAATCCAGCTGCATATCCTGCTGCTGCTGCATAATCCCCACTAGTTATCCCTTGTTCCAAAAGTTTTACAGTAAATATTTCATTAAAAGCTCCTACACCATGAACAACAAACATATGAGTTCCTGCAAATATTGCTGCACATGCCATTCCTACTAATATTGGAAATGACATATCTGCTAGTAAAAAATTACTTTTTTTATTTTCCATAATTATCCCTCCAGTTTACATAAATAATCCAAGTTTTGCAAAGAATCCTCTAAAATAAGCAATTACTATAAATAAAACTATTACTATTGCTCCCATTACTTTTACAGACTTATTATATCCGTTTTCATCAATCGTTTGTCCTATAAGGATACCTAAAACTATTCCTGGAACAGCATTTCCCATGATCATATGAGCCATTCCACCTAGAACTGTTGCCCATACTCCAGTTATCTTCCCTGCATCTAAAGCTGCTAGCCAGAATACTATCGGCATTACTGGATTAATCATTAAAGCTGCTGCTGGAGATAATATTTCTTTAGCTATTTGAGATAACGCTGTTGGTATAAGAGAGGCAACAGTATTTAAAAAAGTTACTACTATAGCTCCTATAAATCCTCCCATTATTCCCATTTTTAATGGATCATGCATTGTCTCTTCTACATTTTTATTCTTTATTAGCAAACTTGCTGCTGCAAAGTTAGGAACTATTCTATGGAAAACATCCTGAGTAAGTGCTCCTGCTGCCATTACTGCTGCTGCTGCATTAAATAGAAAACCTAAACCAAATGAGAAATGTGCCATTGGGTCTCCTTGACATGCATTAAGTTCTCCTAGTGTACGAAATGCTCCCATTGATTGTGAATTAGGTGTATGAAACATTCTAGCTGCCCCTGCTGCTACTGCTGCTCCCCCTATAAATCCAATAATTAATGATTTTATAACTATAACTATCATATTTTCCTCCCTCTTAGAGTTTTATATACTTGATTTCATACTCAATTTCCATTTCAATAAAATAAGTAGTTTTTTCTCTTGGCATAAAAAGTTCAAGAAATTTTTCTATTTTCTTTTCTTCCTTTATATTAATCAGGTATGTTTCTAAAGGTTCTAATTTCACTATAACTCCATCTGTTTCATCCTGAACTTTCTTTCTGAATAGGGCAAAGACTTTCCCCAGAGCTTCCTCCTTTGTTTTTCCAGATCCCTTTATAATCAAAGTTTTTACTTCTTTCTGTAACTTTGCCTCTTTCATAATTTTATGCCTCCTATTTTATTCTATAAACCATTTACTCTTTTATATTCTTCTACTAATCTTCTTCCTAATTCTTCTGTATCTAAGAAACCAAATCCTACCACTTGATATCCTTGTTTAATAGCTGTAACTCCTGCTTCTACTGATCTTAAATGAGAAGTTGCTTTATATCCATATTTTGTTTGAGCCATTATCGCTCCAGCTCCTCCACTTCCACAGAAAGAAATTCCAAATGTTGCATTATTTTCCTTCATTACATCTCCAAGCTTCATATCTGCTGCCATACCAGGTACAACTATTGCTTTTCCTCCAGCTGCTTCCACTCCCTTTGCTACATTTTGACCTTTCCCTAGTCTGTGTGCTATTACTACTACGATTTCTTTTTCCATCTTTTTTACCTCCTAAAGTATATTATATCATTAATTAATTTTCTTGTTGCATCTCCATTGCCAATTGTAATTGAATAGCTGCTAGAACTATTTCCATTCTATCTAAATCTCTTTTATATTTTTCTGCCAAAGGCATAATTATTTTTTCTGAAACCTCTATCGCTTCTCTTTCTACTTCATCTTCTGGACAATCATCTCCACAATCTAATCCAATATCTTCTTTTAATCTCTTTGCCAAGCTTACCATATGTGCATAAAATACAAGTTTAAAATCTGGAAGAAATTCTATTTTTTCCTCTGCTAATACTTTAGTTGCATGTTCAGCATCTGGAAGATACATTTCAAACTCCTCATCTGCCATTTTTAATCTTGTTTGAACATTTTTCAATAAATCTTTCACTAAATATCCTCCTTTTTAATTAATTCATCTTTTATAAATACATACTTTGTTTTTATATATTTCTCTGCTGTTATTACTTTATTTACACTGTCTTTTAATTCTAACTTCCCATTTTCTACTATGTCAAATATAGTAAGATCTCCCATATAACCCTCTTTAAGTTCTCCAAGACCTTTTAATTTTAACGCCTCAGCAGGAACATTTGTTACTTTCTCCACACATTTCTCTACTGACCATCCAAGATACATCATCTTATTCATTGTATTTTCAAGACTTCCCACTGGTGTAATTATATTTTTAGAATAGATATCTGTACTTATTATATCTGCTTCAAATCCCTCTTCTATTCCTTCAGCTGCTGTATCCAAAGAAAAACTTTCTGAACCATGTCCTACATCAAAAAGCACTCCACGGTTTATTGCTTCTCTAACTTCAGGGATAACTTTTCCTTCTCTTACCAACCCATTTACTTTATTATTGTAACAGTGAGTAGCTATATCTCCTTTTCCTAATAGTTCTAGTACTTCTTCTATTTTGGGAGGAGTATTTCCTATATGCACTACTAATGGAACTTCTAATTCTGAAGCTATTTTCTTCCCTTCAGCTATTGGCTTTATCCCATTTTCTTTTACTACTGAACCACTGGCTCTTGCTTTTAATCCTACTATTAAATCTGGATATTTATTTAATGCTTCTTTTATTTTTTCTTTATCTATATTTTTCATATCACTAAGTTCACTTTTTATTTTCAATCCCATAGATGAAATATTTAATAGTGAATATACTCTTGTTTTAGACTTTTTTATTACATTTTCAACAAAGTCCTCTATTGTTTCTCCACCAGCTGTTCCAGCATCAACTATTGTTGTAACTCCTTTTTTCACTCCTATTTCATCTGGAAATACTCCATTTGTATTTTCTGAAGGATAACAATGAACATGTATATCTATAAATCCTGGAGATACTATGCTATTTTCCACATCTATTATTCTGCTTGCCTCTTCATTGATGTTTTCACCAATCTTCTTTATTACTCCATTCTCTATTAAGATATCCGCTTTTGTCATATGGAAGTTATTTTTCTTATCTAAAAGCCTTCCATTTTTTATAACAGTCTTCATTTCTAAAAACACCTCCCTAAATTATGTGTTATTTTGAACCAAATAATCTTTTTATCAACCTCATCTTCTTGATATCAGTTATACATTTTTTATTTTACTTTGTCAAATTTTCAATTTTCGTCGTTATTTTTCATATAACACTATATTTCTTTATGTAGTTTATTAAACTATGTATTTATTTTATTGAATTTTTATGCTATTATTTTCTTATAGACGATTTTTAGTTTTAAAATTTATCGTTTGCAAAATAGAAAAAATATAAAATATCGTATAAAATAATTTTAAAAAGGAGGAATTTTTTTGAAGAAAAATTTTAATGATTATATTAGTTTGAGTGAAAAAGAGATAGATATCAAATTTAATAAAGTTTTTTCAAAAAAAGAAAAAATTCTCTTTGATTTTTTGTTAAAAGACAAAGAAGATATATTAAATAATAATATTCTTGTTCCAATATTAAAAATAAAAAAACTTTTAATGCTGGGAGAGCTGGAAAATATTCTTAAAATATTTCAGAAGCTTACAGAAAAAATAATTATCTATACTGTTTTTAAGTTGGAACTAATCGAAAAAAAGGGAGCTTTCTCTATTATATCTTCATACCATATAGAAAAAAATTATATCAAGGTAATTTTTACAGAAGAGTTCAGATCAATTTTTCAAAAAAATTCTTACTTTCAAAAAAATGATTTTGACATTCTTCTTTTTTTCCAGAACGATTATGCAATTGCACTATATAACTTTCTTAAATTTAATATTTCCATGAATAAATCCATTGAGATTTCCATACAGAAATTAAAAAATTTACTGGGATTGGAAGATTCATATGATAGATTTTTTGATTTTGAAAAAATGATATTAAAACCAGCATTTCAAGAAATATCCAAAGTAACTAAAAAAAATCTTGAATATACAAAAATTAAGAATAGAGATTCTTCTAACTCAAAAATTATTGGATTACTTCTTGAAATAAAGGATATCAACGAGCAGGAAAAAGCAACTCTTGCTAATGGAATTATTGAAAAGATAGAAGGGGCAATTTCAATTTCGGACATAAAAAAAGACCTTTGGACAAAAGTCTTCAAGTCTCTTGATGATAAAAGTTATGACTATATTATAAAAAATGTAAATTACAGTATAGCTCATTACCCTAAAAATGGTTTTAAAGTCTTCTTTGAAGAAGCTATTGATCTGAATTATGCAGAAAACAGATTTAAAAATAAAATAACAAAATTTTCTGAAACATTTAAATGTATAGAGAATATTGAGAAAAAATATACTTCTTTAGCTCAGCTGCACTCTGATCTATTTAAGATATTAGCAAATTTAAAGTTTAACTATCTTACTTTAAATCCCCAATTTTTGAAGTCTCTGCAATCTTTAAAAATAAGAAAAGAGCTGGAATATTTTGATAATGATTTTATAATCTTTGCTGAATATAATGATAACGAGATAAGCTATATCTCTTTATTTGAAAATTAATAAAAAAAAGTGAATTAAAAAGCTGAATTGAATTTTAGAAATTTGGAAATTAGAAAGGTTTGTGTAATTAATGAAGTAAGTAAAACGTAAAAAATAGTATGTTTGAGCAAAGCGAGTTTCCAGTAATTAAGCAGTTAGAATTTTAACTGCTATAATTACTGAGATGCAACAGTGTAACTGTTGTAATCCTTCAACTATTCTTCTATGTTTTATGAACAAGATTAATAACAAACCTTTCTACTGGAAGAATTCTAAAATTATATTTTTTCTACTTTAATTTCACTTTTTTATTTATTCTTGAGTTATTTAAAAATTTACATAATATCCATATTCTTTAAACAGATCAACTACCTGTCCTACATTTTCACTTTTTACAAGGACATGAAAGTCTTCTCCCTTCAATAAAAGAGATTTAAATCTTTCATCTCTTGTTATTGTACTGATAAGCTCTCTGTCATTTTTAAGTTTCAATACTACAAACTGATGCTCAGCTTTTATAGCACTGCTTTTCTCTACCAGATCATCAAAGAATCCCTGCCATAACTCATTGAGATTATCAGATATCTTTGTTTTAAATTCAGCTATTCTATCCTCAAGCTCTTGATATCCATTGAGGCCTCTAAGGAAATTTTCTTTTGTGAACTTATATTTATTTACAGCTATTTTCTGAGATACTCTCTCTAAAAACATAGTCTTTACTGGAACATCTCCTATTATTGTAGCTATAAGTCTGTCTTCATCCAGAACTACTTCCCCTTCATCCTTTGTATGAGCAAAGTCGAAATCCTCTATTCTTCCCAGACAATATTTTCCTAGGGCGGTTATCTTTACATATTTAAGTCCATCATATTTACTCAGATATCCATTTTTTAGATACAGGCAATTATTAATAGATGGATAGTCATAATACAGCTCCAATACTCCCATTGTTCCAAGAAGGAATAATACCGATTTTATAAATGGAATTACAACATATGAAAGATATCTCTCATAGTTGAGTATTTTTGTTCTTTCATAGTTAGCTTCATTTATATAGATATAGTCATAAGCATCTTTTATATCTATTATTTCTATAAATTCATCTCTGTACAATATAGCTTTTATTATATTATCTACACTTACAATTTTATCATCAGGTATCTCATCAATTATTTTTTTAATAGTAATAAGTCCTCTTTTTATCTCTTCTTTAGATTTCCAGATATTTTTTACACCTTTTAAATAGTTCAAGTATAGAGAAGTATAATGATAATTTTCTTCCTGTATCAGTTCTCCTGCAAGGAAATCCTGCACTATTGTTTTTATATTAGAAACTCTGAAATATTCTTCATTCATATATTTTTCTTTCACTAAAAAGAAAAACAGTGCTATAGTTTCAGTTTTTAAAAAATCCAAGTCTTTTGAGTTTTCGTAATACTCATTTATATTACAGTATTTTTTCATATTAACTTTTGATTCTTTTAATATTTTCCCACTGTTAGAAAGAACTATTCCACCTTGTTTATAGAAATCATAGTAAATTTTTAGATTTTCTGCCAGTTCTTTTTCATTATTATTTACAAGACACTCTTCTATTTTAGTTAAAGGAATTATATTATATTCAGGAGGTTTTGGCATAAATCTTCTTATTACTCTTATCAAGTCATAATCCATATAGAGGTATTCCCCTCTTTTATTATCTTTTTCTGCCTTGAAAAATAAATACTCCTCTTTTAAATCCTTATTTAAGTCATAATTATTTTCTAATTTCAGATATTTTTCTCTATCCTTAGATGGAATAAAAAACTTTTCATTCCACATTATTTCTTCAAAAACTTTTTTTACATCTGCATCTAATGTTGCAAACACTGAACAGAACACCTCTTCTTTAAGGTATACCTGCTCTATCAGATCCATGAAAGTTTGTTTGTTGCTGTTTTCACAAATCAGAGATATTTCAAAAAGTCCTAAATTACTTCCAATATATCCCTCGGCTATCCAGTCCAGAAAATATCTGTTATATAATCTAAACAATATATCTTTAGGGTAGAACTCATTCAGTGCTTCTCTAAATCTGTCTTTACTTATTCCCATTTTATTTTCTCCCTGTAATCTATTCTCCAAGTATAAATTCAATATCTTTTTCTGTAAGTATTTTCATAGATGAACTGTCTTCAGATATCAAATTATCTAATAACTTGCTTTTTGTATCTTGTAACTGCAATATTTTTTCTTCTATTGTATCTTTCAGTATCAGTTTATATGAAAACACCGTTCTATCCTGTCCCAATCTGTAAGCTCTGTCAATAGCCTGATTTTCTACTGTTTTATTCCACCATGGATCATATATGAATATTGTATCAGCAGCAGTAAGATTTAATCCAACTCCTCCTGTTTTCAATGTCATAATGAATACTTTGTATTTATTATCTTTCTGGAATCTATCTACCAGAGATTGTCTGTCCTTTGTACTTCCAGTCATTGAAAGATAATTTATTCCATATCTTTTCAAATCTTCACATATATTTTCTATGGAATTTATGTAGTTTGTAAATACAAGCACCTTATGACCATTTTCTACAGCTTCTACTATATTATTTACCAGAACTTCTCTCTTGCTTGAAGTAACTCCATTACTTTTCGCTTCTGGACAGCTTGTTATCTGTCTAAGTTCATTAAGAGCCTGAAGTATAAAAAACTGCGTCTTTCCTATTCCATTTTCTCTTATCTGACTGTTTACCATTTTATAGTAATAACTTCTTCTCTCTTCATAAAGTTTCTTCTGTTCTGCATTCATTTCTATGAACATAGTTTTTTCTATTTTATCTGGAAGATCTTTCAATACTTCTTTCTTTACCCTTCTCAATATAAAAGGATATATTTTCTTTTTCAATTCCTCAATAGCTTCCTGATCATTTTCCTTCTGAATAGGTACAGCATAGTAATTATTGAACTCTTCTGCTGTCCCAAACATTGCAGGGTTCAAGAATCTAAATAATGAATAAAGTTCTCCAAGATTATTTTCAATAGGAGTACCACTCAATGCTATTCTATTTTTTGAATCAAGAAGCATTATTGCTTTTGTTGTCTGTGCATTGATATTCTTTATATTTTGAGATTCATCAAGAATTATTGTATCAAATTTCATCTCTTTTAAAGTTTCAATATCATTTCTTATTGTTCCATATGTAGTAAGTATTACGCTGTTCTTCTTGATTATATCTACATTTCTAAAATTTCCATAATAGATGCCTACTTTCAACTTAGGACTGAATCTTTTTATTTCCCCTTCCCAGTTATATATCAAACTTTTAGGCATTATTACGAGGCTTTTCTTTCCTTTTTCTTCATGAAGCCTTGTCAAAACTGCTATTGCTTGAAGAGTTTTTCCAAGTCCCATATCATCAGCCAGACATCCTCCTAAATTATTATCCATCAGATATGCCAGCCACTTAAATCCATATTCCTGATATTCTCTAAGCTGAGCTTTTACATTAGGTGGTTCTATGCCGTAATTTTTTACATTATTTATTCCTTTAAAGAAATCTCTGCTTTTATTCATCTCTTGTGAGAATATTTTATCCTCTATCAACTCTTCAACTAATGGCAGATCAAAGAATGATAATTTTACTTTTTTCTTATCACTATCTTTAAAAAGTCTTTCTAATTTCTCTATATATTTTCTGTTTATAAGAGCACTTGTTCCATCACTCAACATTATATATGAATCTTTTCTGTATGATGAAAGTACATCTAATATAGAGAATTTTTCTCCTTCTATTTCCAACTCTATCTCTCCTTCAAGGAAATCTATAGAATGGCTGAAATTTCCAACTACTTTCGGCTTTACTGCTTTTATATTATATTTTCTTAATTTATCTGTTCCTACTACTTTATATTTTGATGCAAGCTGCAACAACTCTTTCATTATAAATTCTTTAGCAAGTTTTTCCTGCATTATAACAAGATTGTCTTCATCCACATAAAAACCTGATTTTATTTTTATATTCTTTTGCAGTTTAGCTAATACCTTAACTATTTCCTCCATGGCTTCTGGAAGTCTGCTTAAATCAACTTCACTTATAAATATTTTCTTTTCAAGATTATTTACTACAGCTGTATACTCTATTTCATTTTTTTTCAAAAATTCATAGTCCATAGTAGATATCATAAGTGTTACCTGAAGGTACAGGCTGTTGTCTTGTGATATTTTTTCTATTATTATTTGAGGAACTGGAGTATTCTTTTCTCCCTGCACTACTTTATAGTCTTGATATTCTATCTCTATATTTTTGAAATATTTCATAGTAATAGTTATAAAATTTTCAAGTTCTTTTTTATGAATATTTCCTACTAGTTCTTTTATAGTATGAAGTCCATTATCTTCATTTTCTAAAATGTAAAAAATACCATTTCTTACAGCCAGCTCTTCATTTATTATTTCAAAATCATTAAAACTTCCATTTAAAAGAAGTTCTGTATATAAAATATTTTCATCTTCTTCTTTTTCTTTTATAATTAATGAAAGGGTATTGTTTTCCTTTACCCATTGTATCTTATTCATATTTTCATCAACAAACTTATCATTATCAATAAGCTGTGGAATAAGGTTAGAGTGTTCGCTCAAATAAGCTTCCTGATACTCTTTTTCCCAATCAATAAAAAAACTGTCTTCCTTTATTCCTTTTATATAAGAAAGAATTGATTGTGTTTTATCTGTATAATCATCTATTTCAACAAAATCCAGACTATCCAGCACTGTTCCATCAGAAAAAACTGGCACTATATATTTTCCTTTTTCATCTGTTTTAAGCATAAAGTAGATAGCATCTAATCTGTAATCCATTTTTTCCCAATTCATACCCATTTTCCTTATTATAATTTTATTTAACATATATTATATCAAATAATATATGGTTTATCAACGTTTAAATTTTTTCTAATTCCTATTTGGCGCTTTTTCAGAAAGATTATATTTCTAATTTCTCCAAACATTCATTTATTACTACACCTTTTGTTCCAGTTCCCTTCAGATCATCACAAAACTCTTTTATTACATTGTAACTTTTTCCAAAATGCATTGGAATAATAATTTCAGGCTGAAGCTCCTGAACAAAATATTTTCCCCCAAGAAAAGCATTTTCTTCCAAACGTGGATCAACAGGGAAAAAAGCTATATTTATTTTTTCTTTATTTTCTTTTATATCTCTTATTATTTTTTGAAAAGAATTTCTCATAAAATTCTCTTCCTCTTTTGTATCATCTGACCAATACCACCAGTTGAGATCTCCAGCATGAAATACAACCTTATCTCCCATTTTTATCCAAAAAGATACTCCTGCATCAGTAGAACCATATATTTTTATATTCAATCCTTCTACTGTAATCTCTTCTCCTTCAGAAACCATATGACATCTATCAGGGATTGTTTTTAATTCTATATCATTACTAAGTACATAAGATATCTGCGGATTCTTCTCCTGCCATTTCATTATTTCAGGATTGAAATGATCAGCATGTACATGAGAAGAAAAAACTACTACTTTTTTATCCATCTTGATAACAAAATCTTCTATATTAAATAAAGGTTTTTTCTTTCTTGGAGTTTTGTAATAATCAAAGATTAAAACATACTCTGAATTTTCAACTACAAAACAACTGTGATAGATATAATAAATATTCATATTTCTCCTCCTTTTAAATTTCGACTATATATTATACCATCTTTCTTAAAAATCTAAAATCAAATTTTTTTTACTTTTTATTTTTAGTAAATTTTTCCAATCTAAAAAATTAAATTTATTTTAATATTCTAAACAATAAAAAATTTAATAGAGCTATTTTTTATTCATCTTTTTTACTAAATCAAATATATTTAAAAAATTCCCTTTTATTACTTTTATACAATTTTATAGTTATTTTAATTTTTAATTAAGTTGATTGATATTCAAAAAAATGTTACAATAATCTATAATGAGATTTTAAACTTTTTTAAAATTTCAGTTAAAGAATTGATGATTTCTACAATAGAATATATTTTATGCCTCAATTTTTTTTAAAAGAAAACAAATGTCGACTTTCTACAAACAACAAAATAATAAGATTATAATATACAAGGACGGAGAGGAATATGGGGACTTTTAAACCAATATCAAATACAAATTTATATGTTGAAGTAATAAATTCTATTATTACAGCTATTGCCACAGGAGAGCTCAAGTCAGGAGAAAAAATAATTGAACAGACTATTGCCACTGAAATGAACATCAGCAGAGCTCCAATAAGGGAAGCTATAAGAGAACTGGCAGCTCAGGGAATTGTTGAGTATATTCCTAAAAAAGGAGCAACTGTTGCTACACTGAATAAAAAAAGTATAGAGGAGACTTACTCTCTTCGTGCTCTTTTAGAAGGAATGGCAGTGAGCCTTGCTATAGATAATTTTACACCAGAGGATATAAAAAATATGATAGCTCTTTCTAAAACTATGACAGAAAGCTTAAAAAAACAAGATGTAGAAAATTTTATTAATTGTGATGTAGCTTTCCATAGTCTTATTTGTCAGAGATCAAATCATACAAAGCTTCAAAAATTAATAGAAAACTTTGTTCTTCAGACAAAGCTTTACATGAGAATGTCAAAATACAATATGCTGATAAATTCAAGTCTTTCTATTGAATATGGTGTACATGACAAACTTATAGAACTAATCAAAGAAAAAGATAAAGAAAAAGCAGAAAAAGAAATGAAAGATCATATAATGAACTCAGGAGAAGTTCTTATTAATTATCTTTTAAAGAGTGAAGAAATTTAATCGTTATACTATTAAGGACTAAATCTTGTATTTTACATGGTTTAGTCCTTTTTATATTTTCATCTTTTGTTTTTTTATATTCGATTTCAAATACAAACATACTGATAAAAAACCTTTTTGTAATTTTTCAGAATATTTTTTTAAAATTTTCTATTGACAAATTAAAAATTTGGGGGTATCATTCAAGTAGAAAGTTGATTGTCGACATTTAACAAAAAGTATTTTCTTTGAAAGTTACAAGGGGGAAAAATGAACTCATACAATATGAATATCCCTTCTAATGTCTATGGAGGGTTTGGAAGTATAGAGCATATTGAAACAATTTTAAATAAGGAAAAAGTTTCTAATGTTATAGTATTTACCGATAAAGGTGTTAGAGGAAGCAGTTTCTTTTCTGCAATAATTGAAAAAGTTGAAAACACAAAAGTAAATTACAACATAATAGATGATCTAGCTACTGAGCCAAGCTACCATGATGTAGAAAAGGTTATGGAAGAACTGGACAAATATAAAAGTGATTTTATCATAGCAGTAGGTGGAGGAAGTGTAATGGACATTGCAAAATTATGTTCTATTTTAAAAGATGCTTCTTACTCAGTAAAAGATCTTTTAAAAAATCCATCACAAGGAAGCAAACAGATAAAATCATTAATGATACCTACAACTTGCGGAACTGGTTCAGAAGCAACATGCAATTCAATAGTTGCTGTTCCTGAAGAGGGACTTAAAGTGGGAATTGTTAATAACAGCCTCATTCCTGATTATGTGATACTGGATCCTACAATGATAGAAAAACTTCCTAAGAAGCTTATAGCTTCTACTGGAGTAGATGCTCTTGCTCACTGTGTAGAATGTCTTACTTCTAAGAAAGCTAATCCTTTCAGTGACTTATATGCACTGGCTGGGGGAGAACTTATATTCAATAATATAAGGAAAGCTTATCTGAATCCAGATGATATGGAAGCAAAAACTAATATGCTTATGGGAGCCTTTTATGGAGGAATAGCAATAACTTCATCAGGAACTACAGCAGTCCATGCACTTTCTTACCCGCTAGGAGGAAAATATCATATCCCTCATGGAATCTCTAATGCAATAATGATGAGTCCAGTAATGGAGTTCAATAAAGATGCTTGCTTAGAGCAATTTTCAAGAATGTGCGACCGTTTAAGACCAGATATGAGCAAAAATACTTCTGAAGAAAAAGCTCAATATATTATAGATGAAATAAAAAATATTGTTGAAGTTACAGAAATACCTGTTAACTTAAAAGAATTTGGAGTAACTATGAATGATCTTGATTTCTTAGTTGATGCAGGAAGCAAAGTAACTAGACTGCTTTCAAATAATTTAAAAGAACTTAGCCTAGATGATATTAAAAATATTTATTTAAAAGTTTTAAATTAGGAAGGTGAAAAAATTGAACAAACTACCTATAATAGGAATCACTATGGGAGATCCAGCAAGTATAGGTCCTGAAATATCTCTTAAAGCTTTAAACAACAAAGACATCTATGACAGATGCAGACCTGTTATCATAGGAGATGCTTCAGTGATGAAGAAAGCTATTGAGTACACAGGATTAACTAATCTAAAGATTCATTCTATCAAAAATATATCAGAGGCTCTATTCCAACATGGAACTGTAGATGTCTATGATATGGGAATTGTAAATCCTGAAGACTTTGAAATTGGAAAAGTTTCAAAGGCAGCTGGAAATGCAGCTTTCCAATATGTAAAAAAAGTAATAGAATTAGCACAAAACAATGAAATAGATGCTACTATTACAAATGCTCTTAATAAGGAATCTATAAACCTTGCTGGGCATCACTACTCAGGACATACTGAAATCTATGCTGAATTCACAAAAACAAAAAAATATACAATGATGCTTGCTCATGAAAATTTAAGAGTTGTTCATGTAAGTACTCATGTATCTTTAAGAGAAGCTTGTGACAGATGTAAGAAAGAAAGAGTGTATGATGTTATAAAAATAGCTGATGATGCTTGTAAAAAACTTGGAATAAAAAATCCTAAAATTGGAGTGGCAGGACTTAATCCTCACTGTGGTGAAAACGGCCTTTTCGGTACAGAAGAAGTAGACGAAATAATTCCTGCAATAGAAAAAGCTCAGCAGGAAGGTATCAATGTTATAGGTCCTATTCCTCCTGATACTATCTTTTCTAAAGCTCGTGGAGGATGGTATGACATTGTTGTAGCTATGTATCATGACCAAGGACATATTCCTCTGAAAGTTATAGGATTTGTATATAATCAAAAAGATCAGAAGTGGGAAGCAGTTGCTGGTGTAAATATAACTTTAGGTCTTCCTATAATAAGAAGTTCTGTAGATCACGGTACAGCCTTTGATCAATCAGGAACTGGAACAGCAAATGAGCTAAGCCTTATAAATGCAATAGATTATGGAATCAAGTTAGCAGAAAACAACATAAAATAAAATATAAAAATTGGGGGTAAATCATGAAAAAATTGTTATTAATGTTATGTTTATGTGGAACATTCGTAGCTTGTGGTGAGAAAAAATCTGAAGATGCAGCGACGTCAGCAACAGCTGGTAAAAAAGTACATTTAACATTTGCTACTCAAGAAGTAGGAACAGGAGCATATCAATATGCATCTGCCATATCTAATATATTCTTAAAAGGACTTCCTGAAGGTTCAAACATTGATCTTACTACTGAGTCTCCTGGTGGAGTTGGAGCTCCGATAGTTTTGGAAAATGAACAATGCGACATTATAATGAGTAATGCTGGTCCAGCAAAATGGTCTGAAGAATCTGGAATATTAGGAAAAGAGCCTACAAAATCTACAACAGCTATTGCTGGTGGATTAGGACATGACTTCTTAAACGTTTTATTTACAAAAGAGTTTGTTGATAAAACTGGAATTACAACAGTAGAAGAATTAGTAGAAAAAAAATATCCAGTAAGAATAGCTATCAAAAAAATAGGTACTCTTGGAAATCTAGCTGGAGTTAAACTTTTTGAAACTTTTGGTGTCACATTTGATGATATAAGATCTTGGGGTGGAAGTGTTGATTTACTAGGTGGAGATGCTATAAAGATTTATCTTCAAGATGGTAAAGCTGATATGACTATTGACCACGTTGCAGCTGGTCAGGCAAATACTACTGAACTTTGTATGACTAAAGCTATGTATTTCCCTCAATTAAGTCAAGATACTTTGAACAAACTTGCAAATGCAGGATTTGACTATATTGATATTGACGCTAATACATGGAATGGACAAACAAATGTTATTAAATCTGTTGGTTCTCAACAAGTTATTCTTGTTCATAAAAATATGGATAATGATACAGCTTACAGTTTAGCTAAATCTCTTTGTGAAGGAAAAGATGAACTTGCTTCTCAACTTGCAGCTCTATCTTACTTTAATCCTGCAACAGCAGGAACTCCTGCACAAACTGGAGTTAAATTACATCCAGGTGCAGAGAGATACTACAAAGAAAAAGGATACTTAAAATAAAATTAACTTTAACTGAATGTGATAATACTAAGGGTGATCTTTGATCACCCTTATATAAAAAGGAGATAAAATGGAAAAAAGTTCTAATAGTATACGAAATTATATTCTAAATACAATTGTTGTCATTTTCATTGGATTCCAGTTATATTTAGCTTTGATAAAACCGTTGGACCCTATGCTTCAAAATCCAATGCACTTGATTTTGGCCCTTTTAGTTATTTTTATAGTGAATCCTGCTGACAAAAATTCTGGAAAAAAATGGATGAAATTGTTGGATATCCCATTTTTTGCTGGTATCATCTTTCTTCTTTACTATACAATAGTTGAGTTTCCTCGTCTTAGTATCAGAGTACAATATGTAGATATTGTTACTGCTCTGGACAAAGCAGCAACTGTTATCTGTATAATAATCCTGCTGGAAGCTGTTCGTAGAACTCTTGGAAAAATTCTTTTCATATTTATACTTCTATTTATAATATATGACTGGCTTGGAATGTACTGCCCAGGAATATTGTATTTCAAAGGTACAAATATGAGAAGCTTTACTGAAACAATGATGCTTGGTTCTGGAGGAATATTTGGAACACCTCTATATACTTCAGCAACAAGCTTATTCTACTTTATTCTATTTGGAGCATTCTTCTCTCAATGTGGTGGAGGTCAGCTGCTTATAGATTTCGGTATGAAATTCTCTAATAAAAGTGCTGGTGGACCAGCGAAAGCTGCCATCATCTCTTCTGGACTTATGGGAATGATATCTGGAAGTGCTGTTGCCAATGTATCAACTACTGGAGTTATGACTATCCCTATGATGAAAAAAGTAGGATATGAACCTCATCAGGCTGGAGCTATTGAAGCTGTTGCTTCTACAGGTGGACAGATTATGCCTCCAATCATGGGAGTAGGAGCTTTCATCATGGCAGAAATGCTTGGAGTTCCATATAAAACAGTAGCTTTTGCAGCAATTATTCCAGCTCTTGCATATTATGGGTCAGTATTCTTTCTTGTTACATTCATGGCTAAAAAAGAAGCTATTGATTCTGATAAAGAAGCTGTGACTATTGAAATAAAAGATCCTCTTCTTGAGAGAGTCTATATGATAATTCCTGCTATTGTTCTTGTTATATACATCATCTCAGGAAAATCATTGATGAGAAGTGGAATGGTTGGTATATTTGCAGTTCTGCTTTGTAACTTATTCAGTAAGTTCTACAAAGGGGGAAAATATTATCAGGCTCTTGCTACAACAGCCAATACTGCTGTAGATGGTGTAAAGCAAGCTTCTAATATTGCTATTCCTACTGCTGCTTGTGGAATAATCATTGGTGTTGTTATACAATCAGGACTTGCTACAAGATTCTCTAATATAATTGCTAAAATAGGTACTTCTCATTTAAGTATAGCTCTTATAATAGCAATGTTTGGATGTATGCTTCTTGGTATGGCTCTTCCTACAGTTGCTGCTTACCTTGTATCAAACATACTTTTTGTACCTGTATTAATAAAACTTAATGTAAATCCATTATCTGCAAATATGTTCGTATTCTACTTTGGAATAATGGCTCAAATTACTCCTCCAGTATGTCTTGCTTCATATACAGCAGCAGGAATAGCTGGTGCCGATTCTTTGAAAACAGGATTCACAGGATTTATGTATGCACTGGTTGCTTTCTTAGTACCATTTGTATTTGTTTACAATCCTGAACTTCTGTTAATGGGAACTCCAGCAGAAATTGCTAAAGCTACAGCTATCTTGTTCTTTGGAACATATCTTCTTGCAGGAGCAATTTCAGGATATATGGTAGCACCACTAAACAAGTTCAACAGAGGAATCCTCTTTATTGGTGCTCTCTGCATGATAGCCCCAGAAACTATAACAGATATAATTGGATTAGTTATTGGAGTATACATCATTACAACTGGTCTTCTTAAAAAGAAAAAAGTTCCAGTAGAAGCATAAGGAGTAATTAAATGATAATAGATAAAATAGAAAATATATCATTTTATGAAGGAATGGTAAAAAATCTTTCTGCGGCAGTTAAAACATTAGGAGAATTTAAAACTTTTGAAACTGGAAGATATGAATATGACTGGGGATTCTTCATGGTTCAAGAGGGCGTTACTAAAGGAATTGCAGAAGGAAATTTCGAAACTCATGACAAATATATAGACATTCAGATTCTTTTAGAAGGGTCTGAAGTCCTTGCATGGGCTGAGCATAAAGAATTATTTGATCCAGAACCATATAATGAAACAAAAGATGCTACTTATTACAAGAATGGCAGTCTTGAAAACAGAATGAAAATAACTCCGGGAATGTTCTATATCTGCTTCCCACATGATGGGCATAAAGCAGTAAGACATACAGAGTTCTCAACAAGATATAAAAAGCTTGTTTTAAAATTACCAAAATAATAAAAAAGGGGATATAAATATGGAATATACACATCATGAAGTTGTTATTGCTGGGATGGGGTTAGCGGCTCTGGCATCAGCAGCAAGAATGTATGAACTTGGTATAAGAGATATTGCAATTTATACTAAGGGATATGGAGGAAGTCCAGTTATTGCTGCAATAAATTTTGTTTTACCTGACAATCCTTATGGAGATACTATAGAAAAATATGCAGATGATATGTTTAATGCTGGTTATAGAGTAGCCAATAGAAAGCTTGTAAATGAAATGGCTGAAAATACAATGAACGGATATGACCTCCTTACTAGATGGGGAATAGAATTTGCTAAGAATCCTGATGGAACTACAAAACTTAGACATGTATCTGGACACACATTCCCAAGATCACTATGTTCTACTAAAGAGTTAATAGGAGTAGAAATTGTTGATAAATTAATAGCTTCTTTAAAAGAAAAAGGAGTTAAATTCTATGAAGGATATGAATGTGTAAAAGTTCTAAGTGAGAAAAATAAGGTCTATGGAATCACAGTTAAAGATAAAAACGGAAATTTAGAAAATGTTTATTCTGAAACTGTCATAGCTGCATGGGGTGGTGTAGGAAATCTATTTGGTTCTTCTACTTATCCAATGGATATCAAAGGAAATACTCTGTCAATAGCTAAAGAAGCTGGAGCAGATTTAATAGATGTAGAGTTCTTAGAATATGAGCCTATGGTTGTAGCATATCCTCCTGGAGCAGTTGGAGAACCTTGCCCTACTGCTATGCTTGGGGAGGGAGCTCATCTGCTAAATTCAAAAGGGGATAGATTCCTTCTTAAAGTAAGACCACAGGGAGAAGCTGGTTCACCTAAGACGTTGCTGAATAAACAGATATGGAAGGAAGTTAATCTAGGAAATGGAACTGAGCATGGAGGAGTTTATGTTGATTTAAGACATATAGATAGAGAAGTGCTGAAAGCTTATCCATGGTTCTTTGATCGTTTGATGGAAAATGGAGTAGACCTTAATGAACAATTACTAGAAGTAAGCCCTATGGCTCACAGTTTCTCTGGTGGAATCAAAGTGGATAGTAATTATGAATCTACAGTTAAGGGATTCTATGCTATTGGTGAAGCTTGTGGAGGACTTCATGGAGCTTGTCGTTGTGCTGGAAATGCAGCCAGTCAGGCAGTTCTTTCAGGGTTGCTTTGTGGGCAGGCAGTTGTTAAAGCTGCTGCAAACAAAACAGAAGTAAAGAAAGAATTTCCTATTGAATACAACACAGACAAAGAGATATATAATAAGTATGTTCCTCAAATAAAAGAAATAGCTGTTAAAGCTTTGGGAATATACAGAGATGGAAAAATATTGAAAGAAGCTAAGAAAATAATTGTTGATATCTTGGAAAAAGATGAATTAGTTAAGGATACAGAAACTTTACAAATAGCAGAGTCTATTTACTTCATGCTGAAAGCTGCTTCTGAACGTAAAGAGAGCAGAGGAACTCACATGAGACTGGATTATCCAGAAGAATCTAAAGAATTTGAAAAAGAAATCACTATTTAATCAAGGGGGAAAATATAAATGAAAAATGTAGAAATAAAAGGAGTTATAGTACCTCTATTAACTCCTATGAATGCTGACGAAACAATAAATGAAAAAGAATTGAGAAATCAAGTAAATCATCAAATCAAATCAGGAATACATGCATTATTTCCTCTTGGAACAAATGGAGAAGCTTACATATTAAGCCGTGAAGAAAAAGAACAGGTTTTGAAAATAGTAGTAGATGAAGCAAAAGGAAGAGTTCCTGTGTATGGTGGAACTGGCTGTGTAAGTACAAAAGAAACGATAGAATTATCTCTAAAAGCTAAAGAGATAGGAATAGATGTTCTTTCTATCATCACTCCATCATTTGCTGCTGCATCTCAAGATGAACTTTATGAGCACTATAGAGAAGTGGCTGAAGCTGTAGATCTTCCAATAGTTTTATACAATATCCCAGCAAGAACAGGAAATGCCTTAGCCCCTGCTACAGTTGAAAAATTAAGTAAAATCCCTAATATAGTTGGAGTAAAAGACAGCAGCGGAAACTTTGATAATATGCTTCAATATATAGAAAAAACAAGATACAGAAAAGATTTTGCTGTACTGTCAGGAAATGACTCTCTTATCTTATGGTGTCTTTTAGCTGGAGGAAGAGGAGGAATAGCTGGTTGTGCCAACGTTTTCCCTTCTACAATGGCTTCTATCTATGATACTTTTGTAGCTGGAGATTTAGAAAAAGCTAGAGAAATTCAAGATAGTATTCGTTCTTTCAGAGATTGTTTTAAATTTGGAAACCCAAATACAATTGTAAAAACAGCTGTATCTCTTCTTGGATTCCCTGTTGGAAAATGCAGAAAACCTTTCTGTCAAGTTCCAGAAGCTGGAGTAGAAGCTATTAAAAAAGTTCTTGAAGCAAATGCTGCAAAAGGAATGAAATAATCAATAAGGAGTTCTTATGATAAAGCTTGTAATTATTGCTGATGATTTAACTGGTGCTTTAGATACAGGGGTTCAGTTTTCTAAAAAAAATATGTCTACCATTGTTACAACTGACTTAAACTTCAACTTCGAAGATATCTGCAAAGAAGCTGATGTAGTAGTCGTTGACACTGAAAGCAGACATATTCCTGCTGCTGAAGCTAAGGAAAGAGTAAAATCTATCCTTTCTAAATTTAATAAAAAAGAAATAAGATTCTTCTACAAGAAAACTGATTCCACTTTGAGAGGGAATCTAGGAAGTGAAATAGAAGGATTTATGGAGGGGTTGAATATTAATGAGGTTTCATTTATACCAGCTTTCCCATCAGGAAAGAGAACTGTAAAAGATGGTGTACTCTATGTAAATAATGTAAAATTAGCAGAAACTCAATTTGCTATGGATATACTGAATCCTGTAACAGATAGCTTTATTCCTGACATAATAAAAAAGCAGTCAGATATAAATGTAAAATTAAAAGATATCAACGAGGAATTTTCTCCACTAGATGATAAAGAAAAACATATCTATATTTTTGATTCTGAAAATATGGAGGACATGGAAAATATTGGAAAAGTTCTGTATAATAAAAACAAATTGAACTATACTATTGGAAATGCTGGATTTGCAGAAATCCTTACACACTATATCGAGAGTGATACTAAAAAAGAAGAGATTATTTTAGAAGATGACAGAATTCTTTTTGTATGTGGAAGTGTAAATATTACTTCTCTTAAACAGTGTAAATATGCAGAAAAAATTGGATATTGTTCAGATAGCTTGAAGTTTAGCAATATAATTTCAGAAGATTATAAAAACTCTGACAATTATATAACTGATAAAGAATATTTTAAGGAAAAAATTAACAATAATAAAAAGTTCCTTTTAAGAACTTCTGATTCAGAAGATGTAATAAAAAAAGCTATTGAATATACAGAGAAAAATAGTATTTCTATGGAAGATTTAACTTCTAATATAGCAAACAGTACAGGGCAGCTTGTTTCTGACTTGATAAGAGAACATGAGATAAGAAATCTGATAATTTTTGGCGGAGATACTCTTATGGGTATCCTGAAAAATATAGGATGTCAATATATAATCCCTATGAGTGAAATCTTCCCAGGTGTAGTATTTACTAGAGCAGTAGGAAAAGATACTGCTATAAATGTTATTACTAAAGCTGGTGGATTTGGAGAAGAGAGCATCATAGAGAGAATCAATGAATTTTTAGAAAAACACAGCATTTAAAATTTAAAGAGGATGAATAAAAAGTTGGATTATATTTTTGTTCATTCTCTTTTTAATTGACAATACTGTTCATTTGATATACTCTAAATATATACGATAATTTTCTCAGGAGGTAATATATGAACTTTACATTTAACCACTTTAATTTTAATATTTTTAATCTGCCTAGAAGTTTAAAATTCTATGAAAAAGCTCTTGGACTTAAAGAAGTAAGAAGAAAAGAAGCAGAAGATGGAAGTTTTATCCTTGTATATTTAGGAGATGGAAAAACTAACTTCTCTTTGGAACTGACTTGGATGAGAGATAGGGAAGAGCCTTATGATCTTGGAGATGAGGAATTTCACTTAGCTTTAGTTACTGATGATTATGATGCTGCCTATAAAAAACATAAAGAGATGGGATGTATAGCTTTTGAAAATCCTACTATGGGAATCTATTTTGTAACTGATCCTGATGGATACTGGATAGAAATAGTACCTAAAAGATAATATAAAAGCTCCTTTGGATAGACCAAGGGAGCTTTTTTTATTTCTAGTCTTTTTCTGCATTTTTCTTTTCAAAGCTGATAAGGATAGGTGATCCATCAAATCCAAATGCCTCTCTGAATTTATTCTCAATATATCTAGCATATGAGAAGTGTATAAGTTCTGGATAGTTACAGAATAATACAAATTTTGGTGGTGCGCTTGAAACTTGTGTAGCATAATTGATTTTAACTACTCTACCTTTTCTAGTAGGTGGATTGTTCATCAATACTGCGTCTTTTAATACTGTATTCAAGATACCAGTAGATATTCTCTTAGTATATTCTTCATAGATTGTATCTGATATTTCAAGTATTTTTGTAGTTCTTTGTCCTGTAAGAGCTGAAACAAACTCTATTGGAGCATATGATAAGAAAGGAAGCTCAGCATAAAGTTCCTCTTTCATACTCTTCATAGATACTTTATTCTTATCTACCAAGTCCCATTTGTTAACTACTACAACTATTGGCTTCAATTCTTCAGCAGCTATTCCTGCTATTCTTTTGTCCTGCTCAGTAAGTCCCTCTTTACCATCAAGCATAAGGATACATACATCTGCTCTCTTTATAGTTTTAATAGCTCTCAATACAGAATAGTATTCAAGGCTTTCTTCTACTTTTGATTTTCTTCTGATACCAGCAGTATCTATTATCATGTATTTGTTATCTTTGTATTGAACTATAGTGTCAATAGCATCTCTTGTAGTTCCTGCTATATCACTTACAATAGTTCTCTCTTCTCCTGATAATCTGTTTACCAGTGAAGATTTTCCAGCATTTGGCTTCCCGATGATAGCAAGTTTCAATACATCTTCTTCCTCTTCTGGCAAGTCGATTTTTTCTATCATTTCAGTTACCATATCCAGCATATCTCCAAGGTTTACCTTGTGTGCTCCTGAAACTGGGATAAGGTGTTCAAATCCAAGTCCCCAGAAATCATAAACATCATCTTGTTGCTGAAGGAAATTATCTATCTTATTTACACATAAAATAATAGGCTTCTGTTTTTTTCTAAGGATATATGCTATCTCTTCATCAAGAGGGTTAACTCCTGATTTTCCATCAACTACAAAAAGGATAACATCAGCTTCATTCATAGCAACTTCTGCCTGTTCCTTTATTTTTGTCATCATAAATTCGTTGTTTCTTGGCTCAAGACCTCCAGTATCTACAACAACAAATTCCACTCCATTCCATTCTGTCTCTCTATATAGTCTGTCTCTTGTAACACCTGGCATGTCATCAACTATAGCTATTCTGTCTCCTACCAGATTATTGAAAAGTGTCGATTTTCCAACATTTGGTCTTCCAACGATTGCAACAATAGGCTTCATTATATACCTCCCTATTTAATTAAAATTATTTATCTTCTCTTATTATTATTTTCTCTAGGAATTAAAATATCCTTTTGTTTTTGCTTCTTTCCATTATCTTTTTCTACAAAAAGTTTCTTATTTGTAAAAGGATTTATTTCTGTATAGTACATAAGTGTAGAATATGTAGACGGTGTAGGGGTAAATACCTGTACCTGTTCTGGATTTATCCTTAGTTCAGATGAGGCAAATCTTCTCAGATCAAGCATATCTTTTTCATCACACCCTGGATGAGCCGCTATCAAATAATAAGTTAAAAACTGTTTTTTTCCCAATTTACTGTTTATCTTATAGAATTTTTCTTTGAATTCCTTCAAAGGAGCTTTTCCCTGTTTACCCATAAGAGCTAAAACTTTGTCCTCTGTATGTTCAGGAGCTATTTTCATCTGTCCAGATACATGATCTTTGATTATTTCTTCAAGATAGATCTGTCCATTTCTTTTATCATCTAAAATCATATCATATCTTATTCCAGATGCAATAAATATTTTTTTTATTTTATCAATATTTTTTAATTTATCTAAAAGTTCTACCTGATTGTTATGATCTATTTTCAATGCTGGACATTTCTGTGGATAGAGGCATCTTCTATCCTGACAGGCTCCCAGCTTCAATTTCTTGCTGCATTCTACATCATACATATTAGCAGTAGGTCCTCCTACATCTGCTATGTATCCTTTAAATTTAGGAGCAGAGGCTATCTCTTTTACCTCTTCCACAATAGAATCCTGACTTCTTGATATAACTGTTCTTCCTTGATGAATAGCTATTGCACAGAAATTACATTCTCCATAGCATCCTCTATGAGTAGTCACAGAAGTTCTAATAGTATTCAGAGCTCTCACTTCTCCCATAGCTTTATAATAAGGATGTACATCTCTTTCAAAGTCCATAGAATAAATACTGTCCAGTTCCTCAGAAGTAAAATTTTCACATGGAGGATTCTGTATCAAATATCTGTCCCCACAAGGCTGACATAATCCTTTAGCCGTAATTGGATCGCAGTTGTGATAGAATATATCAAAAGCTTTTGCAAACTCCTTCTTGTCCTTCACACACTCTTCAAAAGATGGCAGCTCCAAATAGCTGTCCTTTTTTTCTTTAGCTATATAACTTAATCCTCTTATGTTTCTCCATTCTCTTCCACCTTTCAGTGCCTGAGCCAGAGCCAGCATAGATTTTTCTCCCATTCCATAAGAAAGAATATCTGCCTTTGCATCAAATATCAAAGGTCTTCTCAAATTATTGCTCCAGTAATCATAATGAGTGATTCTTCTCAAACTTGCTTCGATTCCTCCTAAAACTATAGGAGCATTTCCATTTTTAAAGAATCTTTTTATGAGATTGGTATACACCATAGAAGCCCTGTCTGGTCTTCTTGTATTTTCTCCTCCTGGAGTAAAATCATCACTTTTTCTTTTCTTTTTTGTTGCTGTATAGTTGGCTACCATGGAATCTACACATCCTGCTGAAACTGCCCAGTATAAATTAGGCTCTCCCAGTCTTGTAATATCCTTGTCACTGTTGATATCTGGCTGAGCTATTATTCCAACTTTAAATCCATGCTTATATAACCATTTTCCTATCAGTGCACTTCCATTATAGGAAGAATCTATATATGTATCTCCAGATATTAATATTATATCTAAAGAATCCCATCCTAATTTCCTTACCTCTTCCATTGTTGTAGGCAAAAACATATTTAATCACCTGTTCTTTAAGACTTCCCTTTATTTTATCATAAAATACTGATATTAGCTATATTTTCTTTACAAAGTATAATCCTAAAATCAGAACCATTTCATAAAAAAAACTATCAAATAAGCAGATAAAATTTTTAAAATATTCTTCTGCTTATGAGATAGCCTCTTAATATGTTTATATTTTTTATTTGTTATATTGCTTTTTATATATTGCCTCTACAAATCCTCTGAATAATGGATGAGGATTATTAGGCCTTGTTTTAAATTCTGGATGGAATTGCCCTGCTATAAAGAATGGATGAACTTCTTTTGAAAGCTCCACTATCTCTGCCAGTGTCCCATCAGGAGAATTCCCTGATATTAAAAGTCCTGCCTTTTGTATCTCATCTTTAAATTTATTATTAAATTCAAATCTGTGTCTATGTCTTTCATGTATCAGCTCTTCACTATACAATTCTTTTGCAAGTGTTCCCTCTTTAAGCACACATGGATATGCTCCTAATCTCATTGTTCCACCCATGTTTTCTATATTTTTTTGATCAATCATAATATCTATTACTGGATACTTAGTATCCTTATCAAATTCTGTAGAATTTGCTCCAGACATTCCCATTACATTTCTGGCAAACTCAATTACTGCAAGCTGCATTCCCAGACATATTCCAAGAAAAGGAATTTTATTCTCTCTGGCAAATTTTATTGCCTCCATTTTCCCTTCGATTCCTCTGCTCCCAAATCCACCTGGAACAAGTATCCCGTTATATCCCTCTAGTCTTTTCATATCAAGATTTTCCGCCTGAATATAGTCAATTTCAGCTTTGTACCCTTGAGCATATGCTGCATTTTCTATAGCTTCATTTACACTGATATAGGCATCCTTTAATTCAACATATTTTCCTACTACTGCTAATCTTATTCTTTCCTTTGGATTTTTTATTTTATCTACAACTTCTTTCCAAGGTGTAAGATCAATCTCTCTGTCTTCTATTCCTAATTTTTTACAAGCTGTTTTTGCCAGTCCCTTTTCTTCCATCACAAGAGGAAGTTCATATATAGTTCCAGCATCTTGTGCTTCTATTACTGCATCTATATCTATGTCACAAAACATTGAAAGTTTTCTTCTTATATCATCACTAATAGGATGCTCTGTTCTGCACACAAGAATATCTGGTCTTATTCCAAGTCCCATAAGTTCTTTTACTGAGTGCTGTGAAGGCTTAGTTTTTAATTCTCCTGCTGCTTTTAAGTAAGGAAGAAGCGTCACATGAATGTAGATAACATTTTCTCTTCCCACATCATATCTGAATTGTCTTATTGCTTCCAAAAATGGAGTAGACTCAATATCTCCTACTGTTCCTCCAATTTCTGTTATAACTATATCTGAACCATTAGCTTTTCCTACTATCTCTATTTTTGATTTTATCTCATTTGTAATATGAGGAATTATCTGAACAGTTTTACCTAAATATTCCCCTTTTCTCTCTTTGTTTATAACTGACTGATATATTTTTCCTGTTGTTATATTATTATATTTTGTAAGATTCTGATCAATGAATCTTTCATAATGTCCTAAATCTAAGTCTGTTTCAGCTCCATCATCAGTTACAAAAACCTCTCCATGTTCATATGGATTCATTGTTCCCGGATCAATATTAATATATGGGTCGAATTTTTGGATAGTTACATTATATCCTCTTTCTCTAAGCAGTCTACCTAATGAAGATGCTGTTATCCCTTTTCCTAATGATGATACTACTCCCCCTGTTACAAATATGTACTTAGTTTCTTTCATAAATATCCTCCATAAAGTAATTTTATTTTCAATAATCAAAAAAAGACGAAAAAAAAATCGTCTTTTATTTTAAAGAAAAATTGCACGTTTTTCTTTGGATATTTTTTTTATTTGTAAATATTTTTTACTTAATGAGTATATCATACTTTTTTTTAAAGCACAATATTTTTTTATTATTTTTTTAATTTTATAGAAAAATATATTTCCATATTCTTTTTATATTTTAAATTATTTATTTGTCTTCTAATAAAAAAATCTTGTTTTTTATATCTAAATTTAATCTATTTTTTCTGTATTCTCTTGGGGTTGTTCCCAACATTCTGCAAAATACTTTTGAAAAATAGCTAGGACTGTTAAATCCAGTCTGCAAACATATTTCTGTTATTGGAAGTTCACTATTTCTAAGCAATTCTGCTGCTGTATATATTCGATATTTCTGCAAATATTCTATTGGAGCTGTTCCTATTGTTCTTGCAAAACATCTCAAAGCTTCCCTTTCTCCTATAAATGCCTCTTTTGCTATATCTCCAAGATTTATATCTTCAGAATAATTTTTATGTATAAAGGTCAGCATATATTTCATACGCTCTCTGTCGGTATTATTGCTTCCACTTGATTTTTCTAAAAGCTCATGATTTTCTCTCACTATATTTAAAAGTATTTCACTCAGTGTATTTCTTATTACTATTTCATAGCCTAAAACATCCCCAGCATAGGAAAAATATCCTTGTGTAAGTTTCTGAGAATCCTCCTTTGTGAGTTCCAATGCTGAAAGCTCCTTGCAGTTAATGAGGGGAATTATATATTTCTGATCTATCTTGCTTCCCTTTTCTCCACATATCAACACTTTATCAAATACAAAAGATATTATTACACATTCCTCTCTTGTGTCCATTTTCATAAAATGCATCTCTTCTGAATTTATAAAAAGACTATCCCCCTTTTTAAGAGTAAACTTCCTGTTTTCTATCTCAACATAAAGTGTTCCTTCATATACAGTTATTATCTCTATTTCTTTATGCCAATGCCATGCTATCTCTCCAGCAGTATATTTAGATACATCTGAAAAATATACAGCACAAGGAAATTCATAATTTCCATGTACAGCAAGCTCTTCATTATTTTTATCAGTTAATATCTTAGTGCACTGCATTTCTACTCCTTAGTCGCTATAGTTATATTATTAGTCTATATACTTGTTGATTATCTGCTTTTATGTCTATATAATTATATTGTAGATTCGATATTTTGTCAATGTGAGGATGGAAGATATCTGTAAAAAAAGCCCGACTTCTACAAGTCAGGCTCAAAATTTATTTTCTCTGTATGCTATGTTTCAACTATTTTTTCTTAGAGTATTTGATAGCATCAAATGCCACAGCAGCTACAATTATCATACCTTTTATGATATATTGCCAGTATGGACTTACTCCTACATAAGTCAAACCATAGTTGATAACAGTAAGGATGATAACTCCTGTTATTACCCCAGATATCTTTCCAACTCCTCCATAGAATGAAACTCCACCAATAACACAGGCTGCAATGGCATCCATTTCATACATATTTCCTAAGTTGTTTGTAGCTGATCCAATACGTCCAGCTTCAAGCAGTCCACCAAAAGCATAATACATTCCTGATAAAGCATATATTTTTACAAGTGTCCAAGCTACATTTACCCCTGATACTCTCGCTGCTTCTGGATTTCCTCCAACAGCAAATACATTTTTACCAAATTTTGTTTTATTCCATAAGATCCACATTATTGCAGTAGCAATTGCTGCATATATAATAAGATAAGACATATTGAAGCTTGGTGTTCCTATATATCCCTGTGCAAATGAACTATAGCTCTTGCTGAAACCTGATATCGGAGAAGCTCCAACATAGTCGTAATACAATGAGTTTACTCCATAAACAATTGTCATCATTCCCAAAGTGGCGATGAATGGGTGAACATTAAGTTTTGCAACTATAAGACCGTTTATTGATCCGATTATCATCCCTACAATCATTACAATAATAATTGCTCCAATAACTGGAAATTCTGCTAAATTAGGAAATACTTTATTTACATTAGTAGTTGCCTGCAATAATGTTGCAGAGATAACAGCTGAAAATCCTACCTGTCTACCTACTGAAAGGTCAGTACCCTGAGTTACAATCAATCCAGCAACTCCAAGAGCTATAATTGCTCTAACAGATGATTGAGTAAGAATATTTTTAAAGTTTCTTATACTTAGAAATGAAGGTTCTTTAGCAATTATTAAAACCAACATTAAGAAAAGAACAAGATAAAGTCCACTTTGTATAAATAATTTTTTAAAATCAATTTTTCCATCTTTTGTACGTATATTCATTTTTTTCTCCCTTTTTCTATAGATATTTTGCTGATAAAGTCATTATTTCTTCCTGAGTTGTTTCAGATGTTTTTACTATCCCTGCAACTCTACCATTACTCATAACAAGTATTTTATCTGTTACTCCTAAAAGTTCTGGCATTTCAGAAGAAATCATAATAATTCCTTTATCTTTTTTAGCAAGTTCTATCATAAGCTGATAAATTTCAAATTTTGCCAAAACATCTATTCCTCTTGTAGGTTCATCCAGCATAAGCACGTCTGGCTCAGTCAAAAGCCATCTTCCTAATATTACTTTCTGCTGATTTCCTCCAGATAGAGAACCTATACTTGTTGATTGAGAAGGTGTTTTTACTCTCATACTGTCAATTACCCATTGAGTATCTTTTTTAATCCCTTTATCACTTAATAAATGGAATTTACTTAAATATCTATCCAGATTTGAAATAGTAGAATTGAATCCTACATTAAGCATACTGTATATACCAGTAGCTCTACGTTCTTCTGTTACTAGAGCAAATCCATTTTCTATTGCTTCATTAGGAGTCTTATTTTTAACTTCTCTTCCATTTAAAAATATACTTCCCGCTGCTTTTTCTCTTATACCAAATATTGTCTCTACAATATCAGTTCTTTTAGCCCCAACCAGTCCAGCTACTCCTAATATTTCTCCCTTATGAAGTTCAAAACTTATATTATTAATAGATGGCTGTTTTGCAGCTGTAAGTCCTTCAACTTTTAGAATACATTCCTTTACTACATTGTCTTTTGGAGGAAAACGATTAGTTAAATCTCTTCCTACCATCATATTTATTATCTGATCAGTTGAAAGATCAGCAACTGATTCTGTAGCTATCCATTTACCGTCTCTTAGAATAGTAATATCATCAGATATAGCTTTTATCTCTTCCATTTTATGAGAAATATATACTATTCCACATCCTCTGTCTCTTAATTTATTAATTATTTTAAACAGATGTTCTACCTCTTTTTCAGTAAGTGAAGAAGTAGGTTCGTCCATCACGATTATTTTCGAATTATATGATACTGCCTTTGCTATTTCTATCATTTGTCTTTCTGAAACAGCCAGATCTGCCACTTTTGAACGTGGGTCTACATCTATTTCAAGTTCTTTAAATATTTTCTTTGTATCTTCATACATTTTTTTCTCATCTATAAAAAATCCTTTTTTAGGATATCTTCCAAGCCAGATATTATCAAGTACATTACTTTGAAGTACTTGGTTAAGTTCCTGATGAACCATTGACACTCCATTATCAAGGGCTTCTTTTGCAGAAGTAAAGTTTATTTCTTTCCCTTCAAATAATATCTTTCCATTATCTTTTTCATAAATTCCAAATAAACATTTCATTAGAGTTGATTTTCCAGCACCATTCTCACCCATAAGCGCATGAACAGAATGAGGTCTAACTTTCAGATTAGCCCCATCTAATGCTTTTACCCCCGGAAACTCTTTAGAAATATTATCCATTTCTAGCATATATTCTAAATTTTTCATATTGTCTCCTCACTATAACTAACTTTTGCATCCTTTTTGGGAAAAAGGGAGATGTGTCTGTAAAACAATCCCCCTTCTCTTCCTAAAATAATTTATTTATATAATTTTATCTTATTTAAATTCTGCAACGTTGTCTTTATCAATTCCGATACTAGGTATTAAAATTTCTTTTTCATCTAACTTCCATTCAGTTCCTTCAGTTGGAGCTTTTCCTTCAGCTAGATTAACAACCATATCCCAAGTAGCTTTTCCTTGACCTTTAGCATCATTAAGAACAGTTCCAGCCATTTCTCCAGCTTCAATCTTAACAATAGCTTCTGGTAAAGCATCTACTCCAAATACTGGAAGTTTCTTTCCAACAGCTTTCATTGATTCGATAGCTCCTAAAGCCATTCCGTCATTATTACAGATAACAACTTCAATTTTATCTCCATTAGGTCCTGATAACCATGCATCCATTTTATCTTTTGCTTGTGCAGTATCCCACATAGCAGCGTCTAGATGTAATTCTTCAGTTTCTATTCCATTGTCATTTAAAGTTTTGATTGAATAAATAGTTCTTGCTTCAGCATCTGGATGTCCAGGTTCTCCTTTAATCATTACATATTGGATTTTTCCATCTTTATTTAAGTCTAAATCTGGATTAGCTTTCCAAGCTTTCATGATAAGTTCCCCTTGAGCGATTCCTTGAGCATTAGGGTCAATTCCTACATAGTAAGCTTTATCATAAGCTGCTAAAACTTCTTTTGAAGGTTTTTTATTATAGAATACAACTGGTACATTTTCAGCTTTAATTTTTTCCATTACTGTTTGTCCAGCTGCTGGGTCAACTAAGTTTACTGCTAATGCATCTGTTCCTTTTGAAAGCATTACATCAATCTGGTCATTTTGAGTTTGTTGGCTGTTTTGAGAGTCAACCATTGTTAAATCAACTTTATCTTCTATTTTCTTAGCTTCATCTAGTACTACTTTTCTGTATAAAGCAATAAAGTTATCGTCAAATTTATAAGCTGTGAAACCTATTCTTAATTTTTTCTCTGCTTTTGGTGCTGATGCTGTATCTGCTGGAGCAGCTTCTTTTTTGTCACCACATCCAGTTAATCCTGCTGCTAACAATAGTGCCCCTAGTATTAAACTTGTTTTTTTCATAGCTAAAATACCTCCTAAGTTTTTATAAAGCTCTTCTGTACTTTTTTAGAACTTTATAATTTATTTATGAAACTAAGATTTTAAAACTATACTTTCACTAATTAATATAATCTTTTATTCAATCTTTGTCAATATCTTTACATAAAAATTCTGAAAACTTTGTAAACTAAAGATAAATAATTCAAACTTATTTAAAAACTTTTTTATAAACTTATCTTGTTTTTATGAAAAAAGTCCTACTGCTCCTTTTATTCCTGCTTCATTCCCTAATATTCCCTGAACAATTTTCAAATCCTCCAATGTAACTGGCAGAGCATATTTTTCTAATTTTTTTCTAAGAGGATCCAATAGTATATCTCCAGCCAGAGCAACTCCTCCACCTAGAACTATTGTTTCAGGATTTATTATATTTAAAATATTAGCTATACCCATAGCTAAATATTCTGCCTCATAGTCTACAAGATCCAATGAAAAAATATCTCCCTCTTTAGCAGCGTCAAATATATCTTTTGCTTCAAGTCCTGCTACGTTTCCTTCAATCATAGTATAAAGAAGGTTCTGCTTATTTACAGTAAGTCTTGACACAGCTTCTCTTATTAGTCCTGTAGCTGAAGCATAAGCTTCAAAACAACCTTTCTGCCCACATCCACATACTCTTCCATCTTTTACTATTTTCATGTGGCCTATTTCTCCACCAGCACCTTTAAACCCAGATACAAGCATTCCATTTACATATATTCCTCCGCCGATACCTGTTCCAAGTGCAACTGTCACACTGCTTTTACTTCCTTTTGCAGCTCCATATTTTGCTTCTCCCAATGCTATGATATTAGCATCATTGTCTAATTTAGTTTCTATTCCAGTTATTTTTTCCAGCTTCTCTTTTACATTTACATTAGTTCCCCATGGAAAATTTGCAAAAAATGCCACTATACTTTGATCTTCCACAGGACCAGGAATCCCCATTCCTATTCCTTTTACATTTTTGATATTTATATTAGCTTCTTTTGCAAGTTCTTGTATTACTCCCCATATTCTCTCCATTGTCTTATCTACTCCTTCTGAAGAAAGAGTCTTTATTATAGAACTTTTTAATATATCTCCCTCTATATTCAACAGTCCTATCTTTGTATTTGTCCCTCCCAAGTCTATTCCCACATAGTAATCCATATTATCCCTCCAAAATTTTCTTTCTATTTTTCTGTTTGCCTACTTCATTATACTATATTACTTCTTTTTTAAAAAGAGCTGTATTATTGAATTTTTTTTATATATATGGTACTATGTAGAATATATTTAGTTTTAGGAGGAATTTCTATGAAAAGAAGTTTATCTGGTATTCAACCTAGCGGGATCCTTCATCTTGGAAACTACTTTGGTGCAATCAGCCAGTTTGTAAAAAATCAAAACAGTGGTGAATTTGAAGGTTTCTACTTTATCGCTGACTATCATTCGCTTACTTCCCTTACTGATCCAAAATCTTTAAAAGAAAATACATACAATATTGTATTAGATTATCTTGCTCTTGGATTAGATCCTGATAAGTCTACTATATTTCTTCAATCTGATATACCAGAACATGTTGAGCTTTCTTGGCTTCTTTCAAATGTTACTCCTGTAGGATTGTTAGAAAGAGGACATTCATATAAAGATAAAATAGCTAAAGGCTTCACTCCAAATGCTGGACTTATGACTTATCCTGTACTTATGGCTGCTGATATCCTTATCTATGATACTGATATAGTACCAGTTGGAAAAGATCAAAAACAACATCTTGAAATGACAAGGGATATTGCTATGAAATTTAATCAGCAGTATGGAGTTGAACTTTTCAAACTTCCTGATCCTTTTATCATGGACGATCTTGCAGTTATTCCAGGAACAGATGGACAAAAAATGAGTAAATCTTATGGAAACACAATAAATATGTTTGCTTCTAAAAAAGAGCTTAAAAAGCAGGTTATGAGTATCGTTACTGATTCTACCCCTTTAGAAGAACCAAAAGATCCAAATAATAATATAGCAAAACTTTATGCTCTTTTTGCTTCTATTGAAAAACAAAACGAACTTAAAGAAAAATTCCTTGCTGGAAACTTTGGTTATGGTCATGCTAAGACTGAACTTTTAAATGCTATCCTTGAATATTTTGGAGAAGCAAGAGAGAGAAGAGAGCACTTAGTGGAAAACAGTGATTATGTACAAGAAGTTCTTAATGAGGGAGCTAAAAAAGCAAGAGCTATTGCTAGAGAAAAAATCATGAGAGCTAAAGAAGCTGTAGGGCTTATAGGAAACGCTTATAAATAATAGTATATTAAAAAAGAAGTATCTTTTTGAAGGATACTTCTTTTATTTTAATTATTTTTCTATTTGATAAAGTTTTTTTACTTCAAATCCTAAAAACTTTTCTGCTGTCCTTCTGAATTGTTCTTTATCTCCACTAACAAAGAATTCTATTTTACCTTTTTCTTTAGAGTTATTCAGCATATCTTCATCTCTCAGACTCTCAATAAGTTCAATAACAGTTTCTCTAGCTGGATCAACTATCTTTCCAGAAAAATACTTCTCTATATCCTCTCTTATAATAGGATAGTGAGTACATCCCAGTACTAATGTATCTGCTGATCCTGGAAATTGAGATATATGTCCATCTAAAATTTCTCCTCTATCTTCAAAAGTTTCCCATCCCTCTTCTATCATAGTACATAGTTCAGAGCATCCTTCTTGATAAACAGAAGCTTTTTTAGCGAACTTTTTTATTTCCTCTCCATAAGCATTTGAATTAGCAGTAAATGGAGTTGCTAGTACAGCTATATGTCCATTTTTACTGATATTTGCAGCTGCTTTTGATCCTGGAGTTATCACTCCTATCACAGGTATATCATATCTTTCTTTTATTGCAGTTAAAGCGGCAGCTGTAGCAGTATTGCATGCTATAACAACAGCTTTGCATCTATTTTTCAGAAAAAAATCCATTATATTAAAGCATAGACTTTGCAGTTCTTCTACAGTTTTTTTCCCATATGGAGCGTTTCCGCTGTCAGCATAATATATCATATTTTCATGGGGTAATATTTCTGCCATTATCTTTAGTACAGTTGTGCCTCCAACTCCAGAGTCAAATACTCCAATACTGTAATCTTTCTTCATTACTCCCCCTTCATAAAGGCAAACTTTATTTTAATTTTGTCAGAAGCTCTCTGTATTGTTTTACCATCATTTTTATCATACCTTTTTTGATAAGTTGGTACCATTTAAATTCCATAGCTTCCATTCCTTTTACAGAATCAATTACCATCTTTTTAAGAAACTCATACTCTTCAAAGCTAACTTTAAGTTCCATTTGATTTTTATCTTCACACATTTTTTTAACATAATCAAAAAAGTCACTAACCCCTTGTCCTTGTGTTCCTAGAGGTGAAGAAGCAAATTGTTTTTTTACTTCATCTATAAATTTAGCTAAGAATTTTTTATTATTTTTGTCCAGCATAATAGAATATTTTCTTTTTCCCTTACCTATTTTTTGAATGCTGTTCATCATTCCCATCATAGATGACATATTATTCATCTGCATAGGATTCATTGCATTTGGATTTACTCTTTGTGTTTTCATTAATTTATTTCCTCCCCATTTAATTTTCCAATAATTTTTTCTATCTCTTCAATAGATATGGCTCCTGTTCTAAGTATCTTTGGTTTGTCGCTCATATCTATTATAGTTGAGGCATTTCCTATTGGGCATTTTCCTCCATCAACTAATATCTCCACTCTCTCTTTAAAAGCCTCTGAAAGTTCCTCATAGCTTTTTGGTGTGGCCTCACCAGATATGTTCGCACTTGTAGTAGGAAGTAATCCTCCAGCTGCTTCAATTATCTTTAAAGCAGTATCAAGATCAGGCATTCTGACTCCTACTGTTTTTCCACCTGATACCATTATATCTGGAACATTCTCTTTTTTATTCAGTATAATAGTAAGTCCTCCAGGCCAGAATTTTTTTATCAGTTTTTCTATTTTTTCTCTATTTTTTTCTTCAATATATGCTATTTCTTCTATTTTAGATACATCACTTACTAAAACAATAAGAGGTGATTTAAAACTTCTTTCTTTAGCTTTATATACTTTAGTTATAGCTTCATCAGATTCTATTATTCCTCCCACACCATACACCGTATCTGTAGGATAAATTATTAAATTCCCATCTTTTAATAGTCTTCCTATCTCATCATAGTCGGCATTTAAAGAAGTATATTTTACTTTGTTCATTCTATACACCTAACCTAACATATCATTATTAAAATATCCATAATTTTATCATATATACAAATAAAAAGCTAGTAAAACTACTAGCTTTTATCAGAAAAAATTATTTTTTTACCTTTGTAAGTGAATTATTTAACATTTCTTTTTGTTTCAGCTTTTTCAAACAATTCAGAAACTGATTGATTATTTACAATTCTGTTAATAGCTTCTGAGAAGATTTCATCAACTGAAAGAACAGTTATTTTATCTAATTTCTTTCTTTCTGGTAAAGCAATAGAGTCAGTTACTATAACTTCTTTTAAAGGAGATTCTGCTAATCTTTCAATAGCAGGATCAGAGAATACTGCATGTGTACAACAAGCATAAGCTTCCTTTGCTCCTCTTGCAATTATAGCAGCAGCACCATTTGTAATAGTTCCAGCTGTATCAATCATGTCATCTATGAATATAGCAGTTTTTCCTTGAACTTCTCCTATTAGATTCATAACCTCTGACATATTTGGTTTAGGTCTTCTTTTATCGATGATAGCTATTTTACAATCTAGCCATTCAGCTAATTTTCTAGCTCTTTTTACTCCACCGATATCTGGAGAAACTACTACTACATCATCTCCATAAAGCCCTTTCTTCATGAAATATTTTACCATTAATGGTAAAGCTTGCATATGATCAACTGGGATGTCAAAGAATCCTTGTATTTGATCAGCATGTAGGTCCATGGCAACAATTCTGTTAGCCCCTGATTTTGTTAATAAATTTGCTACTAATTTAGAAGTAATTGGTTCTCTAGGACTAGATTTTCTATCTTGTCTTGCATATCCATAGTAAGGAATGATGACAGTGATACTTTTTGCAGATGCTCTTTTCAATGCGTCGATGAAAATTAAAAGTTCCATTAAATTTTCGTTAACAGGTTCTGAAGTTGATTGTACAACAAACACATCTCTACCTCTAACTGTTTCATCAATTTTAACAAAAACCTCTCCATCTTTAAATCTAACTACTTCTGCTTCTCCTAGTGGCAGTCCATACCTCTCAGCGATTTTTGTAGCCAAAGCCACATTTGATGTCCCAGCAAAAATCTTAACATTTTCAGATTTAACCATTTTTTATTTCCTCCAATCATTTTTAATAATTTGTTTACTTCTCGATACAGCCAATGAGTTATCAGGAACATCCTTAGTTATTACTGATCCTGCTCCTACCAGAGCATTTTCTCCAATGATTACTGGAGCTACCAGCATAGAATCACTTCCAATAAAAGAATTCTTTCCTATAACAGTTTTAAACTTGTTTTTTCCATCATAATTACAAGTTATAGTTCCAGCACCAATATTTGTGTCCTCACCAATCTGAGCATCTCCCAAATAAGTTAGATGTCCAGCTTTTACTCCTTTTTCCAGAGTAGATTTTTTCACTTCTACAAAGTTTCCCACATGTACTTTTTCTTTTAAATGGCTTTTTGGTCTCAAATGTGCAAAAGGTCCCATAGTTACTCCGTCTTCCAGTATACTTTCCTCTATTACAGAACTTTCCACTTTGATATCATTTCCTAAAGTACTATCTATTATTCTAGTAGTTCCTAAAATTTGACAATTTTCACCAATTACTGTTTTACCTTGCAATATTGCTCCAGGATAAATAACAGTATCTCGTCCTACCACTACATCTTCTTCTGCATATACAGCTGATGGATCTATAAGGATAGCCCCTTTTTCCATAAGATCTATATTTTTTCTATCTCTCAATACTTTTGAAGCCTGAGCAAGTTCTACTTTTGAGTTTACTCCCAATATTTCTATATTGTCATTCAACACAAAACTTTGTACTTTTTTCCCTTCTCCTACTTGTATACCTATTACATCAGTGAGGTAATATTCCCCTTTTTCATTGTTATTAGTTATTTTTGAAAGAGCATCAAAAAGTTCTCTTCCTTTGAAACAGTAAACTCCAGCATTTACTTCTTTTATTTTCTTAATTTCAGCATCTGCCTCTTTTTCTTCAACTATTGCTTTAACTAATCCATTTTCTTTCACTATTCTTCCATAACCAAATGGATTATCATAGATAGAAGTAAGTATTGTCGTCACTGAATCTGTATCTCTATGGAATTTATAAAGTTCTTCCAAAGTTTCTTCTCTTAACAGAGGAGTATCTCCGCACAGTACCATTACATCTCCATCATAGTCTTTTAATTTATCTTTTGCTTGCAGCACAGCATGTCCTGTTCCAAGTTGCTCAGTTTGCACTACATAATCTGCATCTTCTCCTACCACTTTCAAAACTTCTTCTTTTTTATGTCCTAAAATAAGTATGTTTTCTTCAGGTTTTAAAACCTCTAAAACTTTGATTATTTTAGAAATCATTGGAATTCCATTTACTTCATGAATAACTTTAGGAAGTTCTGACTTCATTCTAGTACCTTTTCCAGCAGCAAGAATCAATGTTTTCAGTTTCATTTTTTTCTCCTTTGTCTGTTAAGAATAAGTTAAATTTTTTACTAAACTTAAACCCATATAATTATAGCATAGCTTATAAATCATTTCAAGCTAAGAAAAATCTTTTGACAATTTATCGTAAGCCTCATTTATCTCTTTTATTCTATTTTCATGGTATTTCTTATCTGCCTCGCTTGCATTGGTAAACCTATCAGGATGATGCTGTTTTACAAGATCTCTATAAGCTTTTTTTATCTCCTCTTTTGTTGAATTAGAGTTAACACCTAAAATTTTATAATATTTTGTTTTATCTTCAGCATATCCAAAGGGATTTCCAGAATTTCCCCCATAAGAATACCCTCCATTTTGTTGACCAGCCTGACGAAAAAAATCATCAAAATCCTCTGTTCTTTCAAACTTATAGTAATATGTTCTTTTTTTAGTGCCTTTAGGCTGATTTTGATTTTTAATATAATTTATCAGCATTACAAGAAGTATCAGCCAAAAAAAGTTTACTGCAAACCATCCAAAAAACGCAACAATTAAGAAGAGGATAAACAAAACTGGAATAAGAGCTACTGCTCTGTTAAATCCAAATGCCATCCCTATAAATAAAAATATTATTAGTATAAATACTAATGAAACACTATATATCATTTTTTCTCCTTTAAAAATTAAATATTAAAAAGTAAAAATAGAAAGAAAAGAAACACTTTTCCTTCTATTAGAAATTTTTAATATTTCTTAGATCCTATATCCGCTTTTAATTCATTTATCTTATTGATAATACTCTTTTCTCTAGGGTCTATTTCATAAGCTATGATATATTCTTTTAATGCTCTTTGCTTCTGACCTATTGCCTCATATTTTTTTGCAAAGTCTAAATGTGCAGTATAAATATCTAAGTCCAAAAATATAGCAAAATCATAGCTGTTAATGGCTTCTTTTATAAGTCCTGCTCTAGAATAAGTATTTCCAAGAAGAAAATGAGCAAATGAATTATCTGGTGCTATTTCCAATGACTTGTTGAAATAATCAATAGCATTCTCATAATTTTCATTTTCATAATAAAGATATCCTAAAAAAGCTGCATAATCTGCATTTTCAGGATTCGTGTTCACTATCTTCTCGTATAACTTGATTGCTCCATTATAGTCTCTTTTATAATATAATATTGCTGCTAAACTTTTTAAATTTTCTATGTTTTGAGGATTTTCTAAAAGTGAAAATCTTATCTCCTCTTCCTCTTTAACCAGATCTTTATCACTATAATCCCTGAATATCTCAGTTTTTAATAATTCTGTTTTTAACAACTTGTGATCATCCTCCTATTAAAAAGATTTGCTCCTAGAATATTATAACATAAATTCTCTTCATGTAAAAACAATTTCTGCTTTTACTTAAATATTACAAAAAAAGGAAAGAGTAAAACTCTTTCCCTTTTATCCTTCATATTAAAGAACGTTGTATTTAGCTATCATAGTCTTCATTCTTTTTAATGTTCTTTCTTTTCCTATTATGTAAAGAACATTGAAAAGGTCAGCCCCTCTAGCTTGACCAGTAATTACTGCTCTCAATGGCATAAATACTTTTGCTGGTCCTTCTCCTATTTCATCCATTGTATGATGTAATAGATCTTTTGCCTCATCTACTGTAAATTCATCTTTTTCCCATTTCTCAAGTTTGTTCATAAATAATTTTATAGATTCTTTTCCAACTGGATCTTCTATAGATGAACATAATTTTTCTACACTTTTTCTCTCTTTTTTATTCATTTCTTCATTTACTTCTGGAAGTTCAAATTCATCCTGATAGTAAGCTGTTGCTTCTACTGCAATCTCTTTTAGAGTTTGAGCACTTTCTCTTAATATTCCAACTATTTTAACAATAGCTTCATATTCTTTTTCAGAAACATTTTCTCCCACATGTCCTTGCTGTTGGAAGAAAGGAACAGCTAATTTAGAAAGTTCATCAAGATCTTTCATTCTCATATGCTGATTATTTACCCATCCTAGTTTCACAAGGTCAAATACAGGTCCTCCAAGAGATACTTTATCTATATTAAAGTTATCTTTAAACTCTTCCAATGTAAATATTTCTTTATTTTCTCCAAACGAATATCCCATAAGTCCTAAGAAGTTTACTATACCTTCTTTAAGATATCCTTCATCTCTATACCAGTTTAATGATACAGGATTTTTTCTCTTAGATATTTTAGTTCTGTCTGCATTTCTAAGTAAAGGCATATGAATAAATTCTGGTGCATCCCATCCAAAAGCTTTGTACAACTGAATATGTTTAGGTGTTGAAGCTATCCATTCCTCTGCTCTTATTACATGAGTAACTTCCATTAAATGGTCATCAACTACATTGGCAAGGTGATAAGTAGGATATCCATCTGCTTTTAAAAGTACTTGATCATCTATCTTATTATTTTCAAATACGATATCTCCTCTCAGTCTGTCTTTTATGATAGTTTCACCTTCATAAGGCATTTTTAATCTTATTACATATGGTTCTCCAGCAGCTAATTTAGCTTGAATTTCTTCAGGAGTTAATGATCTGCAATGTCCATCATACCCTGGAGCTTTTCCCATAGCTTTTTGTCTTTCTCTTAATTTTTCAAGTCTTTCTTGTGTACAGAAACAATAGTATGCTCCACCTTTTTCTACTAATTGTTTTGCATAGTCACCATAAAGTTCAAATCTTTCTGATTGTCTGTATGGCCCATAAGGTCCTCCTACATCTGGACCTTCTGCATAAGTCAGATCAAGCCACTTTAACGCATCAAAAATCATCTGTTCTGAACCGGCAGTATATCTATTCTGATCAGTGTCCTCTATTCTTAAAATAAAGTCTCCGTTATTAATATGTGCAAATGCTAAGTTGAAAAGCGCTATATACGCAGTCCCTACATGAGGATCTCCAGTAGGTGATGGTGCTATTCTAGTTCTTACTCTCTTTTCCATTTTTTCCACCCCTCTTAAGTTTTAATAATTTAATACAAATTTTACCACAATTTTTATCATTTTTAAAGGATTATTTTGTTTTATTCCATCTTAGATATGTATTTATAAAAATATCTATGTCTCCATCCATAACAGCCTTGATATTTCCTGATTCAGCTGATGTTCTGTGATCTTTCACCAAAGTGTAAGGCTGGAATACATATGATCTTATTTGATTTCCCCATCCTATTTCACTTTGTTCTCCCTGTATTCTCTTCATTTCTTCTTCTTTTTTCTTCATTTCAAGTTCAATCAATTTAGATTTTAACATTTTCATAGCTGTTTCTCTGTTATTCAACTGAGATCTTTCTCTTTGGCATGTAACAACTATCCCTGTTGGAATATGAGTAATTCTTACTGCTGAATCTGTCATATTTACATGCTGACCTCCAGCTCCACTGGCTCTGTATGTATCTATTCTCAAATCCCCAGCATCTATATTTACCTCTACACTTTCATCTACTTCTGGCATAACTTCCACTGAAGCAAAAGATGTATGTCTTTTTTTATTGGCATCAAAAGGAGAAATTCTTACAAGTCTGTGAATTCCTTTTTCACTTTTCATATATCCATAAGCATTTCTGCCCTCTACAAGAAAAGTTATAGATTTTATTCCCACACTGTCTCCAGGCATAAAATCCATTTCACTTATTTTATATTTTTTTTCATTGCACCATCTTGAATACATTCTGTAGAGCATATCTGCCCAGTCACAAGCTTCTGTTCCTCCAGCTCCTGAGTGAATAGTAACAATAGCATTATTAGAATCAAATTCTCCATCTAAAAGAAGTCTTGTATCAAAGTGATCTATATCTTTTCCAAGTATCATATGTTTTTCTTCAAGCTCAGTCTGAAAATCTGCTTCACCCATCTCAACAAAATCTATTAATACTTCCTCTTCTCCCACTTCTGATTCCAGTTTTTTAAATTCAGCTACAATTTCCTTTTCATCATTCATCTCTTTTATAATAGCTGAACTGCTTCTCTTATCATTCCAGAAATTTTCTTCCATAGTCATTTTCTCAAGCTCTGATATCTTTTTTTCTCTTTTTTCTAGGTCAAAGAGACCCCCTTATATCACTTATTTTTTGCTTATATTCAGAGAATTCTCTTTTTATGTCTAATATATCCAAACTTTTCCTCCTTAATTATATTATTTCAATCCCAATCTATTTTTCAATTCAGGCATAGTCATCATACTATAAATTTCCCCGTCAATTGAAACATTTGGACCTTTATTACATCTTCCAAAACATCTTTTTGTTGTTAAAAGTATCTTTCCATCTTTTGATATTCCATTTTCATCTACTTCTAATATTTCGGCCAACTCATCATAAAATCCTTTTCCATATACACCACAAGTCATTCCTACACATATAGAAACTTCTTTAATTTTTTTCCCACCAGCTTTATTTCTAAATTTAGGGTAAAAATTTATTGTATTTTCTATTGATATTTCAAGTAATCCCGTTTTATCTGCTATAAATTTTTGTACCTCTACTGGAATAGCATCCAGCTTTTCCAATACAAAGTTAAGAATTTTTACATCATTTTTTTTGTCCTTCAATCCATTGATAAATTCTTCCAGTTCAGTATAAAACTCTTTATTTACTTCCATCTTCAGCACTCCTTTTAAACATAACTGCTACTGCTGTTGCATACTCTTTAGAATGAGAAATGGATATTTCCATTCTCATACCTACCATTTTGTCTTTTAATATATTTTTAAATACAACATATGGCTTTCCCAGTTCATCATTTAATATTTCTATATCAGTCAGATTAAAATCTCTTATCCCTGTTCCCAATGCTTTAGATATTGCTTCTTTTGCTGAAAATCTTCCAGCATAACTGGCAGCTTTACTGCCTTTTTTTTCTGTAATCTCTATCTCTTTTTCTGTATATACTCTCTTTTTGAATTTTTCATTAGATATAGCTTTTTCTATTCTTGCTATCTCTACAATATCATTTCCTATTCCTAGAATCATATTTTTCTCCTTGAGGATTATTCTTTCTCAAAAATATCTATATTCACATCAATAGTTATTTCCAACTCATTCAATGCAAAGAGTTTATCCACGCCTTCTTTTGGACTTCTCCATTTATATGGAGTCATATCAAAAAGATTTCTTATACTTTCATTTTCTTTTATGAAAGATTTCCCTGTACAGTTTACTGTCTTTATATGCTTGAATATTTTCAGATCCTCTATTGGAGAATAAAATTCTGTTCTTACATTATCATACACAACTTTTTTTAATTCCAACAAATGATTTTCTCCAGTAGAAACTATTATCAGTTTTCCACCTTTTTTTAATGTTCTCATTTTCTCTTCTGGAATTATTTTGGCAAACATGCAGATTATATAGTCCAGCGATTCATCTTCCAAAGGAATATTAGTTGCACTGGCTACTATCCAGTCTATATTTTTATATGTTCTTGCAGCACATATTACTGCCTCTTTAGAAATATCTATCCCTGTTATATTAGATTTTATTCCCTTTTCTTCAAGAGATTTTTTTAATCTTCCAGTATAGTATCCTTCTCCACATCCTATATCCAGTATCTCTGCATCATCAGATGATCTATTATCTAAAACTAATCTATTTACTGTCTCTGATATTATTTTATAATAATCTTTCTCTAGAAATCCCTTTCTGCTGAGCACCATTTCCTTATCATCACCAGGAGCTTTACTGTGCTTCTGATTTGAAAGAAGAAGGTTTAGATACCCTTGCTTCCCTTCATCAAAACAGTGATTATTTTCACATCTATACGTTTTTCCTTTTTTGTTTAAAATTTTTTTACAAACAGGACAAATTATCATTTTTTCCCCTTCATTCCTATGCCATATTATAGGCTTTTCTTGTATTTAAATTTGTAGCTTCTGCTACTTCATCATATGTTATTCCCTTTATCTCTGCTATTTTTTTAGCTACATATTCCACATATACAGGCTCATTTCTTTTCCCTCTAAATGGAGTGGGAGCCATATATGGACAATCAGTTTCAAGAATTAATTTTTCTAAAGGTATATTCTTCACTACTTCAACCAGTTTTTTTGCATTTTTAAAAGTAAGAACCCCTCCAATACCAAAATAGTAATTATCTATTACTTGAAGAGCTGTTTCCACTGATCCTGGATAGCAGTGAAATATTCCTTTTACTGAAGGAAATTCTTTCAATATTTTCACAGTATCCTCTATAGCATCTCTTGAATGTATCACCACTGGCTTTCCAACTCTTTCTGCCACTTTCATCTGTCTTCTGAATATCTCCTGCTGCTCTTCCTTCGGACGAGTCATCCAGTGATAGTCCAGTCCTATTTCTCCAATAGCCAGCACTTTTTCATTCTTAGCCAGTTCTTCCAATTCCTGTTCAAGTTTATCATCATATCCCTCTATATCATCAGGATGTATTCCCACAGCAGCATATATAAAATCATATTTTTTACTGTATTCAACACCTTGTTTGCTGCTTTCTATATCATACCCTATATTGACTATGAAATCCATATTATCTTTTATTCTTTGAAATACCTCTGCTCTATCTGAATCAAATTGCTCAGAATCCATATGAGCATGAGAATCTATAAGTTTCATTTATTTCACCTCTAAAATATCTTTAAAATCTTCCCTAGTGAACTTATATTTTTTTCCACAGAAATGACATTCAGTTTCTAGAAATTCCTGTGTTTCAAATATTTCATTCAATTCTTTTTTACCAAGAGTGATAAGCCCTCTATAAAATTTATCTTTATCACAATTACAATTATATCCTACTTCTTTTTCTTCAAGTATTTCATATTCCTCAATCAATTTTTCATTATCTTCACTGCTCATATCTTCATACAGAAGCTTCAAGATTCTTTTAAGATCCATTCCGCCCATCATAAGTTCAGTCATAGGTCTGATTGCATTTATTTTTTCTTCCAAAGCTCCTATAAAACATTCCTCTGCCCCAGGAAGAAGCTGTATCATATATCCTCCAGCACAAGCTACAGTTTTTTCATCTTTTAAATTAACTCCTAATGCTATTACAGTTGGCGTCTGATCAGAATTGAAGAAATAGTAAGCCAAATCCTGAGCTATCTCTCCTGAATCTATTGGAGACATTCCAACATATGGTTCTTTTAATCCCATATCTTTTATTATTCTCAGCATTCCTTTTCCAACTAAAGCTCCTACATTTGATCTTCCATTATCTTTTAGTGCCACATCAGCTGAAGGGTTAGAAACATATCCCTTTACCCCTCCTTCAGAATCTGCTGTAACTACCATATTATTAAGCAGTCCATCAGTATCTGTTCTCAAAGTTAATAAATCTTTTCCTTTTAAAGTGCTTCCCATCATTACTCCTGCTGTAAGAAGTCTTCCAAAAGCGTCTATTCCAGTAGGACTGCATTTATGAATATCCAATGCCTCCTGTACTATATCTGTTGAATCCACCAGAAAAAATCTGGCATTTTTACTTACTCCTCTTATTATTTTACCCATATATATCACCTCTAAAATTTATCGTATTTAATTATTTCTTTATATTCTTCATATCTTTTCTTTGAAAGTATCTCCATTAATTGAATATTATTATCTATTCTTTTATTCTTATTAATATATTCTCTAATTTTTTTGATCTCTTTTTTCTCAAAGCCAAAATATTTTAAAAGTTCATCATTAGCTTCATTTATGTAAAGGGAACTTTTCTCAATTTCACTTTCTATCTTAAACTTTTTAGAAAGTTTTTCATAAGTTGCATCTCCTATCCCTTTTATTCTTTTCATCTCTTCCATCTTTTCAAAACCACCTGTTTTTTCTCTGTAGCTTAAAATCTTACCAACATATCCTATTCCAATTCCCTGAGATACCATCTCTTCTTTAGAAGCACTATTTATATCAATAAGATTATCTTTTTTTTCAAGCATATTTTCACTCATTATCAATTTAAATGGTTTTGATGTTTCATCTTCTCCAAAAGTAAAACTGCTGATAATTGCAAGCATAACTGCAATAAGTATACCTTTACAGCTTTTCATCTATTTTTCTCCTTTTTTAAATAATTTATATTTGCTCTCCATTCTTTCTTTCATCTCTTTTATATACAATGCTGGGTCTTTAGGATTAATTATTCTTTCAATATAGTCTCTAAATTCAGTTTCTTCTATTACTATTTTAGTAATAGCTCCTCCACCCAATCCCATAGTTGATTGATTTTCCTCTATCATCTCTATATTGAATACTGATTCTTTTCCCTCTTTTGCATAACCTACATTCTCTCCCCATTCCATAATATTTTTCTGTCTGTACATATAATATGGTTTCATCTGTTTTTTCTCTGTAAGTTCTCTTATTCTTTTCTCAATTATTTCCCTGTCTAATTCTTTTCTGATTTTATCCTCTTTAAAAAGCTTAGAGGCTCTTTTAAATGCTAAAGAGTGCACAGTAAGGTTTTCTATATCATATTTTTCTACCTCATTTAATGTGTGAAGTACATCTTCTGTTGTTTCATCTGGAAGCCCTATTATCAGATCCATATTTATTATAAAGCCCATCTCTTTGGCTATTTTAAAATATTTATCAAAATTTTCTCTATTAAAATTTCTATTTACTTTTCTTAAAGTTTCCTCATTGAAAGTTTGAGGATTCAAGCTTATTCTATCAGCACCATATTGTTTTACAAGCTCCAGTTTTTTCTCAGTAAGAGAATCTTCTCTTCCTGCTTCAAAAGTAAATTCTTTCAGATAAGTCATATCAATATTTTCATTTACTTTTCTTAATACTTTTTCTAAATCCTCTTCTGTAAGAGTACTTGGAGTTCCTCCACCTATATAGATAGATTCTATCTTATATCCTTCATCTTTCAAAAACTTTCCTGCCATTTCTATCTCTTCCAGCAAAGTTTCAACAAATCCTTTATAGTATCTTCCTACTCCTCCATTTATTTCATAAGAAGCAAATGAACAGTACTTACATTTAGTTGGGCAGAAAGGCACTCCTATATATAGATTTATATACTCTCTATTCAAAAATTCCAGCTCTTTTTTCACAGTATCTATAAGGAGCTCTATTTTCTCATTACTTACAATATAGAAATCCCTAAGCATATCTTCTGCCTGCTCATATGAATATCCTAAAGACAGAAGTCTTCTCAATACTTTAGTAGGTCTTACTCCCATAAGCCCACCCCAAGAATACTCTTTATTATATACTTTCAGCAGAAGTATTTTCACCATAGTCTGTTTCTGCTCATCTATTTTATCCTCTTGATTTGCATAAATGAAATTTCCTTTTCTCCCATCTATTTCCATATCTATTTCTATTGTATCAGAAGTTTCTTTCATGGTAAGATTCATAGTTTTATCCAGTGCCTCTGGGACCATTACCCTTGCAAATTCCTCTATACTCCTGATATTTATTTCAAAATCTGAATTAATTAACACTTTTCCTCCAAATGAAATTCTTTCATCATCTTATCTTTTTCATCAATTTTTCTTAATACTCTGCATGGATTTCCAACTGCTATAACATTTTCAGGAATATCTTTTACAACTACACTTCCAGAACCTATTACACTATTTTTTCCAATGGTTACTCCATCATTTATTGTAACTGCTCCACCTATCCATACACCATCTTCTATTGTTATATGAGTTCCATATTCATATCCCGTTTCTCTTTCACTTGGAAACAGAGGGTGATTTACAGCTAAAAATGATACTCTTGGACCTATCAATACATTTTTTCCTATTTTTACTTTTCCTATGTCAAGAAATATGCAGTCATGATTTATAAAACTGTTTTCTCCCAGTGAAATATTATATCCATAATCACACATAATTGGAGTTTTAACAGAAGTATTTTCTCCAGTTTCTCCAAAAAGTTCCCTTACCTTTTGCATTATTTCGTGAGATTTTTCAGGAGAGATATTATTTATTTCAAAACATTTTTTCTTTGCTTCAGCTCTTTCAGCAACCAATTCCTCAGCATTTCCCTGATATAATTTTCCTGAAAGCATTCTCTCTTTCTCTCTATTCATTAGTTCCCTCTTTTTTCATCATATTCTTTTTTATTTATGACCCCATCTTTATGCATATTGGAAATATATTCTCTCATAGATATCATTCCATATTTCTGTCCTGTCTCAATAGCTGTAGGTATCTGATTTATTTTCCCAGAGGCTATTTGATTAGATATGGCAGTATTTACAAAAAGTATTTCAAAAGCTGGAATAATTTTATTTTCTTTATCCAGCAATAACTGTTGACTCACAACGCCTCTCAGTACTAAACTAAGCTGAGCTTTTATCTGTTCCTGTTTTTCTTTTGAAAAAACATCTATAAGACGATTGATTGTTTCTGCTGCACCATTAGTATGAAGAGTGCCGAACACAAGGTGTCCTGTCTCGGCTGCTGTAAGAGCTGCTTCTATACTCTCTTTATCCCTTAGTTCTCCTACCATTATTATATCGGGATCTTGCCTGAGAACACTTTTTAAAGCATTTGCAAAAGACAGGGTATCTCTCCCTATCTCTCTTTGCCTTATCAAACTTTTTTTATTTTCAAAAATATATTCAACAGGATCTTCAATAGTTACTATACTTAAAGATTCCCTCTGATTTATCTCTTCTATCATAGCTGATAAAGTTGTACTTTTTCCACTTCCAGTAGGTCCTGTTATAAGTACCAGCCCATTTTTATATCTTATCATATTTTTCAATGATTTTGGAAGATTCAGTTCCTCAAAACTCTGTATCTTTTTTGTTAAAATTCTTATAGAATATGCTGGATATCCTTTTTCATTATACAAGTTTATTCTGTATCTTCTTTTTTTTATATCTTCAAATGCTATGTCAATTTCTTTATTCTTTTCAAATATTTCTTTCTGCTTTTCTGTTAATATCTCTCTTATAGAATTTATTAAAAATTCTTCTGAAACTTTATCAAATTCATCATCTCTTATCAACTCTCCATTTATTCTATAGATCACTTTTTCATTGTTCACAAGATGAATATCTGATGCTCTTTTTTTCTGTCCTTTTTCTAAGATATCTAATAAAATCATTATACCTTCCCTTAGATAAATTTTTACTTTATATTATAGCATATTTTATACCCTTTGTCTTCTGCTGACTCTTTTTAAAACTATTTTTCTAGGTAATTATATCACGATTTTTCATTCAGGTCTAACTATTGGAAACAATACAGTATATTTTTTATTTTTATTTATATACACATATCTTTTTCTTGATTATTCGACTGAAATATTGTATACTTAGTTAGTTCATCGGAGGGTATATAGAAAATTTTATATGCTGGATAAGATGGTTGGATAAAGCCCAACTGTTTTATCCAGCATTTTTTAATTACAGGAGGATTTTTTATTTATGGAACAAAAAAATTTATTAATCGAGGGAAGTATTTTCAAAAATCTGATGAGATTTTCATTTCCCTTTCTTCTGGCGAGCCTTCTCCAAGCACTTTATGGAGCTGCTGACCTTTTTGTAGTTGGACAGTATGCAGATTCTGCTGCTGTATCTGCTGTAGCTATAGGAAGTCAGGTAATGCAGACAATTACCGGAGTTATCTTAGGAATAACCACTGGAGGTACTATTCTTATTGGACAGTATCTAGGAGCTAAACGAGAAAAAGATATGGCAAAAACTGTAGGAACTATTATCTGTGTATTTGGCTTATTTTCTATAGTACTTACTATTTTCATGACATTATTTACTAACCCCATTGCTACAATAATGCACACTCCAGTTGAGTCTCTAAAATATACTCAGCAGTATATTTTTATATGCTCATGTGGTATTCCCTTTATTATAGGATATAATGCTGTAAGTGGTATTTTAAGAGGAATGGGTGATTCTAAAACTCCTCTTTATTTTATAGCTATTGCTTGTGTAATAAATATAGCAGTTGATATTATTTTAGTAGATTTTTTTAAGATGGGAGCTATTGGAGCTGCTATTGCCACTGTAGGAGCACAAGGAATAAGCTTTATCCTTGCAGTTCTATTTTTATGGAAAAAAGGATTTCCTTTTGAGTTTGGGAAAAAATATATCTGGCTGTTTCCTAAAAAAGCTAAGATAATATTTCATCTTGGACTTCCTATTGCATTGCAGGATGGGCTTATAAATATATCTTTTTTACTTATTACAACTATTATAAATACTATGGGACTTACAGCTTCAGCTGCTGTAGGAGTGGTTGAAAAGGTTATTGTATTTGCTATGCTTCCTCCAACAGCTTTTGCTTCTGCTATAGCTGTAATGACTGCTCAAAATATGGGGGCAGGAAAAATAGAGAGAGCACAAAAATCACTTTATGGGGGGATTGCCTGCTCTTTAGTTATAGGAATTGCTTTCTGGATATATTCACAAATTTCCCCAGAAAGTATTACATCTCTATTTTCTAATGACAAGGAAGTTATATATACAGCTGCTATGTATTTAAGATCATATAGTATAGATTGTATTCTAGTTTGCTTTATTTTCTGTATGAACTCCTTTTTCAGTGGATGCGGGCACCCTGTCTTCCCAATGGTACATAGTCTTATAGCTACATTTTTAATAAGAATTCCTGTTTCTTTTGCTCTGAGCAGAATGAAAGGAATAACTCTTTTTGAAGTAGGATTTGGAGCTCCATTGGCTACTTTTGTATCTTTAATCATGTGCATAATCTATATGAGATATGGAAACTGGAAAAAGAATACTATGTTGAAAAACAGATAGAAGCAATTAAAAATATTTAAGAATAGAAAAAAGCGGCAAAGCCGCTTTTTAATTTACTCTAATCTATTGCTGTTTGATTCATTTCCTGACTATAAACTTTAAAAAGTTCCATCAATACTCTGCTGTTAGTTTGGTATTTTCTTCTCAATTTACTCAAACTCTTGTTTATAAATGTGTATTCTTCTCTAGTAAACCTACAACCTAAAATTCTATACTTTTTAACTCCACTTCCTAGTGGTCGTCCTCTTGTTGGTTTAGCTTTTTCTCCCTTCATAAATCTTTCCCCTTTTCCCTATTTAATCATTTCAAATAAATTAATTATCTCTTCCTGTTTTCTCATATCCTCTTCCAATACTTTTTTAGAGTCAGCATATTTTTTTGCAAGCTGATTATACTGATCTTTGTAGTATCTATTTCCTTTTACATCTGCTATACGTTTTTCCTGTGTTATTATTTTCTGATACATTTCTCTTTGTTGAGCAAGAGTTCTTTGAGCTTCTTCAGCCTCTGATTTTCTTTTTTCATACATGGCTTTTTCTTCAGCTTCAAGCTGCTGAAAATTAAGTTCTAACTGCTCTAATGTAGATAAAACATTAGATTCAGCAAATGTTGTTATTGATGCTGCAAGTAGAATACATCCTAGTAGTACCTTTTTCATTTTTCCCCCTTATGTCTTTTAATAATTTCTAAAAAACTTTTGACTTATAAAACATTTTTTGCTTGTCTCAATCATAAATTTTATCACACACTATAATTCTATAATATGCTGATGTTTTTTATAGAAACATGTTCTATTTTGTTATCAAAAAGCTTATTTTAATTATATTATATCACATTTTCTTTTTTTAAAAACATAAAGTTCTTTTATCGGACTATATCTTTTCTTAAAACCAAAGATTTAAACACATAAAATTTTATAATATCTGTTTTAAAAACTTATCTTGCTAATTTCTTAACTTCATTAGTTTTATATCAATTTTTTATGAAATATTCTAAAATGGTTTTAGAATCTGCTCTTTTTACTAATTATATTAAACTTCATTTATCCTTTTAACCTGTTAGATATAAAGTTATAATGTTTAAAAAGGATTTCAGGATTATTTTAGAAGAGTATAGTATAAGAAATTTTATGCGAAATAGGAGGAGAGATGAAGAAAAAAATTATTTTGCTACTCATATTATTAACATTTTTAGGATGTTCCCCCATACCTAAAATCACTAAAAATGAAATCATAACTCCAGATAGCATCTCAACAGATACTTTTGGAAATCAAAAACTTACATTTTCCAACACAAACTGGTGGAAAATGTATAATGATCCTGTTCTTGACCAATTGGTAGATTTTGCATTAAAAGAAAATGAAGATCTAAAAATAGCCAAGTTAAATATTTTAAAAGCTGATGAAGCCATAAATCTTGCAAAATCTGATTCAGGAATAACAATAAATTTAGCAGGAGATTTAAAAAGAGAAAAGCTCGGAAAAAATGGAACTACTCCACCACCATTTGGCGGAAAAATAATTAATATTGGAAATATCGGCCTTCAGGCTGATTACAATATTGATCTATTTAACAAAACCAGTTCTTTAACTGCTGAACAAAAATATAAAGCTGAAGCTGTTAAACTTAATTCAAAATGGATTGAACTAGATTTATCTAACAGAGTAACAAGACTTTATGTATACTGGAAATATTTATATCAAGAAAATGCCATTCTTACTGAACAAAAAAATATTCTTACTGAAATAGAGAAATTACAAAAAACAAATTTAAAAATTGGAAATGGTATAGAAGATGATGTATGGGCTGTTCAAGATGAGATAAGAGGAATTGATACACTTCTTAAAGAAAATGAACTTAATAAACAGCTTACAATTAACAATTTGAATATCTTATCAGGAAACAAGCACAGTACTGAAATATCTTCTCTTCTGCAAAAAAGTTCTCAAAATTTAAAAACAACCTTTAAAGAAAAAGTCAGTATCCCATCTTCCATCTCTTCTGATATTATTATAAACAGACCAGATGTAGAATATTATCTAATGTTGATAAAAGGACAGGAAAAACATTTGGATGCTGCCAAAGCAGATTTTTATCCTCAATTTTCTATCACAGGTGAATATGGATTTGAAGGAATTAATTTTAATAAAATATTGAGAAAAGATTCTCTGTTAGGTTTCATAGGTCCAAGTATCTATCTTCCTATTTTTCATTCAGGAGCTATCAAAAGTACATATAAAATAGCTGGTACTGATATGAATATATTTATAGAAGAATACAATAAAGCTATTATCAATGCCTATAATGATGTAGATAATGAACTTTACAAAACTAAAACTCTATGGAGCACTTTAAATGATTCAGATGAAAATTTTAAAACACAAACTAATCTACTTTCAAGAGATAAAAAAAGATTGGATATTGGAACTATTTCAAAATATGATTATTTATCTAAAAAATACAGCTGGTATGACAGTAAATTAGATAATGAACAGCAACATTTTAATTTATATACTCAACAATTACAGCTTATTAACTCTCTTGGTGGAACATATAAAATTGATAAATAAAACATGGAGGATAATATGGAAAATAAAACAATAACTAAAGATAATGTGGAGGAAACTGAAAACCACTCTGAAAGCCCAAAAATAAAAAAAGAAAAAGCAATTAAAAAAATCTCTATTTTTCTGATTATTCTTATAATACTAGGAGCAATATATGGAGCTTACTGGTTTTTATATGGAAGAAATTATGTGAAAACTGATGACGCTTATGTCAATGGAAATCAAAATGTAATAACTTCTCAAGTAGAAGGAACTATTACTCAAATCTACATTGAAGATACCCAATTTGTTGAGAAAGGTCAGCTCCTTGCTGTCTTAGACGATACAGATTATAAAATAGCTTTGGAGAATGCCGCTGCAAGTTTAGGAAAAGCTGTTCGAGCTTATTCAAATCTTTCTTCAGATGTAGCTCAGGCTGAAGATAATGTAAAAGTAAAAGAAAGCCAATTAAAAAAAGCTGAAACTGATTTTGCAATGGACAGGGCTTCATACAATGCTGGTTTGACAAGCAAGCATCAATATGAAACAAGTAAAAATAATTTGAATATTGCTGTTTCTTCTTTAAATCAAAGCAAAAAAGCTTTGGAAAATGCAAAGATACAAGCTGAAAGCAACTCTATATACAATCATCCAGATGTCCAACAGGCAATAGCAGCATACAAAACTGCCTATGTTAATCTTATGAGGACAAAAATATATGCTCCTGAATCTGGAAATATAGCAAAAAAATCTGCTTTTCTAGGTCAAAAAGTTTCTGCTTCTCAAGAGCTTGTGACTATTATAGATCTAAACAATATATGGGTAGATGCTAATTTAAAAGAAACTCAAATGAAAAATGTCAAACCTGGAGATGAAGCTGAACTTATAAGTGATATCAACGGTAAAAAATATATTGGTTATGTACAGGGATTATCTGCTGGTACAGGAAGTTCCCTTTCCCTCCTTCCAGCACAAAACGCAACTGGTAACTGGATAAAAATAGTTCAGAGAGTTCCAGTACGTATAGTTATAGATAAAGACAGTCTTCAAAAAAACGGTATGCTCCCTATAGGAAGTTCAATGGAAGCTATTGTTGATGTAAGAAAAGAAACTAAAAATATACTTCCATATCTGAAAAAATCTTCAAATCTTTACTCAATTGATGAAAATGTAATGAATAAGGAAATTGATAATATTATAAAGGCTAATATAGGTAAAAATTAAGGAGGCATATCATGGGAATATCTTTTGAACTCATACTAGCCACCTTAGCTCTGGCAATAGGTTCATTTATGAATGTACTGGACAGCACAATTGTAAATGTATCTCTTACACATATAGCAGGAGATTTTGCAGTAGCACCAACACAGGGAACATGGGTAATTACATCTTATGCTGTTTCAGAAGCAATCTTTCTTCCTTTAATAGGATGGCTGACTAAAAGATTTGGAATAGTAAGGCAATATATTGCTGCCACTCTTTTATTTACCCTTGCAAGCATGCTCTGTGGTATAAGTTTTTCTTTTGGATTTTTGCTTTTTGCAAGAGTTCTTCAGGGAATAGTTGGTGCCAGTATGATACCACTTTCTCAAACTCTGATGTTGAGTTTTTATCCAAAAGATAAAAAAGCTATGGCTATGGGAATATGGTCCATGACTGTAGTCATCGCCCCAGTTCTTGGGCCTGTTATAGGAGGTTGGATAACTGACTCTTTCTCTTGGAGATGGTGTTTTTACATCAATCTTCCTTTTGGAATAATATCTACATACATAGTTTATTCTATTTTTAAGAAAAAAGGTCATAAAGATAAAATAGAAAAAGTTCCTATAGATAAATGGGGTCTTACATTTTTAGCTTTGGGAATTGCTGCTCTGCAAATAATGTTGGATAAAGGAAATGATCTGGACTGGTTCTCAAGTCCTTTTATTGTAGTTCTAGCTCTTATGGCATTTATTTTTATTACTATACTGGTTATCTGGGAATGGCATCAGGAAAATCCAGTAGTCAATGTTAAATTATTTCTTAACAGAAATTTTGCTATTGGAGCTATCACCTTAACAGTATCCTCAATGGCGTTCTTTGCTTCTGTTGTTGTAATTCCCCTATGGCTGCAAAATTACATGGGATATACTGCTCTTCAAAGCGGTATGACTACTGCCACCCTTGGGATTTCCATACTGTTTATAGCTCCAGTGTTGGGAAGTGTATTGAATAGATTAGATGCAAGAAAGGTTGTCGTCACCGGCTTTATTCTTTTCTCAATAACTGCTATACTTACAGGAAATTATCCTCCTGATGTAACATCAACTTATATATCTGTTTCCAGATTTTTGACAGGTATCGGACTTGGAATGTTCTTCATCCCATTGAATACTATTACATTATCAAATATTCAGCCTGAAGATATGGCTGGAGCTTCTGGACTATACAATTTCACAAGAAATATAGGAAACAGCTTTGGAACTTCCCTCGCTATAAACTTCTGGGATCATAGAATTTCTATGCATCATCAGGACTTGATTTCTGCAATCAACATTGGAAATCCAAATTATTTAAGCTATATTCATCAAGTTGAAGGACCCATCCAAGCAAAACTTGCTCTTATCAATCAGATGATCACAGAACAATCTGCTCTTATGGGAGTAAATGATATAATTATAGGAAGTGCTTTGTTGGTACTTCTTCTTACTCCTTTAATATTTCTGGCTAAAAAATCTGTTGTAAAATAATCTTCCTGTTGCTATAATTATAAAAAAACTTTTGCGGAGGATTATTGTGAAATATAAAATGATAGTTACAGATTTAGATGATACTCTTTTGAACTCTAAAAAGCAGGTATCTCCCATAGATAAAGAAGCTATAATGAAGGCTCAGAAAGCTGGAATAAAATTTATTTTTGCTTCTGGAAGACCTACTTTTGCTATGAAAGAACTTGCTCAGGAATTAAAGCTTGCTGATTATGGAAGCTATATACTTTCTTTTAACGGCTCTATTATTACAGAGTGCAGCACAGGAAAAAATATCACTGAAGAGTCACTGACTAAAGAGGATATCCATTTGATGTATGATTTCAGTAAAAAACACAATACTCATATTCTTACATACATAAACGATGAAATAATCTCTGAAACTGATAGTGAATATATAGATGTAGAAGTAAATCTTACTAAAATGAATCACAGAAAAGTTGAAGATTTTAAAAAAACTGTAGATAGAGATGCTGTAAAATGTATGCTTCTGGAAGAACCTTCATACCTTAAAAAAGTAGAAGAGGAATTAAAAAAAGAATATGGAAACAAATACAGCATAGCTATATCAAAACCTTTCTTCCTTGAAGTAACAAAGCTAGGTGTAGATAAAGGAACTGCTGTAAAAAAATTAGCTGATATTTTGGGAATAAAAATAGAAGAGGTAATTGCAGCTGGAGATTCATTCAATGATCTTCCAATGCTTAAAGCTGCTGGGACTTCTGTTGCTGTTGCAAATGCTCAGCCTGAAATAAAAGAAATTGTGGATTTTGTTGTTTCATCTAATGATGAAGGTGGAATGGCAGAACTTATAAATAAATTTATTTTTACTAAAAATTAACCTTGATATGAGATACTTTTCCATATAAATCTTTTATTTTGGAGGAAATATGGAAAAGAAATCTCATAAAAAACAATATATTTTTATTATTCTTATCTATCTTATCATTTTCATTCCTTTAGTTTTTCTCAGATATCCAGATGCCAGAAATGAACTTAAATATTTTGTGATAACTGAAGATATGATAAAAGCTAAAAATTATCTTATATTAAAATACTTTTCTGAACTTTACCCAGACAAGCCCCCACTGTATTTTTGGATATTAATATTTTTTAAAACATATTTCAGTAATATGTTTTTTTCATTATCTCTTTTATTCGGAAGTCTTCTTCCATCTTTTGGGATATCAATTTTATCTTTCAAACTTTTTACAAAATTAAAAGATGAAAAATTTGGATTTTTTATCACTTTAATCTTAATGACTATTCCATATTTTACAGGAATATCAGTTTTTTTAAGAATGGATATGCTTATGAGTTTTTTCATTTCATTAGCTCTCTATCTCTTTTTTACTACATATATCAATAAAAATAAATCAAGAATAATAAAACTTATTGTCATGTATACGAGTATAGGTATTGCTGTCCTTACCAAAGGAGGAGCAGGATTTATTATTCCTATTCTAGTTATTCTGACTTTTCTTGTTCTTGAAAGAAATCTGTCATTCCTCAAAGAAATTCATTTTTTTAGAGGAATATTACTGATACTGGTAATCTTAGGAATCTGGTTTTATGAAATATATATACAACCTGATGGAAAAGAATATATTTCTCTTCTCCTAGGTCAAGAGACCCTAGGAAGAATGGTAAAAGCAAAAACTCATTCAAGACCACTATATTTTTATCCTGTAAGGCTGCCATTGATACTTTATCCATATGGAATAATCTATCTTGGAGCTTTCATATATTATTTAAAAAATATAAGAAAATATTTCTCATGGTCACTGATTGAAAAAATTGGATTTGCATGGAGTGTAGTTCCATTGATATTCTTCTCTTTTGTAAGTGGTAAGCTGGAAATATATCTTCTTCCTCTTTATACTGGGTTTGTTGTTTTAGGTTTTACCTTTATGGAGAGAATTAAATATAGTAAAATTGAAAATATTTTCATAAAAATAACAGAGGTTCTTTTAATAATTCCTTTGCTCCTTGACATATTATTCAATAAAGAAAAAAATAGAGAGAAATGTATAAAGTATCTGATAGGAACTACCCTTGTTCTCTATTTGACTTTTCCATTTTTACTCACAAAGTATAATGATGAATTTACCTTGAAAAATATAGTTCAACTTATTCAAAATACCAACAACGAAATAATTACCTATAAGTTCTCTGATTTTCTGAATATCTCTTATGAAGTAAATAAAAATATAGAAGATCTTGAAAATAAAGATATTATTTCCAAGATTCCGAAAAACAGAAAAACATTTATAGTGAGTAGAGAGAAATATAAAGACGAAATTGAAGAAAATAATAAATTTAAACTTCTTTACAATAATAGAGCTTATTATCTATATAGTAATTAAAGAATTAAAAAAATGGATGTCAAAGATGTATCCATTTTTTTAATTTTACATTCAAAATATTCGTATTATAAATTTTTTGAATAGTTATTAGAATTTTATTGAATTTTACTTTATTCTTAAAAAATGATAACATTTTTATTATTGCAACCAAATATTTTGAAAGGAGAAACATAAATGAGAAAATTATCCCTTTTACTAGGTTCTTTACTTGTTGTAGCATCTGCATCTGCAAAAGAAGTTGTTCCAGCTCCTATTGTAGTTGAAGAGGCTCCTGTACAAGTAATTGAAAAAGAAGTTATTGTCTACAGAGACAGAGCAGAAGGATTTAGACCTAATGGAGTATTGAATCTGGAAACTAGATTCTATGGAAAAGCAGAGGAACTAAATTACAGGAACAATGAGGTTAAGAATAACTATACTGAACTCAATCTTTCTGGAGATATTCAAATGACTGAAAATCAATCTTTTGCATTTGAAGTTAAATCATTCTCTGACTGGAATCATGGCTCAGACAATCCAAAGCAAAAAGGTGAAGATGGAAATGAAATAAAATTAGATTATTTTTATAATCATGGAACTATTGGAGATTCTAAAGTAGAATTTGTATCTAGAATAGAATATGAAAATGTAAGTGCCGATGAAACTCAAAGAATAGAGTACTGGGCTGGATTTAATTTAGCTGAATATATGTTCAACAATGATTATATCAAAACTACAGATTTCACTATTGGACCAAAATATGAATATGAATGGGCAGATTCAAATGATGATGAATATGCTAATAAAATAGGAATTAATCTAGAATCAATGACTGAATTGCCTTTGAATTTTGCTTTTGAATTAAATATTTTTGCTCAACAAAACTTCTTAGGTAAAAAATATGGATTTGATAGTGGAAGAAAGGAAAAAGATAAAGATTTCACTGTTGATGTAGAAGCATATTTATATAATGTAACAAATCTTTATACTAACAGCAGTGAAAACTTCATGTTGGACTTTGTATTTGAAGGTGGATATGACCAGTACAACTGGAGCCAATATAAACTTTATGGACATGAAAATGAAGATAGCCAAAAATCAGCTTACTCTCTATATGCTTATCCTGGAATCCAAGGAACTTATCAAGTCACTCCTGCTTTCAGTGTATATGCTATAGCTGGAGCAGAATACAGAAACTGGGCAATAGAATCTGAAAAATCAGCAAGTCATTGGAGATGGCAGCCTACTGTTACTGTAGGAATGACTACTATATTCTAATTAATATAATTTTGCTATAAAAAATATTCTGAAAAATAATAAGAGATTGATTTCTAAGCCAAAAAATAATTTTAGCTTTTTATTCAATCTCTTATCTCTTTTATATTAGTTTTTATTCTCCATCTTTTTTTATTATCAATGGTATATTAGCTATCAAAGTCGTTCTTCTTTTATTTTCAGGACTTTGAGCCACTTCTATGTTCAGACTGTCTCTATCAATATCCACATATTTAGATATTGCAGCTATTATATCATCTTTCATATCTTCAAGCACACCAGAAGGAAGCATCGCTCTATCATGGATCAGAACCAATTTCAGTCTGTCCTTGGCAATATTTTTAGATTGATTATCACTTTTTTTAAAAAAATCAAAAATTCCCATAACACACCTACTTTCCAAAAACCATTTTTAGTTTATCAAAAAATCCATGTTTCACATCTAGATTAAGGAAAGGAACATCTTTCCCTGTCATTCTTCCTACAACATTTCTGTATGCTTCTGCTGCCAGAGATTCTCCTTTATATACTAAAGGTTCTCCTTTATTTGTTGATATAACTATATTTTCATCATCAGGTATAACTCCAAGCAGTGGTATTGCAAGAATATCCAATATATCTTCTACTCCAAGCATATTTCCAGCTTTTACCATATCCATTTTTATACGATTTATTATAAGCTTTGGACTTCTTATATCGTTAGCTTCTAATAATCCAATTATTCTATCTGCATCTCTTGTAGCAGATATCTCTGGAGTTGTAACTACAATAGCTTCATCTGCTGCTGCTATTGCATTTTTAAATCCCTGTTCTATTCCAGCAGGGCAGTCTATTATTATATAATCAAAATCTTTTCTCAAGGCTTCTATCAGAGTTTTCATCTGATCACCATTAATATCATTTTTATCTCTGATCTGTGCAGCTGGCAGAAGACATAAATTAGAACATCTTTTATCTTTGATAAGAGCCTGTGCTATTCTGCATCTCCCTTCTATAACATCAACCAGATCATATACTATTCTATTTTCAAGTCCTATTACAACATCAAGATTTCTTAACCCAATATCAGTATCTATTAAAAGTACTTTATTCCCTTTAAGAGCCAATCCAGCTCCAAGGTTAGCAGTAGTAGTAGTTTTTCCTACTCCTCCTTTTCCTGATGTAACTACAAACACCTTTGCCATCTTAATCCACTCCCAACATAAATTTTTGGTTATTCACAAAATGAACGTGTACTAAAATCTTCGATAAATATTTCATTGTTTCTGATGTAAGCTATTTTGAATCCGCCTTTTCTGTCTATCTTGTTGGTATCAAGAATCTCTTTTTGCATAGGCTTTGCAGTAACTGCACCGATTACCATCTGGATAGGATTCATAAAATTAGCACCTATAAAAGCATCTGAATCTTCATCTAGTCCAGCATAAATAGTACCATTCAAATATCCCAGAACGATTACATTTCCTCTGGCCCTAACTAATGCCCCTGGATTTACATCCCCTAAGATTACTATATTTCCATCATATTCCAGCTTACTCCCAGATCTCAAGGTTCCTTTAAAAAACTTTGTAGGCCCTTCTTCTGTCACAGCTTTAAAAAACTTTATCTTATCTTTTTTTTCAGGTCCACTTTCAGAAAATACATAAGTGATATTAATATCACTATTTAATTTTATTAGATCAATTAGTACATTTTCCTCTAATTCTGATAATATTCTATTGCTAAATTCAATAGCCAGCTGAACATTTCCAATAAAATTCCTAGCTTCTCTTACTTTTTCGACCAAGCTGTCTCTAAGAGTCAAAAAATCTACTTCTGAATTTAAGTGTATCACTAATCTGTCTTTTTTCCCTTTTAAAATAACATAATTATTCATAAGTTTCACCTTTTTCACTCAACTTTATAATCTTAGTATATCATATGGTTTTTTTATAAGCAACAACAATCCTTATTTTATTATTTGTACCAATCGAGAAAAAATGTTATAATTTTCTAAAAATGAATTAAATAAAGAAAGGATATCCCATGAAAAAAAACCTATTTAAGGGCAGCGTTGTGCTTAACCCTGTTCCTGTGGTCCTTATTACCAGCAGAAATTCCGAAGGTAAAGAAAATGTTTTCACTGTAGCATGGACTGGAACTATTTGTACAAAACCTCCTATGCTGTCTATATCTATCAGACCTGAAAGACTTTCATATGAATATATAAAAGAAACTATGGAATTTACTGTAAATCTTCCTACAAGAAAACTGACTAGAGAGACCGACTACTGTGGTGTTCGTTCAGGAAGAACCAACAACAAAATAGAAGAAATGAAATTTACTATGAAGGAAGGGAAAGAAGTAAAAAGTCCATATATTGATGAATGCCCTGTAAATATAGAGTGTAAAGTAAAAGATATAATTCCTCTTGGAACACATGACCTTTTCCTTGCAGAAGTTCTTTGTTCTCATATAGATTCAAAACTCCTTGATGAAAATGAAAAAATTCATTTTGAATGGGCAAACCTCATAAGTTATTCTCATGGAGAATATTTCCCAATGCCTAAAGAAGCTATTGGAAGCTTCGGTTATTCTGTTGCTAAAAAGAAAACTATTGAAAAAAAAGCTGCTTCTAAAAAAACTGGTGCCCCATCAGTAAAAAATAAAAAAACTCAAACAGGAAAAAAGAAGGTGAAAAATAAATGATAGATAGAATAAACGCTCTTGGACAGTTTCTTGTAAATCAAACAGGAAAAACTTTTAACTTTAAATCAATAAAAAGCGACCATATGTACCCAGGTATACTTTTCTCTTTTGCTGGAGAAGATTATCTTGTAACTCCAGATAAAGCTGAACTGGATCTCACTATTGCTCTTATGGCTTCCAGAACCTTTGAGGACTATCCTCCAAAGCATGCCAGAAAATATACTCACAGAAAATTTGAAAAAATAAATAAAAAAATTCAAGAAAATATTACCTATAAAGGTAAAAAATATGTTATCATTAAATTATAGAAGGATTAGTTTAATTTTTTTGTATATCTCTTAATGAGAAGAGCATTTTATTTTCATTATAAAAAGGAGGGATAAAAATGAAAAAGACTTTTTTAATAGCAGCTGTATTAGCTATAGTATTTGCAGGATGTACTCGTACTGAAAAACATATAGCTACTGGTGCAGCAGTTGGTGCTGTAGCTGGGCATATAATAGGTGGTAATACTGGTACTATTGTTGGTGCTGGTGTTGGAGCAGCTTCTGGTGCTATTATATCTGAAAAAACTAAGTAGAACATTTGAGGCTGGTCAAAAGACCAGCCTCATTTTTTTATTTTAATTTAAATTAATCAATTTTAATATAGCCCACAAGCTTTATTAACTTCCTGAACAAAAATAACTCCTCTTCCAGGCTCATCTATATTAAGATCTTTTCTTATTGAAGAAACAATCTTTTCAGTCAAAGAACTTTGAGAAATAATCATTACAATTTCTTTTTCTGGCTCTATATCCATAGCAAAAAGCTTGCTTGTTTCCTGTATTCCAGAGCCTCTTCCATTGATAACTGTAGCTCCCCTTGACCCTGCCTTATTTGCAGCTTCAACAACATGTTCTCCATTACCTTTTTCAACAATAACAACTATAAGATTATACATAGATTTTTCTACACCTCTACTTTCTTCAGGATTATAATTAATTTCTTTCAGCCCTCTAGCACCTATTGCTTCTTTTACAGGAACAGTAAATGCAACTCCTTTATTTGGTTTATCAAAAGAAAACTTTTTATTCAATTCCTCCATTGTTGAATAAATTATCTTCCTTTCTCCAGCCATTAATATAATCTCTTTTCTAGACTCATTAATTGCAAGAAATTCTAAGAAGGAATTTTTTATTGTTCCTATCCCCAAGCATATTGTATTTCCTGTCACTCCAAATTTTTTTGCATATTTAATTATTTTACTTCCCACCCCATAATTAACTATTATATACATTAATTCAAGTTCTACATCCATAAAATCATTCTGCATTTTTCAGACTTTCCCCCTTCTTTAAGTTCATTCCAAAAATAAACCCTAATATCTGTAGCGTTATTATTGGTGTCATAGCTACTGTAGCAATCATTCCAAAACCATCAGTAAGTATATTTGCTCCCTCTACTGCCTCTGCGGCCCCTTGTGTAAAAGCTAGAATAAAAGTTGTAGTCATTGGTCCAGTTGCTACTCCTCCGGCATCAAAAGCAATTCCCACAAACAGTTTAGGAATAAAATACATCATAGAAAGACTTATAATATACCCAGGCAAAAGATAATGCCATAGCTGTATCCCAGGCACAATAATTCTTATCATTGATAATCCCACTGCAATTCCTACTCCTATTGAAAGAGCAATTAAAATAGCTTTTCTTTTTACATATCCACTAGTTACATTTTCGATCTGATGAGTAAGAACATAAACTGCTGGTTCTGCCAAAATCGTTACAAACCCAAGAATAAAAGCTATAATAACCACATATGTCTTATTATCAAAAGATGCCAGAGTATGCCCTATAATCCCACCAACATCCATAAATCCTGTATTAACTCCTACCAAAAACAAAAATAAACCAATAAAAGCATAAATAAATCCTTTTACCATCTTTGCAACATTTCTGCTGCTCATTTTAAAATAAACCTTTTGAAAGAAAAGAAATATTATAAGCAGAGGTAAAATAGTTAAAAATCCCTCTTTAAATAAACCTGGTGTATTTTCTATAAAAGGTCCAAATATAGAATTTGATTCTGTGAGATTAAATTCAAGCTTTGCTGTAAAATCTCTAGTTCCTGAAAAGATACTCAGTATCATAACTGACATTATTGCTCCTACTGATGCTATTGCTACCAGTCCAAAACTATCCATTTCTGAAGCTTTACTATCCTTTTTCATCGTAGATACACCTAGTGCCAAAGCAAGTATAAAAGGTACAGCTAAAATTCCTGTAGTTGCCCCAGAAGCATCAAAGGCAATTGTTAAAAATTCTATTGGTGTAAATAGTGCCAATATAAAAACCAAAATATAAAGTACAGTAAGTACCTTGTATAAAGGTATATTTGTTACAATTCTAACAAAACCCATTGCCAGCATAAGTGCCAGTCCTATTGATACAATGCTTAGAATACTCAAACTTGATATCTGCCCAGATGTAACTATATCCACCTGATCAGCCAAAATAATCAATCCCGGTTCAGCAATTGAGATAAAAAATCCTACAATCAGCCCCCCAACAACTACAATCCACATTTTATTTGATTTTGCAAGAGTGGCTCCCACCTGACTTCCAAGAGGTGTAATAGCAATATCCACCCCTATCAAAAATATAGAAAGTCCAATAGTTATTAAAATTGCTCCAATTATAAATCTAATAATCAAAGGTGTCCCCAGAGGTGTCAGTGTAAAATTCAATATTATCACAATGATTGTAATAGGCAGTATTGAAGACAATGCCTCTTTAAATTTTTCAGTATAAATATTCAAGTTACCATCTTCCTTTCTTAAATAATCGCTCTTTTTTATAAATAATTAACCTAACTAAAAATTTTGATAAAAAACTCTCCTTTCTTGTTAGATATTTAATTATCTTTTATACTTAATAGCTTTATTCTAACACATTTTCATTCTTCCCCAAAGGAAATAAATATAAAAAGCAGCTTTCTCTAAATTTAATTCAAAAGAAAACTGCTTTATTTTTATTTTTATTCAATTATTTATACAAACATAGGTATTACATAAAGTCCAATTGTTGTAATTACTAACCAGAACACCCAAATAAATGCCATGAACCCCCATACATCTTTTAATTTCATTCCTACAACAGACAACGCTGGAATAACATATAAAGGCTGTAATAAATTAGTTGCTTCATCTCCATATACAAAAGCATTTATTACATATAGCATATTAGCATCTACCTGCTTTGCAGCATCTACTAATAATGGACCTTGAACTATCCACTGTCCTCCTTGTGAAGGAATAAATAAGTTAGTTACAGAAGCTGATATATATGCCCAAACTGGCATAGTAGAAGCATTTGCAACATTTATAATTGCTGCAACTACAACAGCTCCAAATCCTGAATCCATCATCATTCCTGCTATTCCTCCATAAAATGGAAACTGAATTATTATCTCAGTAGTTAAAAACATATTTTCTTTATATGCTTCAACAAATTTTCTTGGAGTATTATACAGGAAGCAATTCAATGTAATAAACAGAAATATAATAAAATTTACACTCAAAGCTCCTAGAAAACCTTTTGTTATAAATGTATTTCCTAAAACTAAGATTCCAGATATTCCTATAAGATACATTATTATTTTGCTTCCATTTAATTTATCTGCAACTGTCTCATTTTCTTCTATTTCTTCATTAATTTCTTCATCATCTAAAGCAGTTTTAAATTCTACAATCTCTTCTTTTGGAGGAACTGTAAAAATACTTAATAATACAGTAAACACTGCCATGATTATAAACAAAGCCACATTTACATTGTTATATACAGTATCTGCCTGTGTAAGTATTCCTATCTCTTTCTCAAGAAAATGTCCTTTTGTTGCAACAAGAGCGTAAACAGATGCACTTGGTCCTAGGCACTGCCCTAAAATCATTGTAGAATATCCCGCTGCAATCATCATAGGGAAATGCAACCCTTTTATCTGTTTTGAAAGCTGCATAGCTAAAATTGGAGTAACAACTGTACAAAAAGCCCAGTTGACAAAGCTAGAAACATACCCAAATCCCATTAAAAGTATCATAGCTCCCATTGGTGTTTTTGGTACACTTGCAATCCATCTTAATACTTTTTTTACTTGCTTAGATTTTGCACATACAGCACATGTGACTACCATAAATGCCATTTGAAATGCAAAAGTCATTTGAGTCCATAATCCATTATACCAGTGTATAACCATTTTTACAGGGCCAGTCTTTGTAAAAATTATTCCTAAAACAAAAACTATAAAAGTAAGTATTAAACAAAATACAAATGAATCAGGAATCAATTTATCTGCTGCAAATTGAAATTTTTTACTTAATCTCCACAAAAATGTTCCTTTATTTGTTGATTTAGTATTTTCCATATCTTATCCCCCTAATTTTATTCTACATAGTTTTTTGATGTTTTTAGCTGTATGATCAATTTTTTATTGAATTTATTCTTAATATCATTTATTTTTTCTTTAGGATACTTGAAAAAACCTTCTCCTGATTTCATTCCCAATTTATTTTCAAGTACTTTTTTCCTCAATAATGGATTTGCCTCTTTCCTATTATCCATAACATTCAATAAATTATCTCCTACAGTACACCAAATATCTAACCCTCCTATATCAGCTATTTCCAATTGACCAGATGTTGCATATCTAAATGCTGGTCCAAATTTTAATGCTTTATCTATATCTTCTGGTTCTGCCACTTCCATCTCTATCAATGAAAAGACTTCTCTGGCTATTGCCTGCTGTATCCGATTAGCAACTAACCCTGGTATATCTTTTAAAATCTTTACAGTTTGTTTTCCAGAATTAGAATAAAGTTCTTCCACTTCTTTATATATTTCTTCAGGCATATTTCCAAAAAATGATAGTTCTCCAATAGGCATTAAGTGAGCTGGATTATACCAATGACATACCATTATTCTTTTTTTTCTGTCCTCACTTATATCTCTGCTCATTTCATCTAATTTCAAACTTGATGTATTACTTGCAAAAATTGTTTCTTTTTTACAATATTCATCTAATTGTTTAAATAATTTTTGTTTCAATTCAATTTTTTCTGGAATTGCTTCTATCACATAATCAGCATCTTTTACTGCTTCTTTTAAATCAGAAAACATCTCTATATTTTCTAATGTTTTTTGAATATCATCTTTTTTTATAAAATCATTTTCTAATAAAAACAAGAGCTCATCTTCTATTACCTTCTTTGCATTCCCTCTTATTTCTGCATTAGTCTCATACAAGCTGACATTATATCCATGCAGAGCAAAAACTTCGGCTATTCCATGTCCCATTGTTCCAGCACCTATAACTGAAATATTTTTTATCATAACTATTCATCTCCATTTTTTAAGCCTAAAATCTCTCTGGCTTCAGCAGGAGTTGCTACTTCATTCATAGAATTTTTAATCAATCTGGCTGCCCTTTCCACAAGCTGAGCATTTGAAACAGCCAGTTCTGCCGGTCCATAATATACATTATCTTCCATTCCTACACGCACATGTCCTCCCATGGCAATAGCTGTCATTAGAATAGGTATATGTCCTCTTCCAATTCCCAGTGCTGACCAAGTACTTCCTTCAGGTATTAAACTTTTTAAATAAACTAGATTTTCAACAGTTGCAGCTGTTCCCCCAGCAGCTCCTAACACAAATTGATAGTGTACTGGCTCTTTTAAAACTCCTTTTTTTATATAATACAATGAATTATATATCATTCCAGCATCAAAAATTTCAATTTCTGGTTTGACATTATTTTCCTGCATTGTATATCCTAATTCCTCTAAAAATTTAGGGTGATTAATAAACAAACTATTATGCATCCAGTTCATAGAACCACAATCATAAGAAGCGAGATCAGGTTTTATTGATTTTAAATGTGCCTGTCTAGTTTCATCAGTAGCATTCAGATCTCCTGATGTTGTTAAATTAATAACTATATCACATTTTTCTTTTATAATTTTAACTGTTTCTTCAAATTTTTTAGTATCCATTGTTCCTTTTCCCATATCATCTCTCATATGAAGATGTGCTATAGATGCTCCTGCCTTATAGCATTCATACACATCATTTGCAATTTCTTCTGGTGTTAAAGGTATATTAGGATTATCTTTTTTAGATGGCCAAGCTCCTGTTGGAGCTACTGTTATTATTATTTTACTCATATTAATTCATCCTCCATTTTATGTTTTATTAATAGTATGAATTAATAAAGCAAATGCTATGCCATCTTTCACTAAATTATAAAATTTACATTTATTCATGGTTTATGAAAAAGTGCATTTTTATTATAGATGATTATTTTCATCGTTTTATTTTAAAAATGTGAAATTTTATACTTTTAACACTAAACTAAAGAAAAACAGGTCAGATGAAAAAATTCATCTGACCTATTCCAAATTTCATCACTCATATTCTTTTAATTTAAGAATATCTATCTCTAAACTTTTACATTTTTTTACCACTGTTGATTGATCAATCCCTAAGTGTTTAGCCGCCTTTCTTGTTGAGCCAAAATTTTTTAAAGCTTTACTTATCATCCTTTTCTCCAGATAGGATACTGCTTTTTTTAAATCATAATCACTTACTTCCATAAAAAAATCATCACTATCTATCATTGGAGCTACTTCTCTTACAGTTATTATTCCAGTTGTATTTATTACTACCATTCTTTCAAGAAAATTTTCTAATTCTCTGATATTTCCAGGCCATTTATATTTTACTAAAAGTTCTATAGCCTCTTTATCTATTTTTGTATTTTTATTATATTTTTTATTGAATATATTTAAAAATTCAAATATTAGCTCTGGTATATCCTCTTTTCTTTTTCTTAATGGTTCTATATCTATTGGAACTACATTCAATCGATAAAACAAATCTTCTCTGAATTTTCCATTCTTTATCTGTTCTTTCAAATTTTGATTAGTAGAAGCTATAATTCTTATATTTAATTTTATCGGCTGTGTTCCTCCCAGTTTCATAATTTCTTTTTGTTGAAGAACTCTTAAAAGTTTTGTCTGTAGTTTTATCGGCATATCCCCTATTTCATCCAATAGAATAGTTCCTTCGTTTGCCAACTCAAACATTCCTATCTTTCCATTTTTCTTAGAATCTGTAAATGCTCCCCCTTCATATCCAAACAATTCTGCTTCTAATAATTCACTTGGAATAGCAGCACAATTCACTTTAATAAAAGGCTTGTCTTTTCTAAAACTTTTATAAAAAATCTCATCAGCTACTAATTCCTTTCCTGTCCCTGATTCTCCAGTTATTAAAACTGTTACATCTGTTGGAGCGATTGTATTTATTAAAGTAAATATAGAATTCATTTTTTCACTTTTATATATAAGTTTCCTATTAGATATTTGTCTGCTTCTTAAAAACTTAATCTCTTCATCCACTTTTAAAGATGTTTTTTTCAATTTTTCAATTTTATTTTCTAAATCTTTCAATTCACTTATATCTCTATTATTTATAACAACAAGTTCTACATTTCCATATTTATCAAATATTGGGCTTCCAGTTACTAAAACATCTTTATCCAGTTTAACTATTTTTCCAATATTATTTATTCTCTTTTTTTCTTTTATTACATCTAAGGTTACTGCTCCTTTATAAATATCCCCTTTTGCCAATATATCTCTGACATTTTTTCCAATTATTTCTTCTTTTGTTATCCCAGTTATTCTTGTATAAGCCTCATTTATAAAAAGAGTTTTCCCTTCACCATTAGAAATATAAATACCATCAAAAAGATTATCTGCTATCTCTTTAAAATCAAAATAGTTATTGAGAAACTCCTGATATTCCTTGTAGATAAAATCGTATTTTTCTTTTACTGTTTTATCTTTTTCCATAGCTTTTAAAAATACTTTTTCAATATCTTTCCATATTTTTTCTAAACTATCTCTCTCCCTCATATCAGTTTTCCTCCCCAAAATTTATTCTATGCTATCTCACATCTATATGTACCTTTTTTCTTAAATTCCACCAGTCCTTCTACTCCACATCTTACCATGCTTTCAGTTGCAGAATCAGTATAAAAAGCCATATGTTGTGTTAATACTACATTGGGAAATTGACGTAAATAGGCCATATCTCTATTTTGAATTATATCCGATTTTCTATCCATATGATATATTCCATTTTCATTCTCTATTACATCCAGCCCCAGTGCTCCTATCTTTTGATCTTCTATCCCTTTTATCAAAGCCTGAATATCCATAAGTTCTCCTCTGGCAGCATTTATAAGTATCACTCCATCTTTCATTTTATCTATAGTTTCCTCATTTATCATATGATAAGATTCATCTGTTAAAGGAACATGGAGAGAAATCACATCTGATTCTTTGTATAAAGTTTCCATACTTACATATTGAGCATATTTTTTTATCTCATCACTTTCATATTCACTATTAGCTAATATTTTGCATTGAAATCCTGCTAGACTTTTTATTACTGTTCCACCTATTTTTCCTGTTCCAATTACTCCAATAGTAAGATTTCTTATCTCTCTTCCCATTAAGCCACTAAGAGAATAATCATTTACATTTTGTCTCCACATAGCTGGCTTATAATTCCTTATTGTTAAAAGTATAAGCATTATTGTAAAGTCTGCCACTCCATTAGGAGCATAGTCTGCATTACATATTTTTAATCCTATCTTTTTAGCATGCTCTATATCTATATGATTGTAGCCAATTATTCTGGTAGATATGTATTTTATTCCTGCCTCTTTTATACTGTCCAGCAAATCTCTTTCTAATTTGCTGTGCCCTAGAATACTTATTCCTTCACAGCCTTTAGCCATAAGAAGAGTCTCCTGTGTGAGTATCTCCTCTGTTTTTACAACATCAACACTATATTCTTTTTCTAATTTTTTCAATATTTCTTCTTCATCTTTTCTCAATTCAAAAAATGCTATTTTCATACTTTTCACCCTATTTCTCTAATAATCTATCTTAATAATTATGATATCATACTTATGAATTTTTTCTATATTTTTTATTTTGAAATTTTCCAAAAAAGACACAATTCTATGCTATAATTTTCACAGATAATTATACTAAAAATTTAAGGAGGGTATTCCCTTGAAATCAAATAAAGTTCCCAGACTTCTATATATCATTATTTTTACTATTTTCTTAACTGGGTGCTCTTCTATCACAGAAAAAATGTTTGTCTTTCATGTGGAAAGATCTCTTAATCCTGTGATAATTCCATACCGATCTACTGAAAAAGAAATGAGAGAATTCTTTGGAAAACCTGATTTTGTTATTTCCAAGAAAAATAGATTCTATGGCATAACTTACTACAATGGCAGCTACTATCTAAAAAATACTGAAGAACACAAAGAAATATTAAAAAAACTCCTTCCTGAAAAAGTATTAAAAAGAGAAGATGAGCTGAAAGAAACTATTCTTACAATATATTTTGATCCTGTAGACAGAGTAGTATCAAAATATGGTATAAGAAAATATATGGCTCCTCCAGAGTATGATCCTAATGCTCTTACTCCAGAAGAAAAAGAAGAAATGGAAGCGAAAGAAAAAAAGCTGAGAGATGAATTTCGTGATCTGTCACCCTTAGAAGTTCTTAATAAAATAATTTTGGATATGTAACTCCAAATACAAAAAGATAGGTGGAAACTCCACCTATCTTTGATTTTTTACCATTCAGCAAATGATCCATCCTTATGTCTCCATATAGGATTTTTCCAGTTATGAAGAGTCTTTGAAAGTTCTCTTACAAGTTCTTCATTAACATCTACTCCTAATCCTGCCTTTGAACAAATGTCTACATAGCCATCTGTAAACTTAAAATCTTCTTTGTTTTTTACATAATCTAAAACATCTTTTCCCTTATTATAATGTATTCCCATACTTTGTTCCTGAATTACAGCATTATATGTTGTTGCATCTAAGTGAAGACATGCAGCAAGTGCTATTGGCCCTAATGGACAATGTGGAGCTACGGCTATATCATATGCTTCTGCCATTGACGCAATTTTTTTAACTTCTGTAATTCCTCCAGCATGTGATAAATCTGGCTGTATTATATCTACATATCCACTAGATAATATATCTTTAAAGTCCCATCTTGAAAATAATCTTTCTCCTGTTGCTATTGGAATAGAAGTGGCATTGGCAATATCTCTGAAAGATTCTTTATTCTCGCATAAAACTGGTTCTTCAATAAACATTAAATCATATTCTTCCAATTTTTTAGCCAATATTTTAGCCATTGGTTTATGAACTCTTCCATGAAAATCTACAGCAATACCAAAATATTTGCCAGTTGCTTTTCTTATAGCAGCTACTCTTTCTAATACAGCATCTACTTTTTCATATGAATCAATAAATTGTAATTCCTCAGTAGCATTCATTTTTATTGCTGTAAATCCTTGCTCCTGCTTTTCTTTAGCTGCTGCTGCTACATCATTAGGTCTATCTCCACCTATCCAAGAATAAACCTTCATTTTATCTCTGCATTTTCCACCCATTAATTCATACACTGGCTGATTTAAATATTTTCCTTTTATATCCCAAAGTGCTTGATCTATTCCAGCAAGAGCACTCATCATGATAGCTCCTCCTCTATAGAACCCTCCTCTGTATAATACATTCCAATGATCTTCTATCGTTAATGGATTTTTTCCAATCATGTAATTATCCATCAATTCTTTTACAGCACCTTTTACAGTACTTGCTCTTCCTTCCACTACTGGTTCTCCCCATCCAACTAATCCAGTATCAGTTTCTATTTTTAAGAATAACCATCTTGGTGGAATTTCAAACAATTCATATTTTATTATTTTCATTTTCTATTTCATCTCCTTAAAAAAATAGTCTAGGTAAACACATTACAATATCTGGGAATACCAATAATATCATTTGGGCAAAAGTCATTGCAGCTAAAAATGGCAATATCTTCTTAGAAAGATCCACTATTGAACAGTTTGATATTCCTTGTGCAACAAATAGATTTACTCCAACTGGTGGTGTTAAGAATCCTATTTGCGCTGAAATTATAAAGATTATTCCAAAATGTATTGGATCTACTCCTAAGTTTTTCAAAATTGGAAGAAACATTGGTGTAAAAATTAAAATCTGTGCTTCTATAGCCATAAAAGTTCCTGCTACAAATGCTAAAGCTATAAACATTAAATATATTACATATACATTATTTGTTAATCTCAATATTTCTTTAGCAAATTCTTGTGGGATTTGTGCCATTGTTAAATATCTTGCAAATGCAATTGCAAATCCTAAAATTATTACTACAGTAGATGTTGTTAGAGCTGCTTGTGCTACTATAGCAGGCACTTGTGAAAACTTTAATTCTTTATGAACAAATATACTTATTACCAAAGCATAAACAACTGCTACTATTGCAGACTCAGTTGCTGTAAATATTCCACTGTATATTCCTCCTAGAATTATAAATGGAATCAGCATTGACCACTTAGCATCCCAAACTGCTTTAAGAAAATCTTTACCTGACAATCTTTCAACTTTTTTGCTTCTGTAATTATTCTTTTTAGCTATTATATATACAGTAACTATCAAGCACACTGTTAAAAGTGCTCCAGGTACAAATCCTGCAAGGAATAATTCTCCTATTGATACTTCTGCTGTAATTGCATATATTATCATTGTAACTGATGGAGGAACTAATACTCCCATAGAACCAGAAGCTGCCGTTAAAGCTCCTGCAAAAGCTGTATCATATCCTTCTTCTTTCATTGCTGGAATCATCATTGCCCCAATAGCTGCAACTGTTGCTGGAGAAGATCCTGAAATAGCAGCAAAAAAGAAACAAGCTATAACTGTTATTATTCCCAATCCTCCATAAACATTTCCTACTAATGAAGTAGCAAGCTTTATCAGCCTATTGGATATTCCACCTTTTTCCATTATCAGTCCTGCAAGAATAAACATTGGTATAGCTAGAAACGTGTAACTATCCAATCCTGTAAAAACTGTTTTGGCTACAAATTCTACACTTATTCCACTAATAAACAATCCTACCAATCCAGAAATACCTATACAATATGCAATAGGAATTCCTATAAAAATGGCAATTATAAATACTATCATCATTATCATAAATATCTGCATTGTTATTCTTTCCCTCCTTTGATTTCAGCAATCAAAACTTGGAAGGCTCTGCAAGCTCCAAATAAGAAAGTCAGTGGAATTATTCCATAGACTAAATACATAGGTAATCCCAAAGCAGGAGATAACTGTTCCATTTCATATGTTGTTATAGAGATTTTTAATCCTGCATATCCTACTAATAATAGCAACCAAATCATTACTATATCATTAAATATAAAAATACATCTTTTTATTTTGCTTTTTACATAAATATCTATCAATTCTACTCTAACATGTTTTTTTCTTTTCAGAGCCAATGAAGCTCCAGTATAGACCATTAAGATAAATAAATATCTACTTAATTCCTCTGTCCATGATAAAGAAAAATTGAGAACAAATCTGAATAATATTTGCAATACTCCCATAAGTACAAGTAACAACATTGCTCCTGTTATTACATAATACTCAAATTCTTTTCTTTCACCCATTTTTATCTCCTATTCATTAAAGATTTATTTTGTTGCTTCCTTAAGTTTTTCATACATATCTTTATTAATTTTATCTCCTTCTTTTTCTAATATTGGAGCTACTATTTCTTTTATTTTTGTTTTAAATTCATCAGAAGGTTCCACAAATACTAACCCTGATTTTTCCATTTCTTCTCTTGCTGTTTCATCATCTTTTGCTACTGATTCTGCCATATAAGCTATAGCCATATCAGCAGATTCCTGCATTATAGCTTGTTGTTCTGGTGTCAATGAATCATGGAAATTCTTTCCTACTACTAATACAACCCAGCTGTAAACATGCCCTGTCATTGTTCCATATTTTTGAACTTCTGAAATTTTTTGAGAATAAATATTCATCATTGGATTTTCTTGTCCATCAACAACCCCTTGTTGAAGAGCAGAAAATAATTCACTAAAAGGCATCGGAGTAGGATTTGCTCCCAAAGCTCTGAATACTCTCAAATGTAAAGGATTTTGCATTGTTCTGATTTTTAATCCTTTAAAATCTTCTAAAGATTTTATTTCTCTTGCATTGTTTGTTACATGTCTAAAACCAAACGGTCCAAAACCTAATCCTACATATCCTGCTTTTTCTAATTTTTTTAATAATTCCTGTCCCCATTCACCATTGCATACTTCCATAGCTTTTTCTTGGCTATCAAATATGAAAGGAAATGATAAAAACTGAAATTCTTTTACAAATGTTCCTAATACTGCTGGGTCAGGAAGATTCATATGTGCCGCTCCAAATTTGATTTGTTCAAGTACTTCCTGATCAACTCCTATTTGGTTTGATGGATAAAGTTCTACCCTTATCTCCTTATTTGTTTTTTCTTCAAGATTTTTCTTAAAAAGTTCCATTCCTTTATATTCAAAATGTGATTCTGGAACCCCTAATCCTACTCTCATAACTTTCTCAGCATACCCCAATGTTGACAAAACAATAAACATACATACCATTAAAAATCTTTTCATCTTCACTCCTCCTAATTTTTAACTTAAAATTTCTGATATTTTTTCTGCTGTATCTTTTATTTTCTTCCCTCTTCTTTTTGTTTCCTCTTCATCTATCGTTGTGTACAAACCTGCTAAACTTATTGCTCCAAATATTTTTCCTTCTTGATATATTGGAGCTGCTACACAGGAAACTTCTATATCCCCTTCCCTATAATCTGTAGAGTAGCCTCTTCTCTTTGCTCCTAAAATATCTTCTTTTAATTTTTCTGGCTCAATTATTGTATAATCAGTTCTAGGTTCTAATTTTGTTCTGGCAATATATTCATCTAAATCCTTTTCAGAATAAGTTGATAAGATAGCTTTCCCAAGCCCTGTATAGTAAAATGATTTTCTGCTTCCAAGTACTGCTGTAGTCCTTACAGTTTTTGAACTTTCCATCTTTGAAAGATACAACACATCATCTCCATCCTTTAATCCAAAGAATAATGTGTCATTAAATTCATCAACCAACTCTTTTAAAAATGGTGTTACTATATCCAATACTTCTCTTTTATCTCTCATTTTTAATGAAAGTTCAAATATTTTATTCCCAAGCTGATATAATTTTAAGCTTTCATCAGAACAATAAAGATATTTTTTAGAAACCAGTGCTTTTACTATATCATCTACAGTACTTCTTGGAATTTCCAGTTCTTTTGAAAGTTGTGTTATTGTCATTCCATTTTTTGAGTTAGAAATTTTTTCTAGTATTTCCATTGTTTTCAAAGTCGACTTGTTCAACATAATATCCCACCTTATTTTTTACTTTCTTCCCAGATTTTTAATGCTCCTCTTGTTGCTAATTCACTGGAGATAATAACTTGAATATCATTATCTAAATTCATATCTGCTAACAGTTCAAATAATCCTTTAGCAATTATATTTCCTCCTGCTATTATTATTTTCTTGTATTTTGTTAAGTATCCATTTTTTTCTAAAGAAGATATATCCTCACTTAAAACCAGTCCTAAAAGGTAATTAGATTTTTCATTTATTGTAAGTTTTTCTGATAAATCAAGTCCTCTAAGCATAAATGAGCCTTGGTTTATTCCGTATTTTCTACCAGCTCTATTCCCCAAAGATAAGTATTTTTTTTCTATTTTATCAGCAAATTTTTCATCTACAGAAGTTTTTAATATAGTGTATCTTGTCATTACATCATAGATTTCTCCACTCATAGTTGTAAGAAGGTCTACTATATTTCCATCAGATACTTCTATAAATTTATTATGTGAACCTGGAAGAATGACAAGTGTTGGTTCTTCTACCTTTATCTCTTCAAGTATCCCAAATACTTCTACCTCTTCTCCCCGTATTACATCTATACTTTTTAGATGTTCTTCCCTGAAATATTTCTTTTCTACTTTTATTCCTGTTATTAGATGTATTTCAAATTCAAAAAATTTAATTTTTTTTATATTCTTCGAAAATTTCTCCAGAGATACAGGAACATGCAAGTGCTCAATTTCCAATAATCCTAAAGCTGAGGTTATCATTCCAGAAGCAATTATACATTCAATTTCCTCTTTTTCTATTCCATTCTCTTTTATACATTCTTTCAAAAGTTTATACAGTTCATTTTCAAATTTTTCTTTTCCAATTTTTACTCCATAATTTTCTTTTCTTTCAAAAATTATGTTTTTTCCTTCTACAATTCTTATTCTTAAATTAGAAGTTCCTGCATCAATTGTTACTATTTTTTTCATTCTCACCATTTCCTTGCTAAAAAATTTCAGCAGCTTTTTTTATAGCAATTATATTTTCTCTTAATTCATCAAATTTATCTGCTTTTATAAGTTTATTATCTACTAGAGAACTTCCTATTCCAAGACAGCTGAAACCTGCTTTTAAAAATTCTGAAACATTATTTCTGTTAACTCCTCCTACTGCCATACATTCAAGATCATTGATCGGTCCTCTCAAAGATTTTAAATAAGAGAATGGTACTTCTCCTGCTGGAAATAATTTTAAAATTTTACAGCAGCTGTATTTTTTAGCTTTCATAGCTTCTGAAGCTGTAAAGAAACCACATACACAAAACATTCCAATTTTTTCTGCTTCTTTCAGTATTTCTTCATCCAGATTAGGTGTAAGTATAAACTTAGATCTATTCTTTGCTGCAAAATCTAATCCTTCCAATGTTACAACTGTTCCTGCTCCTATTATAAAGTCATTAGAATATTTTTTATTCACTATCTCAAATTGTTTCTCTACATCTTTACTGTTCAATGTTATTTCAAGTATTTTTATTCCTTCTTCTTTTAAAATATCCAATGTCTTTTCAAATTTTTCCAAAGGAACATCTCTTAATATTGCTACTACTTTTTCTTCCCGCAATGTTTTCAATAATTCTTCATACATTTTTTATTTACACCTCCTTTTATAACGTAAATACGTTTCTTTGATGTATATACATTATCTTCTTGGTATAAATATATAATATTTTTTATTCCATGTCAATAAAAAATACAAAAAATTCTAAAAAAGTTTCTTATGTATATTTTTAAACGTATTTGCGTTATTAAAAACGAAATGATGTCACTTTTTAGGCTTTTCCATAAAAAAAACAGAGATTTCTCTCTGCCTTCAATTTTTAGTATAAATACAATTTTTAAAATTAAAAAATTTCAATATTTATTTATATCTTCTATATTGTCTGTCTTACATTCTTTGCAGTTACTTCCAATACTCTTGTTAAAAATGGAAACTTCTCTTTCATCATATCAAATTCTTTTCCAGAGTCAAGAAACTTTGCTGTTCCCTCTACTACAAACCCAGTTCCCATTCCAATTTTTCCTTGTACATCAGGACTTCCCAATGTCAATATTACCTGATTATTTATTTTTATATTTTTTTCAGTTTTATGGAGCCATGCAGCTGGAATCAAAATTTTATTATCCACAATCTGCAAATATTTATTCCAAGTATTAGAAACATGTACTAAATTATCTGCCCATGTTGTGATAGATACAACACCATTGTGTGCTAAAACATTAGTGAAAACTTCATTAAACATATTTATTCCTCCTAATTATATAATTTATTTTTTTATTCTTGTAATATTGTTTACGATTTATATTTCTTGATTCCTTTTCATCTTATATTATTTTATCAAATTTTTTATCCACTTTCCTGAACGCAGCCTTGGAATAGTAGCTATTACTTTAAATGGTTCTTCCAGACACACCATGAGATAAACTAAAACTATTGGAAACTTAAAGTATACAGCTCCCAAGAATGACAATGGAACACCAATGCACCATACAGCTACAAGTTCTGTAATTATAGCATAGAGGACATCTCCCCCTCCACGAAGCACACCAATAATCTGTACTATTCCAAAGAATCTCAATGGAAGAGCTGCTGCCATTATTCTCAGTACAATTATTACATTATGATATGTTTCTGGAGTTATCTTAAAGAGCATAGCTATAAGAGGAGCTACTGCAAAGAATAATATCCCTATGACCACTCCAATCATCACTCCAAATACCGATATCTTTAGAGCATCCTTTTTTGCTTCCTCTTCAAGTCCTGCTCCAATCTTATTCCCTATCAATATAGCAGAAGCTGAGGCTATTCCTATTCCAAATATATTAAATACATTATTTATTGTATTAGCTATCTGCATAGTTGCTGTAGCATTTGTTCCCAGTTTTGAATAAGCTACAAAATATGCTGTTATTCCTCCTATCCACATTACATCATTAAAAATAACAGGTGTAGCTGTTTTAAAAAATTTTATCACAAGAGCAAAGTTAAAGTCTAAAAGCTGTGATATACTTCCTGCCACTATATTCTTATTTTTATATATAATGAAAAGAATAAAAGAAAGCTCCATGCATCTTGATACAGTAGTTCCCAGAGCTGCTCCAGCAACTCCCATAGCAGGTGCTCCAAATTTTCCAAATATAAATATATAATTAAGTATTCCATTAAACATAAGCCCTACAAGACTTCCATACATTGGTATTTTAGTCTGCCCTATACTTCTGAGGGAAGCTGCAAAAGCTAAAGATATAGTTGTAAATATATAACTTAAAGCTACCATTCTCAAATAGTCTCTTCCTAAAGATATCACTATAAATTCTTTTGTAAATATACTCATTATCTTCTCAGGAACAAAAAAGGCTGCTGCTGCAAAGAATATAGTTGCTGCCATTCCAAATACAAGAGATATCCCCAGAAATTTATGAATACTGGATACATCTTTTTTCCCCCAGAACTGTGACATAAAAATTCCAGCTCCCAGAGTTATTCCCATTATAGAATAATAATACACCATATAGAATTGATTTGATATTCCTACAGCTGCTATTTCATTTTCTCCCAGACTTCCTATCATGAGATTATCCAAAAGATTTAATGAAGCAGTAACTAAACTTTGTAATATTATTGGAACTGCTAGTACCAATAGAGTTTTTATAAATCTTTTATCCAATTTCAATTTATCCAACATTAATTTTCCTCCTAAAAAAATAAAAGCAGCTGGGTTATCAGCTGCCCACCTGCTTTTTTCTTTATTTGACCTCGTATATTATACTATTTTACTTGCTTCATGTCAATTTTAAAAATAAAGCTATACATTTAATAAAAAATAGTGTATAATATCTTTTGTAGTGATAAAAGATTTATGAGTTTTGAGGTTTTAATATTTAAAGGTCTTTCAAGAAGTATCTTCCTAAGTATTAAGTTTATACCTGATAGTTTGTCATAACTATTGCCAAAATATCACAAGTTATATCATTAAAAAATTTATATTTATGGAGGAAACAAATGAAAGGTACAGTTAAATGGTTTAACCAAGAAAAAGGATTCGGATTTATTACTGGTGAGGATGGAAAAGATATATTCGCTCACTTCTCTCAAATCCAAAAAGATGGATTCAAAACTTTAAATGAAAATGAAGAAGTTACTTATGATGTAATCGAAGGTCAAAAAGGACCTCAAGCTGCTAACATCAAAGTAAAATAATTGATTTAGTATTGAATTTAATCGGAACTAAGGAAACTTAGTTCCTTTTTTTATACTCTAAAATTTTGATTATAAAAGTATTTGTTTCTTGCGGTTTTTATGGTAAAATTATAAATGGAAAATATATAAATTTTAGGAGGAATGATGTTCAAAATTTTTAAACCTTTCATACCTAAAGCTCTGTTAGCTGCATTCTTCAAAATGGGAGAAGCATTCTGTGATTTATCTCTTCCTTTGATAATGGCTAAAATAATAGACATAGGTGTTTCTAATAAAGATTTGACATATATTACTCGAATGGGTGGAACTATGGTAGCCATTGCATTAGGAGGATATATTTGTTCTATCTTCTGCAACTATTTTTCTGTTCATGCAACTCAAAATTTTGGAGCAACTCTCAGAGATAAAGTATTTACTAAAATACAGAGCTTCAATTTTGTACATCTTAATAAATTTACACAGGCATCTCTTATTACAAGAATGACTAAAGATGTAGATCAGATTATGAATATGTTTCTTATGTGCATAAGAATGGTATTAAGAGGTCTGGTAACAGGAGTAGGAGCTGTAATTATGGCTGTCTCTATCAATCCTGTTCTGGCTATACTTTTTATATTCATAGTACCTACTATTGTTGGAACCACTATGTACTATATGAAAAAATCTTTTGGTATATATGCAGAGGTACAGAAAAAACTTGATAATCTTACACTGGTAATGAGAGAAAATCTTACTGGTATCAGAGTTATCCGTGCTCTTTCAAAGGAAAAAATTGAAGCTGAAAGATTTAAAGAAAAAAATGATGATCTTAAACTAAAAACAATTGAAGCCGATAATCTAATGGCAAGTAAACTTCCGTTTATTACTCTTATAATGAATATTGGAGTTGTAGCTGTTCTATGGTTTGGAGGTATCAGAGTAAATTATGGAAAAATGCATCTGGGGGAAGTTGTTGCTTTTATAAACTACCTTAATATGCTTCTTTTCTCTATGAATGCTCTTTCGTTCCTTTTCACTTTGTACAGCAGAACTGCTATATCATATAGAAGGGTAAAAGAAGTTCTTTTTGAAGATGTATCTAATATGTCAGAAGAAGAGTTTGAAAAAGTATTTACAGATACAGTTATTGAATTTAAAAATGTCTCATTCTCATATGATAAAACTGATAATTATATTCTGGAAAATATAAATTTAAAGATAAAAAAAGGTGAAAATATTGGAATAATTGGAGGTATAGGTTCTGGAAAAACTTCCCTTATAGCTCTTATTCCTAAATTCTATGAAGTAACTAAAGGTGAAGTTCTTATAGATGGAATCAATGTCAATAAATACAAAGAAAAAGAATTGAGAGATAAAATTGGAATAGTAATGCAGAAGTCATTCCTTTTCTCACAAAGTATTGAACAAAATATCAAATGGGGAAATGAAAAAGCTTCTGAAGAAGCTGTAAAAAATGTTATCTCTATTGTTCAAGGAAAAGATTTTGTTGAAAAACTTCCTGAACAGTACAAAACTGAAGTGACTAAAGGTGGAACTAATTTCTCTGGTGGACAGAAACAAAGGCTTTCCATAGCCAGAACTTTAATCAAAGAACCTGAGATACTAATATTTGATGACAGTTTCAGTGCCTTAGACTTCATTACAGAATACAATCTAAAAAATGAACTTAAAAATTATCTAAAAAATACTACTATCCTTACTATTTCACAAAGAGTTGCTTCTCTTATGAAAATGGACAGAATCATAGTCATGGATAATGGAAAAGTAGTAGGATTTGATTCTCATGCTGCCCTTGCTGAGAAATGTGAGGTATACAGAGAAATATGTGAATCACAGGAAATCTGCATACCAGGGGGGTCTTATTGTGAAGTATAATTTATTTAAAAAACTGCTCCCTTATTTAAAAAAATATAAAGCTGAGTTTATCTTTCTGATTTTTCTTGCAATAATAGGAAATCTTCTTACTCTGGTAGGACCTTATTTAGTAGGAAAAGGAATAAACCAGATACATTTTCAAATGAGCAAAAGTGATTTCTTACAGCTTGGAAAAATGTCTATACTGCTTCTTTTCTCCTATGTAACTGGAGCAGTTCTTACTTTGGTGCAAAATATAAAGATGAATATAATATCGCAGGATATTGTAAATAAGATGAGAAAAGATGGAATTGAAAAAATTCACAGATTCCCATTAAAATATTTTGATGGAATCTCACAGGGAAATATCATCAGTATAATGATAAATGATATAGATAATATCAGTGGTTCCCTTTCACAAATAGGGACAAGGGTAATAGTAAATATACTTACTATATTTACAGCTCTGGGAATAATGCTGTATATCAGTCCTTCCCTTACTTTGATACAGCTTCTGCTGGTATCATTTACAGGAGTATTCTTAAAGAAGATAACTGAAAAAAGTCGTGAAAAAAGAAGAGTTCAGCAAAGGTATCTTGGAAAACTAAGTGGATATATAGATGAAATTCTTACAGGTCAGGCAGAAGTAAAATCTTTCTCATATGAAGAGAGGGCTATTGAGAATTTTAGAAATCTAAATTCCTCTTATAAGGAAAATGCAATCAAGTCAATTTTCCTTGCAGGATTTAACTTTCCTACTCTTAACTTTATAGGAAATCTGGGATATTCTCTCATTATTCTCGTTGGTGCTATATTTATGCTTCAAGGTAAAATAACTCTTGGAGGACTTTCAAGTTTTGTCATTTACTCAAAACTTTTTAACAGACCAATAGCTAGCATCTCTGAAGCTTACAGTATTATTCAGACTGTTTTGGTAAGTGCTGAGAGATTCTTCCAATTTATGGATCAAGAGGAAGACTTAGATGTAGGTAAAAAAGATATTAATTTTGATTCCTTAAAAGGAAATATTGAATTTAGAAATGTAGATTTTGCATACAATAAAGAAACTCCTGTACTTAAAAACCTTTCCTTTAAAACAGGAAATGGAGAAGTAGTTGCTATAGTAGGACCTACTGGAGGTGGAAAGACTACCATTGTAAATCTTTTAATGAGATTTTATGACATAACATCTGGAGAGATACTTCTGGATGGAATAAATATAGAAGAATACAAGAAAAGTGAAATAAGAAAACTCTTTGGTATGGTGCTGCAAGACAGCTGGCTCTTTACAGGAACCATCAGAGATAATATAAGCTATGGAAATACTGATATTTCATTTGATAAAGTTGTAGAAAGTGCAAGACTTGCATGTGCCCATGACTTTATTATGAAATTCCCTGATGGTTATGACACTATGATAACTGAAGATAATATGATTCTTTCCCAAGGGCAGAAACAGCTTATTACAATAGCAAGAATTATTGCTTCTGATCCTAAGTTCCTTATTCTCGATGAGGCTACCAGTGGAGTTGATACAAGAACAGAAATAAGACTGCAAAAGGCTATAGCTAATCTTATCAAAGGAAGAACAAGCTTCATAATAGCTCACAGACTTTCTACTATTAAAAATGCTGATCTTATCCTTGTCTTAAAAGATGGAAAAATAGCTGAGCAGGGAACTCATGATGAATTGATGAATCAAAATGGATTTTATTTTAATCTGTACAGTACTCAATATGCTTTATAACAAAAGAGAGTGAATCAATAACTTAGATTCACTCTCTTTTTATTCTCTATAATCTAAAACTATTATATATATTAATTTAGTTTAATTCTTTGATTAACCTTTTCATTTTATTATCTGACATATCTCTCTAATCTATCTACTGCATCTGCCAGTTTATCCTTGGTGATATCCATAGCAGCTACCTTTACATCATTTACTTCAGAAGCTTTCTGCAATACCCCTTCCATCTCTTCCCTTGTCACTCCAAAGTCCATATATGATGTAGGAAGTCCTATCTCTCTGTAGAAAGGCAGAAGTTTATCTATCTCTTTAGTAGCATTATCTAGCATTAGCTGTACCAATACTCCATATGATACAATTTCTCCATGAAGATGATTATGCTCTACCTTTGGCATAGTAGAGAATCCATAGCACATTGCATGAGCTACACAGCTGTTATAGTCATTGATAACATGATTAGATACAAGCCCTGTATTTACAATAATAGACAATACAGTTTCCTCAAGATCATCAGACACTCTATTTTCTTTACAGTCTGCCAATGCCTTTGACCCGTATTCTACCAATGGTTCCTGACAAAGTTTAGACAATGTCACTCCCAAAGCATTAGAATGATCCAGCTTTCTTCCTCTTGATGAAAACTCAGGTTCATATCCTTTTGCCAGAGTATCTCCTATTCCAGCCCACAAATATTTATCTGGTGCTTCTGCTATAATTTTTGTATTGATAAAAGTATGTTCAGCTGGAGCACTTCTCCAATACAGCCCATCAAATACTCCATTTACAGTGTAAATAGCACAGACTGATGTAACCGCTGCGCAGGTAGACGAAATAGTAGGGAATACAAATAGAGGCTTATTCAAATCTCCAGTAAGAACTTTGCATGTATCTATTGCTTTTCCACCACCAAAGGCAAAAATTATATCTGCTTCATGAACTGCTTTCATCTCTTTCAATTTTTCCACATTGGCATATGCAGCTTCTCCTCCATACCACAATGTATCAACTACTTCCAGCTCACTTCCTTCCATTAAATTTTTCACTAAATGGCTTGCTTTTTCCAAAGCTGTTTTTCCTCCAATGAATACAACTTTTTTTCCATAGTTAGAACAAACTTTTATAATTTCATCATATGCTGAATCTCCAATACTATAATTTGGTAAAAATACGCTTCTATTTGACATTTTTCTTATCTCCTTTTATTATTTGTTCATCATGCTGATATTAGCTGCTGATTTGACTCTTCTTCTGAAAAAATTAAATGACAGATTTCCTGAAAATACATTAGCTAGCAGAGAACCTGATACCTGATGCACTACAGTTGCTACTGCTGCTGGCAATGCACATAAAGGATTTGCAAATTGTGCCGCCAATCCTACTGCCAGTCCAGAATTCTGTAATCCAACTTCAATAGAAAGTGCTTTTTTCTTAGAATCATCCATTTTAGCAAACATTCCAATAACATATCCTAGAATAAATCCAAACCAGTTATGAAGACATACTGCCATAATAAGAACAGCTCCAGAATTAATAAGATTCATTTTATTAGGTGCTACACACAGTCCCATAATCATTAGAATACATACAATTGGAATAATTACCAATACTTTAGATACTTTATGTACCTTTTCTCCAAATGCTTTATGGACTGCCATTCCCAAGAAGATAGGAACAATGACAACTTTTACAATATCAAGAAGCATAGCATACATATTAATTTCTACCCACTGACCTGCTAGAAAATATGTAAGAGCTGGTGTTAAAAGAGGTGCTGCCAATGTTGATACAGTAGTCATTCCAATAGAAAGAGCTACATCCCCTTTGGCAAGGTAAGTCATAACATTACTTGCAGTTCCTCCTGGACAAGTTCCTAAAAGAACCAGTCCTACTGCCAATTCAGGGGGAAGTCTTAATGTTTTTGCTAAAAAATAAGCCATAAAAGGCATTACAGTAAATTGAGCAAGACATCCAATAAATACATCTTTAGGTCTTGTTACAATTACTTTGAAATCTTTTTCATTAAGAGTAAGTCCCATAACAAACATAATCGATCCCAGCCCTACTGTAACTAAAGACTGTCCAAAAACTCTTGTTCTTCCCAATGTAATAAATACCTGTGGCAATGCCATAGCAGCTACCACCATAAGTAAAACCAAAACAATAAAATATTTCCCTAAAAAGTCACTTAATTTATTTAATAATTTCATTTTATATCTCCTTATTTATTCCTATCAAATTTCCGTTTTAAATACCCATTTACCATTTTGTCCGCTTCTGATCTTTTTATCCGATCTGTTATATACTTTTTCATTTTATTTCCCCTTTCATTTTTTAAAAATTTTTGTAAAAAAAAACAGCCCTGTCAGGCTGTTAAACATACACTCTAAATATACTTAGTCAGATCTATTTATTCTATCCTAAATATCTTAAGTTCAGTCCATTTTTCCTAACGTAATCTTTTGCATATAAAAATTTATTGCTTATAATGACTATTATAACCAATATTATACATATGCTTATTATTATTACGTTAGCTGATGAATACATATCTGAACTCCTTTTTAATTTTTTATTTTTTTTATAATACTCCTTTTTCTAAAAAAATACAAGTTTTTTTTTGAAAAAAATAAAATTATTTTTCATTTTCCTATTAATACTCTCTTTATTTTTTAAATATTACTTTAGCTATAAAAAACTTAATTTTTTATCATTGAATGTTAAAACAAATTAAAATTCATAGTCTCTTATAATAAATTTTTACTGTAAATTATTCTTTTTAAATTAATTTGATTATCAAAATTTTATTGACACAAAATAATTATATTGATATAATCCTATCATAAAAAAGTTTATAATACAGATTTAAATTTAGATATTATGACAACCTTTATTTAAATTATATTTTTCTGTAGTATCAATTTTAACTAAAATAAAAGGAGTGTTAAAAGTGAAAAAAATATTACTTATAGTATCTTTCTTTACCAGTATTTCTTTATATTCTTATGAAATTAAAGATAATTTTCTGCATGATACTTTTGGAAACTCCATAGAATTGAAAAAATATAACAGAGTAGTAATTATAGATTTAGCTGTAGCTGAAACTATATTCATGCTCAATGGGGAAGAGTGTATAGCTGGAATTGTAAAAAATTCTCAAAGTAAAGTCTGGCCATATGAGAAAACAGAAAAATTAACTTCTGTTGGTACTCCTCATAAGCCATCATTTGAAAAAATTATTTCTTTAGAACCTGATTTAGTAATATTAAATGAAGGTTCTTCCTTAGTATCTTCATTAAAAGAATTGAAAGTTCCATTTATTTGTCATAATACTATAAAAAGTCCTGATACAATATTGGAAAGTATAAAAATATTTGGAGCTCTGTTAGATAAAGAAAAAGAAGCAGATATTTTATATAATGAAAGTTTGAAAAAATTAGAAAATATAAAAGAAAAAGAGAAAGTAAATCCTTTAAAATTAAAAGGAATGATAGTTTATTCAGCTTCCCCATTGGTTTCATTCAGCAATAAATATCTTCCAGGAAAAGCTTTGACTTATATGGGAGTTGAGAATATTGCTGGTGACCTCACTGGAAATATGCCAATAATCTCATCTGAACATATTTTAGCTAAAAATTTAGATGTTATTATTATTTCAAAAAATGTTGGAGGAGTTGGAGAATTACTAAAAGTAAACCCTCTTCTCTCTGAAACAAAAGCTGCAAAAGAAAAAAATATTATTGTCTTTGATGCTATTGATTTTTTGAGGGGATCTCCAAGACTTTTCGAAACAATGGAAGTCCTTTATGAACAGCTGAATGAGATAAAAAAATAAAAAAGAGGATAACCTATAAAAGCAATATTTCTGCTTAAAGGTTATCCTCAATAATTTTTTTTTATTTTTCTAATTCTACTGTAAATTTAAGCCTTTTCAAACCATTTTTTATAGCTTTTATTTTTAATTTACTCAACTTTGTATCTGATAGTTCTTCAATAGGAGCTTCCTGTATAGAAGAAAGTTCTCCATAGTTAGATACTAATTTTTCAATATCTTTCTTTGTAAGTTTGCTTATTTTTCCAAGAATTCTATATCCCTTAGGGCTTATTTTATTATCTAAGCTGCTGTAGCTTTTCTTATATCCAAGAACACTTGCAAAGTTTTCAATTTCAAGAAGTTCAGTATTAGTAAATTCCCTAAGCTGTGTAATGATACTTTCATATTCAACTTCTTCACTCTTATAGTCACTTAAAAATTCCAGCATCTCTTCATGGATATCCTGAGCTAAATCTTCTAATTGAAGTTCTATGAGTCTTCCTTCTGTTCCAAGTTCCACTACATAGCCTTCCAGCTCTTCCTCTATTCTCATCATCATTTCAAATCTTTGTAAAACTAATGCAGCATCATAAATAGTCACTATATCATCAAGTTCCAATATAGTTAGATTTGCCAATGATTTATCCAATACATATCTGTATCTTTCCATAGTTTTTAAAGCTTGTGATGCTTCATTCATAATCTCAGCCATATTTTTAAGTTTATATCTCATGTCGCCTTTATATAAACTTATAGTTTTTCTTCTTTCAGATACAGCTACGACTAATTTCCCAGTCTGTTTACCTGCTCTTTGAGCAGTTCTGTGTCTAGTTCCGCTTTCTTCAGATGAATATTTTCTGTCAACTTGAAGATGTACATTTGCATATATTATTGTTTTACATTCTTCATCAACTATTATAGCTCCATCCATTTTAGCCAACTCAAACATTCTTTCTGGTGTATAGTCACAATTTATATAAAATCCACCATCAAGCATTTTTTCTACTGATTCATCCATTCCAACTACTATCAAAGCACCTATTCCTGCATCAATGATATTATACAATCCTTCTCTCAGAGGCGTTCCGGGAGTTATTTGCAAGAGCATTTCTTCAAGCTTTTTATTGACCATCCTTGTTCATCCTTTCTAAAAGTTCTTCTAAATTTTTTAAATATATTAATTTTAATTTATATTTATTACTATTTTTTTCTATCTCTTTTCTATTAGCTTCTGGAATATATACTCCTTTGAATCCTAATTTTTCAAGCTCTTTCAGCCTTTTTTCAATAAAAAAAACTTTTCTGATTTCTCCCCTTAATCCTAACTCTCCAATAGCTGCTATTTTTTGACTTATTTCTACTCCTCTGTATACTGACAGAAGGGATATAAGGACAGCTAAATCTGCTGCTGGGTCTTCTATATTCAAGCCCCCTGGTATATTTACAAACATATCCTTCATAGCAAGGCTCATGTGCATTTTTTTCTCTGCTATTGCAGTAAGTATCTGTATTCTGTTTCTGTCAAATCCCTGAACTATTCTTTTTGGTATCCCAACACTCGATTCAGTAAGAAGTGTCTGTATCTCTAAAAGAAATACTTTTGTTCCTTCCAAAACAGGAACTACCATGCTTCCTGCATTTTTTTCGTCTCTTTCACTTAAAAAATATTCAGAGGAGTTTTTTATCTCTTTCATTCCATCTTCTTCCATACTGAAAACAGCCAGTTCATTAGTTGAACCAAATCTATTTTTAGTACTTCTCAATATCCTGTAGAAGAGCCCCTCTTCTCCTTCAAAATTAAATACAGCATCTACCATATGCTCAAGCATTTTTGGTCCTGCCACTTTTCCATCTTTAGTTATATGTCCTACTATAAAAAATGATATATTATATTTTTTAGCAAGCTCTATTATCTTTAAAGTGCACTCTCTGATTTGTGTAGGAGTTCCTGGTATAGAATCCAGTGAAGAATTATACAAAGTCTGTATTGAGTCCACTATTACTACTTTAGGTTTTTTGGCTATAAGATACTCATAAATACTTGAAACATCTGTTTCAGCCATAAGGAATAGATCTTTTGCATTTATTTTAAGTCTCTCTCCCCTATTTTTTACCTGAGAAGGTGATTCCTCTCCAGAAATATATATGACTGTTCCATAGGATGTATATTTATCTGCTACCTGAAGCAAAAGAGTAGATTTTCCTATCCCTGGATTTCCTGTTACCAGTACTACTTCTCCCTGAAGGAGTCCTCCTCCAAGTACTCTGTCAAATTCTTCTACTCCAGTTTTGTATCTATACATATCTTCCATTTTTATATCTGAAAATGAATATACTTTTTCAGCAGTCTCTTTTACAGAAACAGCTGAAGAAACTACAGGTGCCCCTGCTGATGTTATCTCTATCTCTTCCTCAAAAGTACCCCATTCATTGCATTGAGGACACTTTCCCATCCATTTAGATGATTTATATCCACATTCACCACAAACATAAAAACTTTTATTTTTAGCCACTTTTTCTCCTATCCTTTGATAGTTTTTGCTTTTTCCTTCACTATCTCAGCTATTTTATCATCTACAAATATATCAAGTCTGGCTCCTACCATGGCTGCTTCTCTTACTGAACTAGAACTCAAATACATATATTCTCTTGCAGCTGGAATAAATACAGTCTCTATTTCTCCATAAGAGAGATCATGATTGGCAAAAGCATATCCCAGTTCATATTCATAATCTGAAACCGCTCTCAATCCTCTGATTATTATATCAGCTCCATTTTCTTTCATAAAATTTATCAGTAGTCCATCAAAACTTTTCACTTCTATTCTATCACTATCTTCTCCAACCAGAAGTTTTATCATATCTTTTCTCTCTTCAAGAGAAAACCATCCTTTTTTATTGCTATTGTTCATAACTGCCACAATAAGCTTATCTGTTATTTTTAATGATTTTTTTATAACATCATAATGACCCTTAGTTATAGGATCAAAGCTTCCAGCATAAACACCTATTTTCATAGTTCTCTCCTCTATTTAACCAGAATTATTTCATATTGGCAACTATTATTTGTATCAACTTCTAATTCTATAGCCTTTTTCTTCATTTTTAAGAACTCTTTAATAATTTCAAAATATATTTCCTTAAAAGATTCTATAAGTGTTTTTGATAATTTCACTTTTATTGTACTGATATCTTTATCTTCTGAACACATCTTGATTTCTTTCATGAGCTCATGAATAAGTGCATCTTGTGATTTTATTTTTCCAGTTCCATTACAATGTGGACATACTTCCTGAAAATAATATGCCAGAGGTTTCCCGGCACGTTTTCTTGTCATCTCTACAAGTCCCAGATCAGTGAAATGAACTATATTATTTTTTATTCTGTCTCTTTGTAAATGTTTTTCCAAAGCTTCAAGTACTTTGATTTTATCCTCTTCCACTCTCATATCAATAAAATCTATTATTATTATCCCACCAAAATTTCTAAGTCTAAGCTGTCTAGGTATCTCTTTGGCTGCCTCTATATTAGTATTTACAACTGTCTCTTCAAGATTTAAACTTCCAGTGTTCTTTCCTGTATTTACATCAATACTGATAAGAGCTTCTGTCTTCTGAATAACAAGATATCCTCCACACTCTAACCATACCACTTCATTAAGTGCTTTATCTATCTCTTCATTTATACCATATAAATCAAAGATATCCTTTTCTTTTCCATCTCTGTACAGCTTTATTTTTGTTTTAAGAGTCTTCTCACTGAAAGCGTTAATATAATCTATTACCTCCCAGTATACCTCTTCATTGTCTACTATAAGCTCGTCTATGTCATTAGAGAAAATATCTCTTAATACTGTAGTTATAATTCCATTATCTTTATACAGTACCTCTCCTATTTTAGCTCCCTTTATTTTCTTTTCTATATCCTCCCATTTCTTTACAAGATATTCTATCTCCCTTTCAAAATGGAACTCACTTTTTCCAAAAGCAGCTGTTCTTATTATTACACCCATATTTTCAGGCTTTATCTCTTTAAATATATTTTCTAATCTTTCTCTCTCTTCTTCATCTCTTATTTTTTTTGAAATAGCTATATGATCATTATTAGGCATAAGCACCAGATATTTTCCTGGTATTGTAAAATGTGTAGTGACTCTAGCTCCTTTTGTTCCTCGAGGCTCATTGAGTATCTGTACCACTACATCGTCTCCTACATTAAGTATATCTTCTATAGGCCTGCTGCTGTTTAATATCCCATCTAAATATTTTTCTTCAAATTCTCTCAAATCATTTACATAAAGAAAACCATTTTTTTCCAATCCGATATTAACAAAAGCTGACTCCATTCCGGGAAGGACATTGGCTACTTTTCCCTTGTATATACTTCCGTTTATTCTTCCCTCTTCTTCTCTCTCTACAAGAATTTCTACAACTTTTCCATCTTCTATTATTGCTGCTCTGGATTGAAACTCATCTATATTAATTACTATCTGGTTCATTAATCTCCTTTCTAAGGATATCTAGTCTTGAATATATTCTGTCATTTACAATGACTTCATCTTTTCCAATACTATTGTCTATTTTTATATTAAAATATTCCTTCAGTCTCTCTCTATTTGCTTTTTTTATTCCTACTAGTCTTGATATATTTCTCTCATTTGCTCTTATATCTAATTTTTTTTCTCTATCTGCTATAGTTTTAAAAAAATTATAGTAGATCTCTGTCTCCATAAGTTCTCTGAAAGCTGGATGAAAGGGTCCTCCCAAAACTACCCCTTCTTCTCTTAAGTCTTCACTTGGCTGCAATCCAACTCTTATTACATTCACCCCACTACTCTCTAGGAGTGAGTATATTTTTCTAGTTCTTTCCACTGCCTCTTCAATAGATAAAGCCTTGTACTCTCCATCTTTGAACATCTCTTCCATCTTTGTTCCTTTTATTACAAGAGTTGGGTATATTCTTGCTGTATCAGGATTCATTTTCAGAGCTTTTTCTGCTGTGAAAAAATCACTTTCAAATGTTGATTCAGGAAGACCTATCATAAGCTGTATTCCCAGTTCTATATTATATTCTTTCAACAAACTGCATGCTTCAGCTACTACCTCTGCTGGATAGTACCTTGCTGTTGCTTTCAATACTTTTTCATCTAAAGACTGAACTCCAAGTTCTACTGAAGTCACTCCATATTTTTTCAACTGTTCCACTATCTCTTTATTTATGCAGTCAGGCCTTGTAGATAGTCTTATACCGTCTACTAATCCCTTCTTAATATATTCATGTACTGTCTCTAGATATTGTCTCTGGAGATCAAAAGAGATCCCTGTAAAAGTTCCACCAAAAAAAGCCACTTCTTTTTTGGAATTCTTTGGCAGAGTTTCTAAATATGTTTCTATTGTTTCTTTCAGATCTTCCATTGTCACATCAGTTTCACGTCCATTTATTTTCTTTTGATTACAGAAAACACAAGCATTAGGGCATCCAAAATGACTTATGAAGATGGGAATATTATAGTGCTTCATGTGTTTTTACACCTAACTTTTTACATAATTCTTTAGCTGCTGATTGTTCTGCACTTTTTTTATTTTTTCCTGTTCCTCTTCCTGTTCTATCACCAATCTTTACTTCTATTTCAAATATTTTCTGATGATCAGGCCCAGTTTCTCTTATCACTTCATAAGATGGTATTATTTTATATTCTCTTTGACTGTATTCTTGCAGTATAGTTTTAAAATCTAATATATCTTCATTTTTATCTACATGATCTATCGAATCCTGTATATGACTCAAAGCATATTTTTTTGCTGTTTCAAAATCTGAATCAAGATATATTGCTCCTAATATTGCTTCAAATGCATCTCCCAATATAGAGCTTCTCTCTCTTCCACCTGTCATTTCTTCTCCTTTGCTTAAAAGAAGATATTTTCCAACATCCATTTTTTTAGAAATAGATGCCAGTACAGGTTCACTTACAACCATAGATTTTATTTTGGCTAAGTCTCCCTCAGTTGAACTTTCATGGCTTTTATAAAGATATTCAGTAACAACAAGATCTAGAACTGCATCTCCCAGCAGTTCTAGTCTTTCATTGCTTATTTTTTTATATCTCCAGTGTTCATTTCCAAAAGATCTATGGATAAGTGAATTTTTTAAAAGCTCTTTATTATTAAAAGAATAACCTAAGTTTCCTTCAAGCTCTAAATAATTCCTTTTCAACTTATCCTCCTTATTATATTATTTATATTTTCTCATTGCTATAACAGCATTATGTCCACCAAATCCAAGAGAACTTGACATAGCTACTTCTACAGTTTTTTCTACTGGTGCATTTGGTACATAGTTAAGGTCACAAACTTCATCAGGATTATCATAGTTGATAGTAGGTGGTACTACTCCTGTAAAAATAGTATTAGCTATTAATACAGCTTCAATTCCTCCTGCTGCCCCTAGTCCATGCCCTGTAGCTCCCTTAGTAGAAGAAACTAAAAGTTCTTTAGCTCTTTCACCAAATACAGTTTTTATTGCCATAGTTTCATTTTTATCATTTGCAGGTGTAGATGTTCCATGTGCATTTATATAGTCAACATCATTTAAATCAATGTCTCCCTCTTTTAATGCCATTTTGAAAGCTCTTGCAGCTCCCTCTCCACCATCAGCTGGTGCAGTTATATGATATGCGTCACAAGTTTCTCCATACCCTACTACTTCAGCATATATTTTTGCTCCTCTTACTTTAGCTGATTCTAATTCTTCAAGAATAAGAATTCCAGCTCCTTCTCCCATTACAAATCCGTCTCTGTCTGCTGAGAATGGTCTTGAAGCTTTTTGAGGCTCATCATTTCTAGTAGATAGTGCCTTCATGTTAGCAAAAGCATTCATTGCAAATGGAGTAATAGAAGCTTCAGTTCCTCCAGCTATCATCACTTTAGCTCTTCCTGTTTTTATCATTTCAAAAGCATCCCCAACCGAATGAGTTCCTGCTGCACAAGCTGTAACTATAGATTTATTTGGTCCTTTTGCACCAAAATATATCCCTATATTTCCTGCTGCCATGTTAGATATCATTCCAGGTATAGTAAAAGGAGATATTCTTTTTACTCCCTTTTCAAGCATAGTCTGATGTTGTCCTTCGAATATTTCTATTCCTCCAATACCAGAAGAAACAATTACTCCTACATCTTCACAATTACTTTCATCTATAACAAGACCAGAATCTGCCAATGCCATTTTAGTTGCAGCGATAGCAAATTGAGTGTTTCTTGCCAATTTTTTAACTTCTTTTTTTTCAATTCCAAATTCTAATGGATCAAAATCTTTTACTTCAGCTGCTATTTTAACAGGCATATCTGTAGTATCATATGACTCTATAAGCCCTACTCCAGTTTCTCCTGCTAATATTTTTTTCCAACTTTTTTCTAAACCAGTCCCCAACGCAGTTATTAATCCAAGTCCAGTAACTACTACTCTTTTCACACTCTCACCTCTACTTTATAATTATACTATATATAAGGAACGGGGTACATTCATACCCCGTTTCTTAATATATTAGATTTTCTTATCTTTTTGCTTCAATGTAATCCATAACGTCTTGTACAGTTTTGATTTTTTCAGCATCTGTATCAGGAATTTCTACATCGAATTCTTCTTCAAAAGCCATTATTAATTCAACTGTATCTAGTGAATCTGCTCCTAAATCTTCTACGAAGTTAGCCTCTGGAGTTACTTGTTCAGCGTCAACCCCTAATTGTTCTACTACGATTTCTCTTATTTTATCTAACATTTTTTTCCTCCTTAAAATTCTTTATCTATGCATTATACTTAGATTTTACATTAAATTTTCCAAATCTTCAAGTTTTTCTATATTTTTTATTTCTATTTCCTTGTCGATTTTTTTCACAAGCCCCGCCAATACTTTACCAGGACCAATTTCATAAATTTTTGTTACTCCCTCAGATTTTAATTTTTTTACAGTATCTACCCATTTTACTGGTCCAAAACTTTGAGCATATATCTCATTTTTTATATCTTCAATACTGTTTAAAGTATCAGCTGTAGTATTAGCTACAAGCTTTACATCTGTCATTTGGAAAGTATACTTTTCTGCTTCTTCTTTTAATTTCTCTCCAGCTTCTTTCATTAGAGAAGAATGGAAAGGACCAGATACTGCTAAAGGCATTGCTCTTCTTGCTCCAGCTTCTTTTAAAGCTATACATGCTCTTTCAATAGCATCTTTTTGACCAGCTATTACTGTCTGGTTTGGTTCATTAAAGTTTACTGCTTCTACTATTCCTTCAACATTTGTTAATACTTCTTTTATTTTTTCTGAATCAAGTCCAATGATTGCAGCCATTCCACCATTTACTTTTACAGCTGTATCATTCATAAATTTTCCTCTTGCACTTGTAAGTTTTACTGTATCTTCTGTGCTCAAATATCCTGCTGCTCCAAAAGCTGCATATTCCCCAACTGAGTGTCCAGCAACATAATCAGGTTTTACCCCTTTAGCTTCTAATAATTTTGTAAGTATAAGGCTCATAGAAACGATAGCCGGTTGAGTGTTTTTTGTTTCTTTCAATGCTTCTTCTGGTCCTTCAAACATTACTGTCTTAAGATCAAAATCAAGTTTTGAAAACAGACTGTCAAATTCTTTTTTTGCCAGTTCACTGTTCTCATAAAGTTCTTTTCCCATTCCCACATATTGTGTTCCCTGTCCTGGAAATACAAAAGCAATTTTTGACATAAAAAGCCCCCTTATTAATTACACCTGTTTTTTTAATATATCACAGCATTCAAAATATGTCAATAATTAATAAGCCCATTTCATTACGATTGACCCATAAGTAAGTCCAGCACCGAATCCTGTAAGAGCAATTAAATCTCCTTTTTGAAGCATTCCTTTTTCTAACGCTTCTCCTAAAGCAATTCCTACAGAAGCTGCTGAAGTATTTCCATATCTTTGAATATTCATATAGAATTTATCCATAGGCACATGAATTCTTTTAGCTGCTGATTCTATTATTCTTACATTAGCCTGATGTGGAAATATCATTTTTAACTCTTCAGATTTTACATTTGCTATTTTTAAAGCTTTGTTTGTCGCTGATGGAAGAGCGTGTACAGCAAATTTGAAAACTTCCGGTCCTTTCATTACAAGAAAATTCTCTCTATTTGCTATTGTTTCAGCATCATTAGGTTTTTTACTTCCTCCTGCTGGTATTTTAAGAACATAATTGTCCTCTCCTTCTGCTCCAAGGTATGTAGAAAGCATTCCATATCCTTCTTCTACTTCAGATACTACAGCTGCCGCTGCTCCATCTCCAAAAAGGATACAGTTACTTCTATTAGTCATATCAAGTATTCTTGAAAGAACTTCTGCTCCAATTACTAAAACATTTTTATATATCCCACTTCTTATCATTGATCCTGCTATTGTAAGTGAGTATATAAATCCACTACATGCAGCATTTACATCAAATGATGGTACATTTCTTGCTCCCATTTTATGCTGTACAAGACAAGCTGCACTTTGAACAGGGTAGTCTGGTGTAACTGTGGCTACAATTATCATGTCTATATCTTCTATAGTCATTCCTGCAACTTTCAGTGCTTTTTCAGCTGCTTTTACACAAAGATCAGAAGTTGCTTCTTCAGGAGCTGCAAATCTTCTTTCCTCTACTCCTGTCATTGTTCTTATCCACTCATCACTAGTATCTAATATCTTCTCGAAATCAAAGTTAGACATAATTCTTTCTGGAACATAATATCCCATTCCTTTGATTCCTACACTTTTAAATTCCATTCTACCTCCTAATTTGTTTCTTCTTTATCAACATCAATATCTATGACTTTTTTTAATTCCTCTACAAAGTTTATTTCAGCAAATCTGTTTGCAACTTTTATTGCATTTTTTATTCCATTAGAATCTGAATTTCCATGTGCTTTTATAGAAAGACCATTAAGCCCTAAAAATATTGCTCCTCCATATTCAGAAGAATCCATTTTTAATTTTATCATTTTTAAAGCAGGACGAAGCAGAAGAGCTCCTAACATATAAATAATACTCTTCTTAATCTCAGTTTTTATTATACTCAGTACAAATTTTGCAATTCCTTCTGCTGTTTTTAAAACCATGTTTCCTGTAAATCCATCTGTTACAACAACATCTATTTCACCATTCATTACTTCTGTACTTTCAACATTTCCCACAAAATTTATTGCTTTATTTTCCTTTAAAAGTTCGTATGCTCCTCTTGTTACCTCATTACCTTTTCCTTCTTCTGTTCCTATATTTAGAAGTCCTACTTTAGGCTCTTTTCTCCCTAAAAGAATTTCTACATACTTAGAACCCATCATTGCATACTGATTAAGGAATTCTGGTTTACAATCTGCTGTAGCCCCAACATCAAGCATCAACATATGTCCTTTTTTATTAGGAAACATAGTTGCGATAGCTGGTCTTAACACTCCCTTTATTCTTTTCAGCTTAAGTTGACTGGCTGTGATAAGAGCCCCTGTATTCCCTGCTGAAACAGAAGCATCTACAGTTCCTTCTTTTGCTAATTCAAGAGTTCTATTCATAGAGGAATCCTTTTTTGTTTTCACTGCTGTCACAGGATCATCAGTCATCTCTATTACTTCTCTTGTATCTACTATTTCTATTCTCTCTTTAGAATACTTATATTTAGAAAGTTCAGCTTCAATCACTTCTTTTTTTCCAACTAATACAAGTTGTAACTTTTCTATTTCACTCAAAGCGGCTATTGCTCCCTTGATTGTTTCCACTGGGGCATTATCTCCACCCATAGCATCTAAAGCTATTCTCATTCTTTCCTCCCTAAAATAAAAAAACATTTTCTCATATATTATACATTACTTTTTCGAAATAGAAAACTAGATATTTCAATAATTTTAAAAAAATATATACATATAAAAAAAGACAAGATTATGGTTCTTGTCTTTTTTTATTTAATTTGCATCCTACGTTGATTACTCAGCGTCTCCAGCTAAAACTTTTTTACCATTATAGTCTCCACAGCTTAAACAAACTCTGTGAGGTCTTTTTGGTGCTCCGCAAACTTCACAAGTTGCTAAACCAGTTCCAGTTAAAGCGTGATGAGATCTTCTCATGTTCTTTTTAGCCTTAGATGTCTTTTTCTTAGGTACTGCCATCTTAGTTTCCCTCCTACTACACTCATATTTAAAAAATTAATTTTTTATTTGTAATAATTGCTGCCACCTTGAATCTATCCCATCATCACTATACTTTTCTATTTCAGAATCGTCTTCGCACTTAGGATTACATTGTGGGTATGGAGGCAGATCAAGTATTATATACTCTCTTACCAATTCTAACAGATCTATCTCTCCATCTATGATTTCATCATAAATTTCATTACTGTCTATTTCACATTCTGCTTTCAGATTTTTCATATATTGTCTATATGCTCCTTCATCTAAAAAACTTCCTGTAAATTCTCCACTTAGATCTATTTCAATATTTTTTAGGCATCTTACACATTGGACAATAGCTTTTGTAGAATATTTTCCACTGACTTCTATCTTTCCATTGTTATCAGAAACTGCACTTCCTAGTACATGTATTTTATCTGAAAGTTCAATGTCACCAATGCTTTCTGCATAAAAATCAAACCTTATAGTATTGTTAAGAACGCTGCTAAAATCTTTAACTCTTAGTTTCAAGACAACCTCCTCCAATCTATACCTAGATATTTTACTAATTTTTTTAAACCTTGTCAAGTAAAATTTCTTCACAAAGATTTTATTTTAAACATTAAACAGGAATTCCATTAAGTCTCCATCTTTTACGATATATTCTTTTCCTTCTAATCTTAACACTCCTGCTTCCTGCGACCCTTTCCATCCTGAATATTTGATAAAATCATCAAAAGAAACTACTTTAGCTCTAATAAATCCTTTTTCAAAATCAGTATGAATTTCTCCAGCTGCTTTAGGTGCAGTATCTCCTATTTTTATAGTCCAAGCTCTTACTTCCTTCACTCCTGCTGTGAAGTAAGTCTGAAGCCCCAGAAGTTTAAAACTTGCTCTTATCAATCTACTAAGTCCTGCTTCCTCTACTCCCAATGTTTCTAAGTATTCCTGCTTCTCAGCTTCTTCATCCATTTCTTGAAGTTCAGCTTCCACTTTTGCAGAAACTATTACTACTTGTGATCCTACTGTTTCAGCATATTCTTTTACCTTTTCAACATATTCATTTCCAGATGCAAGATCATCTTCAGATACATTTGCTGCAAATATCATAGGTTTTAAAGTAAGCAGTTGATATGTTCTTAATAATTCTGTCTCTTCAGGAGTCAATGTCAATACTTTCAACAACTGAAAACCATCAAGATGTTCCTTGCATTTTAGCAATACTGGCATTAATTCCATTGATTCTTTATTTTTGCTTGTTACTAATTTTTTATGTTTTTCAATAGCTTTCTCTATAGTTTCCATATCAGCAAAAATAAGCTCAGTATTAATAATCTCGATATCTCTGATTGGATCTACTGATCCACTTACATGAATGACATTTTCATCTTCAAAACATCTTACTACTTGACATATAGCAGCAGTAGTTCTTATATTTGAAAGGAATTTATTTCCAAGTCCTTCTCCTTTAGCTGCTCCTTTTACAAGTCCTGCAATATCTATAAACTCAACAGTTGCCTGTACTACTCTTTGTGGATTAATTATAGCAGAAAGTTGATCAAGTCTTTTATCTGGTACAGTTACCATCCCTACATTTGGTTCTATTGTACAAAAGGGATAGTTTGCTGCCTCAGCAGCTCCAGCTTTCGTTATAGCATTAAAAAGTGTAGATTTTCCTACATTTGGAAGACCCACTATTCCTATTCCAATCATTAAAAAGCCCCTCCTAAAAATTTATATTACTACAAATTTTACCACATATTAGAATATTTGTAAATACTGAGAAAATCTCCATATAAAATAATACAGCTCTCCATTTTTTATTTACTTGAAAGAGTTTCTACATTAATTAATATTTTCTTTCATATGTTTTTTTAACAGCTCTATAAATTTAATTTTATAATCACTTTCATCAGATTTTTTTAATGTTATTAATTCTATTTTTAAGAGCTCAGTCTGATTATTCAAAGGAAATATAAATATTTCATTTTCCTTAGAATTTTTTTCATTATGTTCCAGAATTTTTTTAGTTATCATACCAGGACAAACTACAGCCACAAGACCTGAAGAGCACAAAGCCATCTGTGTATCATAATCCCTTGTATAGTAAAGAGGTTTCAAATATACATCCTCACGTTTTGAATAGAAATCTATTAATTCATTTATTCTGCTCCATCCTGGTTCTTTTACAAAGGAAATATTTTTAAATTCAGAAAAATCTACTCCTTTTTTCATTTCTTTTAAATTTTTAGAATTAAAATTCTTTTTAAAAAGTTTCGAAGAAATTATTATATTTATTTTTTCCATTCCAAGAAGGTCAGCAGAATATTTCGAACTGCTGTTTGCATTTACCCCTACAAATACATCTATCTCTCCCTTTAGCAGCATCTGTTCAAGCACCCGTGTTTCACGCATCACAAAAGATATTTCTACATCTGGAAATATTTCATTATATAGAGGAAGAAGTTCAGGAAGTATAAGGCTTATCCTAGTAGCATTCATTCCTACTGTAAGTTTTTTATTATTCTTTAATCTGTCAAATTTCATTTTTATATTTTCTTCTATTTTTTGCATATCCAAAACAGATTCATAAAGTATCTGCCCTGCTTCAGTCAGAGAAAAATGTGGTTTTCTATTAAAAAGTAAAATTCCATAATCCTCTTCTAATCTTTTTATATGATCACTTACACATTGCTGTGTTACAAAACATCTTGCTGCTGCTCTGCTTACACTTAACTCTTCAGCTACCTTTAAAAATATTTCAAAACTTGTTGTCATATTTTTCTCCCCCTCTCCTCTTATTATATATTCACAAGTTTATTCTTGTGAGTTGTTAAACTATATACTGTTTTACTTTTTTCTATTTAAAATCTATAATTTAAATATAAATCATAGAAACTAAAAAAATTTTTATACTATAAAATTATATTTCACTTGTATATCACACATAATTAATATACCAGATTGATAAAAAAATTATCTGAATCTTTTAGATAATTTTGTCATACCCTATAAAAAGCTACAGCTGTAACTGTAGTTTTTTACTTCTTATATCAATTTTAACATATTAATTTCTCTTTGTCTTACAAGATTATTCTTGTGAGATATTAAATTATATACTGTTTTACTTTTTTTATGTTTAAATTTAAAATATCATTATATAAAAATAAGGCTGGTCATAAAAGACCAGCCCTTGTGAGTTAGGGTATTCACAACAAATATAGAAAGTTCAACAATAGGTTTTATTTAAACATATTGATGAAAAATGTTATTACTGTTGCGTTTGTAAAATCTATAAATAATGCTCCAACGATAGGCAGAACAAAGAAAGCTCTTGTTGCAGGTCCATTTTCTTTAGTAAATACTTCCATGTTAGCCATTGCATTTGGAGTTGCTCCAAGTCCAAATCCACAGTGTCCTGTTGCTATAACAGCAGCATCGTAGTCTTTTCCGTTGAAATTGAATGTAATGAAGTATGCATAAGCTGCCATGATCACTGTTTGTATTAATAATATTGTTACTATTGGTACAGCAAGTGCAGCAAGTTCCCACAATTTCAATGTCATTAATGCCATTGCCAAGAATAGAGACAGTGCTATATTTCCTGTGATAGATATTTCTTTCATAGGAAGCTCTTTTTTCGACATATCAGCTATATTTCTGATTATAGCAGCGATAAACATTGGTCCAATATATGCTGGAATTACTACTCCATAAGTTTTCAAGAATGGTGCTATCCAGTATCCAATTCCCATTGCCAATGATATAACAACTACTGCATCAAATAAAGTAGATTCTGAAACAGGATTAACAGTTGCATCTTCTAATTCTTCAATTGACATTCCTGTTTCTTCTAAATTTGGTTTTAAATTATATTTTTCTTTAAGTCTTTTAGCAATTGGTCCACCAATTAGACATCCTGCAATTAATCCATAAGTTGCAGCAGCTATTGAAACTGAAAGTCCTCCAGTAACTCCTAATTGTTCTAGAACTGGTCCAAAAGCTCCAGAAGTTCCATGTCCTCCTGTTAATGGAATAGAACCTACAGCTAGTCCAAGTAATGGATTAAGTCCAAAAACTTTAGCCATTGAAACTCCAACTACGTCTTGAATTATTACAAGAACTGTGGCAGTTATTAAGAATATAACAACTCCAACTCCACCTTTTTTCAACAGTTTTCCACTTGCAGTAAATCCTATTGTAGTAAAGAATATCAGCATTAGAAAATCTTTCAAGACACCATCAAAATTAAAGGTAAAAGCACCAGTGTTATTACCAATCAATAGAAGTATAGAAAATATAACTCCTCCTACAACTGGAGCAGGGATAAAGAATTTTTCAAGAAAATTAACTCTTTTCTTAACCTCTCTACCAAGTAAAAGTACAACTATTGCAACCGCCAGTGTTTCTGCCATATTAAAGTTTACTGTCAACATAATTTTCCCTCCATATAATATTTTATTGTTTTAAATAAAAATATATGAAGGTTTTAATTCCGAAGCACCCGCTCCTTGTATCGTGATAATATTGTATAATCAGCTCTTACTCCAATAGTTTTTTCTATTAGTTCAGTTTTTATTCCTGGAACAGAAGAACCTTCTGTCTTAAAAAATACATCTGACCAAAATATATCTTCTTTAGGAGCAAGCCTGCTTTCCATTTTTACTTTTTCTAATGTGAGAATCACATAATTTTTCTCACTATTTCCTTGACCAGCTTCAAATAATCTATCTGTTGTCGTCTCTCTAAAAACAGGTTGAGAAGTATTTGGAGCAGCACTTGATGTAGTTACTATAGCAAATACACAAGATATCATAAAATATAAAATTTTCTCTCTCATCATACTTCCCTCCCTTTTATTTTTTATCCATAACTCTTTATACCACTTTTAAACATTAATGTCAATATGAAGTCTTTTTTTATAAAAAACAGTATTGTTTTTTCATAAATATATGCCTATACACGAAGAGCTGCCTCATCTGCTGCTATCTCTTCTTTTGTTTTTAATCTTACTTTTGGCTCTCTAGGCAGAGCAAATTTAGGTATAAATCTATCCCATCCAGTCAATGTTAAAATAAGCATACTAAAAACAGCTATGTACGCAATAAAATTATATTTTATTATGTCCATAGGCACAAATTCATGTAAAGGATAAACTGTAGCTGCTATACCAATATAAAATCCTATGTATACATGCCATGGAATTAATTGTGATCCAAATACTCCCATTGCGTCACTGAATGTTGCATTTCTCAATTTCAATGTATACATATCTTCTTCACTGGCAACTACATTTTTTTCTACAAGGTTCTTAATGATAGGTCCAATAGTAACTATTTGAGCCATCTCATCTGCAAGAGCCATATTTCCAAATATTGAAAGAACAGCATTCCAGAACATAAGCTGTCTTACATTTCTTGATATTCTTCCTAGAAGATCTGATAACGGTTTAAAAGCATCCATCATTTTCATTATTCCACCAAATGCTGCTACCCACATCATCATTACAACAACCCAACCTCCTGCTCCTGCAAATCCTGACATGATTAGATCATTCAAGAAAGAGTCAGTGCTAGTTACTGTACCTGCAAATCTTCCTAAAATATAAGCTGATGCTATTCCTAAGAATAGGCATATAAATGTCTGATATCCCATAAATGCTGTAATAAGAACTAATATTAATGGTATTATCATATAATATGGAACTCCATCTCTTACTTGATTCAGCAATATAACTGCTGATTCTCTCTCTTCAGCTAGTTTTGCCCATACTTCTGCTGGTATTTGACTAATAGCTTCTGCTCCATTTCCAGCTACTGATGAAGGTACCATAATCATTCCTGCTATACCAAAAGATACTATTCCAAATAACAATACTAATCCAGACCATACACCTTGATGTTTTACTCTTCTGACAACTTCTACTCCCTGTATTCCAGAACTTACTATTGTAGTATCTGAAATAAGACCAATGTTGTCACCAAAGCATGCTCCACCTGCTATAGCTCCAACAGTTAACAGAATATTTCCTCCAACTATGTGATTAAGCCATAAGAAGATAGGTGCACAGGCTGCAAATGTTCCCCAGCTTGTTCCAGTAGCTATTGACAATATAGATGTCACTATTGCTCCTACAAGAGCAACTGTTTTCCCTGTAATTCCAAGAGTCAATGCCATATTGATGATTGATGCTCCTACTCCAGTTGCCATAAATACTTCAGCCATAGCATATGCTGCCATTAGAATAAACAATGCAATAGTTATCTCTCTTACATTTGTTATTGCAGCATCTAAAACATGTGAAAAGTTTTTCTTTTCTGTCCACATTGCTACTGCTGCTGCAACTATTGTTGCTAATGGTGCTGCTATTAAAGCATCAAACCCGCTCATCATAAGTGCTGCCAAAACCAATACTGGTACTAATTTAATTATTGCTATTATTCCCATCTTTGCCTCCGGTTAATTTTATTTGATTTTAATTATCTGAAAGATGGGTAAAATCAAATTCGGAGTACTCGATCTTTATAGCGATATAAAATTGTATAATAAGGCAATTCCCTGCCCGTTATTTCTGCTTCTTTATTATTTCTATTAATCTCTTCGCTTATTTCTGTATGAAAAACATTTTCATAAAAGATTTCAAATTTTCCTTTTATCTTATTAGTTAAATCATTTTCTGGTTCTATTTTATTAATAAAGATAGAAGTATAATTTTTTATTTTACTTTCCTGTATCTCCAACAAAAGTATATTTTGTCCTTTTTCTTTAAACTGCCAATGGACTTTATCTATTTTATTATTTGTTGAAGTAATTACAGCAAATACACATGAAATTATAAAATAAAATAATTTTATTTTCATAATCAGTCCATCCTCCTTCAGTTTAATTTCAAAGGTCTATATTAAGTATATTACTACCACCTTTTATACCTTTTGTCAACATTTATAAAAATATTATTCCACATAAATTTTCATATAAAATTTTTCTTTTATTTTTAACTTTTGTAAAATAATAGGGGACAGCAATAGAATCTGCCCCCATATTATTCAATTTTTAATTACTATGCATGAATTGCCGCTTCATCAGCTTTTTTTTCTTCAGCAGTTTTTAATCTTACTTTAGGTTCTCTAGGCAGAGCAAATTTAGGTATAAATCTATCAAAACCTGTTAAAGTTAAGAATAACATACTAAATACAGCTATGAAAGCTATAAAGTTATACTTTATAATATCTATTGCTATGAATTCATGTAAAGGATATACTGTAGAAGCTATACCTATATAGAATCCAATATAAACGTGCCATGGAATCAATTGAGATCCAAATACTCCCATTGCGTCACTGAATGTTGCATTTCTAAGTTTAAGAGTATATATATCCTCTTCACTTCCAACTACATTCTTTTCAACAAGGTTTCTGATGATTGGTCCAATAGTTACTATTTGTGCCATTTCATCTGCAAGTGCCATGTTTCCAAATATTGAAAGAATTGCATTCCAGAACATAAGCTGTCTTACATTTTTTGAAATTTTTCCAACTAAGTCTGACACAGGTTTGAAGGCATCCATTACCTTCATTATTCCACCAAAGGCTGCTACCCACATCATCATTACTACAACCCATGATCCTGCATCTGCAAATCCAGTCATTACAAGGTCATTTAAGTAATCAGTTGTACTAGTTACAGTACCTGCAAATTTACCAAGTACATATGCTGCTGCTATTCCTAAGAATAAACAGATAAATGTTTGATATCCCATAAATGCTGCAACAAGAACCAATACTAGAGGGATTACCATATAATAAGGAACTCCATCTCTTACTTGATTCAATAATGTAACTGCTGATTCTCTTTCTTCAGCTAGTTTTGTCCATACTTCTGCTGGTATTTGATTAATAGCTTCAGATCCATTTCCAGTTACTGATGGAAGTCCCATCATCATTCCTGCAACTCCAAAAGCTACTACTCCACATAATAGTACAAGCCCAGACCATACACCTTGGTGTCTGATTCTTCTAACAACTTCTACCCCTTGTATACCAGAACTTACTATTGTAGTATCAGAAATAAGACCAATGTTATCTCCAAAACATGCTCCTCCAGCTATTGCTGCTGTAGTAAGAAGAATATTTCCTCCAACTATATGGTTAAGCCATAAGAAGATAGGTGCACAGGCTGCAAATGTTCCCCAGCTTGTTCCTGTAGCTATTGATAATACAGAAGTTACTATTGCTCCTGTAAGTGCAACAGTCTTTCCTGTTATCCCCAAGTTTAATGCCATATTGATGATTGATGCTCCAACTCCAGTTGACATGAATGTCTCTGCAAGAGCATAAGCTGCCATCAAAATAAACAATGCTATTGTTATTTCTCTTACATTTGTTATCGCTGCATCCAAGATGTATGCGAAGTTTTTCTTCTCTGTCCACATAGCTATCAATGCTGCAACTATTGTTGCCAAAGGTGCTGCGATCAGAGCATCAAATCCGCTTATCATAAGTGCTGCTAGCACAAAAACCGGACTTAACTTAAGTACTGCTATCATATTTTTACCTCCAAAATATTATTAGGTTTAAATTAAGAATAAGCAATAGCAGTGGTATCTACAAATTTTATTTTATATTCTTTCAAAAAAAATAAAAAAATATATCCCTAACCTATACTTTCTTTTTTCTTCTGCTAGAATAGTTCATAAAAATAAAACTTTCATAGGTATACTCATTCTGCTTTTATTCCCATTTCCTATTACTTTTTTACCATCTTTTCGTTTAGTTGTCAAGCTATATATTTCAAAACTAAACATATTACATATGTTTTTTAACATTTGTATACCTTCTTTTACTAAGAGAAATGTATAAAAATTGCCCCTTTCTCAATTTTTATTTTTAAAATCCTTTATTTTAAAAAAAATTTCTATTCTTTTTATCTCTTAAAATTTTTTTAATCAAACAAAAAAGGTATCTGTTTAAAAAACAGATACCTTTTAAAAAAAGATTATAATTTTTTTTATTTTACTAATAGTGATTTTCCATTCATTTCTTCTGGTTTATTTATACCCAAAATTTCCAACATAGTTGGAGCTATATCTGATAATTTTCCATCTTCTAGTTTATAATTCTTATACTCATTTGACACCATTATAAATGGAACTCTATTAGTTGTATGTGCAGTAAATGGTATTTTAGTAACTGGATCTTCCATAAGTTCAACATTTCCATGATCAGCAGTCACTAAAAGTGTTCCTCCAAGTTCAAGTACTTTCTGAGAAACTTTTCCTAAACAGAAATCTATTTTCTTCACAGCAGCTACAGCAGCTTCAAATACCCCTGTGTGACCTACCATGTCAGGGTTGGCATAGTTGACTATAATAACATCGAATTTCCCTGAATCCAGAGCTTCCATAAGTCCTTCTGTAACTCCGCATGCTGACATCTCAGGCTGGAGATCATATGTAGCTACTTTAGGTGATGCTACAAGTTTTCTCTCTTCTCCTTCATATTGAGCTTCCTTTCCTCCATTAAAGAAGAAAGTTACATGGGCATATTTTTCTGTTTCAGCAGTTCTTAATTGTTTTAATCCTGCCTTCGATATAACTTCACCAAGAGTATTAGTTATATCTTTTTCTCCATAAATCACTGGTGCATCTATAGTAGAATCATACTGACGCATACAATAATATTTTAGCCCTAGATATTCTCTTTCAAATCCAGAGAATTCTTTATCATTTAAAGCTCTTGTTATTTCTCTTGCTCTGTCAGGTCTAAAGTTGAAGTTTATAAATACATCTCCTTTTTTGATAATTCCCTCTGAACATACTACAGTAGGAATTACAAATTCATCACTTACTTTTTCAGCATATGATTTTTCTATTGCTTCAATAGCTGAAGAAGCATGATTTCCTATTCCATATACCATAGCATCATAGGCTTTTTTTACTCTGTCCCAGTTCTTGTCTCTATCCATAGCATAATATCTACCAGATATAGTTGCTATTGTTCCTTCACCTATTTCTTTCATCTTAGCTTCAAGTTCTTTTAAAAATCCTTCTCCAGACTCAGGAGCTGTATCTCTTCCATCAAGAAAAGCATGAACATAAGCTTTTACTCCATATTTTTTAGCCATCATCAAAAGACCATAAAGATGATCAGTATGTGAGTGTACTCCTCCTGGAGAAACTAATCCTCCAAAATGTACTGATTTTCCTTCTTTTGCAGCATATTCAAAAGCTTCTTTAAGAACCTTATTATTGAAAAAAGTTCCCTCTCTTATATCTTTTGAAATTTCAACTAATGGCTGATAAACTACTCTTCCTGAACCTATGTTTAAATGTCCTACTTCTGAATTTCCCATTTGTCCATCTGGAAGACCAACAGCTTCACCAGAAGCTTCCAGTTCAGAATGAGGATATTCTTTTTCAAGTCTGTAAAAATTTTCAGGGTTTGCAGCTACTATTGCATTTTTTTGTTCTGGATGTTTATTGATACCCCATCCATCTAATATCATAAGCATTAATGGTTTTTTGTTCATTTAATTTTCCACCTCTTTTATTTTCCTGCTACAACTATTTCAGCAAATGAAGAAGCTTTTAAAGATGCTCCTCCTATAAGTCCTCCATCAATATCCTTTTGTGCTAATAATTCAACAGCATTATCAGGCTTCATTGATCCACCATATTGGATTATCATCTCTTCAGCAGTTTCATTTCCAAACATAGATACAAGTACATCTCTTACTTGTCTGTGTGTTTCCTGAGCCATTTCAGGTGTAGCAGTTTTACCTGTTCCTATTGCCCATACTGGTTCATAAGCAACTATTACTTTTTTAGCTTCTTCAGCAGTAAGATCTTTCAATCCACCTCTGATTTGAGTTTCAGTAACTTCACCAGTTTTTCCTGATTCTCTTTCTTCTAATTTTTCCCCAATACATAGTATTGGCAGCATTCCAGCAGCTAAGACAGCTTTTACCTTTTCATTTATGAATTCATCACTTTCTTTGAAGTATTCTCTTCTTTCTGAATGTCCTAGAATAACATATTCTACTCCTATAGCTTTAAGCATAGATGGAGAAACTTCTCCTGTGTATGCTCCTGAATCTTTTGGATAAACATTTTCCGCTGCTATTGCTATATTACTTCCTTTTACAGCTTTTACAGCATCAGAAAGTGCAGTGAATGGAGCTCCTATTATTATTCCTACATTATCTATTCCTTTTACAAGTTCTTTTAATTCAGTAAGCATTTCTACCGCTTCTGCATTAGTTTTATTCATTTTCCAGTTCCCAGCTATAACTTTTTTTCTCATCCTAAATAACCTCCATTTTTATATTTACTTTTCAATAAATATTATCACAGTAATCATTATTTTTCAAATGTATCATTGGTCATATAATAACTATTAATTGAGCAATCTTTTACGATTTTCTTCTTCTGCGATATCATTGTAATAATCTTCTACATTATCATAAAATTCTATTAGAAGATCTCCTATTGAAAATTCAAGTATATCTATAAATCCTATCAGATCTCTTGCTTCATATGCCTGCTCTGCAACTTCCAGTTCTTTTTTGAAATCTTCTATATATTCATCAAAATCTTCATATATAAAATCAAGTATGTGGTTTTCTTTTATTAAAAGAAGAAGATTATAAAACCATCTCAAAAAAATCACCATTTCAATGAGCTGAATTTCATCTTCATCATTAAGACTTTCTTGACCACTTTCTTCCATATCATCAAATATTTCAAAATATCTGTCAATTGACTCCTTAGCTGTAAGAATTGATTCCAGTATCATAGCTCCATGAGTTTTTGTTATTACTTCAATAACTTTGAGATCTTTACCTCCTATAATACTATTATCTCTTAAAGTGCTCCCATTTACATATATTTCATGGGGTATTTTATTTTCTTTCATAAGTTTTTTATTGATTGCAGAAATTGCATTTCCCAAACTTTTAAAATTTTTCTGTTTCATCTCCACTTTTACATTATCTACATATACTTCCATCATAACCTCTGTTTTCATTTATTTTTTAAAGAATTTTCATTTATTTTTTAAAGAATCTCGACATTGCTATTGAAAAAACATAGATCTCTTTTGGAGAACTCCTTTTCCTTATCTCCTTCACTACTTCTCTTATTGTACTTCCTGTAGTTACTATATCATCTATTATAAGTATGTTTTTCCCATCTGCATCTACCTCATTATGTTTAAAGGCTTTTTTAATGTTTTCTTCTCTTTTTTTCTCTTCCAGTATAGAATACATATGTTCTGTATCCTTTATTCTATCCATTGTTTTATAATCTATATCCAATTCTTCCAATATTTCTTCTATCTGATTAAATCCTCTTTCTCTCATTCTGTTTCTGCTTATTGGAACTGGTATCACTATATTTATTCTTTTTTCTTGTATCAGTTCCTTTAAAGGTTTTTTTATTAAAATAGAAATTTCTCTTGAAAGTCCCTTTCTATTCTTAAGTTTATAATCTGCTATAATTTTTTTTATATCCTCATCATAATAATATAAAAAATAGTAATTAAATATATTTTTCATCTCAGCTTTTCTTTTCAATATTTTGAAACACTCATGACATATATAATTATTTTCATCTTCTATAATTTTTCCACATACTGAACACTTTACTGAAAAGAAAAGCTTCCTAAAACTCTGGCTTAAGCTCTTCATCTTTTTCCATGTCCACTATTTTGGCGGAATATATTTCTGTATATCCACAATTCAAGCATGTCTTTATATAATAAGTACTTAATTCCAGCTTTAGCCCTGGACTTTTTTCTGGTAAAATCGAAGTTTTTACCTGATATTTATCACATCCGCATTTTACACACTTAAAATCCAATTTCATCACCCCATAAAATATTTTTAAGCCATTTCTGTTTATCTCCTAAATAGCTTATACAGTCGAATCTGACATCGTGATCTACTATATGATTTTTTATAAGATACTCTTCTGCTGTTTTATATATTCTTACAGCTTTTCTTTTATCTACAGCCTCTACACCATCACCATATTTAGATGTTTCTCTATATTTTACCTCGATAAATACGATTTGTCTATCCTTTAATGCTATCAAATCTATCTCTCCATGTTTTCCATGGTAGTTTTTATCTAAAATTCTATATGAATTTTTTTCTAAAAACTCTGCTGCCCTCTCCTCATAAATACTACCTTTTTCTCTTTTATTCATAAGAATCTCCAGTCTTTATTTTAATATTTTAGTGAGAAAACTTTTTCTGTGTATATCTAATACTCCATGTTCTTCTATTGCATCTCTGTGCTGTTTTGTTCCATAGCCTTTATGCTTCTCAAATCCATAGAGAGGATATTTAACAGCTTCCTCTCTCATCATTCTGTCCCTTGTCACTTTTGCTATTATAGAAGCGGCCGCTATTGAAAGACTTTTCCCATCCCCTTTAACTATAGGTTCCTGTCTTCCTTTATATTCTCTTATCTTGAAATTTCCATCTACTAGTACAAGGTATTCTCCTTCACACTCTTTTTTTAAATTCTCCAGAGCTCTTCTCATTGCTAAAAAAGTAGCATTAAGTATATTTATTTCATCTATCTCTTTAGCATCAGCTACTCCTACTCCTACATAAAAATGTTCTTTTACCACATCATAAAGTCTTTCTCTCTTTTTTTCCGATATTTGTTTTGAATCATTTATCTCATCAAGGTCACTGTTATAATCTTTTATCTTTACAGCAGCAGCTACTACAGATCCTGCCAGTGGCCCTCTTCCTGCTTCATCTACTCCTATAATTTCTTCACCTATGTTAATATCAAAGTCATGAAGTGATGCAGCTTCTTTCTCTTCACTTAAAATATTTTTCTTCTTTCTTCCTCTTGTCACTTTTTTCTCTTCCACAGAAAAAAGTCCCAGCTGATTTTCTGGTCTTTCATCATTTTTTTTATTTTTCATGATCAGTCCTTCTTTAGAAATTTATTTTATCTATATTTACTCCAGCAAATTTTGCTGCCTTTTTAAAATCCTCTGGTATATCTGCTGTAACTTCCATCTCTTTTTTTGTTACAGGATGGGTAAATTTTAATCTATACGCATGAAGCATTTGTCTCTTGGCTCCTTCACCACTGCTTCCATATACAGAATCTCCCAGTATTGGATGATTAAGATATTTCATATGAACTCTTATCTGATGTGTTCTTCCAGTTTCTATTCTCACTTTTACAAGAGAGAAATTTTTCTCTTCATCTAATATTTCATAATTTGAAATAGCATTTTTTCCATTTATATCTACTACCGCCATTTTTTTTCTATCTCTTGAATCTCTTCCTATAAGAGTTTCTATCCTTCCAGATTTATCTTTAAATATTCCCTTTGCTATACAGATATATGTTTTTTCCAAAGTTTTTTCCTTAAACATATCTGAAAGAGTCGAGTGAGCTTCATCATTTTTAGCTACCACTATGACTCCACTTGTATCCTTATCCAGCCTGTGAACAATTCCAGGTCTTATCACTCCATTGATAGTAGAGAGATCTTTTATATGATACAACAGAGCATTCACAAGGGTTCCATTATAATTTCCATGTGCAGGATGCACTACCATATCAGGTGCTTTATTTATAACAACTATATCTTTATCTTCATATATTATATTAAGAGGGATATTTTCTGGTATCACATCAAGAATTTCATCTTCTGGAATATTTACTGTAATTGTTTCTGTTCCTTTGAGTTTATTTCCGCTCTTAGTAACTTTCTTTCCAGTTATCTCCACATATCCACCATCAATTATTTTCTGAATATAGGATCTTGTTGCATCATCTATGACTTCATTCAAAAAACTGTCTATTCTCTTTCCTTTATCATTTTCATCAGCATATACAGTTATAGTTTCTTTAATATTTTCCATAATTTCTCCACACTTTTTATTTTTTTTAATTATAGCATTTATTAGAAAAAAAAGAAATGAGTCCATTTCTTTAAATGGTGAACTCATTTCCCAAAACACTTTATTTTCTTAGATTAGATGTGAAGTATATGACCCATTTTTTCTTTTTTAGTTTTCATATATCTTTCATTTGATGGATTAAATCCTGTCTCAATAGCTTCTCTTCCAGTTACTTTTATTCCATATTCTTCCAGCCCTTTAATTTTTTCAGGGTTGTTTGTCATTATTCTTACTGATTTTATTCCAAGAGCTTTTATCATTTGAGCTGCTATAGAATAATCTCTCATATCTGGATCAAATCCAAGTTTTACATTTGCCTCTACAGTATCTGCTCCATTATCTTGAAGAGTATAAGCTCTAAGTTTATTAAGAAGTCCAATTCCTCTTCCTTCCTGTCTTAAATAAAGAACAGCTCCCTCTCCCTCTTCATCTACTCTCTTCATAGCTCTTTTCAATTGAGAACCGCAGTCACATCTCAATGATCCTAGAATATCTCCTGTGAAACATTCTGAATGGATTCTTATAAGAACATCTTCTTTTCCTTCTAAATCTCCTTTTATAAGAGCAATATGTTCCTTATCATCAAGTTTATTATCAAAACCAACTATTTCAAATTCTCCTTGAGCTGTTGGCATTTTTGCTTTTACAGATATTTCCATAAGTTTTTCATTTTTTCTTCTATATTTTTGAAGATCTTCTATAGATATCATTTTAAGATTGAATTTTTTAGCAAATTCTTGAAGATCGTCCATTCTTGCCATCATTCCATCTTCTTTCATTATTTCACAGCATAATCCTACTGGTTTAAGTCCTGCAAGTACCATAAGATCTACAGTTGCTTCTGTATGTCCATTTCTTACAAGAACTCCTCCTTCTTTTGCTCTAAGAGGAAACATATGTCCAGGTCTTCTGAAATCTTTTGGTTTTGCTCCTTCCTCAACTACTTTCATAGCTGTAATTCCACGTTCATATGCTGATATTCCAGTTGTTGTGTCCACATGGTCGATAGACACAGTGAAAGCTGTACAATGGTTATCAGTATTGTCACTGCACATTTGAGGCAGGTCTAATTTTTCTATATATTCTTGTGACATAGGCATACAGATAAGCCCTCTTGCATGAGCTGCCATAAGATTTACATTTTCCAATGTTGCAAACTCTGCTGCACAGATTATATCTCCTTCATTTTCACGATTTTCATCATCTACTACAATTATTGATTTACCAGCTCTTAGGTCTTCCAGAGCATCTTCTATTCTATCTAACATTCTTAATTCACTCTCCTCTAAAATCCATTTTCCAAGAGAAACTCTCTTGTAAGTATTCCTTCTTTTTTATCTTCACCAGAAAAATTAAGCAGTCTTTCTACATATTTTCCTATGAGATCAGTTTCTACATTTATATGATCTCCTATATTTTTACTTCCTAATGTTACCATTTCCTGTGTATGTGGTATAAGAGATACACTCAGACTACTGTCTGTCATTCTCATAACTGTCAGACTTGCTCCATCTAAAGTTACTCTTCCTTTTTCCACTACATATTTCATATATTGTCTGTCTATCTCTATCTCATATATCTTTGCTATTCCTTCAGAAGCTATTGAAGCAATAGTTCCTTCACAGTCTACATCTCCTGTTACAAGATGTCCTCCAAGAGGAGTTGCCAATGTGATAGATTTTTCAAGATTTACTTTATCCCCTGCTTTAAGTCTTTTCAGATTAGTTCTTTTTACTGTTTCATACATACAGTCAGCAGTAAAATAATTCTCTCCTATTTCAACAGCAGTAAGACAAGTTCCATTTGTTGCTATACTATCTCCAATCTTACTTTTATCTAAGACTTTTTTACATTTTATTTTTATTTTAAGAGATTTCTCACCATTTTCAATAGCAAGGACTTCTCCCATCTCTTCTACAAGTCCTGTAAAAATAGAACTCACTCTCCTCTCTATCTGTAAAATTCCATCGATACATTATTTCCATAATTATTTATTTTAACATTTTCCAGCTGAAATCCATCAGAAATATTTTCACAGGTAAATCCCTTTATAAAAGGTACCGCTTCACCATCTCCAAGTATCTTTGGAGCAATAAATATCTCTCCGCCATCTATAGCTTTTTCAGCAAAAGCTCTTGATATTAGGAAACTTCCACCTTCTAAAAGAACTGCATCTATTCCTGTTTCACCAACTTTTTTTAATATATCACATATTTTAAAATTTGTCCCTTCTAAAAAAATCACATTTACATTTTTATTTTTTAAAAGAGATATTTTTTCTTTTTCTACATTATTATATGAAGTAACCAGAATACTTTTTCCATCTTCAAAATTTACAAACTTTGAATCTAAAGGAATATCTAAAAATGGGTCTATTACTATTCTATATGGATTTCTTCCATTTTCTATTCTAGCTGTAAGACTTGGGTCATCTGCAAGAACTGTATTTATTCCTACCATTATTCCCATATATTTATTTCTCAGTCTTTGTACTTTTTCTCTCGCCAGTTCGTTAGTTATCCATTTTGAATTTCCTGTTCTGCTGGCTATTTTTCCATCTAATGTTATACCACATTTCAAAAATAGATATGGCGTCTTTGTTGATATATATTTCATAAAAACTCTATTGAGTTCTAAAGCTTCTTTTTCCATGATGCCAGTAATTACTTCAATCCCAGCATCTGTCATCATTTTTATACCTCTTCCAGATACTAGCGGATTAGGGTCTAAAGATGCGATAACGCATCTTTTTATCCCCATATCTATTATTTTTTTGGCACATGGAGGAGTTTTTCCATAATGAGAACATGGTTCTAAAGTAACATAGATAGTTGCTCCCTTAGCTTTTTCTCCAGCTTCTTCCAGAGCAAAAACTTCTGCATGAGGTCCACCATATTTTCTATGATATCCTTCCCCTAAGATTTTTCCATCTTTTACTACTACTGCTCCTACCATAGGATTAGGATTTACATTTCCCTCTCCCAGAGCAGCAAGTTCCAATGCCCTCTCCATGTACTTCTTATCCATGATTACATCCCCTTTAGTAAGTTTACCATTTCAATAGCTGTAACTCCAGCATCAAATCCTTTATTTCCTGCTTTTGTTCCAGCTCTTTGGATAGCTTCTTCTATAGTGTTTGTAGTAAGTACACCAAATATTACTGGTATATTACTTTGAAGACTTACAGTAGCTACTCCTTTAGAAACTTCTGCACAAACGTAATCAAAATGCGGTGTTGATCCTTTAATTACTGCTCCTAGAGTAATTACAGCATCATATCTCCCTGATTCTGCCATTTTCTTTGCTGCTAAAGGAATTTCAAATGCTCCAGGTACCCAAGCTAATTCAATATCATCTTTTGCAACTTCATGTCTAACTAGTGCATCTTCTGCTCCACCTATTAATTTAGATGTGATGAACTCATTAAATCTTGCTGCTACAATTCCAACTCTTAACCCTCTACCTGCATAATTTCCTTCTAATACTTTCATTTTTCCTCCTTGTGATTCAGGACAAATAAAAAAGCCCAGATAAACTCCAGGCTGTAAAAGCATAAAAAAGACAATCAAAAAAGATTTCTTTCCTCTTCTTCCATCCAGACTATACTGTCGGTTTTGGAGTTGCACCAAATCAAGACCAAAGGTCTTCGCGGACTTTTACCGCCGGTCGGGAGTTACAAAATGCTCACCCTGCCCTGAAGATAATTTTTTTATTTAATTTCTCTACATAAATAGTATAAAGCTGCTTTCTATTTTTGTCAACTAGATATTTCCAGTGTTTTTTAAAATTTTCCCTTAAATTCTATTGAAAATTTTTATTTATAGTGTATGATATGTATTGTTCATATAAATTTGATTAATATTTGGAAGGTGAAAAAATGAAACAAAATTTAAATCTGGAGACTGGAAAGATATCAAAACTTTTTTTTAGTTTTGCTGTTCCTTCTACTATCAGCATGATAGTGACATCTCTTTATACTATTGCTGATGGTGTCTTTATTACAAGAGGAGTAGGAAGTGATGGAATTGCTGCTGTAAATATCGGATATCCTATCATTAACTTTACTGTTGCCCTTAGTCTGATGTTTGGAATAGGAGGAGCTACTCTTATTGCATTTAAGAAAGGTGATATAAAATACCAGAATAAATGTTTCTCTCATATAATTCTTCTAAATATTTTTGTATATATAATAGTAGCAAGTATGATATTTTTATTTACCAATCCTTTGATGATGGCAATGGGAGCAAATGAAAAACTTCTTCCTATGATAAAAGGATATATGTACCCATGTACAGTAGCTACTTTCTTTCTTATGATGTCTATGTCATTGAATGCAGTTGTAAGAAATGACAATGCTCCAAGGAGAGCAATGGTCTCTACTTTATTAGGTGCTGGAATGAATATTGTTTTGGATTATTTATTTATCTTTAAATTTAATCTGGGAATTGAGGGGGGAGCTTATGCTACTGCCATAAGTCAGATAGTTTCCGCTATATATCTTTGCAAACACTTTATTGGTTCTACATTTAAGCTCGATCTTTCTTTAAAAAATATAGATTTCTTTCTTTTAAAGAAACTTCTTTCAATAGGATTTCCTTCATTTGTCTTAGAATTTGCAGTTGCTGTAATTACAGTTCTTCTCAATATAGCATTTATGAATGCAATAGGAGTATTTGGAGCTTCTGCTTATGGAATAATTTCATATAGCTTTATGTTCTTTAGAATGCTTTTCACAGGTCTTTCTCAAGGAATACAGCCAATAGTAAGTTTTAACTATGGAAGATCAAATTTGGAAAGAGTAAAAAAAATGCTTATCTTTGCTCATAAAATAACTTTTATAGCTTCAATAGGCTCTCTGTTTATAATTATTCTCCTTGCTACTCCAGTAGTAAGAATTTTTACTCATGATGCACCTCTTGTTGTTGAATCAGCTAAAGGATTTATTCTTTATTCCGTAGCTCTTTCATTTCTTGGATTCAATTTTGTAAACATTGCCTATCTTCAGGCAGTTGACAGACCTATGTTTTCTAATGTAATATGTATGTCTAGAAGTTTTCTTTTCGTGTTTATAGGTTTGGTTATTCTTCCAAAATTAATAGGAGTAAATGGTATTTGGCTCGCTCTGCCTTTTGCAGATTTTATGACAGCTATACTGACTATTCCATTTATGAAGAAAATCATTGTTACAAATTATATAGAAGCTTCTGCTTAAAAATAAAGGAGATGAAGATGAAAAAATTACTATTGTTTATGTTTCTTACTTTGACTATTTTAACTTCTGCTTCAGAAAATATTGTATTTTCAAGTGATAAAGTCAATCAGGGAGGATTTTTCTATATTGAATATCCTGCTGATAAAGACTACAAAATCACTTTTAAAAATTCTTATATAAAAATAAAAAGCTTTGATGAAGATGGAAAAAAAGTGGCTCTTATTCCTGTACATTATTCTACTCCTGAAGGTGTGTATACTGTAAAAATATCTGAAGAGGACAATGAAGTTTTTTCTAAAACTGTAAAAGTTCTTGATGGAAATTTTAAAAAAAGCTATATCACAGTTTCTAAAACTATGTCAGAAAAACGTTCTGAAAAGAATATGAAGGTTATGACTAATTTTGTAGCTGAAGCTAAGAAAAGCCCAGCTGTAAAAAAACTTTGGGACAGTAATTTTATCCTTCCTGTACAAAGTAAAATCAGCAGCCCCTTTGGTGCTATGAGATTTGTAAATAATAAGGTAGTGGGATATCATTCAGGTATTGATTTTCCTGTTCCTGTAGGAACTCCTTTAAAAGCATCAAATTCTGGAAAGGTAGTTCTTGCAAAAGAGCTGACTTCTACTGGAAATACTCTTGTCATTGACCATGGAATGAATGTATTTTCAAGCTATGCTCATATGAGTGTTTTAAATGTAAAAGAGGGAGATACAGTAAAAAAAGGAGATATAATTGGAAAAAGTGGAAATACAGGTTTTACTACTGGACCTCATCTGCATTTTACAATCAGTGTTGGAACAACTTTTGTAAATCCGCACCTTTTCATTGATTCTCCAGTATTGGAAAAATAAAAAATAAACTTCCTTTATAATAAACATCTTTCTCACTTTTCTCTGTCTATTATAAAGGAAGTTTTACATATTTTCCCAAGGAACTATTCTTATCTCTGCTCCTTTTGAATTTTCTATTATTTTATTTATAACTGACCCTCTAAAAAAAGTAGTTAATCTGCTTCTTTTACTATGTCCTAAGACTATCTGAGTTATTCTCTTTTCTGAAGAAAATTTTAATATCTCTTTGACAATATCCTTTCCTCTTAATCTTACAACTTCTGCTCCTAAAGTTTTAGCTAGATTCTCATGTTCCTCTATTACTTTCCATTCCTCTTCTGTGAATCCTTTTTTTAAAATTCCAGTAGTTTCAATTGATATAACATAAAATTCACATTTATATCTTTGAGCTATTCTCGCACCATATCTAACTACCCTTCCTGCTTTAGGGCTTGATGATATTGACACTAAAACTCTTTCTGTAGTATGCCAATTAGTTGTTATCTTTTTATCTTTCATGTATTCAATTAGATTATTATCAACCTCTTGAGCTATCTGTCTTAATGCTATTTCTCTTAATGCATTTAAATTTCCCTGTCTAAAAAAATTTTTTAATGCATTGGGAACTGTTTGAAGATTATATATTTCTCCTCTTTTAAGCCTCTCTTCAAGACTTGTAGATGAAATATCTATAACTTCCACTTCATTAGCAATATTTATTATTTTATCAGGAATGGTTTCTCTTACTACTATACCTGTTATTATGTGTATAGTATCATTTAAACTTTCAAGATGTTGTATATTCATAGTTGTATGAACATTTATTCCTGCTCCAAGTATTTCTAATATATCTTCATATCTTTTTTTATTTTTACTTCCTTTTATATTAGTGTGAGCAAGTTCATCTACAAGAACTGTTGCAGGTTTTCTTTTTTTTATGCCTTCTACATCTACTTCTTTATATCTTTTTCCACAATATTCTATTTCTAAAGGAGGAATTTCTTCTAATATTCCTATTTGCTCTGTTGTAGCTTTTCTATCATGAGGTTCAATATATCCTATACAAATATCTTCCCCTCTTCTTGCTCTTATATTCGCTTCTCTGAGCATTGTATAAGTTTTTCCTACTCCAGGAGAATAACCAAGATATATTTTAAGTTTTCCATTCTTTTCTTTATTATATATTTTCAATGCTTCTTCTGGGGTTAATCTTTTTCCTTCGTCCATATCCCATCCCTATCCCAACTTTATATTTTCATTAGAATAATCCATTTCTGTTATTCTTTCAAGATTACATGCAGCAGGTTCATATGAAGAATCTAAAGCTAAAGCAGCTCTATATTGTTTCTGAGCTTCTCCTATCTTTCCTTTACATTCTGCTATTACTCCTAATAAATTATGTGCTTCTGGGGAATTAACATTTTTTCCAATAGCTATTTTTAAAAGACTTTCTCCTTTTTCAAATTTTTTTCCAATTATATTTAATTTTGCATATTCTATATAATCTTCATAAGTTTCAAGCTTCTCTTCCTCTAATTCCTCTCTTGAAAATACTTTCTTTACTAATACCCTTATCTGTTCAGGAGTAAATGGTTTACTTATAAAGTCAATAGCATTTAATTTCATTGCTTCTACTGCTTCTTTTATAGTTCCATATGCAGTCATCATAATAATATTAGTTTTATTATCTGCTCCCCTCAACTTTCTCAATACTTCCATTCCACTTATATCTGGCATTTTAATATCCAGTAATATTAAATCATAACTTTTTCCCTGTTCTAAAAGCAGTTCCAATGCCTCGCTGCCATTAGATGCAGTTTCTATTTCAAAACCTTCAGCTGAAAGGCAATAATTTAAAGTGGTTCTTATATTTTTTTCATCATCTGTAATTAATATTTTCTTTTTCATTTTTCTCCTTTTGATATGTTTTTCTCAACAATATCTAATAGTTTTTCTTTTGTAAAAGGTTTTAATAAATAGTCATTTCCCCCTGAATCAAAAGCTTCCTTTATATCTTCTTCCTGATTTTTTGAACTCATAAATACTATTGGTATTTTATCAATATCAACATCACACCTCAATGATCTGCATACAGAATATCCATCCACTCTTGGCAGGCATATATCTAACAATATCAAATCAGGTTTTAATTCTCCAGCTTTTATCACTCCATCTAAACTATCTGAAGCTACTAAAACATCGTAACCCTCATTTCTTAAAATTAAATTTAAAGTTAATAAAATATTTTTTTCATCATCTATAACAAGAATTTTTTTTGACATTTTTCTCCTGTTCTTTATATTAATCTACACTTTTTAATGAAAAATAAAAAATACTTCCTTTATTTAAAACACTATCAACCCATATTTCTCCTCCATGAGCTTTTATAATTTCTTTACATATAGAAAGGCCTAATCCTGTTCCTTCTATTTTTCCATCATTAGAAATTTTAACTTGTATAAATTTATTAAATATTTTCTCTTTATATTCCTCTGGAATTCCTTTACCATTATCTTTTACAGAAACAACTATATTTTTTCCTTTCTTAAACGCTTCTACTATTATATTCCCTTCCCTTTCCTCGCTTTTATATTTTATAGCATTGGTTAGAAGGTTAGTCAAAACTAATAAAATCTTATTCAAATCAGCAAAAACTAAAAATGAATCTTTTATATTTCTGATTTCTATTTTAACATTTCTATTTTCAGAAAAGTTTTTTAAAGAATTTACTGCTGTTTCCACAATTTTTTTAATACTACATTCTTCAAATTTCATGTGAGTTTTTCCAGATTCCAACCTTGATAAATCTAAAAGATCTCTAATAAGGAAATTTAATCTTTCATTATCCTCTTTTATTACTTTTAAAAGTTCTTTCTGTGTTTCATTTATTGTTCCTACAGAACCATCTCCCAATAACTCTACAGCCATTCCCATAGAAGTTAGAGGAGTTCTGAATTCATGTGAAACTGTTGACACAAAATCTGATTTCATCTGATCTATTTCTTTTAGTTTTGTTATATCCTGCAACAAAGTTACTATCCCTAAATTTTCTTTATTTTTTCCAATTATGGAATTTATAAAAACTCTACAGTAAATATTTTTCTCTACATTGGAGTTTAAAGATATTTCTAATTGCTTAAAAGTAGATTTTATATCATTATTGTTTTTAACTTCTGTAATACTGTCATATATTTTTCTATTTGGAATTGCTGTTAAAAATGATTTATCCAGCAATTCTGATTCCTCTACATTTAAAAGTTTTTCAGCAGCATTATTGATAAGAAGTATTTTATTTTCCTTATCTGTTACAATTATTCCATCACTTATGCTCTCAACAATTGCTTCTGCTTTACTTTTTTCTGTCATTATTTTTTTTATATTTATATTCTTGTAATCATTTAATTTTTCTGCCATTTGATTAAAAGCAATTCCTAATTCATTAAATTCTTTATCTAAGTTTGTAGGTATTCTTTGAGAATAATTTTCTTTGGATATTTCTTCTATTTTTTCAATAAAGATTTGAAATTGTTTTAAAATCTTTTTAACAAGATAAATAATTATCAACATTCCTAAAAGAATTGTAACTGCTGCTATTATTGTTGTAAAAAGAGTAGCTTTAGCTTCTATTTTCCCTGCTTCATATCTTTTTTTCACCATAGAGTCCTGATTAATTTCTAAAAGTTTTTTAGAAATATTTTTTATTTTTTCAAACCTGGGAAATATTTCTTTAAAATAAAAATTTCTCTGTTCCTCTGTATTTTCTATTTTCATAAAAATATAAAACTTTTTTATATATTCTTCATAAGAATTTCCAAGCTTATCTACTATTTCTTTTTCTCCAATTTCTGTCACATTATCTTGAGCATTCTTTAAGAAATTATAAAATTGTGATTCATTTTTTGTAAAATCTGCTATATATTTTTTATCTCGTGTAAAAATATAAGATAACTGCAAACTATCCTGTCTCTCAACTGATGTTGTCATATTTTGGGCAGCCACTATACTTTTGTAATTTGAATCCAATATCCCCTCGATTGAATCATTTAAAATATTAAAATTAAAAATAGCCCATAAACTGTTCAAAGTAAAAATTCCCAAAACCGTAATGAAAATTAAAAAAACTCTTGATTTAACACTTTTAATACCTGCTTTCATCTCTTTCACCATTTACCTCTTTGTAATTTGAAACTAAAAAAACACCACAACAAAAAAGTCATGGTGTTGTAAATAAACAAACCCAGGCTCTTTTCAACGCTGACGAGGTTAGCTGACGGGCTCGGATTGAAAAGTATCCTATTCCTAGTGGAAATACGCCCCAAAATAATGGTTCCCCCGCTTTATTTAATAAAATAAACTAAGCGATTTGGTATTATTCAATTTTCATTTTCAGATAATACTCCTAAATAAAATAAAAGTCAAGTACTTTTGCACAAAAAAATTTTCACTCTGCTTTTTATAGTATAGCAAAAAATTAAGAAAAAAAATATAAAAAAACTATTGACTTTTATGAAAAATTAATGGTAATATCCATAGCTGTGAAACCTCTTTGTAAATAAAAATAATTTTTCACCATTATTATTTTTATTCTAAATTTTGTATTGGAGGTGTTTTACAATATGATAAAATTATTTTCTTTATTGCCTGCTGCTCTTTTTGTCTTAATATTTTTTTATATTTTGAGATTTTTAGTTTTTTAAATCTCAAAATATTTTAAGCATTAACAGCAGTTTTAATTTGGTCAATTTTTGTTAAAAAAATAGTATTTTTAATATAAAAAATACTATTTTTAAAATATTTTAAATTTTTAAATAATAGGAGGATTTCAAAATGATAATTTTGGGAATAATTGTATTTTTTTTATTTTGTTATTTATTTTATGCTTTATTCAAACCAGAAAAATTTTAGGGAGGGATTTTAGATGTCACTATTTGATGTATTTATTTTTCTTATTGTTTTTATTTTATTAATAGTTCCTGTAGGAAAACATATATCTAAATTAATTTTGCATGAAGAAACAATTTTTGAATCTTTTTTTTCAAAAATAGAAAAATTTATTTTTAAGATTACCAAAAATCAGAATATGAATATTAAAACTTATATTGGAGCTTTTTTAGGAATCAATTTAACAATGCTTATTTTAACATATATTATTCTTGCATTAGATGGTTCTTCTCCATCATTAGCTTTTAATACCGCAGTAAGTTTTATGACAAATACAAATTTACAGCATTATTCTGGTGAATGGTTAAATGGAACAATGTCAAGATTAGCCTTAATAAATCTAATGTTCACATCAGCAGCAAGTGGACTTGCTGTGTCAATGGCAATTATTAGAGGAATATTAAAAATCAGATTAGGTAATTTCTTTGAGGATTTAGTAAAATCTATAACTAGACTTTTACTTCCTCTCTCAATCATTGCAGCAATTATATTGGTTATCTTAGGTATTCCTCAAACTTTTAATACTCAAGCAGTAGTAAAAACACTTGAAGGACAATATCAAGTACTTACCTTAGGACCTTCAGCTGCTTGGGAAGCAATAAAACATCTAGGAACAAATGGAGGAGGAATATTTTCTGCCAATTCATCACACCCTTTTGAAAATATTTCTTTATATACAAACTATATTGAAATGATGTGTATGATGATTATTCCAGGAGCTACTATTATAGGGTTTGGAATGGCTGCCAAAAATAAAAAACAAGGTTGGTTTATATTTTTACCAATATTTGCTTTATTTCTTTTTTCTTTCTTCATGTTATACCACTTTGAAAAACAGGGCATTCCACTATTCTCTAAATATGGATTAAATGGTATTAATATGGAAGGTAAAGAGATGAGATTTGGGCTTATAGCCTCTATATTATTTACAGATATAACAACATCCTTTACAACAGGAAGCGTTAATAATATGCATGACTCTTTGACTCCAATAGGTGGAATGATGCCTCTATGGAATATGATGCTAAATTGTATCTTTGGAGGAAAGGGAGTAGGATTTATGAATATCCTTATGTATATGATGTTTGGAGTTTTCCTATGTGGACTTATGGTTGGAAGAACTCCTGAATTTTTTGGAAAAAAACTTGAAGCCAAAGAAATGCAGATAATAACATTTTTAATATTGATACATCCAATTATAATACTGGTTCCTAGTGCTATATCTCTGATTAACGATTTAGGAATCTCTGGAATTACAAATTCGGGATTTCATGGAATATCTCAAGTACTTTATGAATATACTTCAAGTGCTGCTAATAATGGCTCTGGATTTGAAGGTCTTGGAGATGGAACTGCATTTTGGAATATTATGACTGGAATAGTAATGCTTTTAGGAAGATATATAAGCATGATATTAATGTTAATGGTTGGATATTCACTTTATAAAAAACAAGCTATCCCTGTTAATGCTTCTACATTTAAAACAGACAACTTAACTTTTTCTTTTATTTTATTCTTTATAATTTTAATAATTGGTGCTCTTACATTTTTACCAGCTTTGGCTTTAGGGCCTATTGCTGAGCACTTGAGCATCTGGGGGTAATTGACTATGAGCAAAAAACAAGTTAAATCTATTTCTAAAGAAATATTAAATAAAGCTTTTATTGAATCTTTTAAAAAATTTGATCCTAGAATTTTAATTAAAAATCCAGTTATATTTGTTGTTGAAATAGGTTTTTTCCTTACTTTAATTTTAACTATAAATCCTTCATTATTTACAGAAAATGAAGCTGATTTAAGAATATTTAATGGTATAATTTCATTTATTCTTTTTGTTACTGTAATCTTTGCAAACTTTGCTGAATCCATTGCTGAAGGGAGAGGAAAAGCTCAAGCTGACAGTTTGAAAAAAACTAGAAAAGAAACTTCTGCAAATCTTTTGAAAGAAGATGGAAGTCTAGTAGTAATAGATGCTGGTTCTTTAAAAAAGGGAGATATTGTCATTGTAAATACTGGTGAACTTATTCCTAATGATGGAACTGTTATTGAAGGAATAGCATCTGTAGATGAATCTGCTATTACTGGAGAATCTGCTCCAGTAATAAAAGAGGCTGGGGGAGATTTCTCTTCTGTCACTGGAGGGACTCGTGTAGTAAGTGATAAAATCAAAGTTCAAATATCTGTTTCAAGTGGAGAATCTTTCCTTGATAAAATGATTAATCTTGTGGAAGGAGCCGAAAGAAAGAAAACTCCTAATGAAATTGCTCTAAATACTGTTCTTGTTGGTTTGACACTAATATTTTTAGTAGTTATTGTAACTCTGTTTCCAATGGGATTATATGCTGGAGTTCATCTTCCATTATCTACACTTATGGCTTTACTTGTATGCTTAATTCCTACTACCATTGGTGGTTTACTTTCAGCAATAGGAATAGCTGGTATGGACAGAGTAAATAAATTTAATGTTATTGCAATGTCTGGTAAAGCTGTAGAAACATGTGGAGATATTAATACCATCATTTTAGATAAAACAGGAACTATTACATTTGGTAACAGACTTGCTGATGACTTTTTCCCTGTTGCTGGAATCCCAAAAGATGAAATGATAAAATATTCTGCCATTTCCTCATTAAAAGATCTGACTCCAGAAGGAAGATCTATTGTGGAATTAAGTAAAAAACTTGGTATTATTTTAGCTGAAAAGGATTTTGATAAAGCTGAATTTATTGAATTTAGTGCTCAAACAAAAACTAGTGGAATAAATCTAGAAAATGGTCAAAAAATTAGAAAAGGTTCTGGCTCTTCAATCAAAAAATTTGTCCATGAACAAAATGGGGATATACCTAAAGATCTTGATAATATAATTGATAGAATATCAAGACTTGGTGGAACTCCTTTAGTTCTTGCTGTTGATAATAAAATCTATGGAGTCATCTACTTAAAAGATACAGTAAAACCCGGGCTAAAAGAAAGATTTGATAACATAAGAAAAATGGGAATCAAAACTATTATGTGTACTGGAGACAACCCTTTAACTGCTGAAACAATAGCTAAAGAAGCTGGAATAGATGAATTTGTAGCTGAATGTACACCAGAAGAAAAAATTGAAGTTATAAAAAGAGAACAAGCTCAAGGAAAATTGGTAGCTATGACAGGTGATGGAACTAATGATGCTCCTGCACTTGCTCAAGCTGATGTAGGTATTGCGATGAACAGTGGTACTATTGCTGCTAATATGGTGGATTTAGATTCTAACCCTACAAAAATTCTTGAAGTAGTAGAAATAGGTAAACAATTATTAATAACTCGTGGGGCTTTAACTACATTCAGTATAGCTAATGATGTAGCAAAATATTTTGCTATTATTCCTGCTATGTTTATAGCTGCTATTCCCCAAATGGAAAAACTTAATATTATGCATCTTTCTTCTCCAATGAGTGCAATAATTTCGGCATTAATTTTTAACGCTGTAATCATTCCTCTCTTAGTTCCTATTGCTCTAAAAGGAGTTAAGTATAAACCTATGAATGTTCAAATAATGTTATTAAAAAATCTAGGTATATATGGAGTGGGAGGAATTATTGCTCCATTTATAGGAATAAAATTTATTGACTTAATCGTCACACCATTCCTTTCAATTTTAGGAATATAATAATAGGAGGAAAATAAAATGGAATTGATAAAAAAAAGTATTTACACTACAATTTCTTTATTCATAATTGCTGTACTTTATACAATTATAATTAATGTATTTGCTCAAACCTTTTTCAAAGACAGTGCAAATGGAAGTATTATATATAAAAATAACCAAGCTGTAGGAAGTAAATATATTGGACAGCTTTTCACAAGTGACAAATATTTTCATGGAAGACCTTCAGCTTATAACTATAATACATATGATTCTAAGGAAGAAGCTGAAACACTTCCTGCTTCTGGTGGGACAAATCTTGCTTTAAGCAACCCTGTATACAACGAAAACATTAAAAATAATATAGATCTTTTACTTAAAAAAAATCCTAATTTAGAAACAAAAGAAATTCCTATAGAAATGATAACTTCTTCTGGTTCAGGTGTTGATCCTAATATATCAATTCAAGGAGCTATGATACAGGTTGAGAGAATTTCTAAAGCAAATAATATTCCTAAAGAAAAAGTTATAGAATTAGTAAAAAATAATATAGAAAATGATATGATTAATGTTTTAGAATTAAATATAGCTTTGGAGGAATTATTTAAATAATGTTTTCATATCATTTATAAATTTTCATAATCTTATAAAAAACCCCTTCTGGTTTTATTAAAATTTCTTTCAGAGGGGGTTTTATTTTTATATTTTTTCTTTTACTATTTTCTTTGTTCCTTCACAATTTATAAGAACATTTTCCATAATTCTCATTCCTGTTTCTATTTCTTCCATAGTTGTAGAGAGAAAACTGATTCTTATTTTACATGAGTTTCTCTTATTATAATAGAATATACTTCCAGGAAGTATTGATAATCCTCTCAACTTGCACTTATAATAAAATTTTTCTCCATCTATATAATCTGCCAGCTCTATCCAGACAAAAAATCCTCCTCTTGGAATATTTATTATTTTTATATGAGGTATTTTCAATAATAGAGACAGCATTTTCTGAAACTTAACTGCCAGAATCTTTTTTGATTCCTCTAAATGTCTGTCAAGATGTCCTTCATCTATAAAATATTCTAATATCTTCTGATTTAATCCTGGAGTATTTGGATCAAGCCCATATTTTATCAATACAAACTTCTCCATAAATTTTCTAGGAGGTATCATAAAAGCTAGTGCTATTCCTGGCATAAACATTTTTGAATATGTTCTTATATAAATTACTCTCTCTTCTCCAGTCTTATCCATACTTTTTATAGAATAAACCTTATTTTCATCATAATAAAATTCAGAGAAGCAGTCATCCTCTATTATATAAAAATCATATTCTTCTGCTAATTGAATAAGCTTCTTTTTTTTCTCATCTGACCACACTATTCCAGTTGGATTTTGAAAATTAGAAACTACATATACCATATGTATTTTTTCTTTTTTTATCATTTCTTCAAATTTTTCCATATCCCAGCCATCATTTTCAAGATCCATAGTTTTTACATTACATATATCTCCTAAAAGATTTATAGCATTTGGATAAGTAGGATTGGATATAACCACTGTTTTTACTGGGTGGCATCCAAAAGCTTTTACTACTATATCCAAAGATTGCTGTGTTCCTGATGTTATAATTATATCTTCCCTTTCTACAAAGATATCATCTTTTTCAAGATAATCAGCTAGCACTTCTCTTAAACTTGTCAGCCCTTGTACATGTTGATAACCAAATAGCTCTCTTCCACAATCTTTTATTGCTTTTTCCGAAAGTTTCTGATACACTTCTACTGGAAAGAAATCTTTTGATGGTGTACCATTTGAAAAATTTATCTCAGGAAGTTCATTTTGCTGTCCATATCTAAAGCTCTCCATAATAGGAATAACTTTATCGCTTATAGTGAAATCTGAGTGCTCTTTTACAAAGCAGCCCTTTCCTTTTATTGAATATATATACCCATTCTCCTCAAGCATTCTGTAGACTCTCAAAACTGTATTGATATTTACATCAAACTTAATAACTGTTTGTCTTACAGAATAAAACTTTGAATCAGGTTTCATTTTTTTTGCAACTATTTCTGCTTTCAATAGTTCATACAGCTGAGTATAAAAATTGGTTCCTGTATTCCTAATGATTTTTTCATTCATAGTAATATTTTCCTCCCATTTTGAGGTGACCTAATAATAATTTTTTAAAGTGTCATAAGACACTTTCAAGGTTGAATGTTTGATTTTTCTTATATTATATAATAAAATCGTATTATAACAAAGCGTTTTATTCTCATATTATATATTTATATCATTTAATTAACATTTTCAAGGAGGAAATAATTATGGAAAACAAAAAAGCAGGATTTGGAACTGTAAGTATTCATGGAGGTAGCTGTAAAAACCCTTATGGTACACTTGCTGTGCCTATATTTCAAACTTCTACTTTCGTATTTGATTCAGCAGAACAAGGTGGGAAAAGATTTGCACTAGAAGAACCAGGATATATATACTCAAGACTTGGAAATCCTACAACTACTGTTTTAGAAGATAAAATAGCTCAATTAGAATCTGGTGAAGCAGCTGTAGCTACATCATCTGGTATGGGAGCTATCTCTTCAGTTATGTGGACTATCCTAAAAGCTGGAGATCATATTATTTCTGATAAAACTCTTTATGGATGTACTTTCGCTTTCTTCAGTCATGGATTATCAAGATTTGGAATCGAAGTAAGTTTTGTTGATACTGCTGATGGAGAAGCTGTTAAAAAAGCTATGAAGCCTAATACTAGAGCTGTATATCTTGAAACTCCAGCTAACCCTAACTTAAAAATAGTTGATATTAAAGCAATAGCTGAGATAGCTCATACTAACCCAAATACTTTAGTTGTTGTTGACAATACATTCTCTACTCCTTATTGTCAAAGACCTCTTGAATTGGGAGCAGATATAGTTGTTCACTCAGCTACAAAATACCTAAACGGACATGGAGACGTTATTGCCGGTATGGTTATTTCTAGAAAAGATTTAGTTGATCAAATAAGATTAGTTGGAATAAAAGATATGACAGGATCAGTTTTAGGACCTATGGAGGCTTACTTGATAATCAGAGGAATGAAAACTCTAGAAGTAAGAATGAGAAAACATTGTGAAAATGCTCTAAAAGTTGCTGAATTCTTAGAAGCTCACGATAAAGTTGCTGAAGTTTATTTCCCTGGACTTAAATCTCACCCAGGTCACGAAATTGCAGCAAAACAAATGGATGCTTTTGGCGGAATCATGTCTTTTGAATTAAAAGGTGGATTTGAAGCTGGAAAGATTCTTCTAAATAATTTAAAACTATGTTCTTTGGCTGTATCTCTTGGAGACACTGAAACTTTAATTCAACACCCTGCTTCTATGACTCACTCTCCTTACACTAAAGAGGAAAGAATGGAAGCTGGAATAACTGATGGATTAGTAAGATTATCAGTTGGTCTTGAAAATATCGAAGATATTATTGCAGATTTAGAATACGGTCTCAGCAAAATATAGAAATACAATAGGAGGTCTATATGGAGAACAAAGCTAAACCAAGTTTTGTAGGGTTAATTCCCTTTCTAATATTTGTTGCTATCTACCTCGGAACAGGAGTAGTGCTTCAAATGAAAGGTGTTGGAATGGCATTCTATCAATTGCCAGCACCAGTAGCTGTTTTTGTTGGTATAATTGCTGCTTTCATATTATTCAAAGGAACTATCATGGAAAAATTCGATACTTTCCTTGAAGGTTGTGGGCATCAGGATATAATTACAATGTGTATAATTTATCTGCTTGCAGGAGCTTTTGCAGGTGTATCTAAAGCCATGGGTGGAGTAGATGCTACTGTTAATATGGGACTTACTTATATCCCAGCTCACTATATAGCAGCAGGATTATTTATAATAGCTTCTTTTATATCTACAGCTACAGGTACTTCTGTAGGGGCGATAGTTTCTATTACTCCAATTGCAGTAGGTCTGGCTGAAAAGAGTGGAGTTCCTCTTCCTCTTATCTTAGCTGCTGTTATGGGTGGAGCAATGTTTGGAGACAACCTTTCTGTTATATCTGATACTACTATTGCAGCAACAAAAACACAAGGTGTAGAAATGAGAGATAAATTTAGAGTAAACTTGTACATAGCTGCTCCAGCTGCTATTATTACAGTTATTCTTCTCTTAGTATTTGGAAAACCTGACCATGTTCCTCACATAGAAGTTCTTGCATATAATTTCTTGAAAGTATTACCATATCTTGTAGTTCTAATCTTAGCTATCACAGGTATAAACGTTTTCGTTGTACTTACTAGTGGTATATTCCTTTCAGGAATAATCGGATTAGCTCATGGAGACTTTACTTTACTTTCTTTAACAAATGAAATATACAATGGTTTCCTAGGTATGAATGAAATATTCCTTCTTTCATTATTGACAGGAGGGCTGGCTACTATGTCTACAAAAGCTGGCGGTATACAATGGTTGATTGAACAGATACAAAAAATAATAGTTGGTAAGAAAAGTGCTAAAATTGGTGTTGGACTTCTGGTTGCAGTAACAGATATGGCAGTTGCTAATAATACTGTTGCTATCATTATAAATGGTTCTATTGCCAAAAAAATATGCCAAAAATATAATGTTGATCTCAGAGAAAGTGCTGCTATATTGGATATATTCTCTTGTATATTCCAAGGACTTATCCCTTATGGAGCTCAAATGCTTATCCTTTTAGGATTTACAGCTGGAAAAGTTTCTCCATTAGACATCATACCTCTATTATGGTATCAATTATTATTGTTCATCTTCACAGTAGTATTCATATTCTTCTCTATCAATGAAAAAATCATTGCTAAATTAGACAAAAATAAAGTAAAAGCTAATTAAATATTATTATACAAAAAGAGGGTGAAATAATTTTCACCCTCTTTATCTTTTATTACAACTAATTATTGTTCTAATAATTTTAAATCTACAATTACAGGAATGTGATCACTTACTTTATTCCATTGAATTCCATCTTTTTCATTTTCTTTGTTAGGCACATATGTTTTTGCTTCCCACACTTGTGCTTTATTTAAATATATCTGATCAATTGCAACTTCTGGATTTACTGCTGGCCATGTTCTGTGATCTATCTTATCATCAAAAACTGACACCCAATATCTTTCCATTTCTTTTCCTATTACAGAATTAACAGTATCGTTGAAATCTCCTGCTAATATTTTTATTCCTCTCATATCAAGAGTTATTTCATTTATAGTTCTTATTTGCTGTAAACGAACTGCTGGATCTTCATGCCAGTCTAAATGAGTATTAATAAATGTAATTGGCACTTCAAATCCTGGAACCTCTATTTGAGTAACTAAAGCTATTCTTTGTTCATAGCCAGGACTTGTTGTATCTCCATTAGGGAAAGAAGGTAAAATAAGACTTTGCTGACTCAAAATAGGATGTTTAGATAAAATTGCTATTCCATAGTCCCCGCCATCATGGTCTATAGTCTTTCCAAATACCATATTATATCCAGTAAGATCTGCTAGAATTTGAGCTTGATCTATTTTACCACTACGATTAGTATTTCTATCTACTTCCTGTATTGCAATAATGTCTGGATTTACCTTTTTAATTGTTTCTGCTGTTACCTTTAAATCTACTTTGAAATTATTCGCCCCTGCTGCAATGTTGTAAGTCATGATTTTCATCTTTGGATTATTTTTTGTTATCTTCTTATTGTATAAAACTTTTGTTTCTGCAAAAGATACAACAGAAAGAATTACAAATAATAATGCTAATGCTTTTTTCATATTAATCCCCCTATTTTTTTAATTTTTAACAGGATATTTTGTATTCAATATCCAACTTCATAGTAACACTTATGAATTAAAATTTCAACTGTTTTTTTATTTTTATTATTAAAAAATCGGAAATTATTATTTTATTTTAATATGTTTCGTTCTATTTCAATGTGTAAAGCAATAAAAAAATGTGAATAGCTCATTGATTAACCATCCACATTTTTCCAAATAATTATTTATTATAATTTTTCAATTTCTTTAATAATATTTATAGCAATAGGTGTGAATAATTCTCCTATTCCATCTTCTTTACCTTTTGTAAGCCCTGCTATTCCTCTAGTCATAGGAAGTTCTCCCAATAGAGTAAGTCCCATTTCATTTAAGAAATCGTTAGTTCCATTTTCTTCGTTGAAGCCTATTTTAGTTTCACATCCTGGGCAAACTATATAGCTCATATTTTCTACTACACCTAGTACAGGTATATTCATTTTCTTAGTCATATTTACAGCTTTTGCAACTATCATAGATACCATATCCTGAGGAACAGATACCATTACTACTCCATTAACTGGTGTAGACTGCATAACTGTCAGAGCTACGTCTCCTGTTCCTGGCGGCATATCTATTAGCAGGAAGTCAAGGTCTCCCCATATTACATCTTCCCAGAACTGTTTTACAGCTCCCCCTACTACTGGTCCTCTCCAGATTACTGGTTCATTTTCATCATCTATTAACAGGTTAAGAGAAATAACTTTTATTCCCTCTTTAGACATTACAGGATATATGCTTTCTCCATCTCCCATAGCCTTTTCATCTTTCATTCCCATTAATCTAGGAATGCTTGGTCCAGTTATATCTGCATCCATTATTCCAACTTTGTATCCCAATTTGCTAAGTTCTTTTGCAAATAAAGTTGTTACTGTAGATTTTCCAACTCCACCTTTTCCACTCATTACTCCGATTACTTTTTTTATGTTATTGTGTGGATTATTTACTATTCCACAGCTCTCTTTATCTTTTGTACAACTGCTTCCTGATGGACAAGTATTACAATCTGACATTTGATTCCCTCCCTAAATTTTTCTACCAAACTATCTATTATAATACTACTTACATCCTTTTTTGTCAATTAGTATCAAACACTTGTCAAGATATAAAAATATTTTTTCAAATAAAAAAGTCTTAGAATTTTTTCACTAAAATATTTCTAACTTAAAAACTCTAAAACTTGATTTTATTTTATCCTGCTGCTCTCATCTGTTCCTTTTCTATCTTGGAATTATAGATTTTAGCAAGTTCTGATTCAGTTATTTTTTTACTTTCTACATCAAGGATAACTCTTCCTTTATCTAACATAATTATCCTGTCAGCATACTGCACTGCATCTCTTAAATTATGAGATATCATCATAGCTGTAATATGCTGCTTATCAATAAGCTGCTTTGTTTTTTCCATTATTACCTTTGATGTCTTAGGATCAAGAGCTGCTGTATGTTCATCTAAAAGGAGAAGTTTTGGCTTTTTAAGAGTTGCCATAATAAGAGAAAGAGCCTGTCTTTGTCCTCCTGAAAGAAATTTTACCTGAGTATCCAGTTTATTTTCAAGTCCTAAATCCACTTCTTTTAAAATCTCTACAAATCTTTTTATTTTATCTTTTTTTATAAGATTTCTCAAAGAAAATTTTTCACATTTTTTATCTGCCAAAGAAAGATTTTCCAATATAGTAAGAGAAGGAGATACTCCTTTTGATGGATCTTGGTGAACTTTTCCTATTCCCCATGCTCTATCTTCCTCTTTTAAATTATTTATTGATGTTTCATCAAGAGAGATACTTCCAGCATCCTCTTTTAATGAACCACTGATAAGATTAAAAAGAGTACTTTTTCCACACCCATTTGATCCCAGTATTGCTACAAATTCACTTTCCTCTATATTAAGATTAAAATTTTCAAATATATTTAATTCATTTTCAGTTCCACTATTAAAGCTCTTTGACAAGTTTTTTATTTCCAGCATTCTCTTCTCCTCCCTTCTTTTTCAAACTAAAGAATGATGCATTGTTATATCCTATAAATATTATCACTATTATTGCACTGATAGCCTTCAAATCTGTTGGAGCAAGTCCTAAATCTATTGCTGCTCCACCTATTATCTTATAACTTATGGCTCCCATTATAGCCCTTGTTGTTCCTCTCAACTTTGTAGATTTTTTAAGGATTGTATCTCCTATTATTATAGAAGCAAGTGCAGAAACTATTATAGATGTCCCCATATTTATATCTGCAAATCCCTGTATCTGTCCCATAAGAGCTCCACTTACAGCTACAAGTCCATTTGAAAGCATAAGTCCTAAAAGTTTAAATTTATCACAGCTTACACCTAGAGATTTTACAAGTGTTTCATTATCTCCAGTTGCTATGAGAAGATATCCTATCTCTGTTTTAAGAAACATATCCATCAATACTTTTATAATTACGACTATTATCACAAGAACTACTATCTTATTTCCAAATGAGAAAACAGATGGGCTGTTATATAGAGGAATATTAGCTTTTCCATTTATTCTTAAATTTACAGAATAAAGTATAGTCATTGTAAGGATTCCAGCTAATATCGGAGCTATTTTCATTTTTATATGAAGAAAATATGTTATCACTCCAGCTAATGTGCCAAAGGCAAATGCTAATATTGTGCTTGTCACTGGATCAAGACCTAAAGTTGCAAATCTTGCAAAGATAAATGCTCCAAATGGAAATGTTCCTTCAACTGATAAGTCAGGAAAATCCAATATTTTATATGTTATAAATACTCCCATTGCCAATACTGCAAATATGAGTCCCTGTTCTATTGATATAGTCATTAATGAATTCATTTTTTACCCCTTTTTCTTTTCCTATTGTTCTATAAACTCTACTCCTTCAAAAACTGGAAGCTCTTTATTTAATTTAAGTTTTTTCATTGTTTTTTCATTTACTACTTTAGTAGTGTTAGCCAATGTTTCTACTGGCATATCTTCTGGTTTCTTTCCATCTACAAGTATTTCTTTAGCCATACGGCCAGTTTGTCTTCCCAATTCATAGTAGCTAAGCCCATCTGTTAAAAGTATTCCTCCTTTTACATGAGCTTCCTCTGCTCCCACTGTTACCAATCCTCTTTCATTAGCTGCCATAGAGATAAGATTTATAGCAGAAGCAACTATATTATCTGTGATAGTGTAAAATCCATCTACTTTAGATACTAGAGAATTTACAGCCTGAGGTATATCATTTATATTATTTACACCAACAGCTCTTATTTCAAGTCCTAATTTTGCTCCTATTTCTTTTGCATTTGCTACTTGGATTTCTGAGTTTGATTCACTTGTATTATATATTATTCCTATTCTTTTAATTTCAGGGTTAATTTTCTTAAACAGTTCCAACTGTTTTTCCATAGGAGTTGCATCAGTAGTTCCTGTTACATTTCCTCCTACTTTATCCATTGTTTTTACTAGCTGAGAATTTACTGGATCTGTTACTGCACTGAAAAGAACCGGTATCTTATCAGTTGACTGTTTAGCAGCCTGAGCTGATACAGTTGCTATTCCAAAAATAAGATCTGATTTATCTGATACAAATTTCTGTGCTATTACTCCAGCTACACCAGTATCTCCCTGTGAGTTTTTATATGTTATATCTGCCTCTACCCCTAAAGATTTTAATTCATCTTCAAAACCTCTTCTGACATCATCTAATGCTGGGTGTTCTGCAAATTGTGAAATACCTATTTTAAATTTTTTTCCTTCCTGTGCATTACTCTTTACTCCTGCTATAACTAAAAACATTATCACCATCATTATTAATCTCTGTCCTACTCTCATCTTCATTCTCTCCTCCTGATTATTATTGATGAGGAAATTAAAAAACCTTTTTACATAAAATTGTAAAAAGGTAAAATAAACATAATACAACAAATCCCCCTTAAAAATAAGGTGACTCTGCTACAAAGTATTAAATTTTCCTACTATCCTACAATTCTACTCTACTGTTTTTCATTTCTTCTTCAATTTCTACAATTCTACAATTCTACAATTCTACATACTTCATTAATGATGATTATATAAAAAATCCTCACTTTTGTCAACCGTTATTTTATTCGTGATCTATTGGTACTGCTCTGTGGCCAAGCCCTATTACTACTTCATCTAGTCTGAACATACCTATTGTAAGAAAAATACATACTGAAAGATGTTCCTGACATCTTGCAATTCCTATTTTTCCTCCTACATTAAATCCAACTGCTTTATCCATTATCTGTGCTATGGCTTCTCTAGTTGCTCCTGTCAAAGCTCCTTCATATATATGTGATTCTGATATTATTCCATTTCTTTTAGATGCTACCAGAGCTCTCTCCAATATTTTAGAGATAGAATCTACAACATTTCCTCCTATATCTACAGCAGCTGTTTTTATTCCTGAATCTAAATATTTTATTTTAAGTTCTGCTTCTTCCTCTCTTGAACTCATAGCCATTATAACTGAAGCTTTTGCTATATCTTTACTTTTATACTGCATTTTTACACCTCTCAATTTTCATATATACAAATATAGCATACCACAAAAAAAGAAGGAAGTACAAAGTATTTTGCACTTCCTTCTAAATTATTTTACCATTCACCTTTAAAGTTATTTACATTTTCTTTATTTACTTCCACTTGAATCATAGGAGTTACAGGATCAAGTTTTTCACCTTTTAATAATTTTCCTGCTGCTTCTATAGTTTTTGCTCCCTCTTCTACTGCTGACATATATGTAGTTCCATCAATAAGACCATCTTTTATTGCTGCAAGACCTTCCTTGCTTCCTCCAAGTCCTATTACATATATTTTATCTTTTAATCCAGCTTCTTGTAAAGCCATTCCAGCACCCATAGCTGAATTATCATCTTGAGTTATTATTATATCCATCTTTTGATTTTTTTGGATAAGGTCTTCAACTATTTTCATAGCTCTTTCTTTTTCCCATCTGCTTGTTTGATTATATACAATTTCCATTTTTGTTCCAGCTATTTCTTCAGTAAGTCCTTTTTTTCTGTTTCTTTGAGGAGGTGTTCCTGGAACTCCTTCTATAAGAACTATTTTAGCGTCATCTTTTTTTAATAAATTTTTAGCTATTTTCCCTGTTAAAGCTCCTGTTTTTACTTCGTTTTGTCCAACATAAGTAACTACACCATCATACTTACCATCTTCGTCACTTCCAATTGCATTTGTAAAAGCTATAACTGGTATTTTTGCTTCATTAGCTATTGCAATTGCTCCTTTGATAGCTTCTGAATCTGCTGCTGCCACTGCTATTACATCTACTTTTTTAGCTACTAGATCTTCTATTTGTGATAACTGTTTGATTGGATCCCAGTTAGCATCAGTATATTCCAACTTTAATCCCTCTTTTTTAGCCTGTGTATCCATTCCATCTCTTACTGCTATAAAATATCCTACTGGTCCAGGTAAAGACACTCCAATAACTTTTTCTGCTGCAAAAGCAGTTGCACCAACTACTAAACATAAAGCACCTAATAATAATTTTTTCATCTTCTTCCTCCTTTTTATTATATTGAAATCTATTTTTTCTTAAAACTTCCAAATCCTACTGCTGCCAGTATTATTATTCCTTTAAATACATATTGGAAATATATACTCACACCTATAAGATTGAAACTATTGCTTATAACACTCATGAGAAGAACTCCGATTATTGTTCTCATAACGTTTCCTTCTCCACCGTTTACACTTGTTCCCCCGATAACTACTGAAGCTATTGCATCCATATCGTATCCCTCTCCTGCTGTAGGAGTAGCTGTGCTCAATCTTGATACAAGAATAAGTCCCCCTATTATTGAGGCCATACCATTTATCATGAATACCATTATTTTATACTTTATAGTATCTATACCTGACAGTCTGCTGGAATCTTCATTCCCTCCTACTGCATATATTCTTCTTCCCATTACTGTTTTTCTTAAAACTACATTAGCCAGTATTACCCCAAGGAAGAAAATTATAACAGGTACAGGTATTCCTAAGATATAGCCTCTTCCAATAAGAGAAAGAACTGGATTAGTTCCTGAAATTGGATATCCCCCTGTATATATAAAAATGAGCCCCTGTAAAATTACGACCATTCCCATAGTTGCTATAAGAGATGGTATTTTAATGACTGCAACTGCAAATCCGTTAATTAATCCAATAACTGCTCCTGCTAAAAGTGCAGCCAGAAGAGCAACAATAAAGCTATGACCATTTGAAATCATACTCATTATTATAGTTCCCCCTAAGGCAGCTATTTTTCCTACTGATATATCAAAATTTCCAGATATTATTACAAAAGTCATTCCTGTTGCAATAACTCCGATTATAGATGATTGTCTCAATAAATTAAGTATATTGTTTCTAGTAAGAAAATTAGGTGTTGCAAAACTTATTATTGTACATAGTACTAAAAACCCTATTATTATTCCATAATTTTTCAAAAGATTCTCTCTTCTAAAAGAATTTTTTACCTGTTCTAACATATATCCTCCATTCTAACCATTCAACGCCAAATAGTTTATTTTCTCTATATTTATATCATTTCCCCTAAGTTCACTTATAAAATTTCCTCTTTTCAGAACCAGAACTCTGTCAGCTACTCTTTCTACCTCTTCAAGATCAGAGGATATAAAGATTATTCCCACTCCTTTAGCTGCATAATCCTCTATTACTTTAAAAATATCTTCTTTGGCATTTACATCTATTCCTTTTGTAGGCTCATCAAATATTAATATTTTTAAGTCCATATCTTTCCACTTTGATATAACTATTTTCTGCTGATTTCCACCACTGAGACTTGATACTTTTAAATTATAATCTGAAACTTTTATTGAAAGATCTTTTATAGCTTCCTCAATATGTTCATTCTCTTTTTTATTACTCAAAAGAGGTCCTGCTAACATTTTCTTTATCTGTATCAATGTGGAGTTATCTTTAATTGTATGTTTCATTATAAGCCCAAAATTCTTTCTGTCTTCAGGTATCAGCCCTATTCCATTTTTTATAGCATCTTTAGGATGTGAGAAGTTCTGCTTTTCTCCTTCTAAATAAATATCTCCTTTATTTATCTCCCTTGCTCCAAATATACATTCTGCCAGTTCACTTCTTCCAGAGCCAACCAGCCCTGCTATCCCTACTACTTCCCCTCTTTTTACCTGAAAAGATAGATCTTTTAATATATTCTTATATTCCAGACCCTTTACCTCAAGGACTGTTTCATTTCTATTATCTTTTTTCTCTCTTATGCTTCCTCTTTTAACTACTTTTCCTGTCATCAGTTCCACTACTTTATCCTTTGTAAGCTCTGAAACTTTTTTAGTAGCTATAAATTCTCCATCTCTCAATACACTTATCCTGTCACATACTGAAAATACTTCTTCCAGCATATGGGAAATATATATAACTGTTTTTCCTGCTTCTTTCAATTTTCTTATTACATCAAACAAAGATTTTTTTTCTTTTTCTGATAGTGAAGTTGTTGGTTCATCCATTATTATAATGTCAGAATCATTTGCCACTACTTTAAGTATCTCTATCATCTGCTGTTTTGATATACTCATATTTCTTGTTATTTCCATAGGATCTATATCAAAATTCAGTCTCTCACACAGCTCCTTAAATCTTTTTATCATTGCTGTGTCGTCAGTAAATATTCCATATTTTTTTATTTCATTTCCTACAAAAAGATTTTCATAGTTTTTAAGCGTAGATACAAGACTCAGCTCTTGATATATTATACTAATTCCTTTTTCCTGTGCTTCAAGAGGCGTTTTAAATTTCTCTGCCTTCCCTTTATAGATCAGTTCCCCACCGTTAGCTTCATGCACTCCGCAGATTATTTTCATCAAAGTAGATTTCCCAGCCCCATTTGCACCTATTATGGCATGAACTTCTCCCTTTTTTATTTCAATGTTTATATTTTTTAAAACTTCTACTTTAGAAAAAGATTTGCTTATGTTTTTACAATTTAGAATTACATCTCCTATTGGCATTTCTCCTCCCTTTTCAAAAATATATCCAGATGTTCCTCTGGTATGCTCATTAAATCCCATGAAAGAACTATCCCTTCTGAATTTCCCTCTTCTAAAATATCAAATACCTCTTTTATATATTCTGCATCACTTAATGCTATATTTTCCTTCTTATTGAAATCTATTCCTACACATATATTTTTTAAATTTTCAGTCAGATATTTTATCTCTTTTATCATCTGCTCTTTTCCTATATTATCTTTTAAATCCTTTTCTCCTATGATATTCAAAAGAAACTCTCCAGCTTTTTTATTATACAGTTCTCCATAAGTCTGTATTTCAAAAGGAATTCCTGCTGGAGCATAAGTTTTTCTATAATACATAGGTTTTATAAAATCCGCTTTCTCACTGAGCCTGATTATATCCTGCCCAAAGAGATAAGAAATATCAGAGGCATATGTATCCAGCCCCACTTCCAATCCCTTATTTTTAAAGAAATTTATCAGTTCATTTATTTTTTCAGTTATTGAATCATTTTTAAATTGAAAATATTGATTCATTTCTTTATTTTGAAATTCATACTTAAAATCTTTATAACTTTGTATTTCAAGTGGATTATTTCCTTGATTTTCAAAAGTTTTATCAATGTATCCTTTTAATTTTTCTACATCTATCCCTCTTTTTTTCATCTTTTCCACACATACAAGACAGAAACAGCTGAATACAGCTTTTCCTCCATTTGAAAATGCTGGGTATCTTATTTTATCCAGAAATACTCCATCTATCTCATAATCTGAAAACTTTTCATCAAATATATTTTTTACATTTTCTATATTTTTAATGGCATTAGGACAGTAAAATTCAAAATTTTCTCCCTCTTGAAATGAGAAATTTTCTATTTCTTTTCCAGTATAATCTAAAACTTTATTAAATTCTTTGTAATGTGACAGTTCAGAAAATACAGGAAGCCAGAAATATAGTTTTGTTCCATAAGATTTTAGAAAATCTTTCAATTCTCTATACAGTTCCCTATTTTCATTCCATCCAATAATAATTCCATCTATTTTCTTTATAGCCATTATCTTTAAAAGTTTTTCTTTTAGTTTGTCTATATCTACTTCTAAATTTGAGAATCCTCCAGAAAATACCTGTAAATACTTTTTCATTTCCACCACCATTTATTTATTCTTTTGAAGATAGTTAAGTCCTATATTTATTCCTCCATCTACTGGTTCATATCTATTAGGTATCAGCTTTATTCTGTTTCCTAAAGCATTTTCTACTATTTTTTTCTGTATCTTATCTGTAACTGCATCACTTATAGCTACACCTCCAGATAACACCAATATGTAGCTGTCTTTTTCTATGCTTTTAGATATTTCTTTTATCATCATCATAAGTTTTTCCACTGCTTTATCCAATATTTTACTGCATAGAGAAGTATCTTTTTCCTCTATAACAAATCTTGCTACACTTGCTATTTTTTCTGCTGTGTCATATTTTTCAACTATTTTTTCCAGTTGTTTTTTTCTGTCATTTCCCAAAATTTCCATTCTGTCAAAAGAATCATCTTTGTCTTCCATATCTTCTAAATAAAGAATATATTTCTCAAGAAATTTTCTTCCAATCCAGTATCCTGAACCAAGATCACTGAGATCCTTTCCCCAGCCTCCAACTCTTATGACTTTGTCTTTGTCAAAAGCAAAACCTATAGACCCTGTTCCTGATACAATAACTCCTCCATCTTCAAATGGACATATAGCTCTGAATGCCAGTTCTGCATCATTCATTATCACAAGATTTTCTTTTATCCCAATACTATTAAGTAATTCCTTGAAAAGTTTGTAATCTTCAGCTGTATCACAACTAGAAAGACCAAATACAAAATATTTTATATCTTGAAAAGTAATATTCCTACTTTCCATTATTTTATTTATATTTTCTTCCAGATTTTTTTTTACTGTTTCTATCCCTATATTTTTATAGTTGGTACTTTCTCCTTTAATATATTCTTTATGACTGCTTTCTATCTCATAAAGACAATATGAAGTTTTACTTCCCCCACCATCTACTGATAATATATATCCCATTTTCTACCCCTATTTCCCTATTATTTTCAAGTCTTTGTCACTTTCTTGAAGAGCTAGTTTTAAAGCTCCCTTCATTCCATTTTCAATATCATTGCTGTCAAGAATTATCTCTGGCATATTTTCTTCCCCAAATCTTTCAGATATTTTCTTGATTATACGTTTTAACAAATTTTTTTCTATTTTTAATATATCACTGCTCAATACTATTATTTCAGGATTTAATATAGAAATATTTATCATAAGTATAAAGATTATCAGTTTTTCAAATTTTTCCATATCTTTTCTTTTTATTATTTCCTTATAGTCATCTTCCAAAGTCTTATCTGCTGATACTGGAAGCTCCCCTATCTCTCCTGAAAAATTAGATTTTCCCTTGTGAAGTTTTCCATTTATTACAGTTCCAGTTCCTATTCCAGTTCCTAAATAAATATATACAAGATCTCTTGTATTAAATTCTATCTTATCTACAAGTCCAAAAGTTACTAAATTTGCATCATTTTCTATTATTATTGGAATATCATATCTTTCTTCCAATACCTCTTTCAAAAATATTCCATTAAAATTTTTCAGAGTATAGACATTATTTATACTTCCATTTTCTTCCATTATTCCTGCTATTCCAATGGAAATAGCCTCTATATTCTCTTTATTTTTAGATTCTTTTATCATTTTATCTAAAACAGAAATCAATATTTTTTCATCACTGTCTTCTTTTAATTTTTTTACTTTTTCATTTTTCACTTTACCAAGAAGATTGTATTCTCTCACTGTAAGGACAGTTCCTTTAAAGTACGCAGCTATATATGATACATGATCGCTGTTTATCTCATAGAATATAGGTTTCTTTCCGCTCCCCTTTACTTCTACTTCTCCTTCAAATACTTTTACAATTTCTTTTTCAAGAAGTTCATCTACACATTTATTTACAGTAGGAAGGCTGAGCCCTAATAATTTTGACAACTCTGGCTTTGTTATAGGTGAATTTCTTATGATATTTTTTCTAACTAAAGCCATGTTTATTTCTTTTATTATTTTAGGTTTTCCATTAATTGTTGTCATAATATTCCCCTTTCTTTTCTAATAAAGAAACTTTATTAATTAATCTTAGTATACTCTATCATTTTTTTGTTGTCAACTTTTTTGTGACTTATTTTAAAACATTTTTTCTCATGCTGAATCATTTTTCAATATCACACATCATAAAAAGAATTAATTTTTCAAAAAAATTTAAGTAATAAAAAAAGATGACTAAAAGTTGAAATATCATCAAACTCTTGATCATCTTTTTATTAATTATTATCTAGTTATTTTTATTCATCCCAACATTCAGCATTTTTTAATCCTGGAACAGCTGAAGTTTTAAATTGAGGATTTAAACCTTTTTTCTTCTGAGTTATATAATCACGAAGAGCTGCAATTGCCACTTTATAAAGTATTGCTATTACCACTAGATTCATTATCGCCATGAATCCCATAAATAAGTCTGCCATATCCCAAACTATCTGAACTTTAGCAAGACATCCATACATTACCATAAATACAACAAAGCATCTGTAAATATTTAACCATATTTTATTTCCATTTAAGAATTCTATATTTGTTTCTCCATAGTAATAATTTCCTATGATAGACGAGAAGGCAAATAAAAATATACATATAGCAATGAATATACTTCCCCAAGGTCCAACCTGCGAAACAAGAGCTTCCTGAGTCAGCTGTATTCCATTAGATTCTCCCTGTAAATCTACTCCAGACATCAATATAATGAAAGCAGTTGCAGAACATATTAATATAGTATCTGTAAATACTCCCAAAGTTTGAATAAGTCCTTGCTTTACTGGATGTGTAACATTTGCAGTTGCTGCTGCATTGGGAGCACTTCCCATTCCAGCCTCATTTGAAAACAATCCTCTTTTTACCCCCTGCATTATTACAACTCCAAGACCTCCACCTACTGCTTGTTTAAATCCAAGAGCATTAGAAACTATAGATTCAATAACAGATGGTATCATTGTGAAGTTTTTTACTAGAACGAACAGCGCTACAGCAACATATGCTACAGCCATCACAGGAACTATATATTCCACTGCACGAGCTATTCTTTTTACTCCACCAAAAATGATAATAGCAGTAGCAATAGATATTGCTATTCCTAAATACATTCTATTAATATTAAAAGCTTTTTCAAATGCAAATGATACTGTATTAGCCTGTACTGAATTAAATATAAGTCCAAAAGTTATAGAAATAAGAATTGAAAATACAACTCCCATCCATCTTTTTCCTAAAGCTTTTTCCATATAGTAAGCTGGTCCACCTCTAAAGTGATCTCCCTCTTTTACTTTATATATTTGTGCAAGTGTACTTTCTACAAAGCTTGAACTTGAACCTATAAGAGCCATTACCCACATCCAGAATACAGCTCCTGGACCTCCTATAACAATAGCTATAGCAACTCCTGCCATATTTCCTGTCCCAACTCTCGAAGCTGTTGAAATACAAAATGCCTGAAATGAAGAAATTCCACTTGACCCATGTTTTTCATTAGAGCTTTCATTCTTCATAGCTCCTTCACCAAGAAGTCTAAACATTTCCCCTAACATTCTAAATTGAACAAACCCTGTTTTAAAACTAAAATATACACCTAATCCTACAAGAAGTATAATCAATATATACGACCAGATAAAATTGTTCAGCCAGTTAAATGCATCATACAAAAAAACCATTCTTTCCTCCTATGCTAGTATTTTATTATATAGTTCTGTTTATTTTACCATATTTTATTTACTTGAACAAAATTTTTTCTGGTTAAAATATTGTCAGATTTAACTCACTGGATAAATCTTCCAGCAAAAGTACCCCTGCAATTGAATTTCCTTTTTTATCAAGAGATGGTCCGTACACTCCTATTCCCATTTTTCCTGGTACTACAGAAAGAATTCCTCCTCCTACACCACTTTTAGATGGAATTCCTGCTCTTACAGCAAATTCTCCAGAGCTATCATACATTCCACAAGTTACCATTAAAGTTTTTACAATAGTAGCTATTCTAGGAGTAATTACAATTTCTCCACTGCTTAGTTTACCATTATTTGCTAAAAATAATGCTATCTTTGCAAGTGTTTTTGCTGTTACTTCTATTGAACATTGTTTAAAATATATATCCAATGCGTCTTCAACATCTCCCTCTATTATTCCTTCTCCTTTAAGGAAATATCCCATCGCTCTGTTTCTATTTCCTGTTTCAGATTCTCCACAATAAATCTTATAATTTACATCTAAAGTTTCATCTTCAGATATTTTTCTAAGAAAATCTAAAAGTCTCTGAAATTTATCTCTTACATCTTTTCCTTTTATCATTGAAGCTATTGCTATAGCTCCTGCATTTATAAGAGGATTGTAAGGTTTTCTTCTGCTTGAAGTTTCAAGCTTCTTAATAGAATTGAATGGATCTCCTGTTGGCTCCATTCCCACTTTAGAAAAAACATATTCCTCTCCATTATCTAATATTGCCAGCATCAAAGTTACTATTTTAGATATGCTCTGAATTGTAAATTTTGTATCCCAGTCTCCAGAACAATATTCATTTCCATTTACATCAATTATGTATAATCCCAATGCATCTTTTTTAGCCTTATCAAGTTCTGGAATATAGCTTGCAACTGTCCCTAATTTTGTTTCTGCTATATTTTTCTTTACTAACTTATCTAATAAATCTTTCATGAGTTCCTCCTGATATCATAAAGGTTTTTTAATTTTATAAAAAATAAAAAACATCCATTTATAATATAAACTTAGTGTAACATTTTGTCAATGAATTTTCAATATTAATACAATTTATAGAATATAAATATTATATCTTGGTGAATCTATGATTTATATTTTCTCTTTGTTCTTTTTTATGTTGCTTCCCTTTGTATTTTATATATACTTTAAATATATTCTGAAAATATATTTCAATAATAATAATTTTAAAAATATTTTTTCTTAGACAGATAATTTTTATATTCATTTAATCAATTCAATTTTTATATGAAATATATATTTGTTTTAAACTTCTTAATTTCTATTTTTCTGTACAAATTTTATTATATATTATGAAAGCATCTCTGCATTTCCTTCTCTTTTTAACTATACCATTAAATAATCAAAAAGATCCTTTGGCACTTCATTCTTTAATTTCAGTTCATACTCCACACGAGGAATTCCCTTTTCAGTAAAACATTCCTTTGCTTTTAAAACCTTTTCAGCTTGACCTAAATAGTAAAAACTTTCTCCTGAACTTTTCTTAACAAATATTTCCAATGTATAATAATTTTTTGCTATTTTTCCCTCAGCTGTCAACTTATTATTTCTGCTCAGGCATCTGTTATTTTTAGAAAACCATGGAAATCTTTGCTGATCTAAAAACTTATTATCAAAAATACTCGAGTCTTCCATTGTCACAAACATTACAACTTTTTTAGCTTCTTCAAATACCATATAACCACTCACTTGATATCCATTATTAAAGTCCAGATTCAGCTGCCAGAATCCTTCCAGTTTTGTGTATTGCTTATATTTTTGAATAGAATCTTTTCCATATTGTTTATAGTTTTTCTCTACATAAGCAAGATTATATTTAATCAAGTCATCAATTAAATCTCTAAAATATTTATTATTTTTATATCCATTTTTAAAATTTTTATCTATTTGATATTCTCCGCCAGCTTTTTCTAAAATAGGTTCAAATCCCTTCATAGTAGAAAGGCTAGTAAATATTTCTTTAGAAAGATGTTTTATTCCATTTTCAATATTTTCTTTTTGATCTTTTAGCTTATATTCTTTCTCTAAAATCTCTTCTATCTTTTCTATTGAAATTTTTGACTCCTTAATACCTTCCAGCAATATTACCATTTCATGAACTCTTTTAGCAGGAGTAAAGAAACTTGACAGGAAAGTCAAAAAATTCTTTTCCAGCTCTGATAAAATACCAAATTCTGTATCAGGTCTCAAAGCTTTCAAAACACTGTCATAATCTTTTTTAAACTTTAATATTACACTTGGATCTATCATATTTCTTACAAAGAAATCATTTAACAATGGGATCCTTCCTAATTGTTTTTCCAGAAGTTCAAAATCATGCTCTATATTTTTCTTAGTTGAAAAATTTGTCTTGTTTATATTTTCAAATATTCTCTCTTTTACTATTTCTTCAAAAGATATTGAGCTTTCTCCTGGAATCATATTTGTTCCATTTAAAATAAATCTCTTCATAAAATCTTTGTCAAAGCTATTATTTTGGGAAATAGCAGTTGGAATTAAGAAGTTCTTTTCATAGTTTCCTATAAAGTCTAAAACTACAACAAACTCCTTATTCTCATTTTTTCTCAACCCTCTTCCAAGTTGCTGAATATATACAATAGAAGATTCCGTTGGTCTTAGAAAAATAACTTGATTTACACATGGTATATCAACTCCTTCATTAAATATATCAACAGTTATCAGATATTCTACTTCACCTTTCTCTAGCTTTTCAATAGCATTTTCTCTTGCATTATCCCCATGGTCTCCTGTAAGTGCTATAGATTTTATTCCTTTTTCATTAAGCTTTTCAGCTAATATATTTGCCTCTTCCACTCTTGATACAAACATCAGCCCATGGAGTTTTTCTCCACTATATCCATAATATCTGCTCTTTTCAATTATATGATCTATCCTTTGATCTAAAGTAAGATTTTTTATAGAAGTTTTTCCATCAATACATTCACCATTTACAGTTATATCTGAGATTCCAAAATAATGAAATGGACACAGAAGATTTTCTCTCAAAGCATCATAAAGTCTTATTTCATAAGCTATATTGTGATTAAAAAGTCCATATATATCAAAATCATCACTTCTCTCTGGAGTTGCTGTCATCCCCAGCAAAAAATCTGGCTTAAAATAATTTATTACACTTTGATAAGTTTTAGCTCCACTATGATGAACTTCATCAATTATTATATAATTGAAATAGTCCTTAGGAAATCTATCTAGATGCTCCTTTTTATTTAAAGTCTGAACCATGGCAAATATATAGTCTGCATCCGAAATATCTTCATCTCCATAGATTGCCATTTTTTTATTGCTTATAATACTTTCAAAAGTATACTTAGCTTTTTTTATTATAGTTTTTCTATGAGCTATAAAAAGCATTTTTTCAGGTTTTACTTTTTTTACATCAAAGGCACTTAAATATGTTTTTCCTGTTCCAGTTGCACTAATCAATAGTCCTTCTTTTTCATTTTCTCTCAGCTCACTTAAATTATCCAATGCTTCTTTCTGCATAATATTTGGCTTTATCTCTTTTTTAAACAAAGGATTTTGTAATTTTTCCTGAGCTTTAGAATAACTCTTTGAAAGTTTATATACTTTTTCATAGTTTTCTATCATTTCTAAATCCAACTTTGGAAGTCTTTCAAAAATATCATTGAAGCTGCTTAAAATATCCTTTGCAATCTTCCCATTTTCCAGAGAATTTACTTTTAAATTCCACTCGAAATTTACTGTTAAAGCTGTCTGAGTTAAATTGCTGCTCCCAACTACTAAAGTCCACAAATTATCTTTTCTAAAAAAATATCCCTTAGCATGAAATTTTTCTTTAGATAATATTTTCAATTCTATATTTTTATAATTTAGCAGTCTCTTTAGAGCTTTAGGCTCAGTAAAATTCAAATAATCTCCTGTAAGAATTTTCCCTTTTATATTCCTGTTTTCAAGTTCTTTCAGTTCTTCTAAAATCAGAGCCAGCCCTCCTTCTGTTATAAAGGCTACTGAAATTATAAACTCATCACAGCTCTCCAGTTCTTTTCTTAAAGTTGTTATAATTTTCTCATCTTTATTACAAAGCAGTCTATGCTGAAAGTTTTTACTTGATTCTATATTTAAATTTATTGAGCTTGTTTTGAAGCTTTCAATTAAATTCGTTTCCATATTTTTTCCTCCTGTTTGAACACTATCCAAAGAATATTTTATCATTTTACAGCTAAATTTGATAGGAAGTTTAACTTTTTTATAAAAAATATGATATGAAGAGAATCTATATAATAATTTTTCCATAAAAAATGCCCCTTCACAGCAGAGAAATTTTTATTATTTCATCTGTCTACTGTAAAGGAGCTTATCAACTTTCAGCTACACATATAATTTTTTTAGATTTATTTTATCACTTTAACTTTGCTCTGTTCTTAGATATTTTATCTAATTTTAATTAAAACTATTTCTGACTGACTTCCTATACGAATAGGAGGCCCCCAAGTTCCATATCCAGAAGAAACTATTATATTAGTATCTTCTATCTTTTCATGTCCATAATCAACTTTAAACATTTTTTTAGTAAATAATCTCCCTGGAAACATCTGTCCTTTGTGAGTATGTCCCGAAACTTGCAGAAAAGTTTTATTCTCCACTGCTTCATCTATTGTATCAGGTGTATGTTGGATAAGAATAACAGGTTTATCCTCTTTTCCATTTAATATCTCACTTATAGGCTTTTTAGAAAAATTATCTCTTCCAGCTATATATATTTCATTATTAACAAGCATTTTTTCATCTCTCAATACGATAGTTTCAGCATTATTCCTAAGTATTTCTGTAAGCATGTCAGCTTTACTTCCATATATATCATGATTTCCAAGAGTGAAATAAGATCCATAAGTGCTTTTTATATTTTTTAATTCATCTAACATATTTCTTTCTAAAACAGGTTCTAAATACATATCTATAAGATCTCCAGCTATAAGAACAACATCTGGTTTCAGAGAATTTACTTTGTCTATCATCTTTATTAATGAAGCATTTCCGTTTATATGTCCTAAATGAACATCTGAAACCAAAACTATATTCAGAGGAGCAGATATTTTCCCTCCACTATCTATTTCATATTCAGTCAATAAAGTATTGTGTTTATAAAAAGTTCCTATTGCTAATATTATAAAGATAATTATAAAGCCAGGCTTATATAAATTCAGATTTAATTTATATCTAAATATCATTTCTATAATCGAAACTATAAAGTATACCATTGATCCATAGATAACAAATGCTAAATAATAGTAAACTATATATGAAAGAATTCTATTACTTCCATATGAAAAATTAGATACAAAATATGAGTTGAAAAACTGATATCCATATAAAAGTACAATTAATATTAAAAATAGTATTATAAAAAATATTTTTTTATCTGAGGGAAATACATATTTAACTGTTTTCCACATAACAAAAAAATTAAGAATAAATAGTGTTGTGGATAATGCTAGAAAAAAATAACTCATTTGTTCAACTCCGTTCTAAAATTTGTATATAATTTTTTATCTCTTCTCAAAATTAATTTTTGTTCCATCTGTCTTTTAGTGAATCCAGCCACTGAGTAACTTCTCCCTGAGTTCTTCCAGCACCAGCATTTCTTGTTACATATCCATCACTTACTACTGTAGACTTTGGAGCAAGGGCTGTTAAATCTGCTGTACTTGTACCTGCTCCGCCTCCACCATGTGTGCAGAAAGGAATGATAGTTTTTCCAGATATATCATTTTCTGATAGGAAAGTTCTCATTGGAGTAGGAACAGTTCCCCACCAGATAGGATATCCAATAAATATTGTATCATAAGAATCTAAGTTTTCAATTTTAGATTTTAAAGGTGGAAGATATTCTGATTCCAATTCTTTTTTTGCCTGGTCAGTAGTTGCTCTGTATGCTTCAGGATAAGGATTGAGAACTTCTATTTTAAATATATCTCCTTTTGTATATTCCTGTATCATCTCAGCTATTTTTTCAGTGTTGTTAGTACGTGTAAAATAAGCTATCAAAATTTTACTTTCAGCACCATATCCAGTTAAAGAAAAAATACTGAATAAAGACAGGATGAGCAATAATTTTTTCATAATTTTCCTCCTTCAAATATCAAGATTTATAAAAAATAAATCAATAATCAGTCAAGTTTCATAAAATATGCCCAATTGCACATGAATAACTAACTTTAGTTAAATTAGTGTATCACCTAGAGTTAACTCTAAGTCAAGTATATTTTTTCTAAAAACTTTATTTTGTATTTTATTCAGTCTTTTCAAAAAATTTAGAGCTAAAATAATTTCAGAAAAAAAGAATTCTTTGCTATTGTATAATCTTATTCATTTTTTATTTATTCATGTAATAATTTATTTTCTTCAAAATTATTTTTGAAAAAATACTTGCATTTTATTTTTATATGTTGTATCATTAGTCAATTAATTTAAAAAAATAATTAAAAAGGAGAAGGCACAGTATGTTTATTTCTAATATGACAAACCTCATACTCAGTTTATTGGTTATAACTCTTATAAGCAATATATTTTTGAGTACGAAAAATCATATTAGGAACTTCCTCTAAATTTTATTATATAAAATATTAAGTTTTAAATTTGAAACTTGGAGACCCTAATTTTGATGGGGTCTTTTTTTATTATAAAATTTTGGAGGTCAGTATGAAAACAATAACAATATTTGAAAAAAACTTTAAAGAAAAAAATATAAATAAAATAATAATAAAATATATCAATTTCAAATCAATACTACTCTGTTTCTAAATAGGGCTGCTAATTGTGGAAATTCATCATTATTTAGAAAATATAAGACAGAGGAGAGAAATCATGATAAAAGAAAATAATAACTATGCTAAAATTGGATTCGGAGCAGTATTTGCAGTTGCAAGTGTTTTATTCAGCTCACATGCTGGAGGAGGTTTTGCCAGTGGTAATCAGGCTACACAATACTTTGTTGTAACTGGTGTATGGGGAATAGTTTCTACCATAGTAGCAATGGCTCTTTTAGCTCTTACTATAAGAGAATGCATCATTATGAGAAATTCAAGAAATTTAAAAAACTACAAGGAACTTTTTGAAACTTTGTACCACCCTTTTGATAAATTGGAATGGGTCTTTGAAGTATATTTCAATATAATGGTAATCTGTGCTGTGGGAGCAGTTATTGCTGGAGCAGCTTCATTGATATCAGCTAATGGAATCATGGGATATAAAATGGCTGTAATGAGCGTCGGAGCTATTTTACTTGTTATGACTATATTTGGTTCCAGTTTGGTGTCTAAAGTTTCTACTGTAATGTCTATATGCATTTTAATATCTACTTTCATAATATTTTTCATGGGAATAAAAGCTAAAGCACCTGAAATATCTTTAATCTTTTCTCAGGGATTTTTTACAGATGGAGCTGTAGTAAAAAAATCTATTTTAAATGCTTTTACATATGCTGGATTCCAGTCAGTTGTTATTCCTACAATGATAGCCTGTGGAAAACAGTTGGGAGAAAAGGAAAATGTATCAAAATCAATGATAATAGCTTTTGTAATGAATTCTATTGCTTTGGGAATGTCAGTAGTTATGCTGTTGGGATGGCATGGTGACTTTACTCAGGCTGGAGCTACTACATTGCCTTCTTTGTATATCTGTCAGCAGTTAGATACTAATATTTTGTACTGGTTCTATAATATTGCTTTGCTGTTATGTTTCATCTCAACTGGTGTAACTACTATATATGGATTTGTTTCAAGATTCTCTTCTATAAAAGTTATGGAAAAAATTGAAAAACCAATCATAAGAAGAATTATAACTTCAAGTTTCTGTATGATTATATCTATGAGTGTATCAATGATAGGACTTAGCAAAATCATAAAATATGGATATGGATACTGTGGATATTTAGGAATTGCAATTATCATCATTCCATTTTTAACAGTTGGAGTCTATAAAAATAGAAAATATGCAGCTGAAAATAACTTTACAGTAGTTGTAAAAAGGAAACAGGCTTTTGCTAAATAGAAATTATCATACAAAAATTAAAATACAAAGGAGAATTTTAAATGGAAACAAGAAATATATTTTTACCAAATTACAGCATTGGAGAAAATCCCTATACAGAAGTTCCTTCTATTTGTGAAGCATATGGAAAAAAAGTAGTCTTTATAGGAGGAAAAACAGCTTTAGCTAAAGCAAGTGGTATAGTAAAAGATATAATTAAAAACAGCACTCTTGAAGTTATTGATACTCTTTGGTTTGGCGGGGAGGCATGTTATGAGAATGTTGAAAAACTGAAACAGGAAAAATCAGTTATAAAAGCTGATATGGTTTTTGTCTTTGGTGGTGGAAAAGCTATAGATACCTGTAAATGTCTTACTGGACAATTAAAAAAGCCTCTTTTCACTTTTCCAACTATATCTTCAACTTGTGCTTCTGTTACTTCAGTTTGTGCAATGTATAATGAAAATGGGTCTTTTAAAAATCTATACTGGAGATTTGCACCAGCAGAACATACTTTCATCAGCACAAAAATAATTACAGAAGCTCCAGAGAGATATCTTTGGGCAGGAATTGGAGATACTATGGCAAAGGGATATGAACCTGAATTTTCTTCAAGAGGGAAATCACTAAATCATTCAAATGCTCTTGGGGTAACTCTATCAAAACTATGTCAGGAACCCCTTGTTAAATATGGGAAAAAAGCTCTTGATGACTGCAAAGCTAATAAAATTTCTACTGAATTAGAAGAAACAGTTCTAGCTATAATTGTTACAACTGGAATCGTTTCAAACTATGTAATAAATGATTATAACAGCTCTATTGCTCATGCACTGTGCTATGGATTCTCCACTATACATCATGTTGAAGTCAGCCATTTGCATGGTGAGATAGTTTCTTATGGAGTTCTTGTACTGCTTATGGTAGATGGAAAAACTGATGAAATCAATAGAATAATGCCATTTTATAAGAGTATTGGACTTCCTGTATCGTATAAAAATCTTGATACAAGTGAAGAGGAAATGGAGGGAGTAATTCAAAAAGCTGTAGATGTTCCTGATTTAAATGTATCTGCTTTCCCTGTTACTAAAGAAATGATTTGGGAAGCTGTAAGAAAATTAGAAGCCTACGAAAAATAATTAAAATATGAAAAAAAAGCTGACTTATAAGTAGAAATCATTCTAACTTTATAGTCAGCTTATTTATATGTTACTTTTCTAAAACCCAAAAATCTTTGCTCACACTCATTAAGTCATCCAACACCATTTTTGCTTTTACAGGACTTATTACTGTCCTATTTAATGTTAATGCCTGAAGAGCTTTTGTATAACTTTTTTCCATAAAAGCTTCAACTGTTAATAATTCATAAGCATACTGTCCTTCCATAAGCCCTTTATAAAATGGTTTTATTTCTCCTACATAATTTCCCTTAGCTCCATCTTTTCCTATTGTTCCATCTACTTCCACTATCGCTTCTGCTGGAAAATTAGTTATAAGTCCATTATTTTTCACCATTACAACAAAAGGATTATTTAAATCATATGCTATTGATTCTGCAACTTCCACCATCAATTTTCCAAATACACTATTTGTCAGCATCTCGATACCTTCCATAGTAGTTTTGCCCTCTGCCGATTTACAAGTTTCAAACACCTCTTTTTCTCTTCCATCTTTAGCTTCATCTGCCCTCGTATATTCAGGATCAGATTCTTCTACTATTTCATCAGCAAACATGTAATACTGCATATATGTAGTTGGAATGTATTCATCAAAAAACTTCATATATTTATTTACTCTCACATAAGTGTCCAGCCAAGATTTTGCTCTTTGCTCTGCATTAAACGGCTGAAAATCATGATCTCTTAAATATGTTCTTAATTTTTCAAAAAGATCATTTCCAGCTTTATCTTTTAAATCAGTAAACCACCCAAAATGATTAAGTCCAAAATATTTAGGTACAAGCTCTTCCTGATCCACTTCTAATATCTTGGCATAAGATTTTAATAATGAATATGGCTGATCACATAAATTTAATATTCTTTTATCCTCAGGAAACATACGATCCAACCCCAAAGCCACTATAGCTGCTGGATTAGTATAATTCAATATCCATGTTTCTTTTGAATATGAACGAACCTTTTCCACCATTTCTTTCATTCCCTGTAAAGAACGCATTCCATATGAAAACCCTCCTGGTCCACATGTTTCCTGACCTACAAGACCATATTTTAATGGAATTTTTTCATCATTACTACGCATTTCTCCCTTACCCACACGCATCTGGCAAAATATGAAATCTGTTTTTGAATATGCAGTCTCTGCATCTGTTGTAAATACAATTTCTGCTTCTGGATAATAACATTTTAATACAAGTCTGTCATAAGCTTCCATTTGCCCCATACGTTCGTTGTCTATATCATACATAATTATTTTACTTACTGGAAATCTATCTTTATATTCTATTAAATTTCCCAAAAGTGCAGGTACACGAGCACTTCCAGCTCCAGCTATAGTTATAATATGTGATTTTCTTTTCATCTGTTTTACCTTCCTTATTTTCAGTTTATTATTTCTTTAATTTATCATCTATGGCATTTCTTACAAATTCAACTAATGGTCCATAAACAATATGTATATGTTTTGGCAGTGGAAAAAATAATCCAGAATATCCTGATTTCTCTAATATTTTTTGATCTACTAATTTTGTATCTACTAAATCTATTCTTAATCTTGTAATGCAATTATCTACATTAACTATATTGCTTCTTCCTCCAAGTCCTTCTATTACTATATCTGCTATTTCACTATATCTTTTTTCCTTTATTAAAGTATTATCTAATGATGGAGCATCTTCTCTACCTGGTGTCTTTATGTTAAATTTCAGTATAAAATATTTAAATATAAAATAAGTAGCTACTGATAATATTAATCCTACAATTATGAAAGATACCCAATTTGTATCTTTATATAATAATCCAAAAATAGCAAAGTCAAATATCGTTCCACGAATATACCCTATTCCTACATTTACCAGAGAAAGTGCAACTGCTCCAATTCCTATGATACAAGCATAAATAACATATAGCAATGGAGCTATAAAAACAAATGAAAACTCAAGGGGTTCTGTTACATTTCCTAATAATGCTGTCATTACACATGTAATCATCAAACCTTTTACCATTTTCTTATTTTCCTTATATGCTGTATGATACATGGCAAGTGCTATTGCTGGAAAAGCAAACATTGTACATAACATTTGCTGTTGAGCCATAAACCTAGTAAGTTTCGGCATAAGTGCCCAATACTCACTATTAGGTCCAAGTGTAAATAATACATGATTCATAGTTGGCACCACTCCTACATAAGTAGTTCCATCTATTACATAACTTCCTCCTGCTTCTGTAAATCTAAAAAGAGCATTCCATAAATGATGTAATCCAAATGGTATAAATAATCTCTCTCCAGCAGCAGTAAAAAAAGGTCCGACTTTACTCAAAAATATAACAGACAGTCCTGTTAAGCCAGTTACAAAATATTGCCATATAAATGGTAATGTAATTCCAATTACCAACATTATTCCCATACATATTATAGAAACTGATTTCTTTCCAGCAAAGAATGCAAAAGCTATTGGCAGTTCTAAATTATAAAATTTATCTGTTGCCCATGCTGCTACTAATCCTGCTGCTATTCCACCCATTGCATTTATATTTAATGTTTGAATACCCAATACCTTTATCTGCCCCATTTGACTCATTACATTTGGTGCTGCCATATTTCCTGTTACGCTCAACCATACACTCATTGATATTATTAAAATAAGATACCCCAGAACAGAAGCAAAAACTGCTATTCCCTTATCCCTTTTACTCATACCATATGCCACTCCCATAGCAAACATCAATGGTATGTTGTCAAAAACTGTTCCAGCTATAGTTCTCAAACTCACTAATGTTGTATTAATAATAGGATTACCAAGTCCTGGAAATCTAGCAATCATATATGACTGCACAAATGCTCCTGTAATCCCCAAAATCATTCCTACTGGTGCCATTACTCCTATTGGCAGTAACAATGATCGTCCAAATTTTTGTATTTGATCGCTGTATTTTTTTAACATTTTCCCTCCCTTTTAAATAAAAAACATGAAATCCTCTTAGTTTCCCCCTAAGTGATTTCATGTTATCATACTTACATTACAGGTACAACAAAAAACAGCTGACCTAGCACTTATCTCATTACTTATGTCACTTAAAATGACCTAGGTCATTTTATCTTTCAACATTGCTATTATCATTTCTACTATTAAAAACATTCCTATCCTTGAAACACTGTCATTAAATTTTGTATCACAACTTTGGGAAGCACAATAAAGTTTGTAATCAGCTATATCACTTAAAGGATTTCTATCAAAACATGTTACTGAAATAACTTTAGCCTTTCTTAATTTTGCTATATTAGCCACTTCCAATATTTTTTCAGTTTTTCCAGAAAGTGAAATCAGTATAACCATTTCATTTATATCTAATGTCCTGCTCACTATAGACGTAAGGTTATAATCTTCTAAAAATATACATCTTATTCCTAATGTAAGTAAAAGATGATTCAAATGAGAACCTACAGATTTACTTGTTCCTCTGGCAGCTATATAAATTGTTTTAGCCTTCTGTATCTCTTTAATTACCCCTTTTATACTTTCTATATTTACCAGAGAAAATGTTTTTTGGATATTATCCTTTAATTCATCTTCTAGCTCTTCATATTTATTTTTATTTTTCTTAGGAAGATTACCACTTTTTAAATAATATTTAAAATCTGCATATCCTAAAAATCCTAATTTCTGCGCCATATTAATGATAACTGTTTTAGAAGTCAAAGCTTCTCTGGCAAGATCAGTTATTTTCATATTTATTACTTCTTTTTGATGGTTATATATATAGTTAAAAACTATCTTTTCACTATTAGTCAAATCATCAAAATATTTTGCCAATTCTACCATATTTTCCTCCTAAAGCTGATATCTCTGAAGCTGTTATCTGTATTATACTCTATTTAGATTATTTTTTATATACTTCCATATTTTATAATTTAATGAGAACCTGCATGAATTTTAGAAGTATATTCTGTCAAATGGCCCACTGTTTTCAAGCAGTTAAATGCCAGAAAATTAAAATACAGTTTGTCATCTAACTTTTTAGAAAATCTTAATTCTTTGTCTAATTTTGGAAAATTGGATAACTCATTTTTCTCATAATTTTTCTGTATCTCATTTATAGCTTCTTCAAAGTTATTAAACAATTCCTGAATAATCATATTGTTTTCTAAATCCATATCGGATTTATTCTTGTAAATATATCCATTGAGCTGCTCCATCTCCATGATAAGCTTATGATTTATTGAAAGAAGATGCAGATAAAATTCCTTTTCTCCCTCTGATAAATTTTCGCTTACATATGTTTTTATCTCTTTGGAAACCATATTTGAATGAACAATCAAATCACAAACTACATTAAAATCTATATTTCCCTTTAAAGTTTTAGTTATTTCCTTGATTATTTTAGTATCTATATCAAAGAGCTGATTTAGATTATGCTGAAATTCTCTTTTTACTGTATTCGGAAATACAAAATAGTTCATGAAAAATGCTGTAACAACAGCCATTCCCACATACATTGTCCTTAAAATAACTGCCTGTTCCACTTGCAGAATCATTGTTGTAAGAACCATTCCAAAACAAGTACTATACATAGTCATTATCCATGAAGTAGGAGTGGAATAATACATCAGTGAAGTAAGAAGAACTATCAGAATTGCTCTTTCCACTGTTCCCTGAAAAAATACTCCCATAAAGAATACAATAAAAAGTCCGATTACTGTTCCCAATATACGATTATTTATTTTTAAAATACTTTCCTCAGAATAAGGCATAAGCATAAAGAATACACTCATTGGATACCAGTAAGAGTGATCTAGTTTAGTATACTGCACAAAAGAAAAAGCTATACACAAAGTTATTGAAAGACGAATTGCAAATCTTACCTGAAACAAATCTAATTTTAATATTTCTCTTATACTTTCAGGTTTATGAACTGGATTTGGAAGCTGCCATTTCTTTTCTGTTTTATACTTAGAAGTTTTTTCTATCTCAGAGAGAATAAATTTTAAAACGTCTAATATTGCTGTTATTGCTTCTCTCTCTTTAAGCAAACTCAAATCATATCCATTTAAAAATTCTTCAATTTTCTCTTTCAAAAAACTGTTATCTTTCTCATTTAGATTTTCTCCCACAAGAGTAAAAATCTCACTTAAATGCAGAAGATATTCCTTATCTTCTGCATTAAGTTCTTGCTTTTCTTCAGATAGATACTTCATAAAATAATGGAATCTTTGAAAAATAACCATAAAATAATAGTTGATTTTTCCATATCCAGTTGCTAGATACTTGTAATTTCGTGTCGAGTAAATAACCTGATTCAGATGAACCATCATTTCCATAAGTTCTTCTGCTTCAGTTGAAAAATCTTCATTCTTTATCAATTTTTCAATTTGACATGTGAGATTTTTCATTCCTTTTCTCACTGTACCATAATTTCTCTTTCTCTTGATTATTTTAGAATGAACATACAGTGCTATAGTAATAACTGAAACACCATAGAGTAGAGCTCCCAACTGTAGTATAAATCCTTCTAATGGAAGGGGAATGAACTGCAAAAAGATAAATTCCATTCCATAAATATAATAAGCTTTTGGATTAAATTTATTTGTAAATAGATACACCAGCATAAAAGGAACTAAAAAATTCAGAGATGCACAAAGTATAAGATTTCTTCTGCTCAGAAATGCCATAAGTGCTACAACAAATATAATTCCATACATTCTCAAAAGTTTCTTTATATTAAAATCTTCCTGATATCTGAATAAAAACAGCAAAGTTAGAAAAGGAGGCAATATAGTATTACCTATTCCAAAAAAGTGCCACAGTGTAAAAAAGAGGAAAAGCGAAACAAATATAACTGGAAAAACTTTTTTAAACCGTTCTTTTATTTTTAATAGATTTATTTTAGTCTGTTTCATTGTACTCACCCTTATAAGACTTTATTCTTCATATCTATATTATAATACATATTTCCTCTTTTTTATATAATTCTTTATAATAATCATTTAAAACTTATAAGATACAAGGTTACTATATATTTTTTTTATTTTTACAGAATTTTTCATTTAAAAATAGTTTATATATCTAGTATCTATTTTGTGATATAATTTTTATAAAGAGTTCTTTGATACTTAACTTTTCACTGTAAGTTCGACTGCCCATTCATACCTTAAAATAAGAGGAGATGAATTAAATGAAAAAAAGTCATGGACAAATGTCAGAATCTTTTCTGCTTGGTGCTCTGCTTGCTTTTTCTGGCGGTTTTTTAGATTTGTATACCTATGTTTGTCGTGGAGAAGTATTTGCTAATGCTCAAACAGGCAACATGATATTTTTATCTCTCTATCTAGCTCAAAGAGAATGGAAACATGCAATACGATATATCTTTCCAATTATTGCTTTTGCACTTGCCGTAATTTTAGTGGAAAGAGTCAGGTCTCACTATCAAGAAAAAGAAAATCAAGATATCAACATACACTGGCGGCAAGTTATTATACTTATTGAGCTGATAATGCTTATAGCTGATGCCTTTATCCCACAGAAATATAATATTTTGGTAAATATCAATGTTTCTTTTGTATGCTCTATGCAGTTTGAGGCATTTCGAAAAATTCAAGGCTGTTCTCTTACTACAACTATGTGCACAGGAAATTTGCGTTCAGGTACTGAATATTTTTTTATCTGGCGTAAAAAAAGAGATAAAAGTGCAAAAGGTAAAGGATTCCTTTGCTTTATAATTATTCTGTTTTTTCTCTTTGGTGCTGTTGCAAGTTACTTTCTCACTAATCGATTTCTAGAAAAAGCTGTTCTTATTCCATGTGTAATACTTCTTTTAGTTTTCTTGATGATGTTTATCAAGGAGGAAGAGAAACAGAAGGAGCTTGATGAGTTTATAAAATGATTTAAAATCCAATATAAAAAGCCCATAGATTTTAGAATTTTTTTCTAAAACATGGGCTTAAAAATTTTTCAGCATTATCTCTATACTTTTTCTTATTTCACTACGATCTTTCTTTCATAAATCCCTCATATTATTATTGCTCATATACATATATTTTTCATAAACTTTTTCTGTTATTTTATTCTTTCAACTGTTACAGAAAAATTTTCATTGATTTCTTGCAGATTTTCAATTCCAGACTCAATCCTTCCAAGAGGTACCAATCCATCAGAATTTCTATAATCTTTATGGAAAAATGCCAAATTTCCCCAAGGGGCATAGTATGTCAAATCTCCTGCTGATGGAGTACAGTTGTTAGGTGCTTTACTGATATCCAACTTTTCAGGTGGATAGCTTATTTTTTCTATTCCTCCATAATTTTCAAATTTCAATGTTAATGGCAGCTGCTCCAGCAGACTTTTTGCTGCACTGTTATCTCTCAATAACACTACTATTTCCTTCTCTTCAAAAGAAAACTTTATTCTCTCAGCTCCTGTTTCTCCAAATACTGTTATTGAAAAAAATACCATAATTCCCATCAGTAATATTTTCATACTCATTTTCCCCTCCTTATTTAATTTTTTATAGTTTTTATATCATCTACTTATTTTCTCTTACCACTTTGCAAGGATTTCCATAAGCTATTACATTATCTGGAATAGATTTTGCCACTACACTCCCAGCTCCTATGACAACATTATTTCCTATTGTCACCCCAGATATTATGATAGTTCCTCCTCCTATCCACACATCATTCCCTATTGTTACAGATAAAGCATTTGTTTTTATATCTACACTTCCATCACTATTGATTATCATTCTCTCTTCTCTCCTTAAAGGATGAACAGCTGTATATATTTTTACATCTGGAGCTATCAATACATTGTTTCCTATTATGATTTTAGAGGTGTCCAGAAATGTGCAGTTCATATTAATTACAACATTATCTCCCACTGAAATATTGCATCCATAGTCTACATAAAAAGGCTGATTGATTCTGACATTTTTTCCACATTTTCTTAATATTTCTTTTATCTTCTTTTCTCTCTCATTTATATCCTCAGCAGGAAGCATATTATATTCTCTAATTAAATTCTTAGCTCTGCTGCTCATTGCTCTAAGTTCTTTGTCCTTAGTATTATATTCCTGTCCATTTATCATTTTTTCAAACTCAGTCATAAGAACCTCCCAAATTAATTAAAAAAAGTAGCTAAAATTTGTATTTAACTACTTTTATATTACTATTCTATTCACATCACGTCAAATACCTATGTTGTATTGCAGCCAATGCTTAAAAAGCATTTTATATTTTTTCAAATATTTATCTTTACTTCTATTTTTTTCTATTTTTCAAGATTCAAAAACATATTATTCCACTTTGCTCCTCCATGAGAAGATGCAGATACTCCCTGATTTTCAAATCCAAATTTTTCATAGTATCCAATTAAATAATCTTTACAAGTTAAAATAATACCTTTTTTCTTTCTTGCTTTACTCAAAGATATCATGTGTTTCAGCAACTCTCCAGCTACTCCTTTTTTTCTGTATTCTGGAAGCACATCAAGTCCAAATACTGTCTGATAATCTCCTGCTGCATTATGCAATAATGGATTATGGTATAATTCATCTGGAAGTTCTGGTTTATCTGTTGTACAGCCATTTACAAAACCAATCACTTTTCCATCTTCCACTGCTACTATAAAATTCTCTCCAAATGCTTCAAATCTTTTATAAATATCTTCCTCTTTTGCTGCTTCAGCTGCTGGAAAACATTCCCTCTCGATCATTACTATTTTTGCCACATCTTCTTTTTCAGCCATTCTTATTTCTACCATCTTAATCTCCCCTTTTTTACCAACATTATATTTAAACTAATCTTTTCTGAATTATAAGATATTAACTTCATGCTTTAAATATGGAATCACCTTTTCCTTAAAGTCTTTCATCTTTATTTTAAGAGTAGCTAAATTTTCATTTGGATGAAAACGCATATATTCCTGCTCTAAAAGCTTCTCATCTATATATAATTTTATTTTATTATCTTTATCATACATCAATTCTGTTATGCTCACTGCTCCAGAGTGAGTATTCAAAACTTTTTCCAAGTCGGCATCCTTTGCCATTTCTATCTTAGAAAGACCATGTTTTGCTCTAAATTCTTTTATATCCAACTTTTCACTTCTTGCTAAGACCAGTAAAAAAAACTGACTTCCATTTTTAGTTTTAAACATTAAATTTTTTATACCAGGCATTTTCAATTTCTCATCTGATTTGCATAAATCTTCCAGTGTTTCAGGAAAGATATTAAATTCTACTCTTTCATAATAAATATCTAATTCATCCAGCATATCATAACAATCTTTTTCTTTGTCTGAAATCTCTCTGTCTGGCCTTCCTGATAATAACTCTGATACTTCAAATTTTTCTTCCATAATCTTATCCTTTCTTTTAAAGTTCTTTTTCCTTTAGAATAAATCTATAATATATGTAAGTACACGCTGGAATCAGGTATATATATGCTGCATAGGGAATAAATTTTATGCTTCCAATTCCCAGCATTGTACATGGAAGATAACAGGCTATATTCCATGGTATAATTGCTGGCAAAACTATTGCTGAATTCTCTATATCTTTTGCCAATTCTAATCTGTGAACTTTCTTTTCATCATAAACTTTTTCTACAATATTTTCAGTCATTATAACTGCAATAGTCTGATTAGCTCCTACCATTCCTGTTATAATACTTACAAGTATCGTATTTCTGAATAACTCAGCTCTATTTTTTACATTCATTATTTTATTTTTTATATAACTAAGTATATTCAGCTGTTCTAAAACTCCTATAAGAGCACATGAAATAATTATAAGGGCGGAAGCATTCAGCATTGATTTAACCCCTCCCCCTTTGATAATTTTCTCTAAAGCTGTTCCATCAAACTTATAATACCCTAAAGTTAAATATTTTACCACATTCATAATCGTTTCTTTTTGAACGACTACAGCTACAATTGAAGCTAAAAGTACACTTACTCCCATAGATATTCTTACATTTATTCTTAAAAGCGAAAAAATAATGATTGATACAACAGGAACAAATATAAACTTTACATCTAAATTATAGTTATTAAAAATAAGCCCTGAAATACTATTTTCCGTTATATCAAGAACATAACTTCTAGATAAAAATATATAAAACAGACTCGTTAAGATATATGGAATTATCATTGATTTTATCATATTTTTTAAATTTGAATATATGTCCACTCTTGTAAGAACAGCTACTAAATTGGCACTAGACGAAAGAGGAGACCACCTGTCTCCAAAATATATTCCAGAGATTATTGAAGCTCCCACAATATTAACATCTATATTTCCACTTCTGGCTATCGCCATAAGAGCAATCCCTATTGTACTTGCCGTTCCAAATGAACTACCAAGAAAAAAGGCTATTATACTTGTTATGAGAAAAGAAAAGAATATGAAAAGACCCGGATTTATAAATTTTATTCCAAAATATACAATCCCGGGAATCGTTCCTGAAGAAAGCCAGCTGGCTGTCAAAGCTCCTACAAACATAAATATCATTAAAACTACTTTAGATTTTTTGCTGTACTCAAGAGAAATATCAATAATAGAATCCAGTGTATTTTCTTTTTTTAGTGCCAGCAGGGCAAATCCTATATACACTATAAAAACTATTATTCCAAGAGTAAATTTATTTACTGCAACATATGAAAATAAAAAAAAGAACATAAGCAAAAATAGAATTTTTTTCATACCTCTTTCCTCCCTTGAGTAAAAATACATCTATTTACGAAGTATTATAGTTTATTCTATCACTAAATTCCATTATATTTAAGCTATAAAAAAATAAATTCCAGCTCTTCCTATAATAATTGAGAATAACAGAGCTGTATAAGAAATAATATAATAAAAAAAGAGGATGACTTATAAAAATACACTTTGTAAGTTCATCCTCAATTATTTTTATTTCTATTTAGCCTGTCTCACTACATCTATTACAGTTCCATCTCTGTATTCCACTACTGCTACCACTGTATCAGAAGTAGAAAACTTTTCTGGAACTCCTGTTAATTTTTCAACTTCTTCTTTCAATTCCTCTATCGTTTTTAAAGGAATTCCAGCTGCTGTCAATATCTCTATCAACTCTGTTCTCTTAGGATTTACACAGATTCCTCTTTCAGTGACCAATACATCAACTGTCTCTCCTGGTGTTACCACAGTAGTCACTCTGTCTGTAACTATTGGGATTCTCTTTCTCATAGTCGGAGCTACTACCACTGTAAGTTTTGCCCCTGCTGCTGTATCAGGTGCTCCCCCCAATGCTCCCATTATTATTCCTGTTGACCCAGTAAGTGAATTTATATTGTAGTTCACATCTATTTCTGTTGCTGACAATATCATTACATCCAATTGATGAGCACTACATCCTTTATTATGGGGATTTGCATACATAGAAGCTGACATCTCTATATGAGTTGGATTTTTAATCATTGATTCTGCTGCTGCACTGTCAAAACTCTGAGTATCCAGCAAAGCTTCAAAATATCCCTCTTCTAAAAGTTCAACCATAGTAGCTGTTATTCCTCCAGCTGCAAATGACCCCTTAATATTATTTTCATTCATATATTCTTTCAAATATTTACACACTGCCAGAGAAGCTCCTCCAGAACCTGCCTGAAATGAAAAACCATTTTTTATATATCCAGATGCTGTCAATACTTCAGATGCTTTCTCAGCAATTAAAAGCTCCTGAGGATTTTTAGTTATTCTTGTTGCTCCAGTTGCTATCTGTTCAGGATCTCCAATAGATTCAACTTCTACTACATAATCTGTCTGTGTCATTGGAATACTTATTTTCTTTAGAGGAAATGGCATTAAGTTGTCAGTTATAGCCACAACTTTTTCTGCATATTGAGCATCCACCATTGGATACCCCATAGCTCCAAATGCTGATTTTCCTTCTGTTCCATTCATATTTCCCATTCTGTCACAGGCTGGAGCTGCTATAAAGGCTACATCTATTTTCAATTCTCCTGCTTCTATAGCTCTTGCTCTTCCACCATGAGTTCTAAATACTACTGGTCTTCCCAAGATATTATTTTTAGAAATCTCTTTAGCTATTTCACCTCTCAGACCAGAAGTATTTATCCCAGTAACTACTCCATTTCTGATATGTTCAATCAATGGTTCATGTGCCTTTGTCAATGAAGAACATACTAAATTAAGGTTTTTTATTCCTAACTTAGCAATTTCATCCATTACCATATTAAGTACATAGTCTCCATTTCTTAAATGATGATGGAAAGATATTGTCATTCCATCTTTTATTTCACATTTCTCTACTGCTTCCTTTATTGAACTTAATATTTTTGAGTCCCCTGGTCTGGAAAAACTTTTTAATGGAGCATATTTTCTTCCTGTTGGTTCTGTAGCAAAAGGCCCAGCATAAGGTTTTACCTCTCCATATCCTTCAATATATTCAGGGATTTCTCTTTCTGCTTTATTTTTTATATTTTTTATTTCCACCTTATCTCGTCCTCCTAACTATTTAATCATTCCTGCACTTTTAGCCAGTCTAACTACTTTTTCTGCCTTGGCTATTACTGGAATATCTACCATTTTTCCATTTACAGTGATTACTCCACCTTTATTAATATTGGCAGCTTCTGCCGCTTTCACTATTTCCAATGATTTTTCAAGTTCCTCTTTATTTGGTGTAAATATCTTATGAACTATTTTTACCTGTGATGGATGAATACAAGATTTTCCTGCAAATCCTAAGTTCATTGAGGTTTTTACCTCTTCTTTGAATCCTTCTTCATCATCTAAGTCAGACCATACAGTATCAATAGCATCTACTCCTGCAATAGCCGCTGCCATTACTACCATAGTTCTAGCTACAAACAGTTCTTTTCCCTCTTTAGTTCTCTCTGCTCCCATAGTTCTTGTGAAATCCTCTGCTCCAAAAGATATAGATGTCACCCTTGAAGATGCTGTTGCAATGCTTACTGCATTCATAACTGCCAAAGGAGTTTCTAAAGAACACTGTATTTTACAGGCTCCATTTTCTATTCCATGTTCTTTCTCAACTTCAGTCAATAACTGATCTAGTTCTTTTACCTGTTCTGGAGTTTCACACATAGCCAGTCTCATTTTTCTAAGCCCAGCTGGAACCAATACTCTTACATCATCTTTTCCAAATTCTGTACTCAAAGGATTAATTCTTGCAAAAATTTCAGTATCTCCATAATCTACCACTTTTAATGCTTCAGCCAACAAATCTCTTGCAGCATCTTTATCTGCATATTTAACAGCATCTTCCAGATCAAACAATACACAGTCTGGACCATAAAGATGAGCTGTTACCAACATTTTGGGATTATTTGCTGGTGCAAACATCATGGTTCTTCTTGCTCTTCTTTCCATTATTTCTCCCCTCCTGCTACAGCTCTTCTCACTGCTGTTCTTGTTCTTCCTTTTATTACAAAGTCCAAAGCTCCAAAATCTTGCACCAGTACTTTTGCATTTTCTATTTTCATATCAGCCAGTACTTCTCTTACAGCTTTTTCCATAAGATTCCCAAACATCTTTTTATTCTTTGATTCTATCTCTATTTCAATTCCAACATTATCTAAATTCACAGTAACCAAAGCATCTGAATCTTTTTCATTTCCACATACTCCTACCATATTACTTCCTCCTTTGTTTCTCTTATTAATCTAGCTTTTTAGATATTCATATTATACTCAATTTTTTCTTAATATAGAATTAATATAAAGTTCATAAAAGAGGTGACTAAAAAACCAGACCTAAATCTCTGCTTAAGTGTCATCCTCTTTTATCAGTATTAGCTATTCTTAGCTTTTCTCAAATACTCTTTTACTCCCTGTGTCAAATATTTAGTTATAGAAGTAAGTATAAGCTTAGCTCCATATCCAGTGTATTTTCTAGCTGTTTCATCATCAGTTACAAAAATTCCTGCTGTTTTTCCTTTAGCTGTAATTTTATCTATAGTTTCCTTTATAATTCTTCCCATTTCTGGATGTGAATTTGGAAGTCCTAAAGATGCTGCCAGATCATTTGGCCCTATGAAGAACATATCTATTCCTTCTACCTCTAATATTTCATCTAGATTTTCTATAGCAGCTCCTGTTTCCAGTTGAATACTTATAAAGACCTCTTCATTTGCTTTTTTCAGAAATTCAGTTTTATCTTCTATCATTCCATATGATGATGCTCTTGTGAAATATGCTATTCCTCTCTCTCCCATTGGTGGATAAAGTGCTGATTTTAATACTTCTCTGGCATCTTCAGCTGTATTTATAACAGGGACAAGTATTCCCTCTGCTCCCATATCCAGCACCTTATGAATCATATCTGGAGTACTGTTTGTACATCTAACAAGAACAGGAGTTCTCTGGCATTGAGCTGCTCTTATCATATCGAATATTGTTTCCTGATTCATAATTCCATGTTCATTATCAATAATAATAAAATCAAATCCAAGTCTTGAAGTATAGTCAGCAACATCTCCCAATGCAAAAGGAACAAATGTTCCATATAAAGTTTCTTCTTTTAATCTTTTTTTTAAATTCTTCTCCATATTTCTTATATGATAATTACAGAAATTACCATACTCCTCCTTCTATTTTAAATTTTATTTATATATCTTTCTATTATTTATATACTCTTCTTTAATTTCCTGCAATATTTTTTCATCATTAATCATGTCATAAGCTGTTCCAGCAATAGCTTTTGCTCCATATATTACACAATTATGTGCATCCTCTGACTTTCCAGCATTTACATAATCAAGAGAATGTGAAGATGTTCCTGTTGGAACAAATTTTACTCTGATACAGCTTCCTGGTATCTCATGCATAACATTTCCAAAATCAGTTGAACCAGTTTTTTCTCTAGGTTTTGTAATTCCAGGGATTCCTATTAATTCAGCATTTTTAATAAAGAGGTCATTTAATGACAATACTGGTATTTTATTATCAAGAGCCTTTCCTTCTGTGAGTTCATATTCTACTCCACTCATAATAGCTGCTCCTCTGATTACATCTTTGAAACGTTCTACTACAGTATCAAGATATTCTCTTGAAAAAGAACGAAGTGAAAATTTCCCTACTGCTCTTGCTGGAACTACATTTTCTGGTCCAGGCAACTCTTTAACAGTATAGTGCATACGTACATCATCTTTTACATGTTCCCTCATAAATTCTATTCCTTGGAATGATAATAATAAAGCATCAAAAGCACTTCTTCCACTTTCTGGCATAAGAGCAGCATGAGCTCTCTTTCCATGATAAGTTACAGTAAAAGCTGATTGAGCCAGACATTTTATATCTGTACAAGTATCTGGTGCTCCATGCATCATCAAAGCTACATCTATATCTTTGAAATATCCTGCTTTGAGCATATTTAGCTTTCCTCCAAAAGTTTCTTCTCCAGGAGTTCCATAGACCACTATTGAAAAGTCTTTATCTTTAATTATATTTTTTAGTGCTACTGCTGCTCCTACACAAGAAGGTCCCTGCATATGATGACCACATCCATGTCCCAGTCCCTGTAATGCATCATACTCACAAAGTATTCCTATTCTTGCCCCTTCATTTCCCTTTTTATATACTGCTCTAAAAGCTGTAGGCAGATCAGCTATTCCTCTCTCCACCTGAAAGCCATTTTCTTCTAAATATTTTGTCAATATCTCTGCTGCTTTTATCTCGTTTCCATCATACTCTGGATTATCAAAGATAAAATCTGACATCTCTATTAATTTCTTTTTCTCTATTTCTATTTCTTTAAATAAGTTTTCTTTCATTTTTTTCTCCTCTTTTTTACATTGGGCCTAATTTTATAATTTGTGCTATTATAATCATGACTGATCCTACTACCAACCACAGAACAAAACATTTCCACATAAATTTCATCCAACGATCATAAGGAATATTGGCTGCTCCTATTATTCCCATTAATGCAGTTGATGTAGGAAGAATATAGTTACAGAATCCATCTCCAAAGTTAAATGCTAAAATTGTAGTCTGTCTTGTCATTCCAATTAAGTCAGCTAAAGGAATCATTATTGGCATAACTACTGATGCCTGTCCTGAACCTGATGTTATAAATACATTAATTATAGTATTAGCAATCAACATTCCTACTCCCTGTAGATAAAAAGGAATAAGATTCAATACTTTAGCTAGGGAATGAACAACAGTATCAATGATCTGTCCATCTGCCATTATACTACCTATACTTCTTGCAAGTCCAATTATAAATGCTGCTCCCAACATTATTTTACATCCATTTAGAAATTCTTTACATATTGTATTAGCGTCAAATCCAGCTATTATTCCTACTACTATTCCTAAAGTAAGAAAAATACAAGATTGTTCCTTCAGGCTCCAACCAAGAAGTATACATCCATAAACTATTGCTCCCAATGCTGCTACCAGACATAAAATTATAGCCCATTTACGTCCATCCATATCTCCAAAATTTTCTAAATTAGTAGTTTCTTTAAGTTCATTTTTCAAATCTAAATCATACATAGGAGAAAGCTCTGGATTTTTTCTTACTTTCTTTGCATATCTTACCAGATATATATTTGTTGCTATAAAATATACTACAAAACATATAGAACGATATCCTATTCCTGAATACAAAGGAAGATCTGCTATTTTTTGGCTGATTATTGTTGTGCTGACATTAAGAGTTCCTGTAGAGAAACCAATAGCTCCTCCCAATAGAATTATAGCTACTCCACAAAGAGAATCCAATCCCAATGCCAGTGACATCATTACCATTACAGGAGCAAAGGCAATAAACATATTTACTCCTTGAGTTGTACATATAAGTCCAAATACTAAAGTAAGAATAGGAATAAATACCCCTATATGATTAGAAAATTTCTTTGCCAGTTTAGCTATTACAGTTTGAAGAGCTTCACTTTTAGTCAGCATGTGAAATGCTCCGCCTGAAAACAATATTACCAATAGAAGATCTATATTTTTAATAAAGGCTTCTACTATATACATAGGAATCATCAATGGATTCACTGGAGTATTTTTTATATAATTAAATTTAGTTGGATCTATTACTTTTATCCCTTTTTCATTAGCATATCTTGCATATTCTCCCCCTGGAATAATCCAAGTCAAAACTACGGCTGATACTATAATAACAAAGATAATTACAAAAGTGTGCGGCATTTTAAATTGTTTTTTGGCTTTTTCTTTTCCTTTTTCCATAACTTTTCTCCTCTTTCCTATTTTTTTGTATTAAAACCATGCATAGTTTTGTATTGCTTTTTTAAATTAAAATTATTATAATACAATTATAACTATTAGTCTAATTTAAAATTGTTTTATTTAGTATAGCTTAAAGCTATATTTTAGAAAAAGGAGAAGGAATATGGATTTAAGAGAACAGGAATATGTTACAGTTTTAGCTAAACACGGAAATATTACAAAAGCTGCTGAAGAATTATATGTCTCACAACCTACTCTCAGTATTTTTCTAAAACGTTTGGAAGAGAGAATGGGAATAAAGTTATTTCAATATATTGGGAAAAAAATGGTTCTTACTCAAGCTGGAGAATTATATGTGAAAAGAGCAAAAGAACTTCTTATAATTCAAAATCAATTTTTAGGAGAGCTTTCAGATTTAGTTGCTGGATATACTGGTAGAATAAGAATTGGGACCCATATTCGCCGTACTAGCTTTTTTATTCCAGAATTACTCGTAAAATTTGAAAAAAGCTACCCAAATATAGAGATTATTTGTTCTGAAATAAGCAGTGAAGAAATGGAGAAAATGTTATTAGAAGGTGAATTGGATATTATTTTTACAAATAAGTTAGTCTCTCTTGATAAGCTGAATGTTATTTCTATCTACAAAGACAAACTCCTTATTGCTATATCTCCCAATAACCCTGCCTGTAAATATGCTGTTAAAATTAAAGGCCATGAATACCCATGGCTAGACTTAAATCATGTAAAAAATAATAGGTTTATAATTCAAGATATTGAACAAGCTACAAGAACTTTTACTAACAAAGCTTTGGCACATGCTAAAGTCAATCCTGAAAAAATTTTTGTTATCAGAAATATGGAAGCTGCTTCCCAACTTGCTGCTGAAGAATATGGTGTTGCCTTTACTATGGCAAGTTATGCAAAATATTTTTCTTACTACAAGCCAGTTAATTTCTATGAAGTAGGAGCTCCTGATTTTTTTGTAAACATTTGTGTTGCCTATAGAAAAGATTTTTATCTTCCTACATACATTCAAGATTTCATTTCATTGATTAGGAAAACCTTTGTATAAAAATAAATCTTTTTGCTTTTTCAAGGCTTTCTTAGATTTCATTTACTCATAATATTAAGTCTATACTTTTATTTGAAAAAATTATACAATATTTTTATAAACACTAAATAAAAAAGTATAAAAATTGAATATATACCTGTTTTTCATAAAACATTGGAGGGAAAGTATATGATAGACAACAACACTTTATTAAGAGAAGGATTGGAAGCTTTTTCTAATTTTATAATAATAAATGCTGCTGGAGAAGTAATTTATCTTAACAGAATCTATGCTCGATTATTAGGAATAAAACAAGAAAACGCCATAGGTAAAAGAGTGGATAAAATCATTCCTAATACCAGGTTACTGAATGTTATAAATACTGGTATTCCTGAAATAGGAGCAGTCATGAATTTTTTTGATTATGAACATAATAAAAATATAACCTTGATATGCAACAGATATCCTATCATATATGAAGAAAAAATTATTGGAGCAGTAGCTATGACTACTCTAAACAATATGTCAGAAGTAAAAGCTTTAGAAAAAGAGATAACAAAAATTAAAGAAGAAAACAGAAAAATTAAAAAACAACTGGAACATTATCAACAAACTTCAAATCCATTATCACGAATAATTGGAATATCTCCTGAAATCAAAAAATCAAAAAACTTGATAGAAGAATATGCAAAATCTAATTTCCCTATACTTATAACTGGAGAAACAGGAGTAGGAAAAGAAGTTTTTGCTGATGCAATTCAATATTTAAGTAATCGTAGTTTAAACAATTACATAAAAATAAACTGTGCATCTATTCCAAAAGACCTCCTTGAAGCTGAGTTGTTTGGTTATGAAGAGGGGGCTTTTTCAGGAGCTAGAAAAGGTGGGAAAATTGGAAAATTTGAATTAGCAAACGATGGAACTATTTTATTAGATGAAATAGGAGAGATGCCTCTTTCATTACAGGCAAAATTACTTCGTGTCCTTCAGGAAAAAGAGATAGAGAGAGTTGGAGGACTGGAAACAATAAAATTAAATATAAGAATAATCTGCTGTACAAACTCTGATTTAGAAAATCTAGTAAAAGAAAAAAAATTCAGAGAGGATTTATATTATAGAATAAATGTAGTAGAACTGAATATTCCTCCTTTGAGAGAACATATAAAAGATATTCCTATTTTATGCAAATATTTTATAAATAAATTTAATGAAGAAGAGTATTTTGAAATTAAGAAAATATCTCCACAAGTATTAGAAATATTTAAAAAATATGACTGGCCAGGTAATGTAAGGGAATTAAAACATGTTATAGAAAGAGCAGCTTTTTTATGTAAAGGTGACAGTATAGAATTAAAAGACTGTCAATTTTTTCTAGACAAGATAAACAATTCTAAAAACATTATGAAAAATAAGGATTCTCTAAGAAATATAAAGAATGACAGTGAAAAAAATGCAATAATTGCAGCTTTAGAAAAATCTAAAAACAACAAAACAAAAGCAGCTTTATTATTGAATATAAACAGAAGTTTACTCTATTTTAAAATGAAAAAATATGATATTGAACAGTAACACCTGTCAATAACTGCAACATTTTGTCCTAGAAATAGGACTTTTTTCATTTTATAAAAAATAATTTTTCTGAAATAAAGGGATATTTTGATTGGCACAAAAAATGCTTATATAAAGCTAACCTGTATTCACCATATCCCCAAAATACAACATCTCTATAACATAGACAAAGAATAGTATAGTAGTAAAGTAATTGGAGGTATTCTATGATCAAAAATATAAGTGTAATTGGTGCTGGAACAATGGGACATGGCATAGCAAATGTATTTGCTATGTATGGCTATAAAGTAAGTATGTATGACAGAAATAAAAAAAATCATGAAAATGTAATAGATGAAATAAAATCTGAATTAGAATTTATGGCAGAAGAAAAATATATAGATAAAGAATTAATAAACTTAACTTTATCTAATATAAAAATTTTTTCCAGCCTAAAAGAAACTATAGAAAATGCTGACTATGTAATAGAAACAATATCTGAAGATATAAAATCAAAACAGGAATTATTTAATCAATTAGATAAAATCTGTCCTATACATACAATACTATCCAGTAATACATCAAGCTTATCATTATCAGAAATTACAAAAGATATTTCTATTGAAAGAAAAAAACGTGTAATGATATGTCATTGGTATAATCCAGCTCATCTTATGCCTATAATAGAACTTTCATATTTTGGAAATATGTCTGAAGATATATTTTTAGATGTCTATGCTCTGTATATAAGTATTGAAAAACAACCAATAAAAGTAAAGAAAGATATTCCAGGAATGATAGCCAACAGGCTACTTCATGCATTGGCAAGGGAAGTTTTTCATCTTATTGAAACAGGAGCTGCTTCATCAGAAGATGTTGAAAAAGCATTAAAGTATGGCCCAGGATTTAGAAGTGCTACAACTGGAATATTAGAATCAGCTGATTTAGGAGGGTTAGATATCTGGTGTGCAGTGGAAGATAATCTTTTTAAGGAATTAAATAACTCAGACAAAGCCTGTGATTTGATGAAACAAAAAATTAAAGAAGGCTGTTTAGGTTTAAAAACAGATGAAGGGTTTTTTAAATATCCTAAAGATAAAAAAGAAAAAATAAGAAAAGATTTTTTTAGACGATTAATAATTCAGCTTAAAGCAAGTAAGAATTATTAAAACAGAAGGGGGAATGAACATGAAGAAAACAATTATCACAGCAGCAATAACTGGAGCAGTACATATTCCAAGTATGTCTGAATACCTTCCAGTTACTCCACAACAGATAATAGACGAGGCAGTAGCCGCTTATGAAGCAGGAGCAGCAGTAGTTCATATACATGCTCGAAAAGAAGAAAATGGAGAACCTACTGGTGATCCTAAAATAATGAAAAGCATTGTAGAAGAGATAAGAAAAAGATGTAAAGTTGTGATAGGAATAACTACTGGAGGAGCCATTGGAATGTCTTCTGAAGAAAGACTTGCAGCTGTTCCCTCATGCAAAGCAGAACTTGCTTCATGTAATGCTGGCTCTGTAAATTTCTGTTTTTCTCCTATTGCTGACAAAATAAAAGAACCAAAATATGACTGGGAAATTCCATTTGTCAAAAATACATATAATCTTCCCTTTGTAAATACTTTTCAAGGGATAGAAGATTATATAAAAGTTATGGGAGAAAATGGTACAAAGCCTGAATTCGAAGTATATGAAGTGGGTATGATAAATAATATTGCATATTTTATGAAAAAAGGCTTATTAAAAGGTCCTGTATATATTCAATTTGTTCTGGGAATTATGGGAGGACTTCCTGCTACAGTAGATAATCTTCTGTTTTTATATAACACAGCAAAAAAACAATTAGGAGATAACTTTGTATGGTCATGTGCCGCTGCTGGAAAAGATCAATTTGATATAGTAACAACAGCTGTTATTCTAGGGGGAAACGCAAGAGTTGGAATGGAAGATAACCTATACATAGAAAAAGGAAAGCTAGCAAAATCAAATGCAGATGGAGTGAAAAAAATAAAAGAAATAATAGAATTGTTAGGAAAAGAAATAGCTACATCAGATGAAGCAAGAGAAATTCTTTTTGCCAAATAAAATTTATCTAAAATAAAAAATATCTTGGAGGTAAGACATGATTAAAAAGTTAACAAATTTCTGTACAAACATGGTACAGGCATTTTTACCTGATCCTTTTATTTTTGCATTAATATTATCAGCAATAGTATTTTTGTTAGGAGTCCTGACAAATGGAGAAACACCTTATCAAATGGTATTACATTGGGGAAATGGATTTTGGGGGTTTCTAGGATTTTCAATGCAGATGGTACTTGTAATAATATTTGGAAACTGTTTAGCAACTGCTCCAATTTTTCATAAATTGGTAAAAAAACTTGCCTTGATTCCAAAAACTCCAAAGCAGGCAGTTGCTTTTGTTACTTTTTCAGCAGCTATAGCTACTCTGATTCAATGGGGATTTGGATTAGTAATTGGAGCTATTCTTGCAAAAGAAGTTGCAAAAACAGTAAGAAAAGTAGATTATCCTCTTTTAATAGCATCTGCATATTCAACATTCATGCTGTCTGTTTTAACTAGTTCAATCACATTGAAAGCAGCAAGTAATGTAGATGAACTTACAAAAATAACTGGGGGAACAGTTACTGAACTTATTTCTTTAGGAAGTACAAGTTACCATATCACTACTTTAATAGCTCTTTTAATAATGCTTATAACTCTTCCTCTGCTAAATGCAGCTATGCATCCTAGTGAAGAAAATACAAAAACTATTGATGCAAATTTATTAAAAGAAGAAACTGTAGTAATGGAAAGACCTGCAAAACCTACTGTAGCTCAACGTCTTGAATACAGTAAGATCATACCAGTATTGATATTTATATCAGGAATCACTTTTGTAATAAATCACTTTTTCATCCTTGGTAAAAGTCTTAATATAGATATAATGAACTTCATTCTTCTGATATTTGGAATTTTACTGCATAAAACACCTATCAACTATATACAGGCTGTTGGAAATGCTGCAAGAAATTCAGCTGGAATCATATTACAGTTTCCATTCTATGCTGGAATTATGGGAATGATGACAGGATTAAATTCCACTGGAGTCTCAATAGCAGGATTGATATCTGAAAAAATGGTAGCTATGTCTACAATAAATACATTCCCATTACTATCTTTTGGAAGTGCAGCCATAGTAAATATGTTTGTTCCATCTGCTGGAGGGCAATGGGCAGTACAGGCACCAGTACTATTTCCAGCAGGACATGCTTTGGGAGTAAGTCCAGCATTGACTACTATGTCTTTGTGCTGGGGGGATACTTGGACAAATATGATACAGCCATTTTGGGCATTACCTGCTTTAGGAATAGCTAAACTTGGAGTCAGAGATATTATGGGATACTGTGTTATGGTATTCTTATGGACAGGAATTATTATTCTGGCATCAATACTTATGTGGACATTTTTGTTCTAAAAAACCTTAAAACTAAAAGAGGTTGATCTATAAAACAACCTCTTTTTTTATGTCTAATTTAAAACTTGCTATACCTTTCATAAAAAATTTTCTCTTTTACTTCTGATATTTTATTAATTCCTTTATAAAATTGCTTGCAGGGTTTTTCAATATATTTTCTGGAATATCAAACTGCTCTATTGAACCATTATTTAAAATCAGAACTTTTGTTCCCAATCTCAAAGCTTCTTCCACATCGTGTGTCACAAATAGTATTGTGATCCCTGTTTCACTCTGTATTCTCATTATCTCATCCTGTAAATTTTTACGAGTAATTTCATCTACTGCACTAAAAGGTTCATCCATGAGAAGAATATCTGGTGAAGCTGCCAAAGCTCTTGCTATACCAACTCTCTGCTGCTGTCCTCCTGAAATTTCATCTGGATAATGCTCTAAAAGGCTCTCATCTAATCCTACAATTTTCAGCCATTTATGAACTGCCGTCTCTGTTCTTTTTTTATCATTTCCGTTGAGGAGAGAGGGAACATATGAAATATTCTGTTCTACAGTCATATGAGGGAAAAGTACACTTCCCTGAATGGCATACCCAATATTACGCCGTAAATCTACTGGATTGCTTTTTAAAATATCTTTTCCATCAATCAATATACTTCCCTCATCAAAACTAAGAAGTCTGTTTACCAGTTTTAGAAGAGTAGTTTTTCCACATCCTGAAGGACCTAAAATTGTAACAAACTCTCCCTCTTCTATTTTCAAATTTATATCTTTGAGAATTTTTTTATCCCCATAGCTTTTAGAAATATTTTCAAATATAATTTTCTCCTTCATATTTTACTCCTTTACATATCCTTTTTCAGCTAAAAATTTATGTGCTACATTACTAGGTTCCTGTTTCATACTTTCAACCTGATAATTCATCTCTGCCATGTCACTGTCAGTTATAGTGTTTTCAAGTTTTAAGAGGACATCTTTTAACTCTGGATGAGCTTCAAGCACCTCTATTCTCACAATATTTCCAGCCTTGTATGAAGGATAAAAAGAGAGATCATCTTCAAGTACAACAATATCAGCTCCTGCTAGCTGTCCATCTGTTGTAAATATATTCATAACATCTATTTTCCCATCTTTCATCGCCTGATATTTCAAACCAATATCCATATCCATTGTAGAAGAAAATCTCATATTGTAAGCTTTTGATAAAGCATCATATCCATCTTCACGTTCAAAGAAATCATACTCTGCTCCAAAAATTAAACTGTCAGATATTTTTGCCAAATCTGAATAAGTTTTCAAATTATATTTATCTGCTGTTTTTTTATTAACTGCTAAACCATAAGTATTATTAAACCCATACATTCCAAGCCATACCATTTTAAACTCTTCCTGATATTTCTTATTCATCTCTCCAAAAAACTTTTCTGTATAGATTCCTTTTTCTTTCAACACTTGGTTCCATCCAGTTCCTGTATACTCTGGATATAAGTCAAATTTTCCAGCCTCCATTCCCAGTTGGATGTTAGTAGTCCCTCCACCAACTCCAGATGTGAGCTTTACAGTTAAATCTGTATCATGCTCTATTAATTCCTTTAACATCTCTCCTAAAATATATTGTTCTGTCATAGGTTTTGTAGCTATATGAATTATATTAGAAACAGGTGTAAAAAATAGAGAAACACTAAGTTTAATTAATACTATTACACCAATTATTCCTATAATAATACTACAAAGAGGTTTTCTCTTTTTTCTTTTTATTAATAATTTTTCTCCAAAATTAAGAATTGTATCAAAGAATATTGCCAGCAGAGCAATAAGCAGACTTCCTGCCATAGTCATGATTGGATTGTTTGTTGTAATTCCTCGATAAATTGCTACTCCCAGTCCCCCTGCTCCTATGAAGGAAGCTATTCCAGCTAGTGCAATCGTCATAGTAACCATACTCCTGAATCCTGAAAAAATAACTGGAAACGCCAGAGGGAACTTTATTCTGAAAAGAGTCTGCCACTTTGTACTTCCCATTCCCTTTGAAGCTTCTAATATAGCTGGAGAAACATTTGCAAGCCCTATATACGTATTTCGTACCATTGGAAGCATTGCATATATAATAAGTGCAGTAATTGCTGTCTTGTTTCCTATTCCTGAAAAAGGAATTAGAAATCCCAGCAGGGCAATAGATGGAATAGTATACAGAAAATTTACTGCTGATAAAACTATCTTTGAAGTATAACGAAACCTCTCGATAAAAATACCAATTCCAAGTCCTATTACAGCTGCAATTATTACTGCTGTAAATGAAATATAAATATGCTGCCAGAGCAAATCCAGAAAGAAATTTTTTCGTTCCAATAATATTTTAAAAATTTGTATAATCATAAAAACTCCTTAATCTTTTTTTAATGGGTCCCACTAGGCTTTTGTTATTTAAGTATAGCATTTAAATTCTGACATCAGTGTGTCATAGTTTAAAAATAAAAATTTAAGAAATTAAAAAATTATAATAGATATGAAAAATAGATATAAATAGAAAAATGGTGCTGTATTAAAACCCAGCACCATTTTTTGTTAAATTGTAAGTTTTATTCCTTCTAAACATTAAAATACATCTCTTACATCTACTCAGATATTAATTTTATAAACTCATTTGCAGCAGGAGTCAGAAATTTATTTTTTATATAAACATACTGTATCTCCCTTTGAATATCCTCTTCATCAAAATCAAGAGCTGTTACCAATCCACTTTCCAACTCTCTCTTTACAGAATTTACAGAAAGAATTGAAATTCCAATATTATTAATAACAGATTCTTTAATAGCCTCCTGATGACTGATGAAAAGTTTATTATTAAAATCAAAATTATGTTTCTTAAATATTTTATCTAAAAATTTAGACTGAGATGAAGTAGGTTCTTTAGTTATATATAAATCATCTGCAACATCAAATAAAGAGCATGATTTTTGTCCAAATAACCTATGTTTATTCCCAACTATCAATTTCAGATTATCATCAATATATTTCTTAATAACATAGTAGTCATCTTCCTCCACAATGTAATCTGAAAGAAAAATAAATTCCAGCTGATTTTTATGAAGCATATTTAATATATTTTTAGAAGAATTAATTACCATATTTATCTCTATCTTTGGGTATTTATTATGAAACTTTGAAATAAATTCTGGCATCAGATACACTCCAATAAAGTTTGTTGTTCCAAAATTTAAAGTTCCATGTTCTAAATTTTCAATCTGCTTTATATATTCTCTTGCATTATAATAAGATGCCAGCATTTCCTCTGCATATTTTTTAAAATATTCCCCCTGAACAGTAAGAAATATTTTCTTCCCAATCCGATTAAAAAGAGGTACATTAAGCTCATCTTCCAGAGCCTGAATTCTTTTACTTAAAGCTGGCTGTGAAATATAGAGCACTTCTGACGCTTTTGCAAAGTGCTTTATTTCCGCTAAAGTTACAAATGATTCTATTTTATCTATATCCATAAAAATCTCCTCCCATACAAATGATAACAAAAAGTTATCAAAATGTAAAGATAATTCGATTGCATTAATAAACTGAAATGTTTATAATAGATTCAACAGTAACTTATAAAATACAAAAATTACTAAAATCGATTTATTAGTAAGTATTAAAACAAAGGGAGGAAGAATTAAAATGTCAGACACTCAAAAGAAAAATCTAGTACCCATACTCAGTATCATAGGGGCAGTTATTGTATTCTTTGCAATACTATTAATGCCTCTGCCTCAAGGTATGTCAGTAGCAGCTCAAAAAAGTTTAGCTCTATTTACATTTGCCTTAATAATGTGGATTGCCAAGCCAATTCCTATTTATCAAACTTCAATTATTATCATTCTGCTGCTTCCATTAATCGGAGCTGTAAAAAAACAAAGTCAAGCTTTTGAAACTTTAGGTTACAGTATTATCTGGCTTATGGTAGCTGCATTCGTATTAACTTCAGCAATGAGTGCTTCAAATCTTGGAAAAAGAATTGCACTTATTCTAACAACTAAGTTCTCAAAAACTCCTACTCAAACATTAATAGTTTTTGTATTCATCAACTATATACTAGCATTCTTTGTACCATCTACAACTGCAAGAGCTTCATTGATTGCTCCAATTATCTTAGTTATACTTGAAGTGTACAAAGCTGTACCAGGAAAAAGTAACTTTGGTAAACTGATAATGCTTCAGGGAGTACAGAACAATGCTTTTGCTACATCAGTAGTAATGACCGCAACTTCAGCACAAGTACTAGCTCTTGGATTTATAAATGAACAGACTGGAGCAAGTGTTGGATATATGTCTTGGTTATTAGGTTCTCTGCCTCAAGCTCTTCTTACTACTATAATTGCCTTTATTGTAGGACTTAAATTATACAGCCATAAAAATGAACTTGGTGATGTAATGAGTAATGCAACAATTTCATTGAAAAAACAACTGGCTGATCTTGGACCTATGTCACTTAATGAAAAGAAAGCTTTAGTTATCTTCATGTTAACACTATTCTTATGGGCAACAGGCGATTATCAGCAAGCATGGTTTGGATTTAAAATCAGTACTGAGCAAACTGCTGTTTTAAGTATGCTTCTTTGCCTGCTTCCTGGAATCGGAGTTATAACTTGGAAACAAGCTAATATCAAATGGGACTTAATGGTATTCTCAGCAGGGGCTTATGCTGTAGGAAATGCAGTAGATAACAGCGGGGGAGCTGCATGGGCTATTGATAAATTAATAAATCTTATTGGATTAGACAAAATGTCTCATTCTTTAGTAGCAGTTACTTTAATTTTCATAACTGTATTCAGTCACCTTATCTTTACAAGCAAAACAGTAAGAACAACTATCTTGATTCCAGCTGTTATTGCATTATCAAAACAGCTTGGAATAGATCCTGTGGCACTAGCTCTTGTTTGTTCTTTTGGAATAGCATATACAATTACACTACCACCACATTCAAAAGTTAATACTCTATACTTTGGTACTGGCTACTTTGATGTTAAAGATGAACTTGTGTATGGATTAATTTCTTGTTTCATAGGATCATGTTCACTATCATTGATTTACTTCACATGGATAAAATTCGTTATATAAGGAGATAAATAATTATGGAAAGAAAAGTACTTTTAGCTATTGCAGATGGATTAGGAGACAGACCTTGTGAGGTACTTGGAAATAAGACTCCTTTAGAATATGCTAAAACTGAAACTTTAGATATGCTTGCAAAAAATGGAACAACAGGAATTATGGATTTATATAAAGCAGGAGTACCAGTAGGTACAGACCTTGGACACTTGATTCTATTTGGTTATGGAATTGAAGATTATCCCGGAAGAGGACCTATTGAAGCTTTTGGAAAAGGAATGGAATTAATAGAGGGAGATGTTGCCTTTAGATGCAACTTTGCTACTGTGGATGATGAGATGCATATAGTTGACCGTAGAGCTGGAAGAATCAGAGAGGGTACAAAGGAACTGGCAGATGCTTTAAACGGAATGGTAATTGATGGAATTACAGTTCTTTTCAAAGAAGCAACTGAACATAGAGCAGTTATGGTTCTTAGAGGAGAAAATTTATCTTCTGCTATCTCTGACACAGACCCTAAAAAAGAAGGACTTAGAATAAAAACTTCTACAGCAAAAGATGACAGCAAAGAAGCTGCTTTCACTGCTGATCTATTGAATAAGGTTATTGTAAAAGCTCATGAGATTTTGAAAAATCATCCTTTAAATATAAAAAGAATCGAAGAGGGTAAATTCTCTGCCAACTGTATTGTTACAAGAGGTGCAGGAAAAATGCCTAAAATCAAAAAAATAACAGAAAAATTAAAATTTAAAGCTTGTTGTGTCGCTGCTGAAGATACAGTATTAGGTGTTGCAAATCTAGCTGGGTTTGAAACTATACACAAAAGCAGTTTTACAGGAAATATTGATACAAATATTGAAGAGAAGGCAAAAGCAGCAGTGGAAGCTTTAAAAACTAATGATCTTGTTGTTCTTCATTATAAAGCTACTGACTTAATGGGGCATGACAATAATCCTCAGGGAAAAGTTGAGACTATAGAGAAATATGATAACATGCTGAAAATTGTTCTTGATCTTATTAAAGAAGAAAAATTAGATGATGTAATCATTGCTCTAGCTGCTGATCATTCAACTCCTTGTGAAAGAAAGGAACATAGCGGAGATCCTGTTCCCGTTTTAATAAATGGAAAAAGTATCAGAAAAGATTATGTTGAGAAATATGATGAAATTTCTTGCAGTCAAGGTGGATTAAATAGAATTAAAGGTTCTGATTTTATAAGTATTCTGCTTGATTATTTAGAATTAACAGTTAAACAGGGAAATTAATTATTTTAAATTTAATTGATATTAGAAGTTAGCCTGTTTTTTGCACCCCATAAAAATAGGTGTTGGTACCTAAAAATCCCAACACCTATTTTTTAATTATAATCTCCTCCAAATAATACTTTAATATATAATTTGAACCAACATAAAAAACAAAGGAATAGTTATAATTGATATAACTGTGCTTAAACAAACTGTTTTTAAAGATAAGAGGTAATCTTTATCATACTGCTGAGCAAAAATAACTATATTAGCTCCTACTGGAGTACATGCCGCTATTAATATTATCATTATAATCAGCATATTATCTATTGGTAAGAAATAAAATATAAATAATGTAATAACTGGAATAATAATTACTCTCAGCAAAACACAGAAATATATATCCTTATTTGTAAAAATACTTTTTATTTCTATTTTTGATAGATATACCCCCAATATTATCATAGCAACTGGAGAATTCATTCCAGCAATAAATCCTACTGTTCTTTTTATTGTTTCAGGAATTGGTATATTCAGCATAAATATACCTATCCCTACAATCAAACTTATAAATACAGGATTACAGATTATTTTTTTCAATTTTATAGCGTCTCTATTTTCAGTTATAATAAATACTCCATAAGTCCATTGAAATAAATTTAACAATGCTATATATGAAGCTATATAAAATACTGCTGAATCTCCAAAAGCAGCCTGTACTAATGGAATTCCTATAAATCCAGCATTTGAAAATGAAGCTGCAAAATTTTCTATCTTTTTATTTTTTTTATAAATAAAACCAGCTACTGCCATCGCTATTAATAAAGATAGCAAAGATAATCCTCCAGAAATAGCAAGTTCTTCTAATTTTTCTATAGAAAATTTTATAAAATATGATTTTATTATTACACATGGTATTATCACTTTTATTAAAATAGCTCCTAAATCCTTTGCTCCCTGTTCACTTAATAATTTTTTTCTATACAGTACTATTCCTACTCCCATCAATAAAAACATAACTATAATTTGATTTAATAATACCATTGTAATCATGGCTAGCTCCTTTTATTTATTTTCTATCATTTTATTTATTTCTAAAACTGCTAATGCAAATATTTTACTTCTGTCAAATAACGACTCCACTACTGCATACTCTCTTATATTATGATTAAATTCTCCTATTACTCCACATGAACATATTACTGGTATTCCTGAAGCTGCTATATTTCCAGCATCAGATGCCCCTCCCAATTTTATCTGCCCAAATTCTGAGAATTCATTTTCTTTAGCCACCTCATTAACAAAATTAAACAACTTCATTACTTGAGGCTCTCCATCAAAGGCTTTTAATTTTGCTAGATTTTTATAATACTCAGTTACAGTCCCTTCTATATATGCAGTATTCATAACCTTATCTACATATTCAGCAATATATTCTCCCTCTTTTGCATTGGTGAAACGAACATCAAATACAACTTTACATAAATCTGGAATAGATGAAGTATTTTCTCCAGCATGGATGACACTTGTTGTAACTGTAGTTCCTTTATTTAAATCTGTTAATTTCATCATCTCATTTATTTTATATACAGCTTCATGAATAGCATTTTTCCCTTTTGTAAATTCATTTCCAGCATGCCCTCCAAGTCCTTTTATTGTTGCAAAAAATGTATACTGAGCTTTACGTCCTACACATAAACTATTTGTTATATGCCCTGTTTCCATATTAAAAGCACAAATTGCCCCTCTGCTCTCATTTTCATAGAATAAATCTGCATCATTTCCTATATGATCAGATTCCTCTTCTCCTGCATACATTATTTTTATTGGATGCTCATTGTATCCAATTGAATTTAAAGCTTTTACTGCATAAAGAGAAATTAATATCCCACCTTTCATATCTAATACCCCAGGACCAAATGCTTTTCCATCCTCTATTTTAAACGGTTTTTCTCCAAATGAGCCTGTACGATGTACTGTATCTGTATGCCCTGAAAAAATAATAGGAGCAGTTCCTCTCTCTTTCCCCAACATCCCTACTAATATCCCTGCTTTATCTGATGCTACTTCTTTTATATAGCATTCAAATCCCTCTTCTTCAAATTCTTTTCTCAACCATTCCTGAGCTTTTTCTACATTTTCTTTTTCATTATAATGTCCTTCGAGGTTGACAAAAGTCTCCCATTTTTTTAGCATTTCCTCTCTATGTTCCTCTATAAAATTATTTATTTCATTATAATATTTATTCATATTTATTTTCTCCTTTTATTTTTTAAATTTTTTATCTAAGTTCAAACCTGTTACTACAAAAAGAACTGCTGCTGTTACCAATGGAGTAAACATATATGGCAACATATCTATTGTATCTACTCCTAAAAATCCTGTTACTGTCAAAGGATTAGAATTCCAAGGAACAAGAAGTCCACTTAAAAGACATCCTACAGACATAGCACGAGTTAAATCCCATTTGCTCAAATTAGCTTTTTCATATACTGGCGTCATCAGACTTCCTGTAAATACAAATGAAAAGTTTCCAGAAGCTGATGTTATATTAGAAATAAATCCAAGTATAACTGTACAAATTGTTCCTCCAAGACGTCCTTTAACTTTTTTTGTCAAAGGTTCTACTACTTTATCTATTATCCCTGCTGTATTTAAAATTCCAAATAATCCAAAGGCAAAAACAAATAAAAATGCTGTTCCTGACATGCTTGTAATTCCTCCACGACTGAATATCTGCTTTATAAATGCATTATCACTATTAAGTACAAATCCTCCCCACATACTTTGAACTACATTTTTAAAACTCTGTCCCTGATACAGCCATGCTACTAAAAATCCTGAAATACTTCCACTTAATATTGAAGGAATTGATGGAACTTTCTTCAACAACATAATTAATACTACAACCATTGGAATCAAAGGTATTATTCCTAATTTGTAACTACTGTCTATTCCTTTTACAACTTCATTTATTACTGTAATATCAGCCATAGAGTAGTCAACATTTCTTCCCATCATAAAATATATTACTCCACATATTAAAGCTGCTGGCAATGTTGTTATTGCCTGATATTTTATACTATCAAATAAATCGATACCCACTGTTCCAGCAGCAACATTTGTACTGTCTGATAATGGCGATATAGCATCTCCAAAATATGCTCCTCCTATTATTGGAGCAGCTATAATCAGTGGATTTATTCCCATGCTTAACCCTACTCCCATTAGAGCTACACCAGCTGTTCCACAAGTTCCAAATGATGTTCCTGTAAATAATGAAAAAATTATACATATAAAGAATGACATAATTAAGAAATATTTGGGATTAATTGTAAGAAGCCCCAACTTTGTTATAAGTGGTACTGTTCCACAAGCATTCCATGTTCCTATTAAAGCTCCAACACATAATACTATTGTCATTGGAACTAATGACTTAGCTGCGAAAGTCATTAATCCTGTCTGTAGTTCTTTATAAGTATATCCCAGCCTCATACATAATGGAATTGCTATCATCCATGAAATTAAAAATAACGGCTGTGTTCTTGCTCCTAAAAAAACTGCTGGAATCATAATAACAGAAAATGATAATATCACGGTAAATAATGCATAACTAAAACTCAATTCTTTTTTCATAGTCCCTCCCCTTAAATTAAAAACTTAAATTAAGCCTAATTGACTTAAAGTAAATATCCAAATAAAAATTGTAAAAATAGATACTACTGATGTAAATACCACCAGCTGAGCTGCTAAATCTGCATCTGAATCCATTGCACTTGCTAAATTAAAAGATGTAATTGCACATGGAGCAACGAATATACACATAAGACCTATTAAATCTCCCCCTCTGAATCCAAGCCATATAGATATAGGTATTAATATAGCTGGAACTATTATCAGTCTGCATACAACTCCTGTCACGATACTTTTAATATTTTCATAGACAGCTCCGAAATTAAATAACCCTCCCATTACAATCAAAGCTACTGGTGTACCGCATCTCCCTAAATCACGAAATATATTGGCTATTAAATCTGGATATTTTATTCCAAATAAATGAGTCAAACATCCAAGTATAGCTGCTATGACATAAGGATTTTTTATAACTCCTTTTGCTATCTGTTTAAAACTTATTTTCCCTCCTTCCCTAAACATTTCTAAAGTGATAACTGACAATATATTCTGCACTGGGACTATTACTGCTATCAACAATGAAATTGCCCCAATATTTCCTTCTCCACATAGTGCTGTACCTATCAATGTTCCAAAAATAACAAAGTTTGTATGAAAAATTCCATGTATTAAAGCTCCTCTTTTCTTTTTACCTTTTGTTACTGGTATAGCTGCTATAAATGAAATTCCAAGTATAATAAACTGAGTTATTACTGCAAACATCAATAGTTTTCCATTAAAAACTTCTGCTATATTTGCCCCGTAAATGTTATAGTATAAAGATATTGATAAAAATGTTTTAAAGCATAAAGTATTCATCTTATTTAAAGTATGCTCATCTACCATTTTTATTCTTTTCAAAAAATTTCCCATCACCAACATAACAAACATTGGCAGCACTGCACTTAAAGCAGTTTGAAAGCTATTCATATTTTATCCCTCTCTTATTTCTCTGGTTCTATGTTCTGCCTATTTTCTATAATACTTTTATAAACTTCTGGATCTGTATCTCCCTCAGTGCTGAACAAAAGTATTATTGAATTTTCATTCAATTTCATATCCTCTTTTATATCTTCCAGTTCCTTCTTTTCCAGTAATAATGCTGTTATTCCTAAGGTTACTGCTCCTGATTCCCCTGATATTATTTTTCTGTCCTTTCCTATTGGATTTGCCATCATTCTCATTCCCTTAGCAGCTGTAAAATCTGGACATGAAAAATAATAATCTGAATATTCTCTCAGTATCGGCCATGTAACTGTGCATGGTTCTCCACAGTTTAAACCTGCCATTATTGTTTCCCCAGTCCCTGTTGCTGCATGAGGTTCACTGTCATTTACTCTTGCTGATTCATAGATACAGGCAACCTCTTTAGGTTCCACTACTGCAAATACAGGTTTATTATCCTTATATCTATTTTTTAAATATCCCATTATTCCTCCAGACATTGCTCCTACTCCTGCCTGCAAAAATATATGTGTTGGTGCTTCTATTTCCATTTCTTCCATTTGTTCTGCTGCTTCTGCACCCATAGTTGTATATCCTTGAATTATCCATTTTGGTATCTCCTGATATCCTTCCCATGAAGTATCCTGTACTAAATACCAGCCATTTTCTTCACTCATTTTTGATGCAAATCTTACTGTATCGTCATACCCCATATTTGTTATTGTTACTTCTGTATCTCCCATATTTCTTATTGCCTGTGCCCTTGTTTCTGACGAACCTTTTGGCATAAAGACCACTGCTTTACAGCCTAATTGTGCTGCTGACCATGCTACTCCCTTTCCATGATTTCCATCTGTTGCTGTTATAAAAGTCATATCTGATATCTTTTCTCTTATTTCTTCTGATTTTAAATCTGAAAAGCTTATATCCTCTATATTTAATCCCAGTTTTTTACATACCACTCTGCTAAGAGCATATATTCCTCCCAATCCTTTAAATGCCTTCAACCCAAAACGATATGATTCATCTTTTACAAGTATTTCTTTTACTTTCAATTTTTCGGCTAAGCTTTTTAACCTTACTAAAGGTGTTCTTTTATAACTGTCTAAAGACTGATGAAAACTTTTTACTTTTTCCATATCTTCCACTGCTAAGAATCTTATCTCTGCTTCATCTGATATTTTTTCATTTTTTATGATATCTACATAAAATTTATCCTTCCATTCTTTCATAAAACTTTCCTCCCGTAATTTACTTGCTTTAAATAAAAGCAAGTTTCATGCCATATCTATTTTATTTTTCCACATAAAAAAACAGAGAAATTTTCACAGTTTCTCTCTGTAAATAATTTCTCTGTTATCATTTTGATATCAGCTCTTTATTTTTAATCATATTGAAATGATACCTTGTTATCATTTCAATAACAGAACGGAATTACAATAATTATAGTTCATATACTTTTATCTTTCTGTATAAGGTAGCTATTCCAATTCCTAATTTCTTTGCTATTTCCTGTTTTGCCTCTGGTGAATATCCATAAATATTCAAAAGTTTTTCTATCATTCTTTTTTCCATATGTTCCAAATTAAAATTTTCTTCCTCATCTATTGTAATATGTTTTCCTAAAACTTTATGAGGAAGCAGCCTGAAGTTTATTACTTCTGTATATTTCATCATATTAACTACATATTCCATACTATTTTGCAGCTCTCTTACATTTCCAGGCCATGAATATTCTTCCATCTTTCTCCAGAAATTTTGATCTATACCACTCACTGTCTTATTCAGTATACTGCTGTATTTATCTATAAAATTTTTAGCTAATATTTTTATATCCTCTTTTCTTTCTCTCAAAGGTGGTAACTTTATAGGAATGACATTGAGTCTATAGTACAGGTCTTCCCTAAACTCACCTTTTGTCACTAATTCTTCCATATTTTTATTAGTTGCTGCAATTAATCTTACATCTATTTTTATTACTTGGTTGCTTCCCAATCTTGTAATTTCTTTTCTTTCCAAAACACGCAGTAATTTCACTTGTAAATATGATGGCATATCTCCAACTTCATCTAAAAACAGAGTTCCTCCATTTGCTGCTTCAAATATTCCTATTCTTCCTTTATTATCAGCTCCTGTAAAAGCTCCTTTGACATATCCAAATAACTCACTTTCTAATAAGTTTTCAGGAATGGAAGCACAATTAAATGCTATAAATGGAAAATTTTTTCTTTCACTTTCAGAATGAAGTGCTGTAGCTACTAACTCTTTTCCAGTTCCACTTTCTCCTGTTATAAATACACTTGAAGCAGAAGGGGCTATTATTTGTATCTTTTCTTTTATACTCATAATTTTAGAAGATACCCCAAGTATTTTATCAATATCACGTTTTTGTAAAGAATTATTTATTCCTAAAATATTCTCTTCATCATATACTGCATTCTGAAAGAGAAATACTTTTTTGTAATCTTCTAGCTCTACATCATAAAATTTCCCTATAGCAGTATATGTTATATTTTCTATCTGAATTTGATATTCTTTTAAATCCAAAACCTTTTTACCAGTTTCAGAAAAAAGTATATCTGGCAGTTTTTTCCCTGCTTCGTTTATATGTAATATTTTTCTTGCAAGCTGATTTATTTTTACTGCCTCTTCTTCTTTATTGAGAACTATCATTCCCATTTCTACTCTATCTATTACATTTTCAAATAGCAAAAGTACATCTTTATTCCTATTAAATTCTATTACATCTCTTGCTTTACTCACTATAAGATCACTAAACTGCTCTAAAAATTTTAAAAATAAATTATAGTTTTTTTCAAAATGATTCTTTTGCTTTTGATTAAAGCATACAAATCCCAATGCACCAATTACTTTATCATCTAAAATAAGCGGCTGCCATACTTCACTTTTATTATCACAAGTAGCTTTCTTAGGACAAGAAAAACATATTTCTGAATCTTCTGGATTAGTTAAAACAATTCTTTTTTTACTTTCTAAACAAGTTTTAACTATATAACCATATGACGACATATCTCCCAATCGCTCTTGCATTCTTCCACTTCCAGCTATTCTTATCTGCCTTATATCAATTATAGTTACATCGATTTTTAAAATTTCAGACAAAATATCTACATATTTTTGAGCTATCCCCTGCATCTGCTGTAAAATTCCTTCCATTTTTCTCCCCCCACTGAAAGTTTTATTTTACCTCTATTATTTATTACTATATCACTTATTTTTTAATTCTAAAACAATTTATTTTTAATAACATAAGAAAATCTCTTTTGTTTTCTAGTTTCCTGCTTTTTTATACTCAACTATAATTTCTTACAATTAATCATTTTAAGATTCTTATATTTATTTTTTGAAAAGACATTTTTGAGACAGTGAAAATAAAAATATTTCCAAAAGACCCATAAAATAGGCAAAAAATTTTTTTTATTGACAATATAATCAATATATTTTATCATTAAAAATAAAAAAAGATCAAAAGGTGATAATTATGTCCGAAAATAATATAGAAAGCAATAATAATACTTACTTAAAAGTAATTGATACTAGAAAAAAAAATAAAATGACTCAAGCTGAATTAGCAAAAAAAGCAGGCATTTCTTTAAAAACCCTAAGTCGATATGAAAATGGAGAAAAAATCAGTTTCAATTCAGAGAAAAAACTATTAATAACATTAGAAATTGATAATGCTCAATCTTTAGAAAATTATGCTGAAAAAAACAAATATTCATTTGATAATCAAGCTGAGGAATATAATAAATTCGAATTTATTATTAAAAAGGAATATATAGAAAAAATAATAAATGCTGGTTATCCATATAAAAATAAAAAAGTCTTAGACTTAGGATGCGGAACAGGAATGCTGGCTATTGAAACAGCAAAATACGCAAAAGAAGTTTATGCTCTGGATATAAGTAAGGCTATGACAGAAAAATTAAAAAAAGATTGTATAGAGAAAAAAATAGACAATATCATAGCTGTTGAAGGAGATGCTCATAATTTACAATTTGAAGACAACACTTTTGATACAGTAATAACAAGGCTTGCCGTTCATCATTTTGCCAATCCACACATCGTTTTTTCAGAAATAAAAAGAGTTTTAAAAAATTTTGGTGAAGTAATCTTGGTTGATATAGTTGCTTCTGAAGATAAGGAAGAAGCTATTTTACAAGATACATTTAATAAAATCAGAGATTTTTCACACAATCGTTTTTATACATTGAATGAAATAAAAAAATTCTTAAAAGACAATTCTTTCATAGAAGCTAAAATTCAAACTTGGAAAACAGAAAGAGAATTTTATAATTGGATTTCACTTTCAAATTTTAAAGATCCAAACAACCTATTATTTAATATAATGCGAGGATTTGCTTTGAATAATATCGATATTGGGGCTAATTTAAGATTAGAAAACAATGAAATCAGATTTGACCAGAAAATGGTTTTAATAAAAGTTACTAACATCAAATAGGAGGGAAAGTATGAACTACAATTTAAAAGAAGCATTTAGTTTTATTGATCAAGAAGAAAAAACAATGAAAAAGCTATGGGTAGATTTATGTAAATATGAAAGTCCATCAGCAGACATTGAAAGTGTTAATGCTGCAACAGAGTTTTTAGAGAAAAATCTTAAAAATTTTGAAATGACTACTAAAATTCGTAAATTTCCAGTAGGAGCTAACAGTATATCAGCATATTTTGATAATGGCAGTAAGGATTTAGAAATGGCTCTTCTTGGACACCTTGATACAGTTCATAATAAAGGGCTATTTGGGGAAGAAATAGTTAAAGTTGATGAAGAAAATAATATGATGTATGGCCCTGGGGTTTTGGACTGTAAAGGGGGAGTAATAGTAGCTATTCTTGTAGCAAGAGCTTTGAACCACATCGGTTATGATAAATTTGTAAAACTGGCTTTTTCTGGGGATGAAGAAGTAGGACATAGGTTTACTAATGGGGAAGGAAAGGACTTTTTCCTAGAAGAAGTAAAAGGGTTCAAAGCTGCCATTGACTGTGAAACAGGATTTGAAGATGGAAGGGTAGTCGTTGGAAGAAAAGGAGCTGCTAACTACAAGATAACTATAAAAGGAAAAGCTGCCCACTCTGGAAATGAGCCTCAAAATGGAATCAGTGCAATAAGAGAAGCTGCATATAAAACTATAAACATTGAAAAAGAAAATGATTATGACAATATTCACTATAATGTAGGACTATTTGATGGAGGAACAAGCCAAAATACAATTCCTGAAAATTGTACAATGACAATAAATGTAAGGTTCAGAAAAAGCAGTGATGTACCTATTCTTGAAGCATTTTTAAAGAAAATAGCAGATACATCTTATGTAGAGGGGACTACAGCTGTAATAGAAAAACTTTCTTTATCTGATCCAATGGAAGAAACAGAAAAAAATCACAAACTTTTTGAACTATTGAAAAAGAACTCAGAAGAATTAGGATTCGGATCTCCATATCCATGTTATTTAGGTGGAGGATCTGATGCTGCATATAGTGTAGCTTTAGGAATTCCAACTCTATGTGGTATGGGAGTAAGAGGATTTGAAAACCATACTATTAGAGAAAGAGCTATAATAAGTTCTATGGCAGAAAGAGCTAAACTTATTCTTAAAACAATCTTAACTTTACCAGAAAAGTTCTAACAGGGGGAAAGAAAATGACAGCAGAGAAAAAAAGAGAAATTACAGGATGGGTATCACTATTTACATTAATAGTCATGTTCTCAGGGTTACTTAAAAATCATCCAACACTAAGAGCATTGGATTTCAGTTATTTACTAGGTACATTTGGAAAAATATCTGAAGGGGCAGACTTTGCAGGAAAAGGAGGAATAGGTACAAGACAAGGATTCTTAGTAGCTCTTACATTAGTTCCATCACTGATGCTTTCTTCTGGATTGATTGCAGTGGCACAGGAGCTCGGAGCACTGGAAGCAGCAGCTAAATTTTTTAAATCTATTCTAAAACCTATAATGGAAATTCCAGGTGTAGCAGGACTGGCTTTTGTAAGTTCTTTTACTTCATCAGATATAGGTGCTGTAATGACAAAAGAATTATATGATGATAAATATATAACTGATGAAGAAAGAGCTATTTTTGTTTCTTATCAATATGCTGCTTCAGCAGTAGTAACAAATACTATTTCAGCAGGGGGACCTCTTCTTTCTATATCACTTCTTCCACTTGGGGGAATAATATTAATTCAGTTAGTAGTAAAAATAATGGGGGCTAATATTATAAGATTTATGATCTATAAGAACAGAAATAAAGTAACAGAGGGGGAAGTTCAATATGGATAATATTAAAAATAATGTAAGTACTGTTGAAGTATTTATGAAAGGAGCAAAAAAAGGATTAACTATTGCACTTGAACAAATTGCTCCAGCCATGGTACTAGCTTATGCTTTGATAGTTTTTCTTCAGACAACAGGGCTGATGAATATAATAGCCAAAGTATTGAATCCTGTTATGGGAATATTTGGGCTTCCAGGTGAAGCTGCATTAGTTATCATCGCTGCCTTTTTTGCTAAAGCTGCTGGGGCTGCTGCTGGATTAATGCTCTATCAAAATGGAACAATTACTCAGGAACAGGCTACTATACTATATCCAGCTGTAATATTAATGGGAACTTTGATTGGACACTATGCCAGAATCGTATTGGTATCAGGAGTTTCAAAAAAATATTATAAAATATTATTATTCATTCCTTTAATTGACGCAGCTGTAGCAATGTTTATAACAAAAATAATACTGGGGATATTTAGATAGATGTAAATACTTTAATTGCTCTTATTATATAATATAGTATTTACAATTCCATATTTTGTGTGATAAACTGTTTTGTCATACACCTTATGACCTCCTTTGATTAGTTGATTGGCCAGCAAACCTAATTAATTATATCAAAGGAGTTTTTTTATATATTTTCATTAATTGAAACCAGTAAATTTCTTCAGCTTACAAAATACCATACTAAAAATTATAAAGGATTTTAGATTCTCCATTATAAATATATCTTCTCCATCTTCTAACTTTAGTTTTACTATCAACATAAGAGAAGTAAGCTAGAGGGCATTTCTTGACATAATATAAAATATAATTTATACTTTATTAAATCATTAAATTTTTATTATAACAATATGGAAATATATTGGAGGAATAATATGGGGAATTTATTAAATAGACTTTTAATTATGTTAAATGATAATGATTTAGATTCTACAAACTATCACATTGCAATGACATTATTAATGAATTTTCATTCATTGCATGAGCTTTCTATTGGAGAAGTAGCAAAATTATGCAGTGTATCAAAGTCTACAATCTCTAAATTTATCAGAATTTTAAATTTTGAAGATTATGCAGATTTTAAAGCTTCTGCCTCTTTCAAGGAAAATAGATATGGCTATAATTTAAATTATAATCAAAATATAGCTGAATATATAGAAAAATATGGCTACAGCTCATATTTAAAATGTATTCAGCAGGATATAGACTCATTAAATGGAGAGGAAAATTTAAAAAATATAGAGAAACTGGCACAAGACCTCATTCGTTACAAAAAAGTAGCAAGTTTTGGCTTGCTGTTTTCAGAAATTGGGGCTATTGATCTGCAAATGAAATTAGCTTATAATGGTAAATTTTTAATTACAAATTTAGATGATGTGAAACAAGATACATTTATTAGAAGAGCAGATGAAGAAACATTGATAATTATATATTCTAATTCTGGATTTTATTTAAAAAAATATCAGTTATCTGAATTTCAAGAAGAAAAAGATTATTCAAGAACAAAAGCAAAGATCGTTTTGATAACTGGAAATGAAGAGATGAAAAATTATTCTGGTATTGATAATTGCATAGCCTTCCATCATAATTCAGAAATTCAAAGTCATTCTATAATTTATCCTTTGATAAATGATCATATTGTAAATAAATATCGTCAGTTAATAAAAAACAAATAATTTTATAGAAATAGTGTATTATATCAAATTAAATAATACACTATTTTTATTTTTAAGAGATTAATAGTATATAGTTTCCAAAAAACGAACTTTTAAATGTTGATAAAAAAATATGATATGATATGGCTATAAATTCAGAAAGTAAAATATTATGGAGGTTATAACATGGCGAAACAAAATTATGACCAATTAGCAAAAGAGATTATATTTCTTATTGGTGGAGAGAATAATATAGTAAATTTGACACATTGTGTAACTAGATTAAGATTTAAACTGAAAGATGAAACAAAAACTGATGAAAATAGTTTATCAAAACTTAAGGGAGTAATTTCAATAGTAAAAGGAAATGGTCAATTTCAAGTGGTAGTGGGAAATGCTGTAGAAGATATTTTTAATGCAATTCAAAGACAGTATTCAATAGGAGAAACAGAAGTAAAAGAAGAGAAAAAAAGTGGAACTTTGTTTACACGAGCTTTAAATATGATGTCAGCAATTCTAAATCCAATTGTTATTGCTTTAGCAGGAGCTGGTATGATAAAAGCTCTTCTTGTTATTCTTACAACAACATTAGGAATATTGGATACAAGTGGAGGAACATACAAGATTTTAGCAGCAGCTGGAAACAGTGTATTTTACTTTTTACCATTATTTTTAGCTTATTCTTCTGCAAAAGCTTTTAAATGTAATCCATATATAGCACTAGCAATAGTAGCGACATTAATGGAGCCGAATTTTACAAAGCTTATGTCAAAACCAGGTGATATGACATCATTTTTAGGAATTCCTGTAGTCTTGATAGGGTATTCTGGAAGTCTGGTTCCAGCCATTGTTTCTATTTTGATTTATTCTAAATTAGAAAAGGTTTTAAAAAAATTCATTCCTAAAAATATAGAATTATTTGCTCTTTCATTTGTTGCTCTTCTTATAATGGTCCCTCTTACTATTATTGTAATTGGACCAATTGGAGTATATCTTGCAGATCAGGTAGGTAATTTAGTTAATTTTTTAAGTGTAAAAAATGGACTATTAACAGGAGCCGTTATTGGAGCTGGCTGGACTTTTCTTGTAATGTTGGGAGTTCAGTGGGGTGTTGTACCTATTATGATCAATAATATTTCAACATATGGTTATGATGTTATACGTCCTATGATAGCAGCAGCAACATTTGCCAGTGCAGGAGCTGCATTTGGAGTATTTTTGAAAGCAAAAAATAAAGAAAACAAAGCATATGCACTTTCAGCTACAATTCCAGCCTTACTAGGAGGAATTACAGAACCAATCGTATATGGAATCTCTTTAAAATATAGAAAGCCTTTTATAGCTCAAGTAATAGGAGGAGCAATAGCAGGTGGATTTATGGGAATGATGCATACTAAAGCTATAGTCTATGTATTTCCAGCACTGACTACTTTACCTGCATTTTTAGGAGAAACATTTGTATATTATGTTATTGGAATTACACTTGCCTTTGTAATAACAGCAGTAATCACTTACTTTTTAGGAATAGATGAAAAAGATGACATAGAAATTCATGAGAAAAATAGCAGTAATACTAAAAATGAAGCTGAGGATATAATTATCAAATCTTGTATTGAAGGAGAGGCAATAGAATTAAGCAAGGTAAAAGATGAAGCTTTTGCATCAGGATCTATTGGAAAAGGAGTAGGAATCATACCTCAAAAAGGAGTACTTTATGCTCCTGCTGATGGAGAAATTTCAACTGTATTTGTCACAGGACATGCAGTAGGAATGGTAACTGATAAAGAAGCAGAAATATTGATGCACATTGGTATTAATACAGTTGAAATGAATGGAGAAGGATTTATAAAAAAGGTAAAAGATGGGCAGAAAGTAAAAGCAGGAGATATCTTAATAGAATTTGATATAGAAAAAATAAAAAGAGCAGGATATGATACAACTACAATGATGGTAATTTCTAATAGTGAAGAATATTCTGATATAGAAGTATTAAATCTAGGTGAAGTAAAACAAAATAATGATATTTTAATAATCAGACCAGCTATTAAAGATCAATAATATTTAAAATAAATTTAATTTAAAGTTTTTGATTATAACAAAAAAAGATTTATTAAATCTTTAAAATTTATATTTAGTTTAAATTAGGAGGTAATTTTGTGAAAAAAAATATTTTTCCAGCAGATTTTTTGTGGGGAGGAGCTACTGCGGCGAATCAATGTGAAGGAGCTTGGAATATAGATGGAAAAGGAATATCTATTGCAGATTGTACTAGAATAAAAAAGAATGTTAATAAAAAAGATTATAAATCACTCCATGAAATTAAAAGTGAAGATATTGAACGTGCAATGGCTACAGATGATACTGTTGAATATCCAAAAAGACATGGAATAGATTTTTATCATCACTATAAAGAAGATTTGGACTTATTTCAAGAAATGGGATTTAAAACACTCAGGGTATCTATTCAATGGACAAGAATATATCCAACAGGAATGGAAGAAAAACCAAATGAAGCAGGATTAAAATTTTATGAAGACCTTTTTATAGAAATGAAAAAAAGAAATATAGAACCACTTGTAACACTGCATCACTATGAACTTCCACTATATATCTGCAACAATTTTCAAGGATGGTATCAACGTGAAGTAATAGAACTATTTTTAAAATTTTGTAAAACAGTTTATACAAGATATAAAGGATTGGTAAAATATTGGCTTACATTTAATGAAATTGATAGTGTATTTAGACATCCTTTTACAACATTAGGAATGGTTCCTGACAGATTCCCAAAAGATAAATTTGAAGAAGTTGTATATCAATCTTTACATCATCAATTTGTGGCAAGTGCATTAGCAACAAAATATCTGCATGAGATGATACCAGAAGCTGAGATGGGATGTATGATTACTAAAACATTATCTTATCCAGAAAATTGCCATCCTCAAAATGTGTTATTAGCTTTAAAAGATAATAGAAAAAATAATTTTTATTCAGATGTTCAGGTAAGAGGTGCTTACCCACAGCATATAAAAAACGAGTGGGAAAGAAAGAATCTTACTATCCATTTTGAAAAAGAAGATGAGGAAGTCTTAAAGAAATATACTGTTGACTATGTAGCATTCAGTTATTACATGAGTAAAATTTCAAGTATAAATGAAGAGGGAAAAGAAAGAGTAAGTGGAAATATAAGCAGCAGTGTTAAAAATCCATATCTGGATATAACAGATTGGGATTGGCAAATCGATCCTACAGGTTTAACAACTTCATTGATTGACTTATATGACAGATATGAAAAACCATTATTTATAGTTGAAAATGGTTTGGGATATAATGATACTATTGAAGCTGATGGAACTATTCAAGATGATTATCGTATTCAATATTTTAAAGAACATATTTCAGCTATTGCAGAAGCAATAGAAGAGGGAGTAGAGGTAATGGGATATACTCCTTGGGGTTGTATAGATTTAATAAGCATGTCAACTTGTCAAATGAGTAAACGTTATGGATTTATCTATGTTGATTTAGATGATGATGGAAATGGCAGTTATAAAAGATACAAAAAAAAGTCATTTGAATGGTATAAAGAAGTAATAGCTACTAATGGAAATAATCTTTTAGATTAAATAATATCATTTTAGGAAGTCTAACAATATTAGACTTCCTTTTTATCATTTTAATTATAATATATTAAAACTTCTCTTTATTTTTATCTCATTTTTCTTATCTTTTTTTGAGTAAAAAAAATGAGAAGCTTTGATTTCCCTAGCTTCTCAGTATTTTTATTAAATGCTATTATTTTTCAGAGTAAATTGAAACTTGTTTTTTGTCTTTTCCAAGTCTTTCAAATTTTACATAACCATCAATTAAAGCAAATAAAGTGTGGTCTTTCCCAACTCCCATGTTGTTTCCTGCATGGATAGCAGTTCCTCTTTGTCTAACTATGATGTTTCCAGCTTTAACAACTTCTCCATCATATTTTTTGATTCCAAGATATTTAGGATTTGAGTCTCTTCCGTTTTTAACAGAACCTTGCCCTTTTTTATGTGCAAATAATTGTATATTTAAAGTAAATTGCATCTATTTTTCCTCCTTCTCTACAAGCTTTACATTTTTAGGATATTCTTTTGATAAATTTTCAACCATTAAAGCCATGCTTTCTAGAAGAGTATCTAGTTCCCTTTCTTTACCTTTATTATCCATTCCTCTCATATCTACCCTAAGGTATCCATCAGAATCTATATCAAATTTGGGTATCAGCTCAAGAACGTCCTGCATTCCTCCCAAGGGCATTTGTAATGCCATTGACAGTGCTGCACATACTATATCTTCTCCATATTCAGCATAGTCTGAATGACCAGTAGCCTTGTATCCCACAATTCTACCATTTTTTCTAAAGATTTCAACTCTTGTCATAAATTAATTAAGCGTTGATTGAAGTAACTTTGATCTCAGTAAATAATTGTCTGTGACCTTTTTTTCTGTGGTATCCTGTTTTTGGCTTGTATTTGAAGTTAACAACTTTAGCACCTTTACCTTGAGCTACTACTTCTGCTACTACTTTAGCTCCGTCAACTACAGGAGTTCCAACTTTTACAGTTTCTCCATTAGCTACTAAAAGAACTTCAGTTAATTCTACAGTTGCGTTAACTTCAGCATTTAATTTTTCTACTCTTAATACGTCACCTTCTGCTACTTTGTACTGTTTACCACCAGTTTTTATAACTGCGTACATTTTAACACCTCCAAAAGTATTGCAATCGCTGGCCTAGGGTTGCTGATGACCCTTTCCAAGCGTAATCTATGGTAAAGTATATCATAATATATATGAAATGTCAATAAAAAGAAGAGATTTATTAAGCTTTGATGTAAAATATTTTCTTTCCCCAAGGAGAATAAAAAAACTCTATGATAAATTTTTATTAGAATATTTTAATTTTATAATTTTTTTACTTTTTACAATTCTGTAATAAAAGTTATAACTTTTTAATAAATACCTAAAAAAGAAAAATTTAACTGCTATTTTTCTTTGAACCTAATTTGTTTTATATCTTATAAATATTATTATATACAAATTTCTATTAAAACACTTCCTGTATGTTGATTCTCACTAAATATTACTTCTTATTTTTATAGAAAAAATATACTATAATAGTAATAAGAAACATTAAGGGAGGGATTGATATTTTAAAAATACTTTTTATTCATGCTTGGAACAAAACAGAAAAATCATACAGAGGAATATTTTCCAATCTAATGACATATCCATCACTTACTCTACCTACATTGGTATCACTAGTACCAAAAGATATAATTGCAGAAATAGATGCTTGTGATGAGATATCCTATAAAGTAGATTATGATAAGAAAAAATATGACATTATTGTAATATCTTTTGATACCTCTTCCAGCAAACAGGCATATATACATTCAAAAGAATTTAAAAAAAGAGGTGCTTATATTGTTATGGGAGGATATCATACCTCTGCTGTACCTAAAGAAGCAGCAGAACATTGTGATACTGTAATAATAGGAGCAGGTGAGATATCTCTTCCTGAATTTTTTCATGATTATCTCAAAGGAGAACCCAAAAAAATATATGATAACCAAAATATAGATGTAAGAAAAATAAAAATGGTTCCAAGAAATTTGATAAAAAGTAAAAGATATATGAAGGTATCGCCAGTAATAGCTGATAGAGGCTGTGACAACAAATGCAGTTTTTGTGCTATAAGCGAGATGTGGAAAAGTAATCCCAGACCAGTAGAAGATGTGATTGAAGAAATAAAAAGTTTAAAGAGTGATAAAATAATATTTTTTGATCCAAATTTCTTTTATCCTAAAGAATATTCTTTAAAATTAATGAAAGAAATGGAAAAGTTAAAAATAAAATGGGCTGGAAATGGCACAGCTGATGCTCCTTTTGATGATGAGCTTATGGAAGCTGCCAAAAGAAGCGGATGTTCAGGTATTCTCATAGGGTTTGAATCTCTTAGAGAAGAAACTTTAAAAGGAGTAAATAAAAAATTTTCCAATGTAGAAAGATATAAAGATTGCATAGATAGAGCTCATAAATATAATATAGCAATAAATGGTTGTTTTGTATTAGGAATGGATGGAGACACTGAAGAAGATTTGCTGGCACTCCCTGAAAAAATAAAATATTTAGGACTAGATTTGGCAAGATTTTCTATTTTGACTCCTTTGCCAAATTCTGAGCTATATAGAAAAATGGACAAAGAAGGCCGAATAATTATAAAAGACTGGTCTAAATATACACAAAACAACACCGTTTTTCAACCAGAGAATATGTCTATGGAAAGACTGGATGAAATATACAGAAAAGTATGGAGAAAAACCTACACATTTAAAAATATATGGTTTAGAATAAAAAATTCTTCAAATAAAACTCTCACAGAAAAGTTCATACTCCTTGGAGCAAATATAGGCTTTAAATACCTAGGAATACAAGGAGATTAGAATGAAGGTAACAATAATAAGAGTAAATATGTTTGAGAAGAACAGCAGTGATGCAATGAAACCTCTTATATTTCCTATACTTGACAGTCTTACCCCTGAAGGGATTGAGTTAGAATTTTTTGATGACAGGATAGAAAAACTTCCTGAAGAAATAGCTTCTGATATAATTGTTTTTTCAGCAGAAACTTTTTCCATTAAGAGAACATATATGTTATCCCAAAAATATAAAAAAGATAGTAATATCACTGTTGTAGGAGGATTTCATTCCACTGTACTACCAGAGGAGAGTGAACTATACTGCGATTGTGTCTTAGTAGGAGATGCTGAAGATACATGGAGCAAAATGATTGAAGACTACCAGAAAGGCAAATTAAAAAAAAGATATACATCAAAATTTAGCAGAGAGCTTGGATATATAGATCATTATCACAAAGCTTTTAAAGGAAAGAAATATCAGCCTGTGGGAATAGTGCAATTTTCCAGAGGGTGTAAATTTGACTGTGATTTCTGCTCTATAAAATCAATGTATCGAGAAAATGTAAGGCAGAAAAACTGGGATATTGTAGAAAGAGAATTGAAAGTTCTTAAAGAGAAAATACTATTCTTTATTGATGATAATCTTTTTTATAATAAAGAAAGTTTTTTTAAATTTCTTCAGATAATAAAGCCTTTAAAAAAAAGATGGGTATGCCAAATAAGTTTAGAGATAGCTTTCCAAGATGATATGCTGGAAGAAATGAAAAAAAGCGGCTGTTTTATGGTATTGATAGGTTTTGAATCTATGAACAGTCTGAATCTTCAACAGATGAATAAAAAAGCTAATCTAACAATCAGTGATTATGATAGTGCCGTGGAAAATATATATAAACATGGATTGCTTATATATGGTACTTTCATATTTGGATATGACTATGATACCTTGGAAAATGTAAAAGGAACAATAGATTTTGCTCACAAACATAACTTTGCAGTTGCAAATTTTAACCCTTTAATACCTATGCCAGGCACAAAACTTTATGATAGACTGGAAAAATCAGAAAGATTGCTATATAAAAAATGGTGGTTGGAAGAAGGATATCGCTATGGAGATACTGTATATACTCCTGTAGGAATGTCTCCTAAGGATTTAAAAAATCTATGTAAAAATGCTCGTTTTGAATTTTACAGCATAAAGAATATATTAAAAAGATTGATAAAAAACAAACTTCATCTTTCTTTGAAAAATATGTGGATATATCTTTTAATAAATATAGTTTCCAGAAAAGAGATTCATCTAAAACAAGGAAGAGTACTGGGAGGAAGATGAAATGAAAATAACATTGATAAAGCCTAATATAGGAAAAAAAGGAGATAATCTATATGTAGATGAAGGAAGAATGGAACCTCTCCAGTTAGGAATATTAGCTGCCCTTACCCCAGAAGATATAAAAGTAGTGATGTATGATGACAGAATGGAAGAAATTCCTTATGATGAATATACAGATTTAGCAGTGCTCACAGTAGAAACTTTCACAGCTAAACGAGCTTATGAAATAGCTGAAAACTATAGAAATAAAGGAGTAAAAACCCTTATGGGTGGAATGCATGCAATGCTGATACCATCTGAAGTCCAGGAATATTGCGATTCTATTATAGTGGGAGATGCTGAACCTGTATGGGAAGAAATGATAGAAGATCTAAGAGTTGGAAAACTGAAAAAAAAATATGAGGGTGAACAGCCTCTCATTCCTCAAAAAAATATCATTACAAGAAGAGATATCTTTGAGGGAAAGGGATATCTTCCCATAACTCTTATCCAATTTTCCAGAGGGTGCAGGTATAGATGTAATTTCTGTGCTTCCAGTGCATATTTCAAAAATAGACACTTTTGCAGAAGAGTAGAAGATGTTGTTATAGAAATAAAAAGCCAGAAAAGAAAATTAATTTTCTTTGTAGATGACAATATCACAGCAGATTTTCAAAAAGCAAAAGAATTATTTAAAGCATTAATACCATTAAAAATAAAATGGGTAAGTCAAGGGAGTATGGATATGCTTTATGACAATGAACTCATGGAACTTATGATAAAAAGCGGCTGTTTAGGATTAGTAATAGGATTTGAATCTATAAATGAAGAAAATCTCAAAAATATGAATAAAAGTTCAAATAGACAAAAAAAATTTGATAAATACAAAAAAGAAATAGAAATATTGAGAAGTTGGGGTCTTCAGACATGGGCGGCATTTACAGTTGGGCATGATGGAGATACCATGGAGAGTATTCAGGAAACTTGTAACTTTGCTATTGAAAATAAATTCTGTTTCGCAGCATACAATATTTTGATGCCTTATCCTGGAACTCCCCTTTATGAAAAACTAAAGGAGGAAGGACGGCTTCTCTATGATGGAAAATGGTGGCTTCATGATGAATATAAATTTAACTATTCAGCTATTCTTCCTAAAAATATGACACCTGATGAATTAACAGAAGTTTCTTTTTGGTGTCGAAAAAAATTCAACAGCCCTTTTTCTATATTTAGAAGAGCTTTTGACTTTAAAACAAATATGAGAACCCCATATAGATTTTTTACATATCTTATCTATAATCCTCTTTTCAGAAAAGAGGTGCATAAAAAACAAGGAATGAAATTTGGAAATAAATAAGGGAGAGCAAATGAATCTAAAAGGAAAAATTGTTAGTATAGACAAAATTAGCAATAAAGATATTGATGAAATGTATGAACTTATGACAAAATTTTATGACAACATGGAGAAAGATGTTTTTACAATGGATTTTTACAACAAAGATTACTGTATAATATTAAAAGATGAAAAAGGAAATATAAAGGGATTTTCAACACAAAAGCTGATAAATTTTTCTGTTGAGGGAAAGGAAATACATGGAATATTTTCTGGAGATACAATAATACATAAAAATAGCTGGGGAAGTTTGGAACTGTTTAGAATATTTGCAGATTTTTTCTTTGATATAGGTGAAAAATATGAAGACTTTTACTGGTTTCTCATTGTCAAAGGATATAAAACATATAAAATCCTTCCAACTTTTTTTAAAGAATTTTATCCAAACTCCCTTATAGAAATACCAGTAGAGATGAAAAAAATAATGGATAATTTTGGTGAAAATTTCTATCCTGAAGAATATAATAAAAAAACTGGAGTTATAGAATATAAAAAAATAAAAAAAGATAAATTAAAAGAGGGAGTTGCAGATATTACAGAAAGGCATTTGAAAAATAAAGATATAAAATTTTTTCAAGAAAAAAATCCCAAATATTTTATGGGAAATGATATGGTATGCATCACAAAACTCAAAAAAGAAAATCTCTTAAATGAGGTAAAATCTTTGCTTTCACTGGAGAGAGAAAAATGATATGTTGGTTTGTAAATACACTCATCTGCTTCCTTTATAAAAAAGAGTATGAAAAATATATGAGCTGTAAAAATATTAAAGAAGTTCAGGAAGAAAAGCTCAAAGAGATACTTGAAAAAAATAAAAATACTTTATATGGAAAAAAATACAATTTCAGTGAGATAAAAACACCTGAAGAATATAGAGAAAAAGTTCCTCTCACAAATTATGAAGACTATCTGGAATATATAGAACTGATAAAAAATGGTGAAAGAAATATCCTTACTAAAGAGGAAATAATTCTTTTGGAACCAACAAGCGGCTCTATGTCATCCAGTAAATTAATTCCATATACAGAAGGATTAAAAAAAGAATTTCAAGCTGGAATTAAACCTTGGATATACTCACTATATAATAATTTTCCTGAAATAAAAAAAGGGAAAAGTTACTGGTCTGTTACTCCTATGGCTACTGAAAAAAAATATACATCTGGTGGAATTCCAATTGGTTTTGAAGAGGATAGTGAATATTTTGGCAAAATAGAAAATTATCTTATGAATATAATATTTGCCTTTCCTAAAAATATAAAGCTAGAGAAAGACATGGATAATTTTTATTTGAAAACAGCTGTAAAGCTTTTAGAAACAAAAAATCTTTCTCTTATATCTGTATGGAGTCCAACATTTTTACTTCTGCTGATACAATACATAGAGAAAAATAAAGAGAAGCTCTTAAAAAAAATTTCATTCAGAAGGAGAAAAGATATAGAAAAATATCTTATCAATGGTGAATATTCTGAAGTGTGGAAAGAGTTAAAAGTTATCAGCTGCTGGGGTGATGGAAATGCTGCCCACTATATTAATGATCTGAAAAACATTTTTAAGACAGCAGCAATACAGCCAAAGGGAATTCTAGCTACAGAGGGATTTCTTTCCTTTCCTATTGGAGATGAAGAGGGAAGCAGAATAAGTTATTATTCACATTTTTTTGAATTTATAGAAATGGAAACCAGAGATATAAAGCTTGCTTATCAATTGGAAGCTGGAAAAAATTATGAAATAGTACTTACTACAAGTGGTGGTTTGTATAGATATTGTATAGGAGATATAATCACAGTAACAACTGTTAAAAATGGAAATCCTGTCATCAGATTTTCTGGAAGAAAAGGAATTGTCTCTGATCTCTTTGGAGAAAAGATAAGTGAAGAGTTTGCAGGTAAAATTTATGAAGAGCTGAAAGCACAATATTTTATGCTGACACCAGAAAAAAATAGATACAGACTTTATTTGAAAAGTCAGTGGAAAATCTCTAATTCGAAAATAGATGAGATGTTCAGAAGAAACTTCCATTATGATTATTGCAGAAAACTTGGTCAGTTAAAAGAGATTGAAGTATTCATACTTACAGGAGAACCTGAAAAAGAATATACAGAATACTGCTTAAAAAAAGGGCAGAGATTAGGAGACATAAAACTGAAAATACTTTCTCTGGAAAATGGATGGGATAAAGTATATACAGGATATTTACAAAAGGGGGAAAAATGAGGATAGTTTTCTTAGCTCCATCTGGGGCTATGCACAGATATAATGGAAATTTTGGAAAGGTGCTTCATTATGCACCTCTTACTCTCACAACACTGGCATCACTTATACCAGCAGAGATAGATGCAGAAGTTGAAATATTTGATGAATCATCTGAAAAAATACCTTTAAACATAAAAGCTGACCTCATTGTTATTACCTGTATTACAGGAACAGCTCAAAGATGTTATGCTTATTCAGATTATTTCAGAAGCAGAGGTATAAAAACTGTCCTTGGAGGGGTACATCCTTCTCTTATGCCAGACGAAGCTCTAAAGCATGCAGATGTTGTAATGACAGGATTTTCAGAATTTACATTTCCTCAAATGATAATGGATTTTAAACTAAAACAGTTAAAAAGACTCTATGTACAGGGAAATGATTTTTCCATGGCAGGAAAGCCATTGCCAAGAAGAGATTTATTAAAAAAAGGATACATAACAAAAAATACAATAGAAGCTGTAAGAGGTTGTTCTCTTCCTTGTACTTTCTGTGCCTACCCAGCAGCTTTTGGAAAGAAAATATATAAACGTCCTGTGAAAGAAGTAATAGAAGAAATAGAAACTTTTAACTCAAAAATAGTTCTCTTTCCTGATGTAAATCTCATAGCAGATAGAGAGTATGCATTAGAACTTTTCAGAGAAATGATACCTCTAAAAAAATATTGGCTGGGGCTGGCAACCTCATCAGTTGGAATAGATGATGAGCTGATAGATATTTTTCATAAAAGTGGCTGCAAAGGTCTTCTTATAGGTTTTGAATCTATCTCTCAGGACTCTCAAAAATATGTGAACAAGGGAATAAATAATGTAAATGGATATTCGGAACTTATGAAGAGACTTCATGATAATGGAATACTTGTACAAGGATGTTTTGCTTTTGGAGGAGATGAAGAGGATACTTCTGTTTTTGAAAGAACAGTTGAGGCTGTAATAAAATCAAAAATTGATCTTCCTAGATATAGTATTCTTACCCCTTTCCCCAAAACTGATTTCTATGCTGAACTGGAAAAACAGGGAAGAATAATAGAGCATAATTGGGCAATGTACGATGTAGAGCATTGTGTATTTCAACCTAAAAAAATGACAAAAAAACAATTGGAAGATGGAACTGCATGGGCATGGAATGAGACATATAAAACAAAAAATATTTTAAAGAGGCTGGTTCCTTTCAATCATAGTCCATGGCTTTCTTTTCCTTTAAATTTTGGTTATAGAAATTATGCAAAAAAATATGAGTATTTCACTAAAGAAGTTATGTGTGATAACTCAGATATACCTTTATCAGAAGGAGGAAATAAGAATTGAAAATAATATTTATTGTTCCTGCCATTGGAAAGAAAAAAGGCGAAAAATATATAGGTACCTGGAAAATGGAACCTCTTACAATAGCAGTATTAAAATCTCTTACTCCTTCAGATGTAAAAACAGTCCTCTATGATGACAGAATCGAATTGATAGATTATGAAGATAAAGCTGATGCAGTGGTAATTCCTGTGGAAACCTACACTGCTAAAAGGAGCTATGAAATAGCAGATAATTTCAGGAGAAGAGGAATAAAAGTAATATTAGGAGGATATCATGTTACTTTGATACCTGAAGAAGCTGAAAAGTATGCAGACTGCATTATCACAGGAAATGCAGAGATGGTATGGAATGAGGTGATAGAAGACTGCCGTTGCAGCACTCTAAAGAAAAGATATAAGGGAGAAACGACATACCTTCATATCCAGCCTGATAAAAGCATATTTGAAGGGAAAAAATATGTACCTGTATCTCTTGTGGAAACAGGACGGGGGTGTTGTAACAGCTGTGAATTTTGTGCTATAGCAGGGTACTATAAATTTCATTACTACCCTAGACCTCATGAAGACATAGTAAGAGATATAAAAGATTCTAAACATAAGTATCACTTTTTAGTAGATGATAATCTAGTAGCAGACAGAAAAAATGCCATGGAACTTTTTAGAAAACTAGAACCTTTAAAAATAAAATGGGCTGGACAAGGAACTCTAAATATGGCAAAAGACAAGGATCTTCTTACTGCAATGAAAAAAAGCGGCTGTGAAATAATATTGATAGGTTTTGAAAGTCTTGATACAGATAATCTTAAGCAGATGAATAAAGCTGTGAATATCATGGAAGCTGAACGAGATGAGCTTGTTCAGCGAATACATAATGCTGGGATAGGAATTTATGCCACTTTTGTCTTTGGTTATGACAATGATACACAAAATACTATCAAAAAGGCAGTCGAATTTTCCAAGAAGCATAATTTTTATACAGCAGCATTCAATCATTTACTTCCCTTTCCTGGAACAAAACTCTATGATAGATTGAAAAGCGACAACAGACTGTTGTATGATAAATGGTGGCTGGAAGAAAATTACAACTATGGAGAGCTGGCATTTAAGCCTAAACAGATGAGTCCTGAAGAACTGAGTAAAGCATGTCAGAATGCAAGAAAGGAATTTGCTTCTTTTAAAACTGTATTCAAAAGAGGAATACAGGCTATGAGATACAGCAGTCCTATGCTGTGGAGCCTCTTTTGGATAATGAATTTAAGTATAAACAGCGAAATTGATCAAAAAATAAATGTACCTATAGGGAGGAATTTAGATGAGTTTCCAAAATAAAAAATTTACTCTAACAAGGGCAGAAAAAAAGGATACCGCAGATATTGAAAAAATTATGAAAAGTGGAAGTTTTAGCGGAGGAATAGAAATACAGTATTTAAGAGGAGACGATCCCCTTGCTTCTTTTGAGAAAGAGGGAACTGAATCTTATATATATATTCTCAGGGAAAAGGAACATGGAGAAGCTGTTGGAATGGGGGGATGTATAGTAAGACCCGCTCTTGTAAATGGAAAAATTAAAAGAGCTGGATATCTTACAGGGTTAAAGGTTATTCCTGAATATCAAAGAAGAGTTATGTGCATTCCAGAGATATACAGATTTCTTTATGAAGAAACTAAAAATTATATAGACTTTTACTACAGCTCTATTCTTGAAGAAAATACAGCTGCTCTCCTGCTTTTGGAAAAAAGACATAAAAATATGCCTGAATATAGATTTCTTGACAGTTATATTGTATATTTTTGTAAAACAGGAAATTTCAAGAAAACGAATTTTCAAATAGCTAGATGTGATTTCTCTCAAGCTGAAGAGTTTTATATAAAAGAAGCTGAAAAATATAATCTCACATACCCTTCATTGAACAGCAATGATTTAAAAAATGGAGAATTTTACGGTATCTATGAAAATTCTCAATTATTAGGAATAGGATACTTTCTCAATCAACAGGATTATAAAAACTATGTGATAAAAAGTTATTCAGGAATCTACAAATATATTTCAAAACTTCCTACACGGCTTTTAAAATATCCTTCATTTCCAAAAGAAAATCATTCTGCTGACTATACATCTATGGGTATAATGGTAAAGGATAACAATGTCGAACTTGGATATGAACTTATCACACAGCTGCTAAAAATTTCCCCCAAACGTGATTTTGTAATGTTAGGGCTTTTAGAAAAAGATCCTTTAAATAAAGCCTTTTCACGAATCAAAAATATTAAATATCGAAGCAGGATATATCATGTAACTTGGGATAAAGAAGATAAAACCACTGATGAACTCAAAGAAGCTCTTTTGAAATTAGAAGTAGCATTTTTATAACTATATAATAGTACTTATTTTTTTTAAAAGTAATATCTATTCTATAATCTTAAAAATAAAAGGACAGCTGTTAGCCTAAACCGCTGTCCTTATTAACTGCATTAATAACTTTTTAAATTTAATTTTTTTTATTTATACCTCTTTATAATTTTATCTCTTTTTTCTCTTCAATAGCTTTTATTATTCCTTTTACTACTTTTATAGAAATAAGTCCATCTTCTGCTGTTACAGGAGATTCTTCATTTTTTAAAATAGCATTTACAAAAGCATCTATTACACCAGTTTTTGTCTGATTGTCATTTGTCTGTATAGCTTCAACTTCCAATTCTTCCATTTTTCCATCTTCATAGATTATTTTTATTTGATATTTAGGGTCATCATATATTCTGATTATCCCTTTCTCCATATACAAAATAGTTGAATTATCTTCCTGTCCATAATATGTCCAGCTGAAAGTTCCTGTTCCTATTGCTCCACACGCCATTTTCAATACACAGATTGCATTATCATAAACTTCTACAGGATCTCCATTTTCAAAAGTTTTATGAAGAGTTCCTCCCATTCCACATACACTTTCAAATTCTGAGTCTGTAAGATATCTGATAAGATCTATTTTATGAACTCCCAAATCTCCTATTACTCCAAATTCACACTTATCTTTCTGGAAGAACCATGTATTTTTAGATTTACTCTCTGTCCATGATTCAGGGCCTCCATGCCCAAAAGTAGTTCTGAAAGTTATTACTTTTCCTAATTTCCCACTTCTTATTATATCTCTCACTCTTTTATGAGCTTCTGTAAATCTCTGATTATGATCCATCATAAATATTTTTCCAGTTTTTTTCTGCATCTCTGCTATCTCTTCTGCTTCCTCTACATTTTTAGTCATAGGTTTTTCGCACAATACATGTTTTCCAAGCTCCATAGCTTTGGTAGATATAATACAGTGCATATTATTAGGAGTACAGTCGCTTACAGCATCTATTTCTGGATCATTTAAGATTTCCATATATTCATCTACAGCTTTTCCACCGAATTTTTCCACCATCAATTCAGCTCTTTTTTTATTCAAATCATAAAATGCTGCTATCTCTACATGAGGGTTATCTAAATATTCAGGAGCATGTCTTTTTTCAGTTATAGAACCACATCCGATTATTCCTACTTTTATTTTTTTCATCTCTGCCTCCTACATCCTTTCCTTTAAATATTTATACCCCAATTCAAGACCCTCTTTTACTTTTTCAACTGTATCCTGATACTCTAAATCTTCATGTTCTATTACCAATTCATCATCATAACCAATCTCTTTTAGTGTATCAATAAATTTTTTCCAGTCTATATCACCTTTTCCAGGCATTCTATGTCTCCAGAATCCCAGATCCCAGTTATCTTTTCTCCCTAATTGTTTTCCTAAAATACTGTAATATTTTTTTTTGTCCTCAAATACCTCTGTATCTTTAGCATGAACTTCAAATATTTTATCCTTGTAATCTTTCAAAGCTTGAATATAGTCTATTCCCAGCCATAACAAATGTGATGGATCATAGTTCAATCCAAAATTATCATATGGAAGTCTTTTAAACATCTCATCCCATAATTCTGGAGAATATGATATAGTTCCTGCCCATCCGCTTTCATGCCATCCTGGCATAGAGCAATTTTCTATTATTATTCTCACATTTTTTTCTTTTGCATACTCAAGTATAGGCTTAAAAACTTTTTCCATTTCATCAAAGTTTTCCTCTATTGGAAGTGTCATATCTCTTCCTATGAAAGTTCCTACATTTTTTACTCCTAAAAGTGAAGCTGCATCTATTACTTTTATCAAATGATCATTATATCCCTTTCTCTTTACAGGATCATGGTCCAAGTTATTATCATAGTAAGCAAGAGTTACAATAGTCATCTCATTTTCTTTAAGGAATCTGTTTAATTTATCCGCCTCTTCCTTAGTAAAATTCGCTACATCTATATCACTTCCTGAATAATCTCTGGAATTAGTTTTAGGCCAGCATGAAACTTCTAATGTTTCAAAACCTATCTTATGAGCCCATTCTATTTTTTCATATATAGACATATCTCCCATGATACCAGTTAAAAATCCTAATTTCATATGAACCTCCATAAGTTTGTTATATTTTAATCATTACCTTTTTTACTTTGGAAAATTACTGCCAGAATTATTATTATTCCCTTTACCAAACCTGACAGGAATGGCGGAATACGAGCTGCTATAAGGATACCTTCTATCATTTGAAGCATTATAGCTCCCAGAAAAGTTCCCATTATTTTTCCTCTTCCTCCACTCATAGATGTTCCTCCAATAGCAACTGCTGCTATTGCATCCAACTCAAAAGACATTCCCACATTGGCTGCTGTGATAGAAGTAAGTCTTGATGATAGAAGGAATGAAGCTATTCCTGTTAAAAATCCTGTAAGTGTAAAACATAATGTTTTTACTTTCACTACATTTACTCCAGTAAGGAAAGTAGCATTCTCATTAGAACCTACAGCATAAACATATCTTCCAAATTTTGTATATTTCACTAAAATAACCATAAGTATAGTTATTATTACAAAAATTATTGCAAGGTTAGGCACACCTAAAAATTTTCCTGCTGCTATCTTTCTGAAACTCATAAGTATCTTCATCTTAATATTGAAAGGTCCACCTTGTCCTAGCTGAACTATTATTGATCTGTAGGCACTCATTGTAGCAAGGGTAACTATGAAAGGAGCTATTTTCCCTTTATTTGTTATCAGTCCATTGATAGTTCCAAGCAAAGCTCCAAATGCCATACAGAAAAGGAGCATTATAAAAGGGCTCTCTGTTCTGTTGAGAACAACTACTCCTAATCCTGCTACAAGGGCACATTGTGATCCCACTGACAAATCTATCTGCCCTGATATGATAATAAGAGTCATTCCAAGTGCTATTATCCCTTTAATAGATGATTGAAGCATAAGTGTAGATAAATTTGTCCATGACAGGAATGAGTGGTTTATTACCGTTGCTATTACAACAAGTACTAAAAAAGAAAATACAAATGTATAATTAGAATATATTTTTTTCATATCTAGATTTTCATTCAACTGACTCATATTTTTTCCTCCATATTTGCTCCTGTAGCATAGTGCATGATATTTATCTCACTGAACTCATCTCTTGTCAGTTCTTTATTTATTCTTCCTTTATACATTACAAAACACCTGTCTGCTACTTTATTTATCTCTGGATATTCAGAACTAAATATTATTATTCCTTTCCCAGTTTTAGCCAATTCATTGATTATCTTGTAAATTTCAAATTTAGCACCTACATCTATCCCCTGTGTAGGATTATCTAAAATTATCACATCAGTATCCAGTTCAAGACATCTTCCAATAATTATCTTTTGCTGATTTCCTCCTGAAAGTGATGTTATATAGTCATCATAGTGTCCGATTTTTGTGGACATCTCTTTTTTTCTTGTATCAAATCTTTCTATTTCTGATTTATCATCAATAAAAAGTTTTTTATGTTTTGAAACAAATCTTGAAACAGAAAAATTATTAAGTATACTCATATCTTTTATAATAGAACGTTCTTTTCTATTTCTCTGTACCATACTTATTCCATTTTCCACTGTATCTTTTATACTTCTATATCCAAGTTTCTTTCCATTTACCCACACTTCTCCAGAATTTATTTTACATACCCCATATAACGCCTCTGCAAGCTGATCTCTTCCATCTCCATGCAGTCCTGTAACTGCTATAACTTCCCCTTTTCTCAAATTAAAGGATATATCTTTAAATTTTCCTTCTGAAGTTATATTTTTTACTTCCATCAATATTTCTTCTGATATTTTTTCTTTTTCTATCTTTTCATTTTCTATACATCTTCCCACTAAAAGTTCAGTAGCTTTTCTTTCGTTTATATCCTTAAAATAACCGCTTTCTATAAATCTTCCATCTCTAAGCACTGTATATCTGTCGCAGATACTGAAAAGCTCCGGCATTTTATGAGATATATAAATCATAGTTACTCCCTGTTCTTTTAATCTTCTCATAAGAACAAAAAGCATTTCTATCTCTTTATTAGTTAAGGCTGTTGTAGGTTCATCCATTATTATAAGCTTTGCATCAAAAAGAAGAGCTTTCGCTATTTCAACGAGCTGTTTTCTTGATGTCTCCAAATGTCTTACTTCCATTTCAGGGTCAATATCCAGATTCATTTTTTCAAGAATTTCTTTAGATTGTTTTATCATCTCTTTTTTATTTAGAAGTCCATATTTATTAAGAAGCTCCTCTCCAAGAAAAAGATTTTCATAGACAGTAAGATCATTTACAAGATTTAATTCCTGATGTATAAATCTTATCCCCATTCCCTGTGTTTTCTTAGTATTCAGATCCTCTATTTTCTCTCCATTAAAATAAATCTCTCCCTGTGTAGGCGGAAATGTCCCTGCCAGAATATTCATCAGAGTGGATTTCCCTGCTCCATTCTCTCCTAATAGTCCATGTATTTCACCTTTATCTACACTGAGGGAAACATCTTTCAAAGCCTGTACAGGACCAAAACATTTCACTATATTCCTCATCTCCAAAAGCATGATTTTTATCACCTACCCCATTTTTTAAATAAGGGTGGGAATTCCCACCCTCAAATTAATTTATTTTAGATTCCGCTTTCGTATCTTATTTTCCAATGCTCACTCTTCATATAGTCTTTATAGTTATTGTTATCTATTGTTTCTGTAGGGATAAGATATAATCCAGAGAATGTTTTTCCATCTAATATATCTGCACCCATTTTAACTGCATCTCTTACCATTGTAGGAGAGAACAGATAAGTTACTTGATCTATTCCTAAATCATTTTTGAATATATCAAAAGTTTCTATATTTTCTCTTCTTCCACCAACACCAGTTACAAGTTTAATGTTAAGTTTAGCATTTCCACTATAACTCATTATTGCATCTAATACTCCAAGCATAACTTCATCATCATGAGTAAATACAGCTTTTATACTTTCTACTTCATCTTTTTTCAAACTGTTAAGAAGTGTTTCCATTTGTTCTTGAGCTTTTGCTCTTTGCCAGTCAGTACTGAATTGTTGAAGAATGTTGATATTTTTATCAGCAGTTTTTGCAAATCCATCTGAACGTTGTTGAGGAACTGTTGAGTTATCTCCTTTGAACTCAAGGATATTAACTTTTCCTTTTTTCAAATCTTCAGCAAAGTATTTATTCAGATATCTTCCAGTCTCTTCCCCTATTGTAAAGTTATCTCCCATAACTTCAGCAGTAGGTTTAAATTCATCAATTAAACGGTCATAAATAATTAATGGAATCTTAGCTTCCATAACTTTCATAGCTCCTGATCTCAATTCATTTCCATTGTGTGGCCATAAAACAATACAATCAACTTTTTCATTGATTAAAGTATCTAACTGGTTATTTTGTTCTGATGCTTCAGCAGAAGTAAGGAATTTGTAGCTAAATCCATTAGCTTTAGAATACTCTTCAGCTGCTGCTCTAGCGTGTTTTATACTTTCTCCTAAAAATCCGTGAGTTGCATTAGGCATAACAATTCCTAAAACTTTCCCTCCAGCATTTGCAAATGCAGCTACACTTAAAAGCAATAATGCCGCTAATAATGTAAAAAATCTCTTCATCAAATCAATCCTCCTTATATTTTATTAGAGATGTCTCTCTACTTTAAAACAAATTTATTGGTTGTTTCTCTGACTATAAGCTCATGGTCTAAAATAATTTTTTCAGGATCATTGCATTCTCCTGTTATTTTTCTTACCAAGCTTTTTACTGATTCTGCTCCTAATTCATATCCCGGCTGTGATACTGTTGTAAGTGATGGTTCTGTAACTGCTGAAAAATCTATGTTGTCAAATCCTATTACTGCTGCTTCCTGTGGTATTTTTATATTTTTAGTATTAAGAGCTTTTAATATTCCTATAGCTATCACATCTGATACTGCAAATATTCCTATATTTTCTACCTCTCTGTTATTTAAAATTATATTCATATGTTTTTGAGCTTCTTTTATAGATAATTCATCTAAAAGTACTTCATTTTCTTTTTTAAATTCCAGTCCATTATCTCTCATAGCTTCTATCAAACCTTCTCTTCTCAATGTAGAATATGTATAGTCTTTTTTCATTGAGAAAAGATATATATCTTTCTTCCCTATTGATATAAGATGACTTACAGCTTCATATGCTGCTTTTTTATGATCTATAGTTACATAAGTAAGTTCGTTTTCTTCTATGTACTCACTGCACTGAACTATCTTTTTGAAAACGTTTTCATCTTTTATCTTTTCCATTATCTTATCTTTTTTTATTTTCTCCATAAGTATTATCCCATCTACAAGTTTGGTATTCAGTAGAGTGAGATAATCTAATAATTGTGCTTCTGATGAGTAGCTGCTTCCCAAAATAATATTGTACCCCATGCTTTTTGCTGTTACTTCTACTCCTTCTAAAATGGCAGAGTAGTAAGGGTTTGATATCTCTGGAACTATTATCAAAAGCATATTACTCTTAGTTCTTTGAAGACTGCTTGCCATAAAATTTGGCGTATAATTTAATTTTTTTATAGCTTCTTCTACCTTTTCTCTTGTCTCTTTTTTTACATTTTTTCCATTTATAACTCTCGAAACAGTAGCTAATGAAACTCCTGCATATTCTGCTACATCATTTATTTTCATCTTGTTGTACACCTCTTTTTGAAAACGTTTTCATTTCTCCTGTTGATAAATTATATAACTCATGATCTCTACTTTGTCAATAGCTTTTTAAACATTTTTTTCTATTTACTTACATTTTCTTCCAATTATTTTCATTTTTTATTTTAAAAACCCTCTGTAATGTTTAAATTATAAAAAATATATTGTTGATTTTTTATGAAAAATAATATATTATTTACTAAGATAGTAAATAATATATTTGAGGATGATGACATGATATTTCAAAGAACTGAACTTTTGATAGGAAAGGAAAACCTTGAAAAACTTCAAAATTCTCATGTAATAGTATTTGGCGTTGGAGGAGTGGGAGGCTTTGTCATAGAAGCTCTAGCCAGAGCTGGTGTTGGAGAATTATCCATTGTAGATTTTGATACTGTGGATATCACCAATCTTAACAGACAGATTATTGCCCTACAAAATACTGTAGGAAAATTAAAAACCTCTGTTATGAAAGACAGACTTCTTTCTATCAATCCAGATATAAAAATACATGAGTATCCAGAAAAATTTTCAATGGAAAATTATGATAAATTTTTTAAAGACAAAAAATATGATTATATAGTTGATGCTATTGATTTAGTAACTTCTAAACTGATATTAGCTGAAACAGCTCAAAATACTGGCACTCCAATTATTTCTTCCATGGGAACTGGAAATAAAATCGAGCCGACAATGCTTGAAGTAGCTGATATTTATAAAACTTCTGTATGTCCTTTAGCTCGTGTTATGAGAAAAGAATTAAAAAATAGAAGAATAAAAAAATTAAAAGTGGTTTATTCAAAAGAGATTCCCAGAAAGCCTGAGAATGAAACTGGGAGCAGAGAGAAAAAAGTAAATGTTGGCAGCATATCTTTTGTCCCTTCAAGTACTGGACTTATAATAGCAAGTGAAGTTATAAAAGATATCTGTAATTTATAGGAGGAATAAAGATGAAAAAAATAGGAATTTTTTATGGAACAACATCTGGAAATACTACTGGTATAGTTGATGAGATAGAATTCTATCTTAGAAAAGATGACTACCAAACATATAATGTAGCTGATGGAATATCTGAAATAAAAGATTATGAAAATCTTATTCTTGTATCTCCTACTTATGGAGTTGGAGAATTACAAGAGGATTGGAACAATATTTTTGAAGAGTTTAAAAATATAGATTTCACTGGTAAAACTGTTGCCATAGCAGGACTTGGAAACCAGTTTGCTTTTGGTGAATCATATGTTGGAGCTATGAAAATACTTTATGATGCTGTTGTAAAAAATGGGGCAAAAGTTATTGGATTCACTTCTACAGAAGGATATCATTATGAAGAAACTGAAGCAGTTGTAGATGGAAAATTTGTAGGTCTTGCTCTTGATGAAGGAAATCAAGGAACAGACACTCCAGATAGAATTAAAGAATGGATAGAAAAAATTAAAACATATTTCAACTAAAAATTAAAGAGGTTGACACCGTCAACCTCTTTTTATATTATTATTTATTTACTTTTACTCCAAAGACAACCTTTTCTCCATTTACATTAAATTCTCCTGTGAATCCATCTGCTTCTCCAAAAACTATTTCATCAGCAAGAGTATCATGCTTAATTTCTTCAGAATTTCTTTCAATGATTTCTTTAATTTTGTCATTATCTTTTTCATAGAATGTAATGTGGTCAGTTACATCAAAGTCTGCCTCTTTACGCATAGATTGAATTTTACTGATAATTTCTCTTACAAATCCCTCTTCTATTAATTCAGGAGTAAGTTTAGTATCAAGTACAACAGTTATTCCTCTATCTTCAAGCGGCATATATCCTTCTGTTTGAGCTGTTTCTATCAACAGATCATCTACAGTAAGAGATGCTTCCTCTCCATCAGCTAATTTAAGAACTAAAACTCCATTAGTGTCCAGCTCTTTTTTAGCTTTGCTTCCATCCATCTCTGCCAGAAGAGTACGGATTTCATTTACTTTCTTACCATATTTTTGTCCCAATACTTTTAGCTGAGGTTTGAAAGTATATGAAGTAAATTGCGATGTATCCTCTACAAAGTGAATTTCTTTAATATTAAGTTCTTCTTTTATAATATTTTGATAAAGTTCTCCAACTTTATGCCCAGCTTTTACATAGATATTAGCTACTGGTTGTCTATTTTTAATATTAGCTGCATTTCTTGCTGCTCTTCCTAGAGTAACTACCTGAAGAACTTCTTCCATATCCTCTTCAAGTGCTTTATCTATAAGGTCTTCATGCACTTCAGGGAAATCAGTCAAATGAATACTTTCAGGTGCATTTTTATCTATACTGCATACCAGATTACGATAAATTTCCTCTGTCATAAACGGAATCATTGGTGCAGCAGCTTTTGAAATAGTAACAAGAGCTGTATATAAAGTCATGTATGCTGTGATTTTATCATCAGTCATATCTTGTACCCAGAAACGCTCTCTGCTTCTTCTTACATACCAGTTGCTTAATTCATCTACAAAATCCTGAAGAAGTCTTGCAGCTTCAAGAAGTTTGTAGTCAGCAAGATTTTCATCTACACCTTTTACTACTGTATTTAATTTAGAAAGAAGCCATTTATCCATAACAGTTAATTTATCTTTGTCTAAAGTATATTTTGTAGCATCAAACTGATCTATCTCAGCATAAAGAACAAAGAAAGCATATGTATTCCATAATGTAGCCATGAATTTACGCTGTCCTTCCTGAACTGCTTTTCCATGGAATCTGTTAGGAAGCCAAGGAGCTGAATTTATATAGAAGTACCAACGAATAGCATCTGCTCCATAAGTAGCAAGTGCATCAAATGGGTCTACTGCATTTCCTTTAGATTTAGACATTTTCTGTCCATTCTCATCTTGGACATGCCCTAGTACAATTACATTTTTGTATGGTGCTTTATTGAAAATCAATGTAGATATTGCAAGAAGTGAATAAAACCAACCTCTTGTTTGGTCAACAGCTTCAGATATGAAGTCTGCTGGGAATTGTTTTTCAAATAAGTCTTTATTTTCAAATGGATAATGATGCTGAGCAAAAGGCATTGATCCTGAGTCAAACCAACAGTCAATAACTTCTGGCACTCTTGTCATTTGTTTTCCACAGTGAGGACAAGTTATAGTTACTGCATCTATATATGGACGGTGAAGCTCAATATTTTCTGGACAGTTAGGTGACATAGATTTTAATTCTTCTATGCTTCCAATAGCATGATTATGTCCGCATTCACATTCCCATACATTCAGAGGAGTTCCCCAGTAACGATTACGGCTGATTCCCCAGTCTTGAACATTTTCAAGCCAGTCACCAAAACGTCCTTTTCCTATAGTCTTTGGTATCCAGTTGATAGTGTCATTGTTTCTGATAAGGTCTTCTTTTACAGCTGTCATTTTGATAAACCAAGATTCTCTTGCATAATAGATAAGAGGAGTGTCACATCTCCAGCAATGAGGATAATTATGCTCAAATACAGGTGCATCAAAAAGAAGTCCATTCTGTTCAAGAGTTTTCAAAATGTCTTTATCTGCTTTTTTACAGAATACTCCAGGCCAAAGTGTTTCTTCTGTCATTTCTCCTTTAGAATCTACTAATTGTACAAATGGAAGGTCATATTTTCTTCCTACATTGGCATCATCTTCTCCAAATGCAGGGGCTGTATGAACTACTCCAGTACCATCAGTCAATGTAACATAAGTATCACAAGTTACATACCAGCATTTTTTATCTGGTTTTACAAAATTAAATAGAGGTACATATTCTTTGTACTCTAAATCTTTTCCTTTGTATCTTTCAAGAATAGTATAATTTTCTTTCAACACTGCTGGAACTAAAGCTTCTGCCATGTAGTAAGTATATCCTTCATGCTGAACTTTTACATAAGTTTCATTTGGATTTACACAAAGAGCCACATTTGAAGGCAGTGTCCAAGGAGTAGTTGTCCAAGCTAGAATATATGCGTCTTCATCTTTTACTTTAAATCTAACTATTGCTGATCTTTCTTTTACATCTTTATATCCTTGTGCCACTTCGTGACTTGATAGAGGTGTTCCACATCTTGGGCAGTAAGGAACAATTTTAAATCCTTTATACAATAGATCCTTTTCCCATATTTGCTTCAATGCCCACCATTCAGATTCAATGAAGTTATTGTCATAAGTTACATATGGCTTTTCCATGTCAGCCCAGAATCCAACTGTTTTAGAAAAGTCCTCCCACATTCCCTTATATTTCCACACACTTGTTTTACACTCTTCAATAAATGGTTGTAGTCCATAACTTTCTATTTGATCTTTTCCATTTATTCCCAATAATTTTTCTACCTCAAGCTCTACTGGAAGCCCATGAGTATCCCATCCAGCTTTTCTTGGTACATCATAGCCTTTCATAGTTCTGTATCTAGGTACCATATCTTTTATTACACGAGTTAAAACGTGCCCTATATGCGGTTTCCCATTAGCTGTAGGAGGTCCGTCATAGAAAGTATATGTCTTATCCCCTTTTCTTAATTCCAGACTCTTTTCAAAAATTTTGTTCTCTTCCCAGTATTTTTCAATTTCTTTTTCTCTTTCTACGAAATTCAAACTCGTAGACACTTTTTTGTACATAAAACCCTCCTGATAAAAAGTTTAGATTGTAATAAAAAAGACAGCTATGCAGGCTGTCTTCAACTTTTAATTTATTTCCTTAAGAAGAATAACTTAGACTACATAAATAACATCTATAATATTTTTATTGAAAGCATATTATTGATATTATTATAATTATGGCAGCTCTTAAAGTCATTTTCTTCTCCTTGTTATATTTTCTAAGTACAATATATCACATATCCTATACAAAAGTAAACCCCATTTTAATTTTCTTCTCTATTATAATAAAAGGATAAAAGAAATTTTTTTAATTCATTTTTTCTTTTATCCTTTATATTTAATCATTATTTATTTTACACATTTCAAGTTTAACATTTTCTCTACTCTCTGATCCTTTTGATAAAGAGTCATTGTAGAATCCCCATAATTTTCTATTTTTGTTGGTGTTCCATTAGCAATTTCTAAAACTTTTTGTACAATTAAATCAGCCCCCTGGCTAATCCCCATAGTCCCTTCCATTATTTCTGCAACATTGACATCTATATCATCATTCATCAAGTCAGAATTTCCACTTACTCTTATTACTGGAACTATTGCATTATTAAACCCTGCTGCTCCACTTGTCCACAATATTATATGAGCTCCTAAAGCTGCATAATTTACTCCTGCTCCTCCACAAAGCATAGTTACTTCTGACAAATAAAACCCTGCTTTAGTAGGTTTTTCAATGAAATCTTTATTTATTTGAAGAACATCTTGAATAGGTTTAGTTCCCATTTTATGCAATGCTCCTAAAGATTTCTCTTCTATTGTTGTTAATCCTCCTACACTGTTTCCTATACTCATTGTTTCTACATCTGTTCCTTCTACACTCCAACGAGCACGTTCATTGTTTATCAATATTTCAATTTTTTCTCTAACCTTATCAGAAACAGCTCTCTTAAATAATATTTCATTACATCCTTGTAACTCAAATAGTTCTCCTCCAATACAAGTCATTCCCATATCTATTAATTTGTCAATAGCCGCTCCTACACTAGGATTAGATGCTATTCCTGAACTTGTATCACTTCCTCCACATTTAACTCCAACAACAAGTTTATCAAGTGTAAATTTCTCAAGTTTTAAATTTTTTATATATGCATCTATATCTGCAAGAATTTTTCTTCCTTTTTCTATTGTTTGTTTTGTTCCTCCGTTTTCCTGGCATACAAGAGTTGCAGTTAATTTTCCAGTCTCTTTTACTGGATTTGCTATCTGTTCAGGTAAAATACTTCCACACCCCATAGCTAGAACTATAATCCCTGCTACATTTGGATTTTTAGAAACTTCTATCATTTGATTAAATGTTTCTTCATTTCCTCCAAGCATACATGTATACCAGTTTGTCAATACCACTGCATTTTCACTTTTTTCCGCTATTTTTCTTGCTATTCCATCACAACATTCATCTACTGAAATAATTAAAATTTTATTTCTTATACCTACTGTTCCATCAGGTCTTTTATATCCTAAAAAGTTCATCATTTTTCCTCCTCTTATTTTAACTTTATATTCATCTGTCTAATAATTTCTTTTTTAAAAGCAGGAGGAATCTCTACTGATAAACTTTTTACATTATGAACATGTACTAATTCTCCTTTTGATATTCCTTTTGTTAATTCTCCTATTTTTTCACCATATTTTATAACCGCTTCCCCTTTTTTTAAATCAAATAAGGCTATTTTATTTCCATAAGGTATATCCTCTTTTGCTTCTATTTCGTATAAAAATTCATTTTGTTCATTATATATTCCAACTATATCTCCACATTTTACATCATTCAGAACTGTAGATACCTGATCTTTTTCATGCATTCTCACACTTCTTTTCATTACATTAATCTCCCTTAATAATTTATTTTTTATCTATCATATGTGCTTCAATCTGTCCAAAGTCTTTGAATATCCACTGAATCATTCCTACAAGCATTACTATCATTATAAAGATAATTGGTACAGCTGTTATTATTGCACAAGTTTTTATTGTGTTTAGATTTGCTTTAATAAGAATCATTGTAAGAGGCACTAGAGCCAACATTACACACCAAAAAAGACGTAACATAGGATTAGGTTCTTCATTATTTTTAAGTCCTATTGATGATGTAGTTGCCATTGTAAATGCTGCTCCATCTAATGTTGTAGCAAGGAATAACAATGTTACTATACAAAATACTATCATAAAAATTGAACCAAATGGTAATGAACGCAATACTTTAACAATAGCAATATTATCTTGTCCATTACTCAACATTCCTACCATATCAACGACTTTATTAAGCTGTCGTTCTAATGACAAACTTCCTAAAACTCCAAAGAATACAAAACATCCGAAACTTCCGCTAATCAATGTATTCGCAACTACAGAACGTATATTTCTTCCTTTTGAAACTTTTGCTATAAAAATCCCTGTAAAAGGTGCATAAGTTATCCAATACAACCAGTAGAACATAGTCCAAGATTCTGGAAAACCTGATTTTCCTATTGAATCTGTGAATAAACTCATTCCTATAAAATTTTGAAACATCAGACCTAAAGATTGAGTTGTGTTATTAATTATAAATAACGTTGGTCCAAAAACAACTACTGCTACAAGGAAAATTATAACTAATTTTATATTCCAGTCTGCTATTTTTGACATTCCTTTTTGAATACCTATATATGAACTGAAAGAATATACAATTGAAATAACTACTATTATAAGAAAATTTATTATAAAACTTGGCTGTATTCCAATTACATTACAGAAAATTTCTGTAACCAGAGGAACTGATACCCCCAATGTTATACTTAATCCTCCAAAGCAGATAAATATAAATAATATATCCACTATTCTACAGATTATCCCATCTTGTTTTAACCCTGTTATTGAACTTATTACACTACTTAAACTAAGTCCTTTATTTTTTCTGACATGAAAATGATAAGCAATAGGAATTCCTGCAAGTGCATATAAAGTCCAAGCACTTATTCCCCAATGAAACATTGAATATGTAACACTCATTTCATATGCTCTGATAGAGTTAGGGGCTATTCCTAAACCAGGAGTTCCTATATAATAAGCCCATTCGATAAATGCCCAATACACTGTTGCAGATCCAAGTCCACAACATATCATCATAGACACCCATTTAAATGTTGAATATTCAGGTTCTCCCTCTCCTAATTTTATTCTCCCAAATTTACTAAAAGATATTCCCGCTAATAAAATAACTCCAATGAAAGTAAATAAAAGAGTTAATGACCCAAATACATCAGTGAATAATTTAAATATCTTATTTGCTATTTCCTGAGAAGATTCAGGCATAAAATATAAACATCCTACTACAATAAAAACAACTATTAAGCTTACTATAATTAATAATTTATCTAACTTTTTCTCCATTTCTCCCCCTCTATTTCATTCTATATTTTTTTATCATTTCCTCATCTAATTCTATTCCTAATCCTATACAATCAGGTACTGTTACATATCCATTTTCAAAAGGAATTCTATTTTTTACCAAATCCTTGAAAAGTGGACTATTGCTTTGAGAATATTCCATCAAATCCCCATGCTCTGTTGCTGCTAGAAATTGAACTGTTGCTGCTAGTAAAATCCCTGTACTAAAACCATGAGGAATTAACTTAGTTCCATTTAATTCAGCCATATCATATATTTTACGCAGTTCACTTATTCCTCCACATCTTGTTACATCAGGCTGAACTATATCTGGCTGTGCACTTTTTAAAAATTCTTGAAATTCATAACGTGTAGTTAATGATTCTCCTCCAGCTATTTTTGCTGATGACACTCCTGATAATTTTGAATACCCTTTTAAATCATCCGCTAGTATAGGTTCCTCTATCCAGTTCAAATTATATTTTTCTAGTTTTTTTATCATTGATAATGAATTTCCATATGTTCTCCATTTACTTGCAAGATCTATTTCTAACTCAAAATCATCTCCTAATTCTTCTCTAACTGCTCTTACTATTTTTTCATCTAATTCTGGACTATCTCCTAAAACTCCACCACCAAATTTTAAACTTGTGAATCCTTGATTTTTTAGTTCACGAGCTATAATTTTATTCTCTTCTGGAGTATCTGCTGGAATAAATGTTCCATATGCTCTTATTTTATCTCTATATTTTCCCCCTAGCAACATATATATTGGAACTTTATAATATTGAGAAGCTATATCCCAAAGAGCTATATCAATAGCACTTATAGCATGTATCCCTGCTCCCCTTCTCCCTACATAGTTGGAAGCCCAATACATCTTATCCCATAGTTTTTGTATCTCTAATGGATTTTCCCCTATCAATAGTCTTTTCAATCCACTACAGTATAAATTTGTCTCTGGTGCTTCTATAATCGCTTTCACAACCACTGGTGAAGTATCACTTTCTCCTACTCCAACTATTCCCATGTCTGTGTGAATTTTTACAATTACAGCATCCTCACCCCATTCACATGGACTATCCATTGGTGGTATTCTCAAACAAATAACTTCTACATCTGTGATTTTCATATGACATCTCCTTTTTTAATTAAGATTATTGTCTTATATATAAGCAATATCTATGCCATTTTTATTCTTATTTTATTTCAATCTAAAAAGCATATTTTTTTCTTTCATTTTAAAATATATTTCTTTTTTTGAGTTTTTTTCGACTCAAAAAGTTGAATCACTTTTAATTCAATGACTTGATTTCAACTCAATTTTAAAGTATAATAACATTATGTAATATTTTTGAACTTTTTATAATTAGGAGGAAATAATGTCATTTAAGAATTTACCTTTCAATATTAGTCTTGAAACAATTATGAAAATTATCGATAATATGTATGATGAAATTCTGATCTATGATAATCGCTACAATATTGTATATATTAATAAAGCCTGCCAAAGACATTATAATTGTACAGCTGAATCTATGATTGGAAAATCTTTTTTTGATTTTATAAACAAGGATAATAATTCTTGGGATTGTTCCATTCTTCCCATTGTATATAAAGATCGAAAACCTTATGCTGTTAAACAAAAAACATTTCTAGGAACTGAATTATTTACTATTGCAATTCCAATTTTTGATGAAAAAAATATTTTAAAATATGTTGTTATGAATGTAAGGGATAATACAGATGGTATAAAAATTTACAATCCTGATTATACATACAAAGATTCCATTGTAAAAAATATAGAGCCGCCTAAGAGCAATAATATTAAAATGCAGGAACTTCTAAAAATGATTGAGCGTATAAAAAATATTGATACTCCATGCATTTTAACTGGCGAAAGTGGAACTGGAAAAACTATGTTGGCTAAATATATCCATTCTATCAGTGATCGAGCAAATGAATCTTTTGTAAGTTTAAATTGTGCCAGCATTCCAACAAACTTAGTTGAGAGTGAATTATTTGGTTATGAAAAAGGTGCTTTTACAGGAGCAAATTCAAAAGGTAAAAAAGGGCTTTTTGAAACGGCAAACAAAGGAACTCTATTGTTAGATGAAATATCTGAACTTCCCCTTTCAGCTCAATCAAAATTACTTCATGTCCTGCAAGAGCAAAAATATTTACCAATTGGTGGAAACAAACCTATTGAAATTGATGTAAAAATAATTGCTGCAACTAATAAAGATTTGAGAACTTTAGTTTTTAACAAGCAATTCAGAGAAGACTTATATTACAGATTGAATGTTATAGAATTATATCTCCCTCCTTTAAGAGAGAGAAAAGAAGATATTTCATTTTTAATAAAAAGTTTTATTGAAAAGTTTAATAAAAAATATTTTTTCTCCAAATCTTTTACAAAAGAAGCTTTAGAAATACTAGAAGCTGCTCAATGGAAAGGAAATATAAGAGAATTACAGCATGCAATAGAAAGACTTATGGTTACTAATGATAGTTCTGTTATTGGAGTTGAACATCTTTCTGAAAGACTTCCTAATCATTCTTCAGACAAAAATTCTATTGAAGAAGATTTTGGTATGTCATTTGATGAAAAAGTAAGTCATTATGAAGCCAATTTAATAAAAGAAGCTTATCAAAAATTTAAAACTTCAAGAAAAGTAGCTCAATACTTAAAAATAAGCCAAACCAAAGCTAATAAGTTAATTAGAAAATACATAAATAATAATTCTTTATAAAAACCTAACTTAAAAAGATGTTCTTCCTTAATTTTAGGAAAAACATCTTTTTTATTTCTTTTATTTTTGTTTATATGACTATCTAATTATCTATACTAGATTTTTAGTTATTCTTATTTTTATTTTCTTATATGATACTATCAAAAGAGGTACACTCACAGTCATGCACAAAAGTTCTCCCAGAGGAAGAGCCAGCCACAATCCCTTTTCTCCCAAAAATATAGGTAGTATGAAAAGGAGTCCTGCTACACATATAAGAGAACGACACATTGCCACAGCTGCTGATTCCATAGGTTTTTCTACAGCAGTTAAAAATGAGCTGGTTATAACATTCACAAATGAAAACAGATATTGAAATACTACAAAACTCAAAGCTCTTCCTGTCAGAGCCATCAAATCAACATTATCTTTTGAAAATACTCTTATAATAGGGCCACTGTTGAATTTCATTACAAAGAAAAAGAAAAATCCTATACTCCCTCCAGTAAAGAAAGCTGTTTTCATTACCTTATATATCTGTTCCATTCTTCTAGCTCCAAGATTGTAGGAAACTATTGGCTGAAGTGCCTGAGATAATCCAAAAAGGCATATATTTACCACTGTATTCACATAGAAAACTATAGTTAGGGCTGATACTCCTATTTCTCCTATTCTTCTGATAAGTATATAGTTGAAGATAAAAGTAGCAAGAGCACTTGATACCATTGTCAGCATTTCAGAACTTCCATTATATAATATTTTCCCTAAAAGTATTCTGCTTCCATTAGGTTTTACTATATTAAGCCTGCTTCTGTTTTTAAAATAATTCCACATAAGAACTACTCCAGCAGTTCCATTAGCTATAGAAGTAGCAAGAGCTGCCCCAAATACTCCCATATCCAACTTTACTATGAAAAGATAGTCCATTAAAACATTTCCTGTAAGACATATCATACAGCTTAAAAATACAAGATTTGGCTTTCCAGCTATTTTTATAAATCCCTCTGTAAATATTGGTATATTATATGGTATATTCAATACCAGCATAGTCAAAAGATAGGCTTTTACTAATGGTGCTAGAATTTCCGTTGCTCCTAATATTCCTATTATTCCATTTATAAAAAGAAATCCTAAAAGAGATATGCTTCCTAAAAACACTACAAATATTTGAAGAGTAAAAGACATTATCTCATTAGCTCTTTTAAATTTTCCTTTTCCTAAAGCAATTGAACAGTATACTCCTCCACCAGCGGCTATCATTAGGGCTATACTGTTGGTAAACAATATTATGGGCATAGACAGATTAATTGCTGCAAGTCCTGAAGCTCCCTGAGTATTTGCTATAAATATACCATCTACCATCATTTGTATAGATACTATCAACATTCCTACTATACTAGGAACAGCAAACTTAAAAAACAGCCTGCTGACATTTTTACTTTCTAATTCATTACTCATTTTTCTCACCTTCTCTATTACAAAAGAAAAAGATAACCTAAAAGCTGGTATCCCTCTTAAGTTATCTTTCTCTTAAAACTTTGGAAACTCTTTTGATTCCTTTATAAATTCTACTAATGTCTCTAAATTTACCTTTGGATGATTAGAAGAAACTCCTACTATTGTTCCTTCCACTATTGGTGCATCCACTATTTCTACCCTTATTTCATTTTTTAGTTTTTCTTTTGCTGTTTCTGCATTGCTCACTGAACTTCCAAGATCGCAAAGTATTACTACTCCATCACCTTGATTAGCTCTTCTTATTGCTTTGGTTATAACTTCAGGACAGGTCCCATACCCATTATCATTTTCTAGTCCGCCACCATTCTCCAGCATAAAATCACTATTTTTAAGCTCCATACAAAAATTGATTATCTCTTGTGAAAGTTTAGGATTATGTGCAACTACTACTATTCCTACCATATTTCCCCCATAGAAACTTATATTTTTATACTAACCTATATAACTTCTTTTTATTTAATTGTCAATAGCTGAAAATATTTTTTGGTTTTTATTCATACTTTTGACACTGTTTTTCAACTTTTATATTATAACATAACTTTTATATATAGTGTTATTTTTTTTTGAAAATAAAAAAAGAAATCTTTAAAATCCTACAGATCATAAAAATTTCCTCTTATTTTATTATCTTTTTTTATTTATATCTATTCAGCTTGCAAGTCTGGCTGCTTCCTGCATATTTGCGCTGTCAAAAAGTTTTTCAAGATATTTAAATGTATAGTCAAGGTTGTAAGTCTTTATATTAATATTTTTCCCATTGTAATTAAAGCTTATATTAAATATTTTATTTTCAGAAGATACATTACATATTAGTTTTACAGTCTTAAATGAAGTCTCCCATTTTTTATTCTTTATTAATATTTTCATATCCTTTACCCCCTTCACCATATCTAAAAACACTGATATCTATATTTAATTATATATTATTATATGATGACGCTTTTGTCAATACTTTTTTATTTTTATTGTATTTTTTTTTATTTTTGTTGTAAAATTTTTATTTTTATACTATAATTAATTATATATAGATATGGGAGGTATTACAATGGACTTTAAAACCTTTTTGAGATTCAAAAGAGAGGAACTTGGTTACAGCCAAAATAAGTTAGCCAAAACAATAGGAATTACTCAATCGTATTATAATACAATTGAAAGAGGAGAGGTAAGAAATCCACCTAGTGAAGAGATACTTGATAAGATGATTGCAATACTACAGCTTAGTGATAAGGAAGCTGCTGATTTTAAATATCTGGCAGCTATTGAGAAAACTCCTCCCCTTATATTAGAAGAGCTTAAAAGACTAGAAAAACAAAAAGACGCTCCACCAAAGGCTGATATTTATGAATTAAAAAATTTCGACAACTATATTCCTCTTTATTCAAGAATAAGTGCTGGAATAGGAGTATTTACTGAAGAAGGGCCTGTGGACTTTATCTCTATCCCAGGAATAAGAAATATTGATACTCTTTTTGCTGTTAATGTGAAAGGAGATTCTATGGAGCCTACTATTAAAAATTCTTCTATAATACTTTGCAGAAAAGGAGTAGAAGTTAGAAATGGTGAAATAGGAGCTTTTATAGTAAATGGAGAATCATATGTAAAAAGATTAAAAATAACTGCAAATTACATTGCACTTATTAGTGATAATCCTAATTATCAACCTATTTATATTGGACCTGGTGAAGAGTTTAGCGTTATAGGGAAAGTATTAAAAGTTGTAAATGATATTCAATAAATAAAAAAAGAGGATTCCCTCTTTTTTTATTTATATTCTCCAAGCATGAATCTGTAAAATGCTGGATTAACCCATACTTCCTTTGTTGTTACTTTAATATTTTTATTTTTTTTCAATTCCTCAACTAAAGCTTTTGATTTTTCAGGAAGTGTAAGAATATGAGCATCATATTTACTGTCAGAAGCTATGTTGTCTATAAGCATTTCATACCCCTCTGTTTTTTCTGTCTGTATAAAAGGCTGCCACCATGACTCATATAATAATCCTTTCTCATCTTCACTATCTTTTTTAGCATATTTATCTATAAGCTCAAAAAACTTTTCTTTGTCTTTTTTATTTTCAAATTGTAGTTTAAGATCATACTCCAATGGATGAGCTATTATAGTTCCATCTGACATTTTTGTATGTGTGTAACCTGGTTTTCCCCATTCTGGCAAATATATGAAAGCTGATGTTTTAAGTTCTAACTGTACTTTAGCATCTATCCCTTCACTTTTTAAAAGCCCAATAATTTGTGAGGCATGTACCATATTACTGTGTCCATAGCTTACTGTAAGATTTTTATCAAAATTTGCATATTCTTTTCTGTCTTTTATATTATATCCAGTTGTAAGTCCCTTTTGCAGAGCTTTATTCAAAGCAGAATTTAAAGAACTGTCTTCTATTACTTTTCCTTTATTCCATTTATTATTTAATCTTTCTATAAGGTTTTTATCAGAAACATTTCCTATATAATTTTCTTGCGTATTTGTATAATCTGTTACAAAGTTTCCTAGTTTTTCATCTATATTCTTTCCAGAATTCAATTCTTCTACAGATAATGCTCCTAAATCTACAAGAACTGCTTTTGCAGCCTGCTCATTCAAGTCCTCTTTTTTATTTCTATACCCTTTAAGAGAATTACTTATTTTTTCTGTTGAATAAGTTCCTGCTAGTTCTTCCATTTTTAAATCTTTTACAGCTGCTCTATATACAGTTTCTCCATAAAGATTTATTGAAAGTACAGCTAAAATTATCAATAGACTCTTTTTCATTTTTTCCTCCTGAATATTCTATCTCACTGTTGATTTTATCCATTTATCTCCACGAAGTCTTATCAAACAGGCTACCATTTTCAATGGCGTCTCAAGTCTTAATATAACAAGAACTAGAGCTGGATTCCAGTGCCATTTAAAAGCTGCCATAAATCCTATTGGAAGCAGACACCATAGGAATGATATATCTACAGTTGCTGCAAATCTTGTATCTCCACTTCCCCACAATATTCCTCCTATAATAGGGGCTGATACTGCTCTGAACATAGTAATAAAAGCATATGCAAGCATAAAATGTTTAGCTAGTTTCAATGTAGCTGGCTGTAAGCTGTAGAATGAGAAAAATGGTCCGCTTACACTCAATAAAAATGCAGCAGTTATTACTCCACATACAGCAAAGAATTTTACAAGAGCTTTTGAAGCTTTCTTAGCCATATCAAATTCTCCAGCTCCAATATATCTCCCCATAATTACAGCTGAAGCACTTCCTACTCCCTGTACAAAGGAAAGAGCAAATTGATGCAGTACATTACATATACTGTTAGCTGCTACTACAGCTTCTCCCATATGCCCTAAGATTGCCGAGTGAGCTGAAAGTCCTATTCCCCAGAACAATTCTCCAACTATTACAGGAAGCCCATATTTTATCATATCTTTAAACAATATACGATCATAAAGCTTTAACATTATAGGCTTGAATTTTAAAACTTTCTCATATTTTCTCAAATATATTATCACAAGAGCTACTTCTACACCTCTTGCCATTACTGTTCCTAATGCAGCTCCAACTATTCCCATTCTTGGAAATCCAAAATGTCCAAAGATGAATACATAGTTAAAAAATACATTTGTAAAAAATGATACTGTATATATCCAAAGAGAAAGTTTTACATCTTGCAGACTTCTCAATACTATTAAAAATGTTGTAGTTATTCCAAAACATATATATGATACAGCAACTACCCTTAAATATTTTGCTCCCTGTTCTATTACTGCTGCTTCAGGAGTAAATATTTTCATAACCGCAGCTGGACATATTAAAAGTATCAAAGTAAATATGACACTCAATCCTATTGCCAGTTTTAATACCATTGCTGCTATTTTTCTCAGATTTTTTAAATCTCTTTTTCCAAAATATTGACTGCATAAAACTCCTGCTCCACATCCCAATCCAGATACAAGTATAGAGAACAGAAAAAATACCTGCCCAGCCAGACTTGAAGCTGACAACACAGTTTCTCCTAAGCTTCCCAGCATAAGTGTATCCATCATATTTACACTGTATGAAATTATATTTTGAAATGCAATGGGCATAGTTATTGCCAAAAGATTTCTATAAAAAGTTTTATCCAAGATTACTCTCCCCCAATAAATGTTTCATAATCATTTAAAATAAATAAAGCCTCCTGCTCTTCCCGAATTTTCTTTATCTCTTCTGAAAGATTGGAATCTCTTATCCCTGAATGTGCAATATCCATTTGTTATTATTTTAGATTTGTCCACTCCATTTGCTATTAAATTTAAATGATTAAATTTCTGATTATCAAAATACAGTTTTCCATTTTTTTCTACAAAACTTTCTGCTACTATATCAGATGGAAACTTTTCTGAAAATAGATCTTTAAATTCCTGTCCTACTTCATAATTTTCCTGACCAATACCTATACCAAAAGCAAAATAAACATTTTTTATATCTGTTCCATAATTTTCTTCCATTAATTTTACAGCTTCCAGAGCTATTTCCTGAAGAGTTCCTCTCCATCCAGAATGTACCAGTCCTATGACTTCCTTTACAGGATCATAGATATATACAGGAAGACAGTCTGCATATTTGGTAAATATAACAACATCTTTCCTGTCTGTTATAAATCCATCTGTATTTTCAAAATATTCTTTCTCTATCTCTTTTATTATCTGTATATTTTTACTGTGAGTCTGATATCCAGATACAAGTTTTCTCTCTCCAAGGGCAAAATCTTTTACAAGTTCTTCACGTGTTTTCTGTTTTGCATTTCCATAAGTTATATCTGTAAATATGGTTCCTATTCCCATATCTTCAAATTCTTTTATTATTAAATGATTTCCTTTATCTTCAAACATATCTTACCTCTTTCTATACTAGATTTTTCTTTACTTCCAAAACTTTTTTCAAATTTTCTGTCAGTTTTTCAAATCCAGGGAAATCTAATGATTGAACTCCATCAGAAATTGCACATTCTGGATTTTCATGTACTTCTACCATTGCCCCATCTGCCCCAGCTATTACTCCTGCCAATGTCACAGGCTCTACAAGATTTCTTCTTCCTGTTCCATGACTTGCATCTATTATTATTGGAAGATGTGATTTCTCTTTTATTAAAGGAATGGCATTTATATCCACAGTATTTCTAGTTATTGTTTCAAAGGTTCTGATTCCTCTTTCACACAGTATTATTTTTGTATTTCCATATGCAACTATATATTCTGCTGCCATAAGAAGATCTCTCATTGTAGCACTTAGCCCTCTCTTTAAAAGTATAGGCTTATCACATTTCCCCAGCATTTTAAGAAGGCTGAAGTTCTGCATATTTCTTGCCCCTACCTGAAGTATATCAGCATATTTGGATACAAGAGATATATCCTGAGTATCCATTACTTCTGTTACTACTAAAAGGTCGTACTTGTCTGCTGCCTCTTTCATGTATTTTAGGCCCTCTTCTCCCAAACCTTGAAAATCATAAGGAGATGTTCTTGGTTTAAAAGCTCCTCCTCTCAATGCCTGAGCTCCAGATTTTTTTACTCTTTCAGCTATTTCAAATATTGATTTTCTGCTCTCAACAGCACAAGGACCAGCCATAAGCATGAAGTTTCCTCCACCTATTTTTCTTCCTTTGATGTCTATCACAGTATCTTCTTTTTGAAATTCCCTGCTGACAAATTTATAGCTTTTTCCAATGGGAACCATTTCATCAACACCATCAAAAGACAGAAGTACATCTAGATCTACATTTTTTTTATTTCCCATTACTCCTATTTTCAGGATATCCTCATCTTCTGTTATTATAATTCCTAATCCATTGCTTTTTAAAAATTCTATTATTTTTTCTTTTTCCTGTTCACCAATATTTTTTTTAGTTTTTATATACATAATTACCTTCCAATTAAATAGTTTAGATTCTCTATCAGCTAAAATCCATTTTTTTTCTTTTTAGGCTGTGGAAGATTTTTCAACGGCATGACATATGTCACTCCAGGATTCAAATCTATTCTCATTCTCACACAGTCTTTATTTTTAGAAAAGAACTGCCTTATTTTCGTTCTTATTACAGCTTCTCCATCTAAAAATTTCGAGCCGTATCCATGTATCACTTTTATCTCTTTTCTTTCGCCTTTTTTGTATAAAGCATTATATTTAGTTATAAAAACCCTCAAAGCATCATCAAAGTTCATTTGATGAAGGTCGATTTCATTATACATTTCAGCAAGATCTCCTAATTTTTTTTACGAAAAAGCCTGTCAAAAACTTTAGCCTTATTTAATAGAATAACATAATTTACAAAAAAATAAAAGAGATATATCCTCTTATGGAAATATCCCTCATAACTTTATTTAAAATAATACTTTTTAATCATTTACTGGATTTTAACTCACTTCGTTCAAACAATATTATTTTTTATATTTTACTTGCTTCGTTAATTACACAAATTTTTCTAATTTAATTTAGATTTTTATTTTTCTACATATTAATTATTATTTATAATTTTTAAATATCTTTCTCCAATTTAATTTCATAAATTGGTTCATCACACCATTCAGTTTCCAAAAATCTATCTGTTTCATAAAATCCTTGATGATTATAGAATGATAATGCTCTGCCTAAGTTACTTGCTGTCCAGAGGAAAATATGTTTATACTCACATTTTTCAGCAAATTCCAGTAGTTTATCCATCAATCCTCTGCCTATTCCATATTTTCTATATTCTTTTTCAACAATAAACCAACGAAGCTGCCCTTCCCATGGCTTGTCAGAATCAGGTATAATCAAAGCTATTGCTCCAATTGGCTTTCCTTCTGCTTCAGCAATCCAGATTTTTTCTCTTTCAAACTTTGTTACAGCAAGGAAATCCTCCAAAGTTTTTTTTACATAATCGTAAAAACTTCTTTTTACATATCCATACTCTGTTGAATATATATCCCAATGCTTCTCAACAATAAAATCCAGGTCTTCATTTTTATACTCTCTGATTATGAAATTCATAGTTCCCCCTCCAAAAATTGCTGTATAAAATCACTAAACCTTTATATTTATTTAATATAAAATATTTAATTGATTCCAATAATATCTTCCTTACTTCACAGAATAAAACTATCTACTTTTAACATTTTTATTGTACTGAGTCAATTATTTTTTCACTCCAAGATTATCCAAAGATATAAAAAAGTTCTTTACTTTTATAAAATTATTCTGCATAAAAAATAAAATATATGACAACCCCCTTGTATTTTTGATATAATAATAATGTCAAATATTTAAGATTAACATAAAATTTCTGGTTTAAAAAGGGGGAAAATTATGAAAGATTTAAATAACAAGTGTAAAATCGCCGTTGTGCAGGCTGCTCCAATAATGTTTGATAAACAGCTTTGTACTGAAAAAACTATCAAGTTTATTGAAGAAGCTGCTGAAAAACAAAGCGAATTAATTGTATTTCCAGAGCTGTTTATTCCCGGATATCCATATGGAATGACTTTTGGTTTTACTGTAGGAAGCCGTAATGCTGAAGGTCGTAAAGACTGGAAAATGTATTATGACAATTCTATTTTAGTCCCTGGTGAAGAAACAAAAGCTATAGGAGAAGCTGCCAAAAAAGCTAATGCCTATGTAAGTATTGGAGTTTCTGAACGTGACCCTGTTAGTGCTACACTTTATAATACAAATCTATTTTTCTCGCCAGATGGAGAACTAGTCGCTGTCCATAGAAAATTAAAACCTACTGGTGCTGAACGTGTTGTTTGGGGAGATGCTGACAAAGGATATTTCCCAGTAGTTGATACTCCTTGGGGAACAATGGGAAGCCTTATCTGTTGGGAAAGCTATATGCCTTTAGCAAGAGTTGCCCTATATGAGAAAGGTGTTACTCTGTATATTTCCCCTAACACTAATGATAATGAAGAATGGCAGGCAACTATTCGTCACATAGCTATTGAAGGTCACTGCTACTTCATCAACTGCGATATGTACTTTACAAAAGATATGTATCCTGATGATTTACACTGTCCAGATGAAATTGCAAAACTTTCTGATACTGTATGCCGTGGTGGAAGCTGCATAGTTGATCCTTATGGACATTATGTAACTGATCCTGTTTGGGATAAAGAAGAAATTATTTATGCAGAACTGGATATGGAAAAAGTTCCTATGAGCCGTATGGAATTTGATGCCTGTGGGCACTATTCTAGACCTGATGTGCTTGAATTAAAAATTAAAGAATAATTTATAAATATATTAAAAAAGAGGAATACTTACAAGTCGAATATAACTTGTCTTTAAGTCTTCCTCTTTTTAATTTTCTTCAATATTTTTTACTTTAATTTACTATTTGGCTGTCTTTTCTAAGCTGCTCTACATCTACTGTTTTTACAAAAGTAACTATATCCTTCCACATTGAATGGTAGCCATATCCTCCATTCAGCATTTCATTTAGAGCTTCTTCTCTTTCCCAGTTCTGATAGACCATTCTATATAAGGCAACCATCATTCCTGTACGATCTGCTCCATGATAGCAATGAATTAATATTGGTTTCTTATTTGTTTCTGGATTATTTGGATTTAAAAAATACATCACTTTTACTGCATCTTCATATTTAGGATTCCATGCTCTCATACTTACATGTATGAGATTTAATTCTGTATTTTTAGCCAGTTCCACATCCTTTTGTCTAGAACGCAAAGAAATTACAGTTCCAATTCCAAAAGCTTCTATATTTTTCATCCCATCTTCTGTAGGTTGTTCTGAACGAAATAAGGTTTCAGAAACTTTATAAAAATTGTCTGCTCCCTGTACTTTTATTGGAACAGCCCATTTTTTTGAATCAGATGTTTTATTTATTGGTTGAGCTGAACAATTAGTTAAAATAAAAAAACTAAAAAATATCATAATAATTGGCAGCATTTTTTTTATTTTTAGAGTTTTAGTATTCATATAGCATTCCCTCTTTCTTTGATAACAGTATTGTTTTTATTTTAGCTTAATTATAGCATATACTATTGTTTTCTAATATGTTTTATATTTAGAAGAAAATAGAGAAGAATACTATTTAAATCTATTTTTGCTGTTTTTAAGCAATAAAAAAGACCCTGATTCTTTTTTCAAGGTCTTTTATTTTATTTTTTAGTCCATTGATTCAGTTCTTCAGCTGTTGCCAATACATAGTGCTGTCCATCTATATGATTTTGCTTTCCTTTTGTGTAATCTATTCCACTGCTCTTGTAGTCATAAGTCATTGCAATTCTTGTCTTCTCCACTCTCGGATCAGGCAATGGAATTGCTGACAAAAGACTTTTTGTATATGGGTGTATAGGGTTACTGAATATTTCCTCAGTTGTTCCTGTCTCCACTAAATGTCCTAAATGAAGCACTCCTATTCTGTTAGAAATATATTTTACCATAGATAAATCATGAGCAATAAATAAATATGCTGCCCCTGTCTTCTTTTGAAGCTCCTTCATCAGATTCACTACCTGAGCCTGTATTGATACATCCAGTGCTGAGATAGCTTCGTCTGCAATTATCAGTTCAGGATTCATTATCAAAGCTCTCGCTATTCCTATACGCTGTCTTTGCCCTCCAGAAAATTGATGTGGATATCTCATAGCATGTTCATGAGACAACCCTACCAGTTCAAGAATATGATATACTTTTTCCTCTCTCTCTTTTTCATTTTTATAGAGTTTATGAATATCCAATCCCTGAGCAATAATATCTATTACTTTCATTCTAGGATTTAAACAAGCCATAGGATCTTGAAATATCATCTGCATTTTTGTACGAAGATGCTGTAATTGATTCAGTGACAATTTTCCAGAGATTTTTACTCCTTTGAAATTAACCTCTCCATCTGTCGGTTCATACAAACGAATAATAGAACGTCCTGTTGTAGATTTTCCTGATCCCGATTCTCCAACCAATCCATATGTTTCTCCTGGATAAATATTAAATGATATTCCATCTACAGCTTTTACTGTAAATTTTTTGCTTACTTTAAAATATTGTTTTAAATTTTTTACCTCAAGTAAAGGAGTTCTTTCCATAATTATTTAGCCCCCTTTATCATTTTTTCTATACGACGTTTTAAAGATGATGGCATTTCTACCTTAGGTGCATTTTCATGAATAAGCCATGAGGATACACGATGCTTTCCTCCCACATTGAACATTGGAGGTTCTGCTCTAAAATCTATATTTAAAGCATATTCATTACGAACTGCAAAAGCATCTCCCGGCACTTTATTCAATAGATTTGGAGGAGTTCCCGGAATAGTATACAGTACCTCTTCATTTGTTTCTATATCAGGCATAGAAGACAGAAGCCCCCATGTATATGGATGACGAGGGTCATAGAATATTTCATCTACACTTCCCTTTTCTATTATCTTTCCAGCATACATAACTGCTACATAATCTGCTACTTTTGCCACTACTCCAAGGTCATGTGTTATATATATTACAGAGATATTTTTCTTAACCTGTAGTTCTTTTATCAGCTCCAGTATTTTTGCCTGAATAGTAACATCCAGTGCTGTAGTAGGTTCATCACATATTAATATTTCTGGATCACAAGCTAAAGCTATGGCTATAACAACACGTTGACGCATACCTCCAGACAACTGGTGAGGATAGTTTTTCATACGCTTTTCAGGCTCAGTAATTCCTACTTCTTCTAGCAGTTCAACTGCTTTTTGGTAAGCATCCTTCTTAGAAACTTTATAGTGATAGCACATTCCCTCCATAATCTGTTTTCCTATGGTCATAGTGGGATTCAGAGATGTCATAGGATCTTGAAACACCATTGCAATACGTTTTCCACAAATATGTTTCTGCATTTCCTTGGGAGTTAATTTAATAATATCTCTTGTTATCTTTTCTCCCTTTTCATTTTTATAATTAAATATAATTGTTCCGTTATTAATAAATCCATTGCCGCTCAAAATTCCCATTATAGCCTTTACAGTTACAGACTTTCCTGATCCTGATTCTCCAACTATAGCAATAGTTTCTCCTTTGAATAAATCTAAACGAACACCACGTATGGCATTCACAACTCCATTAGCTGTATGAAAACAAATATCTAAATCACGAATTGATAATACTCTTTCTCTCTCTTCCATATTTCCTCTCCTACATCTCTTTCATTTTAGGATCAAAGGCATCCTTTAATCCATCAGCAAGCAAGTTAAAACTTAGCATAAGAATAGCTAATATCACAGCTGGAATAATAGTCATATATGGTGAAATCATAAATGACTTGAATCCTTCTGATATCATTACTCCCAATGATACATTTGGAGCTGGAATTCCCAGACCTACGAAAGAAAGTGTTGTTTCCATAAATATTGCATTAGGTATTGAAAACATAGACATTATAATAAGCTGCCCAAATATATTTGGCAGAATATCTTTAAATATTATATGCATATCTGAAGCACCTAATGTTTTTGAAGCCAGAACAAATTCCTGCTCTTTTAATTTAAGCATCTGAGCACGGGCAATACGGCTCATTCCTATCCAACCTGTCAATACAAGAACAAATAAAATAGGAACAATTCCAGGTTTTAAAATTACCAGCATAAGTGTAGCAATTACCAAAGTAGGAATAGAGTTGATTATCTCTATAATACGCTGCATAACCATATCTACTTTTCCCCCGAAATATCCAGAGATAAGTCCATATGTCATACCAACTGCCATGTCTATAATTATAGCTGCTCCTGCTACCAGCAATGAAATACGAGTTCCGCTCCATGTTCTCAGCCAGATATCTCTTCCCATTGTATCAGTTCCAAAAAGATAGAATACATCTTTTACCTTTTTCAGTGCATACATATCCTTCCCTCTCATGTATCCATTAGCTATTCCTAAATTTTGGAGAAAAGGAACCTTTGGAGGCAGACTCTGATGAGCAAGATTATTTCCATTTATTTGAAAATGAGATATCATTGGAGCTATTATTGACAATAAAATTATTATACATATACAGATAAGCCCAACCACTGCTCCTCTATTAGCTTTTAAACGTATAAAAAAATCTCTCCAGAAAGAATGGTTCTCATAGACCTTATCTATGTACAGGTCTTTACGATGAGCAAGTTTAAAATCGTCCTCCTGAAAAACTATTCTTTGATCACTCATTTGTTCCTCCTTTTACCAGTCTGATACGTGGATCTATTACTCCATACAACAGGTCTACTACCAGCATTACAACAATGTACATCAAACTGTAGACAAATGCACATGCCATAATTACATTGTAGTCATTTACTTGTATTCCCATTGTCAATAACTGTCCAATTCCTGGTATTGAGAACATTTTTTCTATTACCAATGATCCTGTCATTAGTCCTACTACCAATGGTGCTAAAACTGTTACTACCTGTATCAAAGTATTTCTCAATGCATGACGAAATATTAATATCTCTCTGCTCAATCCTTTAGACTGTGCCAGCTGCATATATTCACTCCCCAGCACTTCTGACATTTCACTCCGAGTAAAACGAGCTATATTCGCTATAGTGAAAACCGAAAGTGCTATGGTTGGCATTATACTTGAAATAAATGGTTGATGAACATTATACAATACTGGAAGTATATTTAATTTTTTTGCAAACAGCAAAATGAAAAATAGTGCGAAAACAAATGAAGGAATAGATACTCCTATAACTGCCAATAATGAAGAGAATGTATCTATCCATGTGTTTTTTTTCAACGCTGCTGTTATTCCTAATATTAATCCTAAAACTACTCCTACTACTACTGCTTGCAGCCCTATACGAATTGATATCCACAAACGGGCATCAAGCATTTGTGACACAGGCATATTCTTTTGAATACTGTAGCTTACTCCAAAATCTCCCTGCAACATAAGTTTTAAGTAATTGAAGAATTGAATAAGAAATGGTTTATCCAATCCATATTTAGCTTTTACTATTGCCATTTGAGCCTCTGTCAATTTTTCATCATTAAACGGTGTCCCTGGCATCAACTGAAGCATCAGATACAGTATGAAAACTATAACAATAAGGGTTATTACAGCAATAGCCAAACGTTTCATTATATATTTGATCATTTTCCCTTTACTCCTTTAAAAGTTACTCTGCCAATACAATTTTTAAGCAGTATATTATCACTAACAATTTAACCTTCTGTTTATCGAATTTTATATAATAAAAATACAGCACAATACCTAAAACAGCATTGTGCTGTATAAACAATATACTTTCAAATTATTTTCTTACAATATTCTTGTATATTGTAGGTACACCCACTGAGTGGAATTCAAATCCTGTTAAATCTTTTTTTATCATAACTGCTGAACCTGTTTGGTACACAGGGAAAATAGCAGCATCATCCATACAAACTTTTTCAGCTTGTTTTAGAGCTTCCCATCTTTCTACTGGTTTACCAGTTAAATCACCTTTACTAGCGTCAAAAATAAGTTTATCATATTCTTTACTTGTCCAGCTACCAAAGTTATATGATGCTCCTGTAATCCACATATCAAGATAAGTCATAGGGTCAGCATAGTCTGGTCCCCAACGAGTAAGTCCTAATTCATATACACCATTTTGCATTAATTGTAAACGAGCTTTTTTAGGCTGTTGTTTTAAATTAATAGTCATTCCTGGAAGATTAGTTTCTATTTCTGATTTTAAATACTCAGCAACTTTTTTACTTGCTTCAGTATCTTCAAATACTAATTCATATGCAAACTTATCTTTTCCAAGTTCTTGCTTAGCTTTTTCATAATATTCTTTAGCTTTTGCTTTATCTACATTTAAATAACTAGGAGTAGTTTCACGGAAATCTTTTCCATCTGGTCCTACTGCTAATTTTACTGGAATAGCAAAGTTTGCAGCTATTGAACCATCTTTTAAAAGATGCTCAGCGATTTGCTCTTTATCAAATGAAAGTGCCAATGCTCTACGAAGATTAGCATTTTCAAGCCCTGGTACTTTTTGATTAGGAGAAACAAACCATAAATATCCTCCTAAAGTATTCATAAACTCAGGTGACTCTTTATATTGATCTACCATTTCACCAGTTAATTTTACATAATCTACATTTCCCTGATCAAAAGCAACCATTGCTGATTGAGCATCTTTTACTACTTGGAAATTCAATCCATCTATTTTTACTTTATCTGCATCATAATATTGATCATTTTTTACCATTGTGTAGTTAGCACCTTGATTCCACTCTACCATTTTGAAAGGTCCATTTGATAATATTGCCTCTGGAGTAAGTGCATACTGCTCTTTATATTTATCATAAAAATCTTCACGAATTGGGTAAAATGGTGGGAATGCTGCTAACTGATCAAAGAATGGAACTGGATAATCCAATTCTACTTTTAAAGTTTTATCATCCACTGCTGTTATTCCAAGTTCAGTAATTGGTTTTTCACCAGACATTACTGCTTCAGCATTTTTTACACCTGCTACTCCTATCATATATGCATACTCAGATGCTGTTTTTGGATTAGCAAGACGTCTCCAAGCAAATACAAAATCATTTGCTGTTACTGGCTGTCCATCACTCCATTTTGCATCACGTAGAGTAAAAGTACGTACTTTTCCATCTTCACTTATTTCTTCCTTCACTGCCATACCTGGAATAGTATTTCCTGCACCATCAAGTTGATAAAGCCCTTCAAGTACTGATGCAATTGCTTCAAATGAAGTACCATCAGTTGCTAATCCTGTATCCATTGAAGAAAGTTCCACATCATTTGCTATTGTTACAATATTACTTTTTGCTACTTCTTTCTTAGCTTCTGTTGGAGCAGCTTCTTTACTTCCACCACAACCAGAAAGCAAACCTAGTACAAACAACGTTGAAAGAACCATTTTAAACTTTCTCATATATTCTCCCCCTTTAATATTAAAATTTTCTTATTTTTATTTGAAGTAAGTATACAACTTTGAAGTATTATTGTCAAGCTGTTTTTGATCATATTATTTTCGTTTTTCAGTTTTTTGAAATTATTTTTTTAATTTTAAAAATAATTTATATTTTTCTTTATTTTTTCATAGAATTAAAGAAAATTATTCCTATATGTCATACAAATCTTAAACACATCTCTTTCTTGTCCTATTTCAGAATATTTAAAAAATTTTATATATTTTTCCATAAAAAAATAGGACACCTGACGAATATAAGTATTTATTCTAGTTCAATTTGTAAATTTTATGTATAAAAATTATCAACTCTATTGTTAGAAACGGTTCATATTATCAAGTTTCTAAGGGAAAATAAAAAAAGTTGAATCCAGCTTAACGCCAGTTCCAACTTTAAATTTTTTTATATTTTTTATTTATACTAAACATGTGATGACAGAGAAAATATTTATATTGCTATAGATTTTATCTTTATTACTTTATTTCCTCTGCTAATTTTTTCAATATTTCTTTTGTTGCTTCTGATTCTGCATCTTGTTTTTTTATTGGAGTTCCCTCTAAGATATTTGCAGCAGGACACACTTTTTTCAAATCCTTTATTGTATTAGTAAGTCCACCACCACCATGCATACAGATAGGGAGTATTGTTTTTCCTGCAAAATCATATTTCTCTAAGAAAGAAAATACTGACATTGGCAATGTTCCCCACCAGTTAGGAAATACTAATACTATTTTCTCATAGTCAGAAATATTTTCTATTTCTGCTTTCAACTGAGGTCTTTCTTTTTTAAATTTTTCCACACCAGCTTGAGCTACACAAGGGATATATTTATCTGGATATTTTTTTACTGTTTCAATCTGAAATATATCAGCATTCAATTCTTCTTTCATTATCTCTGCTGTTATTTTTGAAGTTCCACTCCAAGTAAAATAAACAACCAATACCTTATTTTCCATAATTATCCCTCCATCTAATCTTTTTTCCAATGCTTCATTGTAAAATCAGCAAATCCTTTAAATGTATAATCTTCATTTTCTGGTCTTTCAGTTGATATTTTTTTGAAAAAACATGATGGTATTTCATTTAATTTTAAACATTTTGATATACATAAATCGCACCCTTTATCATGATTAACTGGATTAAAAGGACATTTATGATCTGTACAGCTGCAAAATTCCTTTGGATTCATAGAACTTCCCTCCTTAGCTTATATTATTTTAATTTCCTCAAATTTTAATACATGATTTCAACTCTCTCATTTATCTTGAAATCTTTACTTTCTTCTCCCTGAATACTTGCATACAATTCATCTTGAGCTTTTTTTATTTTAAAAATTGTATGAGCTCCCATAAATTCTTTTGAAACAATTATCCAGTCACCATTTTCTGACTTTTTCATAGAAATATCCTCTGGACGCAGCAGAGATTTTTTCCCATCTTTCATAATAAAATTTGCTTTTCCTATAAAATCAGCTACATAATCATTTGCTGGATTATAATATATTTCCTCTGGTGTTCCAATTTGTATGATCTCTCCCATATTCATAACTACTATTTTATCAGAAAGGCTCAAAGCTTCCTCTTGATCATGAGTTACAAATATCATACTTATATTCAGTTTTTTCTGAAGCTGTTTCAGCTCCTCTCTCATATTTATCTTTAATTTTGCATCGAGATTGCTGAAAGGCTCATCTAATAAAAGAAGCTTAGGATGAAGAACTAAGGCTCTGGCTAGTGCAACTCTCTGCTGCTGCCCTCCACTTAATTCATGGATAGAAACTTTTTCATATCCTTCCAATCCTACTATTTTCAGATACTCCTGAGCTAAACCTTCCTGCTCTTTTTTAGATATTTTTTTATATTTAAGTCCATACTTTATATTTTCAATAACATTCATATGAGGAAAAAGAGCATAATTCTGAAAAACTGTAGATATATTTCTTATTTCAGGTGGAAAATTAGTAATTTCTTCACCTTCAAGATATATTTTTCCAGTTTCAGGCTGAATAAATCCTCCTATTATATTTAAAAGAGTTGTTTTCCCACAGCCGCTCGGTCCTAAAAAAGATATCAATTCTCCTTTTTCTATTGAAAAATTTATATCCTTTATCCCTCTGGTTTTATCAAACATTTTTCTTATATTTTCAATTTTTAAATACATTTTTCATCACTCTTTTCACTCTATTTTTTCAAAAATCTGTAAACTGCAATATTCAAAGAAAAAGTAACAATAGTTATAGCCAGTGCTGTTATAGAAGCCAGTCCATACTCTCCCTGTGCTACATGAGTAAAGAGTACAACTGTAGCAACATTAGTTCCTGGAGAAATCAGGAAAATAATAGCTCCTATTGTAGTCATAGTAGCAATAAAGCAGTTGATAAAAGAAATTAGAAAAGCTGGTCTCAATGCAGGAAATATTATATCTAATAATATTCTGATTTTAGGAGCTCCTAAATCTTTAGCTGCTTTTTCTATATTGGGATTAAGTTTAGTTAAAATCGAATCTCCAGCCTTTGCTCCTATACTTATCTGCCTAAAAGTACAGTTCAGTATAACTATAGCAGCTGTTCCTGTTAAAGTAAGTATTCCCCTATTAAAAGCCAGTATATATCCCAATCCGAAAAATGTCCCCGGAATAATATATGGAAGGCTGGCAAAAAATTCAATAATCTGCATAAATTTATTATCTCTGTTTTTGTTGTAATAAGAGATTAAAATCCCTATAACTGATGAGAGAATCCCAGCTATAAAAGCATATATTATACTTCTTAAAAATACTTTCAAAGCAGATAATTGAAATCTTTCTAAATATTCAAGAGTAAATTCTATCCCTTTAGAAGTATAGTTATAGAATCCTGAAAAAAATATGGCTGAATATTGTAAAAGCATAACTAAAAAGAAAAACCATGCTGTTATTCCTAAAATAGTTTTTACCCAAAATGGAAGTTTAAATGATATATTTTTTAATCCGCTCCCTTTTATATCAGAAGCCAGATTTAAATTTTTAATTAAAACTTTTCTGTAGAGCCAGAATGCTAAAAGCGCAGGTAAAATAAGAAGCAGTGTCATAGCTGCTGCTTTGGGCATATTTCCTTCACCAATTACAGTCAAATATGCTTCTGTTGCCAGTGTACTATGTCTTCCACCAATGATGACAGCACTTCCAAAATCTGCCAGATTCTTTGTAAATAAAATAAAAAATGTTCCTATAAGTGCTGGAACTGATAAGGGAAAAACAACTCTCTTTACAGTTTCCCATGGAGAAGCTCCCAAAGATCTTGATACTGCAATCAGATTATAATCAATATTTTTAAATATTTCATAGAGCATAAAAGCAGCAAAAGAAATTTCTCCTATAATCTGTAATAATATAATTCCTTGAAGTCCATAGGGATTTGTATGTAATCCTAAAATTCTGTATGTAATGAGCCCTCTTCTCCCAAAGAGCATAATATATGATATACCAAAAATAAAAGGAGGTGATATCATAGTAAGCATCAGCAAATAATAGAAAAAACTTTTAATTCTTTTCCCTGAAAAAATCATATAAAAAGCTATAACAGCTCCACATATAGAAGATCCTCCAGCAGATACAGTTGAAGTCATCAATGTATTTTTCAGCAGAATATAATTTTCACTGAAAATACCTCTATAGAATTTTAATGTGAAAGTGTTATTATCAAAAAAACTCGTTTCTATTATTTTATAAATGGGGTAGAAACAAAAAAGTACTACCCCACTAATAACTAGAAATAATATAAAATTATATATATAATTATTTTGCTTTATTTCCAAATCTTTTATTCCATTCATTTAAAACCTTTTCTCTCTCATTTTCCAATCTATCAATATCAATATTGATTAATTTGTCCATGTCAATAGTCTTTATACTTTCAGGCGTCTTAACACCATTTCTAACCATAGCTCTAGGATCTTCATCTCTGATAGCTATCTGTCCTTTTTCTGATAATGCCCAGTCTACGAATTTTTTAGCTTCAGGCAAATTTTCTGCATTTTTAAAGATTGCCATACCTGCTGGAACCCAAGGAATCATATCCTCTGGATAAATAGTTGTTACAGGATATTTTCCTTCCATTAATATAAACTCTCCTGACATAGGAATTACAGCTACACCAAATTCTCCTGTAGTAACTTTCATTGGAGGCTCTCCTCCTCTTTTAGCCAAGAAAGGTACATTTTTATTTAATGCTTCAAAATATTCCCATGCTTTATCTTCTCCAAGTTCTTGGATAAGATTATCTACCAATGCATAGTTAGTTCCTGAAATAGCAGGATTAGCCATGATAACTTCATCTCTGTATTCAGGCTTTGTCAAATCTGCCCAAGTTTTAGGAGCATCTAATTTTTTATCTGCTAATATTTCATTATTTACCATAAATCCTACAAGAACTAAAGAAACTCCTGACCAATATCCATCTTTATCTCTATATTTCAAAGGTACTTCAGCCATTTCTGGTGAAATATATTTTTCCAAAAGTCCTTTATTTTTAGCAGTAATAAAACTGTCCAGTCCTCCACCAAACCATACATCCGCTGATGGCTTTCCATTTTCAGCCTGTAGCTTTGATAAAACCTCTCCAGATGACATATCTATAAAATCTACCTTTATTCCAGTATCCTTAGTAAACTGCTGAAATATTTTTTCTTTCCCTCCATATGCTGCTACTACTTTAAGACTTCCCTCTGCAAATATATTAATACTTAAAACAAGCATAAAAATTGCAGATAACAATGATGTTTTTTTCATAAATTCCTCCTATTTTTATTTATTCTATTACTTCATATTTATTGTTTTTATATACTAATGGCTTACACTTATTAGTTTTCAAAGCTTCTATAAGTTCTTTTACATTGTTTACTCTATACGGAAGAAGAGTAGCAAATACCCCCACTTTTTCCTTTACATGAGCATCACTTGATCCAAGAACCTGTATTCCAAGTTTTTTTGCAGTTGCTACAGCCAGACCATTATGATATTCACTTGTACTTCCATTATATCCTTCAATGGCTGTGAGTCCTTTTACTATGTTAAGTTTATCTTCCAGTCCTCTATTATTTGTTCTGTATGGATGAGCAGCAGTGCAAGTTCCTCCTGCTTTAGCTACATAATCTATAAATTCCTGAGCTGTCATCTGTTCCTCTGGAAGTTCATCAATTCCAAATGCAACTATATCTCCATCTTTAGTCAGATATTCTACTCCGGGAAAAATTGGAAAATCATATTTCTGAACCAATTCCTCAATCTCTTTTCTTACATCAGTACTCTCATGGTTTGTAAGGGCAATTCCATCTAATCCTTTTATTCGGGCTTCTTTTATAATTTCCTCTATTGACACATGACTATCTGAAGAATATTTATTATCATGTAAATGTAAATCTACCTTCATTCGTCTCTCCTTCGTTAATAATTTTATTCTTTCTCTATCTTCAATTTTATATTATATCATATTCTTGAATTTTTTTTATAAATTATTCCTGTTTTTTAGTTTGAATATGAAAAAAGAGCCTAGAAGGTTTCAAACTTATTATAGATAAATAAATTTGTTTATAAGGAGGGGGTAACATGATAAACCTAAGTATTGGAGAAGCTGCAAAAAAATTAAACACAACTACTCATACACTCCGTTATTATGATAATGAAGGCTTACTGCCTATAGAAAGAGATGTAAATGGAAGACGTATCTTTAGTACCAAAAATTTTATAATGTTAAATACAATAGAATGTCTTAAAGCTACTGGAATGTCGCTGAAAGATATTAAGCTGTACATTGATTGGTGTGAAGAGGGATTTGCTTCAGTTCAAAGACGTCATGCTTTATTTTTAGAGCGTAAAGCAACTGTAGAAAGTCAGATTGTAGCACTTCAAAAGACTTTAAAAACAATTAATTATAAGATTGATCTTTATGAAAATGCTTTAAATACTGGAGTATTAAATATGTGCGACGCTGACCGTGAAGAACTGGCAAATAAAATTTTAAATGATGAACTTTAATTATATAAAAAGGACTATCCAGTTACAACAGATAGTCCTTTTGATTATTTTATTTTTTTAGATGCTCTGAATCTTACTGTCTTTTTTGGATATACAGTCATTCTTTCTCTTGTTACTGGATTAGCTACTACTCTTGGTTTTCTTGTGAGTATTTCAAATATTCCTCTTTTGGGAAATCTTACCTCTCTATCTAAGGCGATAGCTTCCTTTACTGTTTCAAGAAATTCTTCTATCTCTTTTCCAGCCTGTACTATTGATGGGTTTTCTGGACTCATTTCACTATATAGCTTTGTCAAATCTCTCTTATTCATCTGTATCACCATTAGCTATTTCTATGAGGCTCTTTCCTGCTCTGAATTTTACTGCCTCTTTAGGCTCAGTATATCTTGCTTCCTCCCACATTGGTACTAGTACTTTTCTAGCTTTCCTCTCTCTTTTTTCAAATACTCCCCAGTTTTGCAATGTTACTTTTTTATCTTCATCTAAAGCTTTCAGCAGTACATTCCAGAATAAGTCTATCTTTTCTTTTACTTTTTTATGGCTTTTGATTTTATTTCTCTTCTTGTAGAATCTTATAAATTCCCCTTCTGTCATATCTTCCCCTTTTAATATTAAGCAAAAGACTGGCTATATCAGCCAGCCCTTCACTCTAATTTAATATTTTCTACTCAATTAAAACTTGTAACCTACTCCTGTTCCTGCTATCCATTTGCCTTTAGTTCTATTTTTACTAGAACCATTGTGTGAATCTCTTTCTACTGAATAAGTTCCCTTTACATCAAACAATACTCCATTTTCTAGTTCCAATGCATATTTTGCATTTAGTCCTATGCTGTGTTCATTTTTGTGAGCAACCAATATATCAAAGTTGCTTCCACCTTTAAATCTTCCTGTGATATGCTCTTCATCTGCTCCATCTAATATTTTAGTGTAGCTTACCCCTGCTGAAAGTGTGCTCTTTCCTTTTTCATGAGGAATAACTTTTTTCAAGTCTACTCCTACTTTTCCTACTGTGTAGTCAAATGATTTAGAATCTGTTTCTATAGCAAGAGATTTGCTTCCTTCATCTGCACTATCTTGATCTATGTATGTATATGATAATGTCGCGTAAGGCTCTAAAAATAGATTATCTCCAATATTATGCGAATATCTTCCATTCAGATAAATATCATATGTCATATCATTGTAGTTATCTGAATATTTCATTACTGATTCTCCTGAATCAGAAGCTACTTTATTTACTGCCAGTCTGTCTGCGTCATAATCTCCATACTGGAATCCTGCTCCTGCTGTTACTTTTAGACTTCCAATATACTTTTTAGCATATGCTCCAAGATACAGCGCACTTCCATCTACTTTTGAGCCATTAGACAAGTCAGATTTTAATTTGTTTCCTCCAATTACTACTCCAGAAGTTAGTGTATCTGATATTCCATATTCTCCAAGCGTATACGCACCAGTTATCTTAGTATCTGCGTCCATATCTGAACTTCCAATATCATATGTGTAATATCCTTTTCCATAGTAAGTATCTTTAGTTCCACCATCTACATGAGTTAGTCCTCCATAGATTATCCACTTATTTGTTTTTGGCTTGAAAATATTTTCTGTTACAATGTCTCTGAACATTCCAGTTGATTTTCTTGATAGTTCACTTGAATATGAGTAAGGATTTCCTGCATAGATATCATTTAGATAAGACAGAAATGTTGATAATTTTTCATCATCATCTACATTAAAATTCCCTAATTCATCTACTGAAAGAATGCTGTGATATATTTCATTCAGTTTTTCATAAGCTATGTCTGTAGGAAGATCAGCTCTAGATGTAATTATTACCTCATTAGTTGTTCCTTCTACTCTCTTTACCTTATGAAGCAGAGATGTTGTAGCAAAATTTATCTCTCCCTCAACCTTTGTTTCATGGGCTGTTACTAGACTTCCATCTAAAGCAGTATCTCCAAAACTTATCACACTTTCATTTCCTGCTCCATTTAATGCTAAAAAAAGTTTTCCACCAGTTGAAGTTATTGTTCCATTATTTCCATAAAGTGCATGACCTTTTATTTTATCTGTTCCACTTGTCTTATCTATATTAGTTATATCCAACCTTAAAGTAAGTACTCCATTTGCTCCTATTGTTATATTTTCTGCTCCTGTTATTGCTAAATCTGTTGGAGTTCCATTATCTTCAATGGTTTTTTCAAATAAAGTTACATTTGTATTTATATTCATATTTTCAAAATCTGATATATTATGAAGAATATTTATTTCACTATTTCCCAAAGCTCTTGTTGTCTCTGGATTAAAATTAAGAGTATCATTTCCTGTTCCTCCATTAAGAGTTCCATTGATAATACTTCCTTTTTCTATTGTAAGAGTGTCATCATCATTTTCCATGTCTATATTCCCATTAATTATTGCTCCAGTAGAAATAGTAAGGTTATCATTTCCATCTCCCGTAGCTACTTCTCCGTTAACTACTGCTTCATTTTCTAGTGCTATAGTATCTATTCCAGTTCCTGTAGCTACCTTTCCATTAACTACTGAACCATTTTTTAGAGTTATAGTATTATTTCCATTTCCCATATCTATATTTCCATTGATTACTGTTTGCTGAAATTTATTACCAATATCTTTATACTGTATCTCTGCTCCTTCCAGTATCAATGTATCTCCATTACTGCTTCCAGTTATGCCATTGTTTGTTCCATCAGAACCACCATTTACTACAGTTCCTGATAAAGTAAGCTGACTATCTATTCCATCAAAAACAACTGCTGTTCCATAGGCATTTATTATTGAACCTGATATTTCCCTATTTCCTGAAACTTTTAATGTTTTATCTTTTCCATTTAGTATAGAGTCATTAAATTCATTTACTGCCCCTGTAAATTCTAAACTGTCTGTTGAAGTTCCTACGCCTGAAGCTAAGCCACCTGATATAGGAGCATTTTTTATTGTCATTTCTCTTTTTATTTCATTTTTACTATCATCATAGCCTACAACTATTTCTACTGGACTATTACTTTGTTTAGTATCATCAAAGCTTACTTTCCCATCTGTATCTGTAATATATAGCCCATAATTATTTTCAGTTGTTATTGTTCCTTCTTTAATTGAATTTCCTTCTGTTGCTAATATTCCATAGTTACCTAAAGAACCTATTGTTGTACCAACATCAGTATGGACAACATTAGTTTTCCCATAAACAACTCCTGTATTTGTTGTTTTTTCAATACCAATAGGATTTGAAGACCTATTATTGATTCCATAACTAGGGCTACTTCCTGTCGTTGTTCCTATTATTAAACCGCTGTTTGCCATCCCATTTAAAGTTCCATAGCCAATATAAATTCCCTTAGTGGAAAAACTACTATTTCCTCTATCTTTCCCTATTATTAAACCAATATTTATTAAAGTTGGGATGCCATTATCTAGACTAATTCCCATGCCATTATCCATTCCTATTATTGAACCATTATTTACTATACCATTACCTATAGATCCAATCATAGAAATTCCAAAACCTGTATAATCTAATTCTGATGTAGCTATTATCAATCCATCATTATAGATAGATTCGGCTCTCTGCCCTCCACCTACTACAATTCCTCTAGCTTCTATACCTCCTACTCCTGCTATCAAACCTACATTTTTTACATTCCCCATAGTTCCCCAACTATCAATTCCATAACCTTCAGAATTACTATTCCCCCCTATTATTACTCCGATATTTGTTATATTTTTTATAGTACTATAAGTATTATCAATTCCATGAGCCTCAACACGACCTGTGCTTGTTCCTGATATTACACCAGTATTTGTTATATTACCTATAGTTCCATTATTAAGAATTCCATAACCACTATTATCTCCTGTGTTTGTTCCTGCTATCAAGCTATTATTTACAAAATTGAACCCACTTAAATCTCCACTTAATCTCAAGCCATAACTTTTATCTATCCCACTACTAGTTTTTCCGTTATTTGCACTTGAGGATAATACTGTATTATTTATATATGTGCTTCCATTCAATTCATTTTCTTCATATGGATTTGCTGCATTCCAATTACCACCAGTTCCATTAGCATCAGTAGTAATTGCTGTATTAAATTCTATTGCTCCACCATCTTCTTTTATCCACAAATAATTATCTGCTCCCATTACTGCTGTACATGACAATAGGAATCCTACTACTGCCCCTACTGTTATATTTCCTCCCTTCTTCTTATTCCCACTTTTTATAGCCTTCATAATTTTTTCTATCATTTGCTTCCCCCTCCTCAAAATATTGATACATATTTTAGCCTTATATATCCTAAACCTTGATTTTTAGACATTTTATAAACTTAAAATAGCCCTTTGCTACTGTACGCTTTTATATATTTTTGCGAACAATAGTTTATTTATTAATTTTAGAGAATATTTTTTAAATATAAGATATTGACTTTTTTGAGAAAATAATATATCATCTATCATGTAAGTATAGTGTGTTAAATTATGAGTTAAAGAAATTTTAGGTATAAGTAAAAATCTAAGTGTTCGCAAAAATATATAAATGCGAACACTTCAGATGTCCCTTAAATACAAAAATCCCCAGTAAATTTCTACTGAGGATTTTTTTTGTTTTATTCTTTTTTTACAAGAATTTTTTTAGTTTTTCCATATGTATATGATATTCTTTTAGAAAAAAATAATTCAGTGTGTCATTATACAAGTTATTTATTCCAATAAAAAAAATTAAATTTTTCCAGTCCTTTTTCATGGTATTCACACTTTTTCATCTTCATTTTCACTCTCTTTTGCTATTCTATCTAAAAGCTCCTTGATAAAATCCCTTGTGTGTGTATTATTTATATCTTTTATTCTTTTATTATCTTCTAAATAAAGACTATCTTCTGATGGCTCTAAAAATTCAGGAATAGTTTTTTTAGGAATAGTATTATCATTATTGTTTTTTTCTGCTTATTCTTTCAGTATTTTTTTAAGGCATTTTTTAATAAAATTTTTTATTTTAAAAAGTTTATTATTTTCATCACAATTTCTAGAAATAAACTACCAAAACAAAAAATCACCCACAAGGTAAAATTACCTCATGGGTGATGATTTTTTATTAAAATAAGTTTTTATGTATAATACTAACTAGAACCCTAAGTTTTCAAGCCATGTATTTATTTCTCTTTCCATTCCAGAAACTCTGTTTCTTGAAATATAGTAAGTCCATTTTCTTCTGCCTGTGCTTTAGGCTGTAATTTTGCCATTTCTTCAATAGTACCTGTAAATCCACTTCCTCCATGAGTTGAAATTTGTTTTTATTTCAAATATATCTCCACATGTCTTTTCTGAATCATCATAGCCATTAGCTGTGTATTTCCAACTAGCTTTCCATCTGCAAACTGCATACTGGCTGATCCTATTCCGGCTATTCCATTATTTCTTTCATTTTCTGGTACAGAAAAATATGCAATCAATATTTTTTACCATCAACTTTTTGATTTCCAAAAGCTGTAAAAGATGCTGCTGTCATTATTAATAGTATTGCCATATAAATCTTTCTCATTACCATCTCCCTTTTTATTTTATCAATTATGAAATAATATTTAACGGATAAAATTTGTAAAAACAGGCTCTTCCTGTTCTGGAAATTCTATCCCATTTTTTATTCCTGCTTCTTTACATTTCAGCATCCATGCCATATTTCTTGCTAATACTCTCATAGTATATAGTCCTTCTTCATCTTGCAATACATCTTCTGCCTCTGCTCCATGTACCATATTCCAATATCTAGATGAAACTATTGGCATTTCTGAAATAGTAAAATATTTATTCATCTGATCAAATGCAGCTGTTGTTCCTGCTCTTCTGGCAGAAATTACTGCTGCTGCTGGTTTTAACCAGAAAGTTTTTCTTCCGCTTAGAAAATCAGTAAAAAATGCTCTGTCCATAAATGAAGTTATTGCTCCTGTAGCTCCTGCATAATGTACTGGAGTTCCAAAAATAAATCCATCAAAGTCCTTAGCTTTGTCTAAAAATTCATTTACACAATCATTGAATACACACTTTTTAGTTTCTGCACAAGTTCTGCAAGATATACAGCTTGCTATTGGTTTTACTCCTACCCAGAATATTTCAGTTTCTATTCCTTCTTTGTTCAAAGTTTTTTCCACTTCTCTAAGGGCAGTATAAGTACATCCTTTTACATGTGGTCCTCCATTTACTAATAATACTTTCATGTTCAACACCTCTCCTATTTATCCAATCCTTTTTCTTTTAACCATTTTGACATTTCATCTGCTACTGCTATATTATTCAAATCTGAAAATGGAAAATGAGTATTTCCTTTTATTCCAATTTCAGGAAGATGAACTACTTTTACATCTCCACCATGACGATTTACTGCTTCTGCCCAAAGTTTTGCCATTTAATAACGCACTCTCCAGTGATCTTTAGTCCACTCTTTAGATGGAGCAGGAGCTATATTATCTCCATAATAGATTACAATTGGTATTTTTGTTAATTTTATAAATTCTTCCATTGGAATACTTCCTGCACTTAATGCTCCAAAAAGCTTCCATGCTTCTGTATCATTATTGGCTTTTTGTTTTCTGGTGCTGATATTGCTTCTAAATGTATTCCTGTTAAAAATAAAAAACTTATCCCTATTAAAAATATTTTTTCTGTTTAGTCATTTTTATCACCTCCTTAAAGTATCTTAATAGAAGTTTAGCACTTTGAGTTAACTCTAAGTCAATAGCTTTTTATATTTTTAAACAATAAAAAAGGCTAATCTATAAGGAAGTATAACCTAAGAATTTTCTTATTAGAAATATTCGCTGCTAATTGCACAAATCTTTCTAATTTTTAAAATTTACTTTAGTTTTATTTAATCTCTTATTTATTTGCTTTAATTTATATTTTTATTTCTATTTAAAATTCTTTGTTTTAATTTAATTCTGATTTAAGCATTTCTAAAAATTTCTTTGCAGCTTTAGAAAATACCTGTGATTTTTTCCAGACAATATTTAGTCCTACCTCCAATTTTGGCTCCAGTGGTTTAAAACATAGAGCACTATTTCCTGTAGTATTTACCAATTTATCAAGAGACAGTGCATAACCAATTCCTTCCTCTACCATAAGAGAAGCATTATACACAAGATTATAGGTAGCTACAATATCCAACTTTTCAAAATCTTTTCCTATCCATTGAGAAATTCCTTTCCCAACCATTGATTGTCTTGAACATAAAAGAGGTATATTATGTAAATCTTTTGGTTTTATTACTGTATTTTGTGCCAATGGACTGTCTTTTCTCATCAATACTCCCCATGTATCTGTTGCTGGAAGTTTTAGATAATCGTACTTCTGAATATTTGCAGGTTCTATTACAACTCCAAAATCCAATAATCCCCTGTCTAATCTTTCTGTTACATCATCTGCATTTCCACTGAACAGATGATATTTTACCTGTGGATATTTTTCTTGGAGTTTTTTTACTATATGTGCAATAATACGCATAGCATCTGTTTCTCCTCCACCTATATAGATATCACCATTTATTATTTCATCAGAAGCTGTAATTTCTGTTTCTGTTTTTTCTACCAGTTCAACTATTTCCTCTGCTCTTTTACGAAGAAGTATTCCTTCATCTGTCAGAGTAATTTTTCTATTTCCACGTATAAACAATTTTTTTCCAAATTCTTCTTCTAATTCCATAAGCTGTCTAGAAAGTGTAGGCTGAGTTACATGTAAAGTTTCTGATGCTGCTGTAATACTTTCTTCCTTTGCTACAGCTAAAAAATAACGCAAAACTCTTAGTTCCATATTCCCTCCTTTTCTAATACTTCTACATTAATTATAGTTCTCTTTTTATATGCTTGTCAAGCATATCTCTTTATTTGATATAGGTATTTGATATCAAAGTCCTTCTGCTCTATAATAAAAGTAAAAGATATTTCAACATGAGGAAGGTGATGAAAATAGATATAGAAAAATTTTTAAAGCATGTAAATAGTGGGAAACCAATTCCTACTGGAACAGAAATTTATGATTTTATGGTGAAACTGAGCCATGAAGCTATGAGAATAACAGCTGAACTAAATAGTTCATATCATACTCCAGAGGAAATCAGAGATATATTTACTCAGCTAACTGGAAGGGAAATTGACAGCACATTCTCTATATTTCCTCCATTTTATACTGATTGTGGAAAAAATATTCACATCGGAAAAAATGTTTTTATAAATACATGCTGCCATTTTCAAGACCAAGGAGGCATCTTCATTGGAGACGGAGTTCTCATAGGTCATAATGTAACTCTGGCAACTCTCGATCATGGCTTTGCTCCTAAAGACAGAGGTACTACATATCCAACACCGATTATTCTGGAAAAAAATGTCTGGCTAGGTGCTAATGTGACTATTGTATCAGGGGTCAGAATAGGAGAAAATGCAATAATTGCAGCAGGAGCAGTGGTTACAAAAGATATTCCTGCTAATGTAGTTGCTGGGGGAGTACCAGCAAAAGTTATCAAAAATATTTAAATATTAAAGAAATTAAAATGTAAAAGGAGAAAAGATATGAAAAAAAATGTTTTAATTATTTCTACCAGCCCACGTAAAGGAGGAAATTCAGATATATTAGCATCTGAATTTGAAAAAGGTGCACTTGAATCAGGGCATCAGGTAAAAAAAATAGATCTTTACAACAAAACTATTAATTTTTGTAAAGGGTGTCTAGTTTGCCAATCTACTAAAAAATGTATTATAAAAGACGATGCTAGCAATATTGTAGAAGAGATGCTTCATGCTGATGCGATAGTATTTGCTACTCCTATATATTTTTATGAAATGTGTGGACAGATGAAAACTTTATTGGACAGAACAAATCCTCTATTTCCAGTAGATTACTCATTTACTGATATCTACCTTTTAGCAACAGCAGCAGACAGCAGTAAAAATTCTATGGATGGAGCTATTAAAGGGCTGCAAGGCTGGATAGAGTGTTTTGAAAAAACAAGTTTAAAAGGTGTAGTAAAAGGACTGGGTACTGATGCTGCTGGAACTATTAAAAATTTTCCTGATACCTTAAATGAAGCTTACACTATGGGGAAAAATATTTAAATTTTGTATATTAATCATGCAGGTCATACTATAAAGTTGCTGTAGAATGAAGCATACAGAATGGACAAATTTTTCATTGCCTGAAATGAACAAATACAGTATAATGTGATTATTCAATTTACCTTTAATGAAAAGGTATAATCGACAAATTAAAATTTGCAGAGGTGACTAATAATGTATAAGCAAGAGTTATATAATTTCCTAAATGATAAAAATATACAATATGAAGTAACAGAGCACCAAGCTGTTTTTAATATGGAAGAATTATCACAAATTGATATTCCATATCCTGAAGCAGATGCAAAGAACTTATTTGTCAGGGATGATAAAAAGAAAAACTATTATCTAATTACTGTAAAAGGTGATAAAAGAGTAAACTTAAAAGAATTTCGAAAAGAAAATCAAACAAGACCACTAAGTTTTGCTACAGAAGATGAACTGAAAAAAATCATGCACTTGATACCAGGAGCAGTGACACCACTGGGAATATTGAATGATGAGGAAAGAAAAATAAAGATGTTTTTGGATGATTATTTTTTGAAAGGAAACGGCTTAATTGGTGTCCATCCTAATGATAATACAGCAACAGTATGGATGCAGGCTGAAGATTTAATCGACATCATCAAAGAACATGGAAATGAAGTTGAAATATGTTCAATAGGATAATAGTTGAAAGGGGAATATAGTGAATATTAAGGATACAAAGATTATTTTTTTTGATATAGATGGAACATTACTTAAATTAGGGACTAAAGAATTATCTCCTAAGATGAAAGAAACATTATTGAAACTGAAAAGTAATCATATTAAAATTTGTATTGCTACTGGAAGGGCTTTATTGACAATACCCAAATTTGAAGGAATAGATTTTGATGCGATTATTGCATTTAATGGTTCATATTGCTGTACTAAAAAAAATGTAATATATAAGAATCCTATCCCAGCAAAAACAGTCCACCAAATTATTAAAAATGCTTCAAGCATAGACAGACCAGTTGCACTTGCATCACTTGATATGTTAGGTGCTAACGGAAGTGATCAAGACTTAGAAGATTATTTTAAGATTGCTCATGAACCAGTTCCTACAGAAGTCGATTTTGATTATTTATCTAAACAGGATATCTATCAGATTATGTCAGGTGGGAGAAAAGAAGAATATTCCAGCTTATTAAGGGAAGTAGATGGTGCAGAAATCACAGCATGGTGGGACAGAGCTGTTGATATTATTCCATTGAATGGCAGTAAAGCATTAGGAATACAGAAAACATTAGAACATTTTAATCTGACAAAGGAACAAGCAATAGCTTTTGGAGATGGTAATAACGATATTCCTATGCTGAAATCTGTTGGAATAGGAATTGCAATGGGGAATGCAGGAGCAGAAGTAAAAAAAATGGCGGATGTGGTATGTGATAGTGTTGAAAACGATGGAATATATAAATATTGTAAGAAGTATCATCTATTATAAGATACGGGAACTGAATATGGCACCAAAAAGAGAAGTAAATACATGGCTTGAAAATTTAGAATTTTAAAATATTTTTATAACTATTATTAAGGTTTTGGCAACAATTTATTTGCCAGAGCCTTTTTTATTTTCTTTACCACACCTCCTTTGAATCAAAATTTAAATATAGTAAATAAGCATATTAAGATATCCAATATAAGTATTTGTTATCTTAGTTTTTTTATTATATACTTTATTCAAGATAAGAAACATTAAAATTTAAGGAGGTTAAAAATGAAAAAATCATCATTATTATCAATTTGTAAAAGGGCAATGATTGGAATGACTTTAATGACTGTTGGAGCAGGAAGTGTTTTTGCTGCTGATATGTCTAATGGAGCAGATAATTTTTATAAAAGCGATAAAGTAACTCTACAAAAAGTTACATTTCAAAACCAATATAAAATGGGAGTTACAGGTAATCTCTTTGTTCCTAAGAATATGAAACAAAATACTAAAAACTCGGCAATTATTATTGGACATCCAATGGGAGCAGTAAAAGAACAATCTTCTAATCTATATGCTCAAAAACTGGCAGAACAAGGATTCGTAACTCTTGCAATAGATTTATCTTTCTGGGGTGAAAGTGAGGGCCAGCCTCGTAATGCTGTATCACCAGATATCTATGCTGAAGATTTCAGTGCAGCAGTTGATTTTTTAGGAACTCATTCATTTGTTGACCCAAATAAGATTGGAGCTCTTGGTATCTGTGGAAGTGGAAGCTTTGCTATCAGTGCAGCAAAAATCGATCCTCGTATGAAAGCTATTGCCACAGTAAGTATGTATGACATGGGATCTGCTAATCGTAATGGACTTAATCATTCATTGACATTAGAGCAGCGTAAACAGTTTATTGCTGATGCTGCTGAACAACGTTATGCAGAATTTAATGAAGGAAAAACTGAGTACACAAGTGGTACTGTACATAAAATTGATGAAAACTCATCTCCAATAGAAAAAGAATTTTATGATTTCTATCGTACTTCACGTGGAGAATTTACTCCAGAAGGGGCTACTACTGAAACAACAACTCATCCAACACTTACAAGCAATATAAAATTCATGAACTTCTATCCATTTAATGACATTGAAACTATATCTCCTCGTCCAATGTTATTTATCACTGGAGATCAGGCTCATTCAAAAGAATTTAGTGAAGATGCATACAGACGTGCAGCTGAACCAAAAGAATTACTTATTGTTCCTGGTGCTGGACATGTAGACTTATATGACCGTGTTGATATGATTCCTTTTGATAAATTAGGTAATTTCTTTAAGACAAATTTAAAATAATTACTTCCCTTTCCCCTTCAGATAATATTTGGAGGGGATTTTTATCACAATAAAAAAATTAAAATTACTTCTTGACCTAGAGTCCACTCCAGATGTTAGACTTGATATATCAAGAAACAAAATAAATAAAATTACTATATAAGGAGAAAAATATGTATTTAGAAAAAATAAACAGTCCAAAAGATTTAAAAGAAATGAATATTGAAGAATTAAAAAAACTGGCAGATGAAATGAGAGCTGCTCTGCTTAATAGATTGAGTAAAACTGGAGGACATATAGGACCAAATCTTGGAATGGTTGAGGCAATAATTGCTATGCACTATGTTTTCAACTCTCCAGTGGATAAATTTGTATTTGATGTATCTCATCAAAGCTATCCTCATAAAATGCTTACAGGAAGGAAAGATGCTTATCTATATGAAGAACATTTTCATGATGTTTCAGGTTATACTAATCCTGAGGAAAGTGAGCATGATATGTTTAATGTTGGTCACACTTCAACATCTGTCAGTCTGGCTTCAGGATTAGCAAAAGCAAGAGATTTAAAAAATGACAACGAAAATATTGTTGCAGTAATTGGAGACGGTTCTTTGAGTGGTGGAGAAGCATTAGAAGGGCTGGATTTTGCTGGAGATCTAAACAGTAACTTCATTGTTGTTGTCAATGACAATGATATGTCTATTGCTGAAAATCATGGAGGACTATACAAGAATCTAAAAAAACTGAGAGAAAGCAATGGAACTCATGAATGCAATCTCTTTAAAGCAATGGGATTAGATTATATCTATGAAAATGAAGGAAATAATATTGAAAATCTAATTGAAGTATTTACAAAGGTAAAAGATATCAATCACCCAATTGTAGTTCATATCAATACTCAAAAAGGTAAAGGATTTAAATTTGCTGAAGAGAATAAAGAAAACTGGCACTGGAACTTTCCATTTGATATAGAAACAGGAAAGGTATCTCTGTCTTTTGGTGAAGATTATGGTTCAATAACTGGAGAATATCTATTGAATAAAATGAAAAAAGATCCTAAAGTAACTGCTGTTGTTGCAGGAGTTCCAACTAATATTGGATTTACTTCTGAAAAAAGAAAAGAAGCAGGAAAACAGTTTATCGATGTTGGAATTGCTGAAGAACACGCTGTTGCCATGATTTCAGGAATTGCTAAAAATGGTTGTAAGCCGGTATTTGCTACATATTCAAGTTTTATTCAAAGAACATATGATCAAATATCACAAGATTTATGTATCAATAATAATCCTGCAACCATTCTGGTAAATGGAGCATCTATTTACAGCATGAACGATGTTACACACTTAGGTATTTTTGATATTCCACTGATTTCAAATATCCCTAATATTGTTTATCTGGCACCTACTTCTAAAGATGAATATCTTGCCATGCTGGACTGGAGTATAGAACAAACTCAATATCCTGTAGCTATTCGTATTCCAAGTAATGATGTCATATCAGATAACAGACATGTTGACACTGATTACAGTAATATTAACAAATATCAAATGGATGTAAAAGGAAGTAAAGTAGCAATACTAGCATTGGGAGATTTCTATCAATTAGGAGAAGAGGTTTTAAGAGAAATAGAAAAAGAACTTGGATTTACACCAACATTAATTAATCCAAGATATATTACAGGACTTGATAAGAAAATGCTCACAGAACTTCAAAATAATCATGATATGGTTATCACTTTAGAAGATGGTATTTTAAATGGTGGATTTGGAGAAAAGATAGCATCTTTCTATGGAACAACAGATATGAAGGTTAAAAATTATGGATTCAAAAAAGAATTTATTGATAGATATGAGGTAAATGAAATTATGGAAGAAAATGGTATTACTAAAGAACAAATAATTAAAGATATTCTTAGCTGTAATCTATAGGCAATAAATTTTAATAACTTTATTTAAAACCCAGATAATTTTTAAACTATATATAATTAAGAGAGAGTAATTTAGAAGCAAAATAGAATTTTTAGCTTTAATTACTCTCTTTTTTATATTCTTTTCTTATCTGCTTAATATAATTCTTTTCCTGCCTCTACCCAGCTTAATCATATCCACTCTCTATCTCTATAGTTTTTAAGAAAACCTCAACAAGAGTGTTTCAATAATAAACAATTATTTTTTTGTTAACTGTCAGTTAATTTTTTTTTACAAAAAGACACAAAAAAAGAGCCTTGGATAGGCTCTTTCTAATTTAACTCAATTACTCAGCTGCTATAGCAGAAACAGGACATCCACCTGCACAAGCTCCACAGTCAACACATGAATCTGATATTCCATATTTTCCATCATCAGTTGCTGATATTGCTCCTACTGGACAAGTTCCTTCACAAGCTCCGCATCCTATACAAGCGTCTTTATCTATTACGTACATTAAAATCCCTCCTAATATTCATAAAATTTTTTAACTACTTAAAGTTTATATTATTTTTCGCATCTTGTCAAGTGTAATTTAAAAAAAATGTTTTATTTTCAAACACTTATATTTTGAAAATCAAATAATTCAATATTCTTTTTCATCTTTTTAAACTAGGCATCATGCTCTAATAAATCATTTGCTTTTATTATAGTAGTAAGTTTTCTTCCGTACTCTTCTCTTATTTCAGAATAATTATTCAAGTGTTTTACCAACTTTAATGAATTTTCGCCATTAACTATTGCAGCTCTAAGTTGTTTATAAGCTCCATGTCTTGCTAATGTCATTATATAATCCTTTACAGAATCATCAATAGTATTATACTTTTTATAATAAGTTCCTTTTCCTACCTTGACACTTTTCTCCTGTTCTTTTGAAAAAGACTTCATTCCAAAAAGATTATTTCCTTTTTTAGCTACGTTTGAGGTCCCCCACCCGCTTTCTAATGAAGCTTGAGCTATTATCAATGAAGTAGGTGGAACTATCATTTTATTCAAAAGTTCATCAGTATTCATGTTTTTTACTTTGTATTTTGCAAAAGCATTATTTAAAATATCCTTTTCTTCTTGGGTTCTTACACCTTTTTCTATTATTTTCTTTACCTGCTCTTTTTCAGTTTTTATCTCCATTTCTATGTTTTCAATTATTGGTACAAGTGTTTGTATGAATAATTTTTTTCTTTCATTTCCTTGTATTGCACTAAAATCAATTCTTTTATTTAGATAAAACTGTTTATTTTTTAGCTCACTTTCGTTTATTGTAGTTCCTGAAAAAGCAGTAAAAGAAAAAAGAAAAATTAATAATACAAATATTTTTTTTCTCATTTTTTCCTCCGAGTTAATAAAGTCCGCAGAAAATCCCATTGATTTTCCTAATACATCTCTGTTATATTGACCACTATTACTGGTGATCATTTTTCTGCTTATCCCCATATCAGCGTCAGAATACATCTTTTTAAATATTATTTATCATAATTCAAAAAAGACATATTTTTTTTAATTAAATAACAATATATTATACCATACTAATTGAAAAAAAGATAACTTTTTTTGACATTTTTTAGTTGAAAAAAATGAAAAGCTCTCTAAAGAAAGAGAGCTCTATTATTAGATTTAAGATTAATTTAATTGTCGCTTTTTATCCAGTTTTCTTCTCCGTTTATCAACAGAGGAAGATAAATAGTTGCATCTTCAGTTGGTGTAAGTTTAAATTCATTTTCTAATGTTACATTTTTTCCAGTAGTGTCTTTAAATTCAATAATTAATTTATGTTTAGGTCCTTTTACATATACCATAGCTTTTTTATTTACTCTGATTTTTTTAGCTTTTTCTCCATTTACAGAATATGAAACATCTACAGCTGCATATTCACCAACTTTTTTATTATCTATGAAAACTTTATGCTGTTTTCCACTGACAAAGAGAGCAGCAGCAATCCCTACAAGTACAACTATCAAAATTATCCAGTTTCTAACTATTTTCATTAGTTACCACCTGCCTGACTAGAATTCATTTCAAGTATTCTTTTTCTCTCTGCCTCTTTTTCTTTCTCTCTTCTCCATTGATGAAGAATAAGAACCAAAGCAATTATTCCATAAGATACAAATACTCTGAAATATTCTCCTATCTGTGCTGAACCAATAAGTTCTTTTCCCGCTCTTGGAGCCAGAACAAACATAGTATGAAAAAGGATTACTCCACTAAGTGCATTTGGAATACTGGCTTTAGATACAGTTGCTCCCCCTATTAAAAGAGCAGCAATAGCAAACATTCCTATTTGCTCATGGCTGTTATATGTATTCATAGTTCCAATATTTTGAAGAAATATCAGTTGCCCTATCCCTGCAAGAATAGTTGAAATAACAATAGCTAATATCCTTGTTCTGTCAACTGCAATTCCAGAAGATTTAGATACTTCTATGTCCTGTCCTATTGCTCTCATATCCTGACCAAGTTTAGTTTTTCTGAACCAAACTATAAAAAGGCATAAAAGCACTATAGCAAGGATAGTTAATACAGGAATAGAATATTGTCCTATATTAAAAACTATTCCATCATCTAAAGCTCTTCTTATATTTTTAAGATCTATTGCATTTCTTATTCCATGTCCTCTTGAAAGAAGTATAGCTTCATTTCTTATAGGGATAACTTTTCCCATTCCATATAGAACTAAAAGCTGATATACTCCATTTATAAAAAATCCAAGTATCATAGAAGTAATCATTTCTCTACCTTTTGCTCTATTTAAAACAACTCCACCTATATAACCCATAAAGGCTGCTATTGGAAGAGTAATTATCACTGCAAGAAAAAATCCCTGAAGCCCAACTACATTCCAGTCAGTTATAAATATAAGAGCTATCTGTCCAGCCATTGCTCCCAGTACTATACCAAAGTTTAATCCCATTCCTGCTATTATAGGTATCAAAAGAGACAGTACAATGAAAAGATTACGAGACAATCTCAGAATTATTTCCTGAATAAGATATTCTATACTCAATCCAGAAATTGGTATAGACAGAAGTATTATTATCACCATAAAAATAGGAACTACATTATTTACTAAGAATTTTTTGATTTTATTTTCCACTTCCAGCACCTTCCTTTCTTGTCAAAGCATATAATATCATTCCATTAGATACTATGATTCTTATCGTTTCTGACATATCTGTCTGGATTATATTATTAACAACTGTAGGTGTCATTGTCAATATTCCTTGAAATAAAAATGTTCCAACTATAACATTGACAATAGTAACTTTATTTACAGATGCTCCCCCTATAAGTATTGCTGCTATAGCAGGGAATGCCATATAAAATGGTGCAAGATATAACTGTACAAATCCAAAACTTTGTTGATACACTACAATTCCAATTGCTGCTAATACTGTGGACATAACAACAGACTCTATTCTTATTTTGTCTATATTGATTCCAGTTGCCTTTGCAAATTTATCATTAGTTCCAACAGCTTTCATCGCATACCCAGTTCTTGATCTAAAGAATATCCACATTCCAAAAGCCAGTATCCCAAAGAATACTATTTCTCCTACTGGAAGCATATCACTTGGCATATGGAGAACCTTGTCAAGAATTCTATGCCAATGACTTTCAACACTGATAGTAGTACGAAGCCCTTCTCCTCCATAAGCCCAGATCATATCCTGACTTTTAAATGGAAGAACAAGCCACATTATACACATGACAGCAACTGATGAGAATCCAATATATGTAGCAATCATCATTTCTCCACCTTTTACTTTATTAAGGATATGTCCATATATCCATCCAAATAAAATAGCAAAAGGAATTGATATTATTATTGCCCCTGCAAATCCTACAAATCCGCTAAGCCCCATCTCTATACTTATTACTGCTCCCAAGAGTCCAGCTTCTACTCCCAAAGGCATTCCAAAGTTCAATCCAGTTCCAGACTGTATCATTGGTACAAGAGATAAAACCAGTATAGCATTCATTCCAAATCTTACTAATGTATCCCCTAAAGCTGATTTTAAATTTATTCCTATAAAGGGAGAAACTATATACATTGATAAAAGAAACAGAGTTATTATTATTCTAGGCCACCCTGCATTCTTTAGCATAGTCTTGATATTATTCATTGTTTCCCTCCTTTGACACTCCTACCATCATTTTTCCAAACTCTAATATATCTGCTGTAGGTGGTAGTATTCCAGCAACTTTTCCTTCATTTATTATTGCAATTCTGTCACATATACTTCTTAGTTCCTCTATTTCAGAAGATGTTATTATTATAGTTGTCCCTTTAGTTGAGTTATACTCCTTCAAAGTATCTAAAACTAATTTCTTAGCCCCTACATCTATTCCTCTTGTAGGTTCTGATACGAATAAAACTTCAGGGTCCATAGTGAACGCTTTTGCCAGACATACTTTCTGCTGATTTCCTCCACTTAACTCCTGAACTTTCTGTTTTTCACTCATACATCTTATTTCCAGTTTCTTTATATAGTCCTGAGCGTTTTCCCTCATTGCTTCTTCATCTGCAAGATTGAATAAACCTCCAAATCTTTTCTTAAAGAATTTTCTTTGTATCTGCATAGCTGGATAGGCTATATTTTCTTCAATAGAACTTTCAAGAAGGAGTCCTACTCCTTTTCTGTCTTCTGAAACAAAAAATATTCCTTTTTCCAATGGATTATTTGGATTATTTAACTTTATCTCCTGACCTTTAAATACTATTTTTCCACTTGCATCATACAGTCCCATTACTCCATTGGCAATCCCTATTTTACCCTGACCAGCCATACCTCCCAGTCCTAATATCTCACCTTTTTTAATATCAAGGTTTAGACCTTTTACCATTTCTCCTGGCATATCTACCCAGAAGTTTTTTACAGAAAGAATAGTTTCTTTAGTTTCATCCAAAGTTTCAACCTTCTCTTCAGACTCTCCCATTTTTCTTCCTATCATCCATTCTGTTATCTGGTTTACATTTGTATCTTTTGTATTTACAGCATTGATTAAAAGTCCATCTCTCAAAACTACTACTGTATCACATACATTCATTATTTCTTCCAGCCTATGCGTAATAAAGATTATAGATATTCCTTTTTCAGATAATCTTCTCATAGTTTCAAGCAGTACCTTTGCTTCTTCCTCTGTTAAAACAGCAGTAGGTTCATCCAATACCAGAAGTTTTGTTTTTTCTCTCTCTATTTCACGAGCTATCTCTGTAAATTGTTTATGTGCTACAGGCATTTCATTAATAACAGTATTAGGATCTATCTCAATACCTAGTTGAGAAATAGCATTACCTGCTCTTTCCTCTATATTTTTCGAGTCTATTCTTCTTATTCTTTCACCAAAAAGATTTTCTAAAAAACTATTAGCAGTAGATTCTCTATTTAAAACTATATTCTCATTTGCTTTGAACCCAGGTATTAAAGAAAATTCCTGATGAACCATTCCTATCCCTACAGCAAGAGCATCAAATGGAGATTTAAAATTTGTTTCTTCACCATCGAAGATTATTTTTCCTCCATATCCTCCTGTTTCAGAAATAACCGGCATACCAAAAATAGCCTTCATCAAAGTAGATTTTCCAGCACCATTTTCTCCTACCAGTCCTACTATTTCACCAGGTTTAACCTCCAAATTTATATCTTTTAATACTACATTTTCTCCAAAAGACTTTGAAAGCCCCTCTATTTTCAATAATACTTTATCCACATTTTCACCCCTTGAAAATTAAAGGAGGGGGATTACCCCTCCCTTATTATTTTATTTTGAAATATTTTTCAGGAACAGTTTCATTAGTCATATTCATGTAACCTTTCCCTAAAACATATGTATCTTGATATAATAAGTAGAAGTTCTCTTTCTCTACTCCATTAACATCTGTATAGTTACTTCCGTTCCATCCAGCACCTGGAGTAAATTTCTTCAATGAATCCATGATAGAATCGAAGTCAGTAGCATCTACACCTTTTTCCACAACTGCTCTTGCATGTTCTCCTAAAGCAATTACTGAAATAAAGTTATATGAATAAGCCCATGTTCCCATTCTTCCAGCTCCACCTTTTGCTACTACTGTATCTTCAACTTTCTTTAATATTTTTGGCCAGTTCCCTTTTTCATCTTCAGAGAATTTTATTCCTAAAGCTCCAGGGTATCCCATTGTAGGAGATGGCAAGTCTGCTTCTACAAAGTATCCTCCAACCTCAGCTACTCTTTTTAATAATGGCTCTGTATGAGCATCATTTGTTGCAAAGAATGCTGTGTCTTTACCATATTTTTCTAACCAGTTAGGTACTTGTTCTAATATATATTGTTGAGCTCCTGCTACTCCAACATCACTTACTGGGTCTGGAGCAGACATATCAATAAACTCCATTCCAAGATCTTTAGCAGTTTCAGCCATTATATTTCTTCTTCTTGATAATAACTCATAGCTTAAATGTCTTGGGAAAGATATATGCATAAATTTAGTAGCTCCCATTTCTTTAGCAGCTTTTACTATTAGATATCCTCTTGCCACATTATCTGGATTAGTTACCAAATCAGCTGCATCACTGATGATCTCTGGATCTTCATGTGGAGCATTAGCTATTAATAATATATCAGGTCTTTTTTCTCTTATCCTTCTAAAAGCTTCAACAGTTCCTGGAACAGCTTCTGCTACTATTATAACTTTCATTTGAGGATCATCTGCTAATCCTACCATTTGAGAAATAGTAGTTTCCATTTCCTGCATGAAGTTATCTGGATAAGTAACATGAGTTACCATTCCACCTTTATCACTTGCTCCATACATTTTTACTAGTTCCTCAGCTCCACGAAGACTGTCTTCCGATTGAGATACTGTTCCACTTACCACTCCAATATGGTAATCAGCAGCAAAGCTGAACACTGAAAATAAAAACATAAAAAGTCCAACAAAATATTTTTTCATAAGTTCCCCCTTACAATTTTATTATCTTCTTTATAATTTCTATACTTAATATATGCACATAATAAAAAAAGTACTATTTTTTAAGTACAGGAGTTACAAAACTTTTTGATATTGTTAGGATTATACTCCTTTAAACGATGTATGTCAACCATTATTTTATTCAAATAGAATTTTAATTTCATTTATGTATTTTTTGAAAAATTATTACGCAAGAATTTGAGACCTTTTTTTCTCGCTAACTTAAGTTAAATTGGAGATTTTATTCTTGATTTATACAATTTATGTATTTTCAATTATATATTTTTTTTATAAATTCAATAAAAAAGATCTAACATCATATCAATATTAGATCTAATTTATAAAATTATTTAATTGTCTCCAATTTGCCATTAACAAAAACTTGTTTTACCTTATCAGAGTTATTTTCTTTTGTCTCTTTTATTTTCTTAGTTCTCTCTTCAAGTTTTTTAGATACATAAAGTATGATATCAAAATTAGTTATTTCATGATAACCTCTCTCTTTATTTTCTTTTTTCATATAAGGTTTTTCATACATTTCAAATATAATATCCAAGTTAGTCATTTCTTTCATTTTCATCCCTCCAAGATCAATCAAAAATTTAAAAATCTTCTTAAAAATGTACCAATTATTTAAAACTATAGCTTTAAAATTTCATCCCTCTTCTTATAGCTATATAGTATTAAAAATTCATAAAAATGTAAAACCGTATTTCATACACGTCTTAACAAGTATAAACTTGTATGTTTTTTATTTTTCAAAATAAAAAAGGTCTCAACATTCATTGAAACCTTTTAATCAAAAATTATTTATCTATATTTCATCCCATCCATCTATAGACGAACTCATATTGTAACTTGTTACAGTACCTTCAAAGAAGTTTGCTTTAACATTTCCTTCTCCCTCTGTATCTGCAAATTTTGTAAGATGCTTATATGGATTTTTATTAAATCCTTCATATATTGGCTTTAGCCCAATACTTCTTAATCTCTCATTAGCCAACCATTTTGTATATTGTTCAGTTGTTTCTTCTGTTATTCCCAGAATCTGATTTCCTATTATATGGTTAGTCCAATTTATTTCCTGCTCCACTGCTTTTCTAAACATGCTATAAATTTCTTCATCATTAAAGAAATCTGGATTTTCATTTCTTATTTCTTTTAATAAATGCTGAAAAATAACTACATGAGACAGTTCATCTCTATTTATAAGCCTTATTACATCTGAAGTTCCCATCATTCTGTTTCTGCTTGCTAAAAGATAGAAAAAATTAAATCCATTATAGAAGTATATTGCTTCTAAAAGATAATCTGCTATTATAACTTTTGAAAAATTCTTATCATTAGGTTCTTCCAAAAACTTTTGATACATTTCAGCAATATATTTATTTCTTTCAAATAATATCTTGTCTTCTCTCCACTTATCATATATAGAATTTCTTATTTCCTTGGGAAGTATAGATTCTATTATATATTGATAAGATTGGGAATGTATAGCTTCCTGAAATGTCTGTATAGAAAGTATCAAATTTATTTCAGGAGCTGTTATATAATCACAGACATTTGGAATATTATTAGTTTGAATACTATCAAGAAATATTAAAAATGATAAAATTCCATCATAAGCTTCTTTTTCCTGATCTGTCAGATTTTTATAGTCATTTTTATCCTGTGTTAAATCTATTTTTTCTGGTATCCAAAAGTTTCCCATCATTGTTCTATAAAGTTGATTTGCCCATTGATATTTAACATTATTCAGGTTAAATATATTTGTACTGTCTCCTTTTATCACTCTTCTCTTAGACAGAGAATCATCTCCCAGAGGATTAAAAAGTTTTTTTCTATCCACTACAGCTTTCACACTCCTCTTTTTCATTCATTATATTAGTATTCTTCTGAATTGTTCTTATATAGTAAACTGATTTGCAGCCATTTTTCCATGCTGTCATAAAAGTATCATAAATATCCTTTGCCTTTATATTTTTATTCAAATCAAAAATCAACTCCATAGAAACTCCCTGAGTAGTCCACTTTCCTATTCTACTCATTATTTTTACATATGTCTGTGGATTTACATTTTTAAATTCTGGATAAAACCATGCTCTGTCTTTAAGATATTTTACTACTCTTGGTACTGCTCCCTTTTGGTTTTTTTCTATATAAAATCTTGAAAATGTTGGATTAACTGAAGCTGTCGCTCCCATAAGAAGAGATGTTGAAGTATTAGGGGCAATAGCAGTAAGTTCTCCATTACGCATTCCATATTTTTTTACCAATTCAAATACTTCTCCCCATTTGTCTGCATATTTTGAATTCTTCATATACCATTCTCTATCTTTTTGGAAAAACAATCCTTTATCCCACAAAGAACCTTTAAAGGCTGGATATTCTCCTCTATCTTTAGCCAGTAATGCTGATGATTTTATGCTGTATAGAGCAATCTCTTCAAAAAGTTCATCTATATCATTCATAGACTCATCATAAATCATAAATTCTCTTGCCAAATAATCTGCCAACCCCATAGTTCCTACCCCTATAGTTCTATATGAGACATTATGTTTATCCGATTCTTTTATAGGGGTTTTAGTTAAATCAATAGTATTATCCAATATTCTTACAGCAGTATCAACTATATTTTCAAGTTCCTCTTTCAATATTTCAGCCAAATTCAGAGATACCAAATTACATGTATGAACTTCTCCTAGATTTACAGTTCTTACTCCTTTTTCTTCTACAGTTTCTTCTGCAAAGTTTTTACTTGGAGAAAAATTAGAAAAACTCTCCATACACAGATTTCCATTACCTATCATTCCTTTATGGCTGTTATGGTTCATCAGATTTGCCCTATCCTTGAAAAAAATATATGGCATTCCTGTTTCTATCTGTACTTTCATTATTTCTTTAAATAATTCCCTAGCTTTTATCACTTTTTTAAGCTCTAAAGAAGTATCTTTTTCCAGCTTTTCATAAATCTCTTCAAATTTTTCTCCATAGAGTTCACATAATTCAACTTCATACTTTTTACGTACTTCATATGGATCTACTAATGTCCACTCTAAATTTTCTTCCACTCTTTTCATAAATAAATCAGATAATACAACCTGAGGATATATGTCGTAAGCTTTTCCTCTCTGATCTCCATTTTCTGTCTGAAGCTCTAAAAACAGCTCAATATCCAGATGCCATGAATCAAGAGCTGCTGTCACAGCTCCTGCTCTTCTCCCCTGCTGATTTACAGCTACAGCAGTATCATTTACTATTTTTATCCATGGAACTACTCCACCACTTGCATTATAATATCCATTTACCATAGAATCTTTAGCCCTGATTCTTGAAATATTAAGCCCTACTCCTCCACCGCTTTTGCTTATTTTAGCAATAGTGTCTATATTATAGAAGATAGATTCTATATTATCATCCATTGCAGTGATAAAACATGATGATAGATTTCCTTTTGGTATTCTCAAATTTGCAAGAATAGGTGTAGCTAAAGATATTTTTTTCAGAGACAGGGCATTATAGAATCTTTTTGCTACTGCAACTCTATCCTCTTCATTTATTGCCAACAACATGGCTATACACATAAATACTTCCTGTGGAAGTTCATAGATATTCCCCTTGAATTTCAAAAGATATCTATTCACAAACATGTTAGCTCCTGCATAGTCATACATCATATCTCTTGATATATCAATAACCTTTTCTAGTTCTTTGATCTCATCTTTTGTATATTCCTGAAGCCTGCTGTCATATATTCCTTTTTCTGTAAGAGTTTTTATTGTTTTATAAAAATCACCATATGAAAAACCTCTTTTATGAAAAACTTCTCTTTCTGTTTCCATCATGAGAAGCCTTCCAGCAACATATGTCCAGTCGCTTTCTTCAAAACTTGTCATTGCAACTGCTTGATTTATAAGAGATTCCTGTATTTTTTTTGTTGTTATATTTTCCTGATATATTGAATCTATATAGCTTTCCAGCTCAACCATATTAACTTCCAGACCTTCACAGGCTCTTACCAATTTCTCTCTTATTTTTGTTATATCTAAATTTTCTCTTATTCCAGCTCTATTTATAACTTCTCTCATTATATAACCTCTAAAAGCTTTTCCATTGTGTAATATTCTCCATCTTTTTCAATAACTGGAGCACTCATAATTCTATTTTTACTGGCTACAGTCATTAAAGTTTTTAAATCCTGAATATATTCATATTCAATTCCTTTATTATCTAAAGTCCTTTTTAAAGACTCACATTTACTACATCCTTCTTTACCAAATACTTTTATCATTTTTCCTCCTCAGTACAACATATTGTATAGCATATTGTTTTATTCACAATATGTAGAAATATTATTGCATATATTTTAATTTTTTTCAATCATTTTATAGAAAAGTAATTATTCTGTATGATGTGTTATTCTACACCAATGATAAAATTCCTGTTAAAAATACTTAAGATTTTCACTGAATTATAAAAAACACTAAAGGAATTTTCTCCTCTAGTGTTTTTTAGTTTAAATATTATTTGGTGGAAAGATTTTTATTAAGATATTTTTTTGAATAACTCTACAAGTTTTTCTTTATCAAAGAATACTGGGTTTGCTCCAGCACAAGCATCCTTCATAGCATTTTCAGCTAATAGTTCAAAGTCTGGGTTGTCTACTCCTACTTCTTTTAGTGATTTAGGTATTCCAACTTCTTCAGAAAGTGCTTTTATTCTACCAATTACATAGTCTACACATTCTTTATCAGTTTTACCAGCTGCATCATAACCAATAGTCTGAGCTATTACTCTGAATTTTTCAGGAGCATTTTTAGCATTTTCTTCTTCTACTATTGGAAGAAGCATAGCATTACATACACCATGAGGAAGGTCATACAATCCTCCAAGTTGGTGTGCCATTGCATGTACATTTCCAAGTCCAGCATTACTGAATGCTATTCCATTTAAGAAACAAGAGTAGCACATTTGCTCTCTAGCTTCTATATCACTTCCATCTTTTACTGCTCTTGGAAGATAATCAAAAATTTCTTTTATAGCATATAGAGCTGTACAATCAGTAACATCCATAGCTCCTTTAGCTACTACTGCTTCTATTGCATGAGTTAAAGCATCCATTCCTGTTGCTGCTGTAAGAGGAGCTGGCTTGCTCATCATAAGCTCAGGATCATTTACTGTTATTGCTGCAAGAGAGTTTGTATCTACCATGATCATTTTTACATGTCTCTCTTCATCTGTTATTACATAGTTAATAGTTACTTCAGCAGATGTTCCAGCTGTAGTAGTTATAGCTATTATAGGAAGTGATTTGTTTTTAGTTTTGTTCACTCCTTCATAATCTTTTATATTTCCTCCATTAGTTGCAAGTACAGCAATAGCTTTTCCACAGTCTTGAGGTGATCCTCCTCCAATACTTATAACAAGGTCACATTTTTCATCAGTTAATATTCTATATCCATCTTCCACATTTTTTACTGTAGGATTTGGTTTAGGTTCATCATAAACAACAAAATCTACTCCTGCTCCCTTTAATATATCAGTAACTTTTTTTACAGTTCCATTCCCCATAAGAAACTTATCACTTACAACTAAAGCTTTTTTACATCCCATTGTTGATAATGGCTGTTTAAGCTCAGCAAGACATCCTCTTCCTAATAGATTAATTGGTGGTATGTAGTAAATCATTTTATCCCCCTTCTTATATTTTCATTCGTATATTCGTACATAATTCTTATATACGTATTTATGTTTTAATCTTAACATAAAAAAATACAAGTTGTCAAATACTTTCTAAAAATAGATATAAAAAAATTTCAAAAAATAAAAAAAAGAGAGTATCAAAAATACTCCCTTATACTCTCATAATTTTATTAATTATAGAGCAGCTTTTGCAGTTTCAGCTAATTTAGTGAATTCAGCTGCATTGTTTAAAGCGATATCTGCTAAAACTTTTCTGTCTAATACGATTCCAGCTCTTTTTAATCCATTGATTAAAGTTGAATAAGTTAATCCATTGATTCTAGCTGCTGAGTTGATTCTGATGATCCAAAGTGATCTCATTCTTCTTTTGTTAACTTTTCTATCTCTTGTTGAGTAAGCTGCTGCTTTCATTGTAGCTTGTTTAGCTTGTTTTATAACGTCACCAGACGCTCCTCTGAATCCTTTTGCAGCTTGTAATATTTTTTTATGCTTTCTTCTTCTAACTATACCAGTCTTAACTCTCATTGTTTTTTCCTCCTAAATATAAATCTCAATAATTTGAATTGTTTATTATCTTCCTACTCCGTATGGTAGTAACCCTTGCATATGTTTCTTTAAAGTGTCAGTAACTACTAAATCTTTCTTTAGGCTATTTTTTCTTTTTCTATCTTTTTTAGTTAAGATATGGCTTTTTCCAGAATGTTTAACTATAAATTTCCCAGTCCCTGTTACTTTAATTCTCTTTTTTGCTCCTCTGTGAGTCTTCATTTTTGGCATAATAATACCCTCCTCTCGAATATATAAATATTAATATAATTATTAACTCTTTTTAGGTGTTAATATAATGTGTTTCTGCTTTTCGTTATATTTTTTATCTGCATCTGCAACTTCAGCAAACTTTTCTGCAATCTCATTTAGAGTATCTATACCAAGTGTAGCATGCATTCTTTCTCTTCCAAATAAAACTAAAGTAACTTTTACTTTATTTTCTTTAGATAAGAATTTTTCAATTTGACCCATTTTAGTTTCTAAGTCATGAGTATCTATTCTAGCAGTAACTTTTACTTCTTTTATTACTACTTGTTTTTGATTTTTCTTAGCTTCTTTAGCTTTTCTTGTTTGTTCATATCTGTATTTTCCGAAGTCCATTATTTTACATACTGGTGGCTTCGCAGTAGGTGAAATCTCAACTAGATCTAAATCTTCCTGTCTTGCTAATTCCAATGCTTCATTAGCTGACATAACTCCTAATTGTTCACCTGTCGAAGAGATAATTCTAAATTCTCTCCCTTTAATTTTTTCGTTGATTCTAATTTTTTCAGAAATAATTCAACACCTCCATTTAGTTACACAATAAAAAAAACAGGACAATACTACGCCCTGTTATTACTCCTAAAATTGAAATATAGAGGATTAAAATCTCGTACTCTATTAAATCTTTTTTTATACCTAATGTAAGCCCTAAGACCCAAAAGGTGAGAAACAGGCGTTTCTTCTTTATCCAACTTTTATTTAGTTCCTTTATTATTATATCAGAAACATAAATAAAGTCAAGCTTTTTTTATATTATCCTATTTCACACACAGGATTATTTTTATCTATTATAGTCGCTTTACACTGTCCTCCTAATTCTTGAAGCACAAGCTCTTCTAATTCACTGACTATTTTTTTAAATTCCTCTTTTCTATTTTCATCTATTAATTCCATATAAAGAAGAGCATTTTTAGTATTTTCAGTTATTTTAGTTCTGTCAGCTTCTCTCCAGAGCCACCCTCTCACCACTGCTCCCTTATCATCTCTATATATAAGTTCATCTTCTTTAGGAGGCTTATTCTCCTCTTCGCCTAAAGGAATAAATTCCTCATCTCCTTTAGCAAAACACAATACCATATCCCCTTCTATTTTGTCCAAATCCTCTCCCCCACATGTAACGAGATTTTTCAAACATATTACATTATATATATCTACAAGAGGATTTATTGTTCCTAATATATGTCCCTTTGCAATTCTCGAAGCCATTGCATCAATTGAAGCTTTAGCCCCTTTTTTAGTTTTAAATTTTTTCATAGCAAGGCTGTATTCTTTTATATACCCCTCTGCCTCATCACCAGAAGCTAATCTTTCACAAAGAGATTTACATACAGATTCCAGCATATCTGCTTTTCCAGTTCCACTGTTATCAACATTTTTAAAAGACAATACTCCTATTTCTAAATTGGGAAACATTTCAAATACATTCTCTTCAATAACAAATCTCTTCATTTCTTCCTCCTGTTTTCTATGTTAATTAAACTATAACATAAAAAAAATAAAAAACCTATTTTTTCATTAAACTTATAGACTTTGAAATCCTTTTGCGTTAAAATATCATAAACACATTCAGGAGGGAAAAAATGGAAATAGATATCAAATTGGCTTATGATGATTTAGAAAATGTAAAACTTCTTTTTAATGAGTATACTGCTATGCTTGGAGTCAACCTTGCTTTTCAGGGATATGATGCTGAAATCAAAAATCTTCCTGGAAAATATGCTATGCCCTCTGGAAGATTATACATTGCATATTGTGACAACAAAGCTGCTGGTTGTATAGCTTTAAGAAAATTTGGAGAAGATGGCTGCGAAATGAAAAGACTTTTTGTCAGACCTGAATACAGACATCTCAAAATAGGAAAAAAATTAGTAGATAAAATAATAACAGATGCTCATGAATTAAAATATAAACATATGGTATTAGATACTCTTTCAAATTTACACGGAGCTGTTGCTCTTTATAAAAAATCTGGTTTTCATGAAGTTGAAGCTTATTATGAGAATCCTTTAGATAATGTATTGTATTTTAAATTAGATCTTTAATTAAGAAAGAGAGGATTAATTCTAAAATTTAGAATCAATCCTCTCATATTTTTATTCTTCGTCATTAAAGTTTATATGTTTATGAGTTCCATCACAGAAAGGCTTATGCTTTGAATGGCCACATCTACATAGTGAATAGTGCTCCTTACTGTCTAATATCTCTTCTGAGCTATTATCATCTATTACTTTTACTCCACCAGTGATATTTATAGAACCATTTTTTTCAATAGTTATTTTTTCTACATCATGATATATTGTTTCTCTTTCTCCACCTTCTAATTGATATGAAAGAGCCCCTGATGGACAGCTTTTTATTACTTTTATCAATTTTTCAATATCTGTTGCATTTTTCATTTCTATCCAAGGAATTTTATCTGGGTTGAATACTTCTGGATAGCCCTTTACACATTTAGCAGCATGCTTACATATATATTTGTCAAAATATACTACTATTTTTTCTCCATTATACCCTTTTATTCCTCTAGTTTTTTCTTCTTCTCTCTCATTATTAAACTCTACTCCTCTTGCATGAGTACCATCACAGAAAGGTTTATTTTTAGAATATCCACATCTGCACAATGAAACTGTTCTTGGTGTTTCGTATTCTTCCCCTTTGTAATTTTCTATTTTAGTATCCACAACTGTATAAGGACTGAATTTTGTAAAAACTATCATTCCTTTTTTATCTTTATCCTCTGCCATAAATACTCCTCCTAAAAAACATTTTATAAAAAATTTTACTTTATAGAATTATTCTGTTGTCCAGAAACATATCCTTTTTCTATATAAATATTTTTTAGAGATCATATATAAAATCTACATCATTCATTGCAGCTGATTTTTCTATAATATTACATAATTCATTATATTCTTCATAAACTATTTTATTTATTCCAGCAACTGCCCTTGCACCTAAATGCAGTATTTTTTTATTTCTGTTTGTATGAATGATTATTTTCCTGAAATTTTTTCCAATCAGCCCCTCTTCATATGAGGCTGGAGTAGCAACTATCTTTTTTATCTCTCTCATGTTATAAACTTTTCCATCAATATTAATACTGTCTATATCTACATGTATCCTTTCAGGAGTTTCATTTCCCTTCCTTATATATTCACAAAATATAGCTATCCCAGGTATTCCAAACATTAAAATATTGAATAAAACCATCATTCCAAAAAACGAAGTTAATTCTCTTCCATCAGAATTTTTTTTAATCAAGAAATAAAGTCCACTGCTTAAAACTATAGCTGCTCCTGTTGCTATTATTATATATTTTTTCAGTAATCTCATATGCTCTTCTAAAATATCTTCCTTTGGAATAGTGAATATCTCTTTTTTCAGTGTTTCTTTTATCTCTTCTTTATCCAATGTCCTTTTATTTAAAACAGACAATACCTTATCAAATGATTTTTTAGAAAAGTTTGAAAACTTTATCTCTCTTTCAACATTTCCATCAAATATAATTAAAAATCTCTCTTTCTGTGTTGGTATAAAATTCACAGAATGAGTACATACTCTTGACGAAAAAAAGTATCTGTCAAATTCTAGTTTTTCTTTTGTAGATATCAGACTTTTTATGCTGACTTCCTTTTCTCCTATGTCTACAGTAATATATCCTGTTACTATAGAATAAATACTGCAAATTATTAAAACTACTATCCCTATTGGATATAAATAAGAAAATCTTATATATACAAAATTTGACAGTACATATGTTATAAAAAATATTATCCCTACACACCCTAGTATAGTCCAGATAAAATTATATACCATTATAAAAAAACTGCTTTTGTACTTCATTCTTCCCCCTTATGCTGTTTTTTATTATTCTAGCATAAAATTTTACTCTCTTCTATATATCAGCAGTTGCTTTTATTTTAAAAGTTGTTTAGCTTAGGTTGCTGACTATTGTCTTTTATTCCTTAAAAACAAAAAGACAGGATGTAATTATCCTGTCTTCTATCTTTTAATTTTTTATTAGATTGCTTCGAAATCGTCTTTTCCTACTCCACATAAAGGACATACCCAATCATCAGGAATATCTTCAAAAGCTGTTCCAGCAGCTATTCCTCCATCTGGATCTCCCTCAACTGGATCATAAATATATCCACATACTTTACATTCATATTTTTTCATACCATTTCCTCCTAGTTATTATTTTAGTTTAAATAGGTAAATTACCTATATTATCGTATTTTTTTATGTATCTATTATACATATACTGCTAGTACCATGTACTTTCCTTTTTTATTTTTTAATTTTTTTTATTTTTTATACTTCTATTTCATAATCAACATCTATATATCTCTTTCTTAATACAGTTTTTTTAAATAAAAAAGGCTGTAATCCTTTAGGCTACAGTCTTATTATTATTTTTAAATGGCGCACCCAAGAGGAGTCGAACCCCTAACCTTCTGATCCGTAGTCAGACGCTCTATCCAATTGAGCTATGGATGCACAGGATTTATATAAAAAAAAGGTAGTTGCCTACCTGAATTTACAAATGGCGGTGAAGGAGAGATTTGAACTCTCGGTACCGTTTATAGGTACTCTCCCTTAGCAGGGGAGTGCATTAGGCCACTCTGCCACTTCACCATCATATCTGGCGGAAGATCAGAGATTCGAACTCTGAAGTCTTGCGACGCCGGTTTTCAAGACCGGTTCCTTACCAATTAGGATAACCTTCCACGCATTAATTATAATATCATATGATTTCTTATTTGTCAATAATATATTTTTCAAATAATGGCTCATAGATACTAAACAAGGCAGATTATATAAAAATCTGCCTTGTCTTTTTAATAATTTCTTATGTAATTATTTTTGTGCTGCTACTAATTCATTAGCTTCAGCTATTATAGCATCTGCATCTAATCCATGAGCAGTAATTCCTTCTCCTAGAGTTTCTCCAGCAGCTATCATACATCCTACACATCCTAGTCCATGTTTTCTGAATACATCAGCTAATATAGGATATTGTTGAACTGCTTCAAGGATATTCATATCTTTAGTTATCATTATTATCACTCCTTAAAAATTTAATTTTTGTGTATATCTATGATTATATAAAAATTTACTTCCCATGTCAACTATTTTCCAATTATCTTCCAACAACATTTAGAAGGTCATGTACTCTTACCATTCCTACCAATTTATCCTTGTCAAATACAGGAAGAACTGATATTTGACTCTCTCTGTTTTCCATAAGTTCCAAAGCATCTATTGCCATACTATCACTATCTACCTTAGTAAAGTTTCTAGTCATAATATCTTTTGCTTTAAATCCAAAAAATTCTTCTCTTCTTTTCAAAGCTCTTCTTATATCTCCCTCTGTAATTATTCCTACCATCAGGTCACCATTCATCACACAGACAGCTCCAAGTCTTTTGTCAGTCATTGTAAGTATTACATCATCTATTACACTTTCTTTATCACATAAAGGAATCATCTCGTCTTTATGCATTACATCTCTTACTTTCATCAAAAGTCTTTTTCCCAGACTTCCACCTGGATGGTACAATGCAAAATTTTCTGGCTTGAAATCTCTTTTCTTGATAAGAATTGCTGCAAGAGCATCTCCCATCACCAAAGTACTTGTAGTAGAAGACATTGGTGCAAGATTAAGAGGGCATCCCTCTCTCTTTACTCCTATATTTAATATATAGTCTGCTTCTCTTCCAAGTTTTGAATTTCTATTTCCTGTCATAGCAACTATCTTGGCACCTATCTTTTTGATAGATGGAAGTATAGCAACTATTTCATCACTGTTTCCACTATTTGATATAGCTATAACTACATCTTCTTTAGATATCATCCCAAGGTCTCCATGAAGTCCCTCTGCTGAGTTCATAAATACTGAATGTGTTCCAGTAGAAGCAAGTGTAGCAGCTATTTTTTTCCCAATCAACCCTGATTTTCCAATACCTGTTACTACTACTTTTCCTTCTGATTTCAATATTTCTTCAACTACATCTATCATTTCTCTGTTTATTTTATCTCTTACTATTTTTAATTCTTCTATCTCTGAATCAAAAACTTCCTTGGCATAATTGATTATATCCATTTCTCCTGTCATCTCCTATTATCTTCCTTTTACAAGATCATCTATTTTAACTGCCATTTTCAATATCTCTTCAAGGTCAGATAAATAAAGCATATTAGGGCCATCTGACATAGCTTTTTCTGGATTTGGATGTACCTCTGCAAATATTGCATCTACACCTATTGCAAGTCCTGCTCTCATTAATGGATAAACATACTCTCTGTCTCCAGAAGTAGCTGTTCCCAATCCTCCTGGCTTTTGTACTGCATGAGTTACATCAAATACCACTGGGTATCCAAATTTTCTCATTTCCATGAAAGCTCTCATATCTACTACCATGTTATTATATCCAAAAGTGCTTCCTCTTTCACAAAGCATAACATTAGGATTTCCACTTTCTTCCATTTTAGTTACTACATTTTTCATATCCCATGGAGCAAGGAATTGTCCTTTCTTTACATTTACAGGAAGTCCTGTTTCAGCTGCTGCTATGAGTAAATCTGTCTGTCTGCATAAAAATGCTGGTATCTGTATAAGGTCTACCACTTCTGCTGCCTTTTTACACTGCCATACTTCATGTACATCTGTTACCACTGGAAGCCCATATGTATCTTTTACTTTTTTCAGTATTCTAAGACCTTCTTCTATTCCAGGTCCTCTATATGAATGGATAGATGATCTGTTAGCTTTATCAAAAGAAGCTTTGAATATATAGTTTATTCTTAATCTGTCACATATTTCTTTTACTTTTCCTGCTACTTCCATCACTAATTCTTCAGATTCTATTACACACGGACCTGCTATCAAAGTGAATCTATTATTTCCACCGATTTCTATATTTTTTCCTATTTTAACTTTTTTTACTTCACTTACCAGCATGATTCCCCCTTATTTCATTCTTTTCTTTTTTACTATCTCTCTTCTAGCAATCTCTCTATCATCAAAATGTATTTTTTTTCTTCCTAATATTTGATAAGTTTCATGCCCTTTTCCAGCTATAAGGATAATATCTTTTTCTTCTGCTAGTTCTACAGCCTTAGATATAGCATGATCTCTATCTTCCTCTACAATATGATTTTTTCCCTTCATTCCTTCCAGTACTTGTTCCACTATTTTGTGAGGGTCTTCTGTTCTCGGATTGTCTGATGTCACTATTGCAATATCACTCAATCTTTCAGCTATTTCTCCCATAACAGGTCTTTTGCTTGGGTCTCTGTCTCCCCCACATCCAAAGACTGTTATTACTTTTCCTTTTTTCAATTCATTTATACTTTTCAATATATTTTCAAGAGCATCTCCAGTATGTGAATAGTCCACTATCACTGTAAAATTCTGTCCACAGTTTACCAATTCATATCTTCCAGGTGCTCCTTTTAATTCTTTTATTCTCTCAAGAACAATTTCTTTTTCAATTCCCAGAAGCAAAGCTATAGATATTGCTCCAAGTACATTATATACATTATATCTTCCAAGTATAGCAAGTTTTGTTCTTGTTGAAAAATTATCTATATGAAGTTCCACTTCCTGCCCATCTCCGTGAAACTCTACTATTTTTCCTCTTACTCTTCCTTCATTGTGCATACCATAAGAGATTCCTCCAAATTCTGAAGAAAGCCTCTTTCCATATAGGTCATCTATATTGATGACACAGTTTTTTTCACAGCCTTTTTTCATCATTGTAAAAAGTTTTCTTTTTGCCTGAAAGTAATCTTCCATCGTCTTATGAAAATCAAGATGATCTAAAGTCAAGTTAGTAAACATACTTACATCAAATTCAAGCATATCCACTCTTCCAAGATCAAGAGCATGAGAGCTAACTTCCATCACAAGATATTCCATTCCTTTTTCTACTGATCTCTTGCACATCTTCACTATGTCCAAAGATTCTGGAGTAGTATTAGGAGCTTCAATTACTTCATCTCCTATTTTATATTCTACAGTTCCTATCCTTGCAGTCTTATCACTTCCCAATATAGACTCTATAAGATAAGTTGTTGTTGTTTTTCCATTAGTTCCTGTTATTCCTATAATCTTTAATTTTTTTTGAGGCCAATTATAAAAATTAGAAGCTAACACTCCTAATTTTTTTCTTAGATCCTTGATCCAAATATATTTTACTGGAAAGGCAGCTTCAACTTTTTTAGACACTAAAACGCATTTAGCTCCATTTTTTACTGCCTGTTCTATATAATTGTGTCCATCAGAGACAGCTCCTTCTAAAGCAACAAAAATATCTCCAGTTTTTATTTTTCTAGAATCATACTCTATGCCAGTATATTCTTCCTCTTTAGCTACATCTTTTAAAATTTCATATTCCAGTCCATTAAGAAATTTTTCCATTTAATATTCTCCTTAAAAAGAAATTTTGATACTGTAATAATTCTAGCATAAATTTTATTATTTTCATAGGAAAAGACTAATCCTCAACAACCAAAGAATTCTGTTTTGGATTATTTTTGTATGTGATCTCTTCTAATTTACTTTTATATTTTAAAAGTTCATTTGTAAGCTGTCCCTGCAAAGCAAAAAACCTCTTATTAAGATCATCCATATAGCCCCAGTCTGGAGTTTCTTTTCTCATTTCCTGCTGTATCTTGTATCTAATACTTTTCAATTGATCTTTTATTTCATTCGATTTAACTAAAAGATCCTCTCTAAGCTCTATCACTTCTTCTTTCTGCTCACTGCTTAATTCATTGAAGTAAACAGTGCATCCATCAATTATGATTTCATCAGCATATATGCGTAGAGTAGATATCGAAAATATTAAAATCAACATACTAATATACTTCATAATTAGCCTCCAGTTTATAACCTCTTTTACACAATTATATTAGACATCTGTGTCATATTTGTGACAACAACATTTATTTAATACAACTTAAATAAAAGATAAAACTGTAATATCACTCTATTTATACGTTTTCTATCTGCCAGTTGATTTCTTTCTTACCTAAACTACTCAATATTTCATTTATCTTTTTAAAGTGTCCGCACCCAAAAAATCCATTGTGAGCTGATAGAGGACTTGGATGTGCTGCTTCAAGTATATAATGTCTATCAGTATTTATGAATGCTTTTTTCTTTCTTGCATTTCCTCCCCATAGAACAAATATAACTGGATCTTCTCTATCATTTAAGTATTTGATTATACTATCTGTAAATATTTCCCAACCAACTTTTGAATGAGAATTTGCTGCTCCTGCTCTCACTGTAAGAGCAGTATTTAAAAGAAGTATTCCTTGTTCTGCCCATGGCACTAAATATCCATTGTTTGGCACATACAGTCCCAATTCATCTCTTAGTTCTTTATACATATTTTGCAGTGATGGAGGAGTTTTTATTCCTATGTTCACAGAAAACGCTAAACCATGTGCCTGATTAGGACCATGATAAGGATCTTGTCCCAAAATTAGTACTTTACAATCTTTATAGCTTGTAAGTTTCAACGCTGAAAATATATTTTCCATCTTTGGATAAATAGTTTCAGATTTATATTCTGTTATTAGAAATTTTCTCAATTTTTGGTAGTATTCTTTTTCAAACTCATCTTTTAGTATTTCATCCCAATCATTATTCAAGTTTACCATTTTCTTCTCTCCTCCAATTTGTAATTTTTATTCTGTGGCTATTTTTAAACAGTTAGGAAATCTTTTTTTCATTCCACATCCAGAACATACTTCTCTGCAATCTGGTGTCAGAGCTCCTTCTTCTGCTTTTTTATATTCCCTTAAAAGAAAACTTTTATCTACTCCTATATCTATCATATCCCAAGGAAGATCAGCTTCTAGATTTCTTCCTCCTAGATAATCTTTCTCATCTATTCCTAATTCATCAGCTGATGATTTCCAGATATCATAATTATCTTTATAGTCATCAAGTTTTGCTCCTTTTTTCCATGCAAGTTCTATTAGATCCCCTGTTCTTTCATCTCCTCTTGAAAGGAATCCCTCAAGATAAGATTTTCTCATATCATGTATTCTTAAAGTACAATGCTTTGATGTTTTAAATAAGTCTTTTAATATTCTGTGTTTTCTTTTCATCTCTTCTATATCCATCTGTTCTGACCATTGGAATGGTGTATGAGGTTTTGGAACAAAGTTTGAAACGCTTACTGTTACATTTATTCTTTTACTTATAGGTCTGCATCTCTTTATAACCTTAGAAGCAAGTTCAAATATTTCTGCCACATCTTCATCTGTTTCAAAAGGAAGTCCAATCATAAAGTAGAATTTTAGATTTTCCCATCCCCCTCTTATAGCAGCTTCAGCAGTAGCCAATACATCTTCTTCTTCTACACCTTTGTTGATTATATCTCTCAATCTTTGTGACCCCGCTTCTGGAGCAAAAGTAAATCCAGTTCTTTTTCCTCCACTGATATCATCTGCCACTTGGACAGAGTATGGATTCATTCTCAAAGATGGAAGTGAAATTCCAAGGTTTCTATTTTCATATCTATTTTTTAATCCTTTGATAAGATCATCTATTTTACTATAATCACTGCTGCTCAAAGATGAAAGAGATATTTCTGAATATCCAGTATTTTTTATCATTTTCTCAATAAGCTCACAGTTATTTTTAAAACTTCTTTCTCTTACTGGTCTGTACACAATTCCAGCTTGACAGAATCTGCATCCTCTTGTGCATCCTCTCTGTATCTCTACAGAAGCTCTGTCATGTACTATATTTATATATGGTACAAGCTGATCATCATAAAATTCTGTTTTATCCAAATCTTCAACAATAGCTCTTCTTACTCTTTTCTTTCCTTTATGAAGAACAGGAACATATACTCCATCAAAACCTTCTATTAATTTTAATTTTTCTAATTTACTTTTATCACAGTTAGCTGTAAACACCTCAGCTATTTTCACCATGACATCTTCTCCATCTCCTATTACTACAAAATCAAGAAACTTTTCCATAGGAACAGGATTCATCATACAAGTTCCCCCTGCCATTATCAGTGGATATTCCTCTCCTCTATCTTTACTTTCAACTGGTATCCCTGCTAAATCTAAAGCATTTAATACATTTGGATAGCACATCTCATAAGATAATGAAAATCCTACCACATCAAATTCTTTCAATGGAGTCTTACTTTCCAGAGAAAACATTGGTATTCCATTTTCCCTCATCAAATTTTCCATATCCTCCATTGGAGAAAATCCTCTTTCTAAAGAAAATCCTTCCACTCTGTTCATAAGGCTATATAATATTCTTATTCCCAGATTAGACATTCCTACTTCATATATATCAGGAAAAAACAGGCACATTCTTGCTTTAAAATCATCTTTATGTATGCTGTTTATTTCATTTCCCAAATATTGTGCTGGCTTCTCAACTTTTAATAAATATTTATCTAAATTTACTCTCATATTTTCCTCACTTTTTTATTATTACATTTTATTTTATCATTTTCTTAGCAAAATTACCTGCTTTTTTTACTTATCATCTAATTTTTGAAACTCTTTCATCTTGATATTATTACTTTTATCATGATGTATTCTACATAATTGAGCTAATTCTTTATTTATACTTTTTAATTTTTCATAGGCATTCTCAGTATGTCCTTCAAGTTTTCTATCTCCTCCTACTACCTTTTTCATTCTTTTTAAAAATGTAGTTTTTCCTTTTCCACTATCATGAAGAAGAGCAAGTTTCCAGTATAGCTTATCATCTTTTAATATTTCATTCTCTTTAACAAAATTTAGCAGTCTAAAAGAATGAACTTTGTCATACTCCATCATAGTATCAAAAATCTTAAATTCGTCTTCTGAAAGAATTTTTTTCACAGTCTCATCTTTTTCCCCATCATATTTTCCAAATACATAGATGATCCCTTGTCTGAGCCTATTCAACATTTAGATCTCCCTCACTACTATATCTCCATATTTTTTCTTCATCTCTTTAATATTTTTGCCATTTTTTCCTATAAATTCCCCTCTTTTTCCTTGAGGAACATAGAAAATATACAAACTTCCATCTGCTGTTTTTTCAATTTTTATTACATTTTCTTCTTCTATATCTTGTATTTCCTCAAGAACAATATTCTTCATTTCACTTTTTAAATAAATTTTTTCAAGAGTTAAGTATTTTCCCATAAGAGGCTCTTTTTTTCCTGTAAGTATATACCCAGACATTATTCTTACCTGCTTAGGCATAAAAGAATTTCCTAGAAATCTTAATTTCCCATTTTCATATGTAATCTTTACTTCTCTTATATGTTCTTTGAGTTCAAGCCCTTTTTTATCTGTAAACTCGCTTACATCATATGTTCCACTGAGTTCTTTACAAAGTTTTTCTATTTCTTCTTCTGTATTTTTAATAAGTTTTTCAGGATATGAATATATATATTCTCTCTTTTCTATCATGTCTGGAAACACAATATTAGGAAAAGTTTTCTTTATCATTGTAACTTTTAAATCAGTATCAGAATTTTTATTGAAATCTTCCTGTATTTTTTTTATATTTCCATTAAAATTACTGCTGACATAGAGAATATTTTCATTTGCACTTACCTTAGCATCTGTTCTTCCTGCCTGTTGTACCCCTTTTGCCCAAGTGAAATCTATCTTCTCCATTACTTCTCTAAATTTTCCTTTTATACTCTTTTTTTCATTCATCTCATCAAAAGATTGAAATTTTGCTCCATTATATGAGATATAGAACATATATCCCCACTTCTTACTTTTTTCTACTGCTCTTATATCCATACCTTTTCTCCTTACTTTCCAATTCTTTTAATTATATCATATCATCAAAGAAAAAAAAAGCTGTAAGCAGTTTTCACTGCTTGCAGCTTTAAATATTTTTTATTAATTCCAAGTCTGGCTTTTTAATCTTCCATTTTCATAAATAGCTATACTATCAACTGTCCCATCTTCTTGATATCTTTTCCAAGTACCATCTTTGACCCAGTTCTTGTATTTTCCTTCTTCTAATATTTTTCCATTATCCCAGAAAAATTTCCATTCTCCAGTTCCAGCACTCATATCACTTTTATGAAGAAGCTTACCATTTTGAGCATAAAATTCAATTCCAGTTACTCTATTATTTCTATATTTTGTAATAGCTTTTACACTTCCATCTGAATAGTATGACCTCTGCTCACCATTAAGTTTTTCATCTACATATCTTTCAGTCATAACGATATTTCCTTCATCAGAATACCATATCTTATCTCCATTCAATTTTCCATTTACATAAGCTTCACTATATTCAATAATATCTCCAATAAACAGTCCAAATTCACCAGTGAAAGGTTTATCTTCTCCTTGAGCGTATACAAGTTTATCACTTCCATGGACTTTTTGACTAATATCAAGCATTTTTCCATTGCTTTTCTGCAATGCTTTTTGTGCATCAGTTAATTTTATCTCACTTTTAACTGTATCCTCTGTTGTTATTGTTTCAGAAGTTATTCCTTCTTTTTTTTCAGATGTGTTTAGTTTTTCTAAAGGCTTCAGCTCATTATCTATATTTGATACAGGTTTTGGTACTTCTGTTCTTGTTAGTGATGATGTTTCACTATTTATTTCATCCAGAGTTTTTATCTCTCTAAGTCCTTCAGCAAAAGCCTGCGAACTAAATAACAATACAGCTGATAAGAAAATAATTATTCTTTTTCCTTTTTTCACTTTTTCCTCTCCTTAAACTTAAAAATAAAATAAATCAGTCCCAAGAGGAAACATATCCTTATTTAGAATAGTTTGGAGCCTCTTTTGTTATAGTAATATCATGTGGGTGGCTTTCTTTTAGACCTGCTCCTGTTATTTTTATAAATCTTCCATTTATTTTAAGATCTTCTATAGTAGGTGTTCCACAGTATCCCATACCAGCTCTGATTCCTCCGCAAAGTTGGAATATAACATCTTTAAGATTTCCTTTGTATGCAATACGTCCTTCAATTCCTTCTGGAACTAGTTTTTGAGCATCATTTTGGAAATATCTGTCTTTTGATCCTCTCTTCATTGCTGCGATAGAACCCATTCCTACATATATTTTATATCTTCTTCCTTCAAGAATTATCTCTTCTCCTGGTGCTTCTTTAGTTCCAGCTAGAAGTCCTCCAAGCATTACACAGTCTGCTCCAGCAGCTAATGCTTTTACAATATCTCCAGAAAGTTTTATTCCTCCATCAGCTATTACTCCTATACCTCTGTCTTTACATACTTGGTATACATCATTTACAGCTGTAAGCTGAGGAACTCCTACTCCTGCTACTACTCTTGTTGTACAAATTGATCCTGGTCCAATTCCTACTTTTACTGCATTTACTCCAGCAGCTATAAGGTCTAAAGCAGCTTCAGCAGTTACTATATTTCCCCCAATTAAGTTTAACTCAGGGAAAGCTTCTCTTATTTCTCTTATTTTTTTGATAACTCCTGCTGAATGTCCATGTGCAGAGTCAACAGTGATAATATCTACCCCTGCTCTTACTAAAGCTTCTACTCTTTCTAAAGTATCTGCTCCAATTCCTACTGCTGCTCCTACTCTAAGAGTTCCATGAGCATCCTTACAAGCATTTGGATATTCTACTAAATTATCTATATCTTTTATTGTGATAAGTCCTTTTAAGTATCCAGCCTCATCTGTTATTGGAAGTTTTTCTATTCTGTTAGAAAGAAGAACCTCTTTTGCCTGTTCTAAAGTAGTTCCTACTGAAGCTGTGATAAGATTTTCTTTAGTCATTATCTCACCAACAAGCTGCTCCATATCTTTATGATATTTTATGTCTCTATTTGTAACTATCCCTATAAGTCTTCCATCATCTTCAATAACTGGAAGCCCAGATATTTTATATCTTCTCATTAAATCTTCAGCAAAACCTACTGTACAATCTTCTTTTAAAGTAACAGGATTTCTTATCATTCCACTTTCGATTCTTTTTACTCTGTCTACTTCAGCAGCCTGATCAGCTATACTCATATTTTTATGAATAAATCCAATCCCTCCTTGTCTTGCTAAAGCAATAGCTAAATCTGATTCAGTTACAGTATCCATCGCAGCACTAAGAACTGGCACATTAAGTACTATATCCTTTGTTAGATTAGTTTTTAGACTTACCTCATGTGGTAAAACGTCTGATTTTGCTGGTACTAATAGCACGTCATCAAATGTAATAGCTTCTTTTACTATTTTTCCGTTCATATCCCTCTCCTTTTTCATAAAAACTTAATATTTATACTTTATAAAATCAAAATTTAACAACAAAAAACTTTATATATATTTCGACTATTATAGCACAAATTTAAGAATTTTGTCACATAAAAAAAGATATTTTTTATAAATATTACTTTTCAGTTCTATTGTATATATCAATTTTCTGATATGGGATTTCAACACCGTTTTCATCAAATACTCTTTTTACCTCTTCGTTAAAGTCATATAATGTTTCCCAGTAGTCTGAACTTTTTACCCAGACTCTGAAATTATAGTCTAAAGAGCTAGCACTTTGCTTAGCCATTCTTATTGTTATTGCCTTATCTTTTAATACTGCTGGATGATTTTCAGCTATTTGTCTTAACAGTTCTTTAGTTTTATCTATTGGAGTATCATATGAAACTGTAAATACCATATCCAATCTTCTTTCAGGCTTTCTAGAATAATTTATTATTGCATTGTTTGCAAGCTGCCCATTTGGAACTACAATTACTTTATTATCTGTAGTAATAAGAGTAGTATAAAGAATATGTATCTGATCTACTGTACCTTCTATTCCTCCGTTATTAGAAATGTAGTCTCCCTTTGAAAACTGCTTGAAGAAAAGAATAAGCACTCCTCCTGCAAGGTTAGATAAACTTCCTTGTAAAGCCAAACCAACTGCGATACCTGCGGTACCTAAAACAGTTACTAAAGATGTAGCTTTTATTCCTATAACACTAACTACTACGAAAAATAAAGCAATATATCCAATAGTTTTTAATAATGAAACTGTAAAACTTTCAAGTAATGGATCAACATTTTTCTTTTCAAGTGTTTTCTTATAAGTTGTCAAAAGCATTCCCAAAAACTTAGGCCAAATTATAAATAAAATTATCAGAATCAATCCTCTGATTACCAGTCCTGGAAGGGCTGCAAAAATATCCGTTAGAAAACTTTCTAATAATGCATGCATGTTATATATCACTCCTTTAAAATTATTTTAAATTTACATAATTATACCAAAATTTTATATTCATTCTTTTATTTTTTAACAAATTTTTTTTCATTCATATTAATTATAATATTTTTTCTAATTTTTAACAAGTCCCCAGTATAAATTATTCCTGTAATTTTATTTCATTTTTCTTAATTTATAAGATATAATGATATTACAGAGGTGAAACTTATGACAAAAAGTATAAAAGGAATCATACAAGTCATTCATGGAATGAGTGAACATGAAGGAAGATACATCCATTTCTTTAAATATTTTACTGAAAGAGGCTATCTTGTCTTTCTCCATGAACATCTGCATCACGGAAGTAACATTACAGCAAAAGATGAACTTGGAATATTTCAAAGTGATTTTCCTACATTAATAAAAGAGCAGGCAGCATATACTGAAAAATTAAAAAAAGATTATCCTGATACTCCTTTCTTTGTATTCGGACACAGTATGGGATCTTTTATTGCACAGGAACATATGAAAAGCTGTTGGTCTAAAACAGATGGATATATACTCTGTGGTTCATGCTACAAGCAACCTTTTTTATGGAAAGCTGGAGAAATTGCAAGTTATCTTTTAGATAAACTCTATCGAAACAGAAGAGCCTATATAATTAAAAAACTTGTTTTCTTAAATTCCAACAGTAAAACAAGATCTGAATATTATTATAATGAAAATTCATGGCTTTCTAGAGATATTGAAGAAGTAAAAAAATACTGTAATGATAAACTATGTGATTTCACTTACAGCAGTACTTTTTATACAACTTTCTTTAATTTTTTAAATTCTCTCTATTCAGAAGAATCTTTTAAAAATATATCAAGAAAGCTTCCCCTAATGATAGTGGCAGGAGATATGGATCCTGTAGGAAAATTTGGAAAAGGAGTTATAGAACTTGAGAAATTCTATAACAAAATTGGATTTGATGATGTTACATGTCATTTATATAAAAATGCAAGGCATGAACTTCATAATGAAATAAACAGAGATGAAGTTTTTGCTGATATTGAAAAATGGTTGGAAATTAGAATTTAAACATATATTTAAGGAGATGATTTTTATGTACACTTGTGACGCTTGTACAAAATATGTTTGCAGAACTGGAAATCTTGAAGAAGCTCCTCTTAACTGTCCATGTAGAGAATTGGATAATATAGAGGAAGTCAAAAAATTTTATCTTGAAAAAGAAAATATGAATCTTGCTCATAATTCAGCCCTTGTTGAGAGTGAAGGGTATTGTAAACAGACTAGAGTAGAAGAAATAATAAATTTTGCTAATAAATGCGGATACAAAAAACTGGGACTTGCATTTTGTGTAGGACTTTCAAAAGAAGCTAAAATTTTTGCTTCTATACTTAGAAATCATGGATTTGAAGTAGAGTCTTTAGCGTGTAAAAACGGTTCTGTTCTTAAAGAATTCATTGGTATTTCTAATGAAGAGCAAGTTAGACCTTGTACTTATGAACCTATGTGCAACCCTATTGGTCAGGCAAAACTTTTAAATCAATCTGGAACTCAGTTAAATATACTTTTAGGACTTTGTGTAGGACATGACTCTTTATTCCTAAAATATTCAGAAGCTCCTGTTACAGTATTTGCAGTAAAAGACAGAGTACTAGGACATAATCCTCTCGCTGCTATATACATGGCTGAAGGATATTACAAGAAAAAACTTTTTAAATAAAAGCGAGGAAAAATGATAATAGAAAAAAATTCCCTTTGGATAAATAATAAAAATGGAAGAGAGTACCAAGCTGTAAATGAGGCTATTGACTGCACTAATGAAAGAGATGGATTGATAGTGGTAGTTTATATATGCAAAGAAGCTGAAGGAAAACTTTTTGTAAGAGAAAAAAGTGAGTTTTTAAAAAAATTCTCACCGAAGAAATAGAAAACAAGGTGGCTCAAAATTGCTTTGAACCACCTTGTTTTTTTATAATGCAGAATTATTTTTTACTGAACTTGTAAAGGAATGTAGCTCTCTCCCTAACATTTTTTCAAGTTCTAATCCTAGTTTGTATAATTTTTTATGATCTATCCCTGTTTCTATTCCCATCTCATTCACCATTGTTGTAAAATCTTCTGTGCTCACTAATCCTGTTCTTCTAGATTCAAAATAGTACTCCCCTGTTCCTTTGATAGGTAATCCATCCATGAAATTAGCTACCTGTCCTCCTATTCCACCTATTGTACAGTCAAAATTTATTATTCCAGCCATCATTGCTGCATAATATCCTGCTATTCCTGTTCCTCTTATATCATGTATATGAAAAGAATGTTTTGAAGGATCTGGATATTTTTCAAGAACTACACTAAAATATTCAAGAATATCTTTTGGAGTAGCTTTTCCATCAGGATCTGAATGCTCTATTTCATCAAATCCTATTTGGAACATCCTATCTGCAAATTCATAAGCTTTTTCTATTGGTACTTCTCCTTGAATAGGGCATCCAAATATTGTTCCTATATTTCCAACTACTTTTTTTATCCCAGCATCATGTAAAAGTTTTACATTTTTTTCTGCTTCTAAAAAAAGTTCTTCATGTGTCCTATTCATATTTTTTTTAGCATAAGCTTCGCTCGTAGCTAGCTGCCCAGTTAATACTCTATCTATTTTTATTCCCTCTTCTAAAAGTTTAACCACTCTTTCCACAGCTTTTTTATTTAAAGCCAAAACAGTATATTCCACATCATCTCTTTTAGGAAGTGCTCTCATTAAATCATCTATATCTCTAAATTGAGGTACATACTTTACATGACTCATTGAACCTACTTCTATTTTTTTCACTCCAGCATCTATTAATTTTTCTGCTATATGAAGTTTTCCTTCTAATGGTAAAAACTTTTCTTCATTTTGCAGTCCATCACGCATGGTAATATCTATTATATTTATTTTTTTTGGTAATTCAATTTTCATCCCTTTCTCCTTTTTAAATATTTCATTTTTTCTTTTATAAAACAGGATATAAAATTGTTCCTAATAAAATACTTACTGCTAGTCCAGCCAAAGTACATACTACAGTAGGAAAAAATATATATTTATATGCTTCCTTGTGAGTTGTTCCGCTTATTGTCAAAAGTGTTATCACAGCTCCATTATGAGGAAGGCTATCCAATCCTACAGATGCTGCTGATCCTACTCTATGAAGTATTTCAGGACTCAATCCTAATGCCAGATACCTAGAAGCCATAGCTTCTAAAGCTATTCCCAATCCTCCTGAGCCTGAGCCACATGCACCTGCCAGTACAGTTGTCATTATTCCAAAAGAAACAAGAGGTGATCCCTTTAAATTTGTACTAAAATCAAATAATTGCTGAAATCCTGATGAATTTTTTACAACAGCACCAAATCCTACTACTACTGCTGTATTTATAATAGCTATAGCTGCATTTTTTGAAGAATAATTAAATATATCCAATATATTTCCAAGATTTTTAAAGAACAGTATTACACATAATATTATTCCACATAACATTGCAAGTATTACATCCTGTTTTAAAATATTTAAAACTACCAGTATCAGAATTATTGGCAATACTGATACAAAAGGACTAGGAAGTTTCTCAATAGAATTAACTTTTGCAAGACTCTTTATTGTGTCTTCATCATCTATAAAAATATCTCCTCTAAGTTTAGCCTTTTTTGCTTCTCTTAGAAAAAATACACATACCAGCAACATAACTACAAGTCCTGCTGCTATTCCAACTACTGGAGCCGCCATTGTTGTAGTTCCAAGATATTGTATAGGAATAACATTTACTAAATTAGGTGTCCCTGGAAAATTTGCACATGCAAATGTGAAGCATCCTCCTGCTATTGCACCTGGAAGCAAATATCTTGGAAGATTCGCTTTTTTAAACAATGATAGTGCTATTGGATACAGACTAAATACTACCACAAGAGTAGTCACTCCTCCATATACTAAAACTGCTCCAGCAAATATCACTCCTAAAATTGCATATTTCTCTCCTAATTTTTCTGCTAGAAATTTTGCTATAGAAGCTGCTGATCCTGTTTCTTCCATCACTTTCCCAAAAAGCACACTGAAGAAAAATATTAAAAAGTTGTTTTGAACAAACCCAGCTGCCCCCATCATATATGAATCTTTGATGGCAGTAAGTACTGGTTGCCCTGACAATAATGCCATCACTGCTGCTGCCAATATTCCAACTACTACTATATTTATTTTCTTAAAAGACAGAAAAATCAAAAGAATTAATGAAACTATAATTGCTACCATTTAATTCCTCCCCTCATTGAAATTTATTTTGAATTAAATTTTTTCAACAATTCCTGTGCATATTCTAAGCGAACATTTTTTTCTTTTATCATTTGGACTACTATTGATTCTAAAGCCTCTCCCTTAGCTCCTGCCACTGTTGCCAAGTTTCTTGCATGAAGTGACATATGTCCTCTTTGAATTCCTTCAGTAGCTAATGCCTTTATTGCAGCAAAGTTATTTGCTAGCCCTACACTGGCTATTATTTCTCCAAGTTCAGCTGCTGACTTTACTCCTAGCATTTTTACTGCTACTCTTGCAGTAGGATGTATTTTTGTTGCTCCCCCTACTAATCCAACAGCCATAGGAAGTTCTATTGTTCCTACTAAATCACCATTTTTATCCTTTTCCCAAGTTGTCAGAGATGTATATCTTCCTGTTATAGAAGCATATGCATGTGCTCCTGACTCAATAGCTCTTGTATCATTTCCAGTTGCTAAAACTACTGGAATTATTCCATTCATTATTCCTTTATTATGAGTTACTGCTCTAAATGGATCTGCTTCTGCAAAAGCATATGCTGTTATTATTTTATCTACAATATCTTCTCCAATAGTCTCTTTTTTTATCTTTACTCTCGCTCTTGCCAAACGGTGAATGGCCAGATTAGATAATATTCTTAGAAAAGCTCTTCCTCCTGTCAACTCTTCCAATAAAGGAGACACAGCCTCTGCCATGGTATTTACTGCATTAGCTCCCATAGCATCTAAAGTATTAACTTTAAGATGAACAATTACCATTTTTCCTATTATGCTCTCTATAATACGAACTTCTAAATCTTCCATTCCTCCACCAAACTTTACAAGAATAGGATCCTTCTCATTACATAAAGTTTTTATTTTTTCTTTATTTTCTTCTATGACAATTTTTGCAAAATGAGGATCTGCTACATCTGTAATCTGAATTTGAGCTATCATAACAGAACCTGTGTTGCTTGTTGTAAAACCTCCGCTTTCTCTTATTATCTTTGCTGCATTACTTGCTGCTGCAACTACTGATGGTTCTTCACTTACCATAGGTATAAGATAATCTTTTTCATTTATCTTGAAATTAAGTCCCACTCCCAATGGAAGAGCAAAACGTCCAATTACATTTTCTATCATATGATCAGCCTTATCCATATCCAAGCAATTTGGATCTTTTAATATTTCTTGCTCTTCTGATGTTAAATTACAAAATTCTGTCACTTCTCTTAATCTTTCCTCTGGTGATAGTTTAAAAAATCCTGAATAACTACTTTGTTTCATATCCTCACTCCCTTAATTATTTTTTATTGCCTCTGCCTTTTATATAAGCAAAACTAATGCCATTGCTATAAATAGGCTTTTTTTCAGCTTTTAATATATTTCTTTATTTTATTGTATACTTAATGGCACTTTATAAAAAAATATGGTATCATTTAGTATATACTATATCATTTTCGCTACATTTTATTCTTATTAAGGAGGTTCATCTTATGAAATTATCTGATATCATGTCTCCCCATTTTGAAAAATCCTTAGGAAAATATCTCAATGAAGAAACTCTGGTTTCTTTATTATCAATTGAAGATATTAATCTAAAGGATGAATATACTTATATTATAAATCAAAACAATGATATTGTTGGAAAAATTAAAAATGAATTTCTTATTTTCTTAATAGAAAAATTTAAAAATATAAAATTTTTTAATATTTTAGACAATATTGAAGAAGCAGTTATTATTATAGACACCACTGGAAGAATTTTTTATACCAACTCAAGATATAGTCAAATCCTTAATATTCCTCAAAGAAAAATCATTGGAAAATATATCCAAAACATTGAACAAGATACAGAATTAATAAAAGTTTTAAAAACAAAAAAAGCAGTTTCAAAGGAAAAAACTTATATTAAGTCTTTAAAAAAATATGTATCTATCCGTCTTTTCCCTCTGTTTAATAATGGTAGTTTTGAAGGAGCTTTTTCTATATTTAAAGATATTACTGAAATCACACAATTAAATGATGAAGTTAAAAGAATATCTGATGTTGCAGAAGGATTTAGCAATCAGATAAAAGAACAGCAAGAACTTAAAAATTCTGACTTTATAGGTGATACTCCTGAATTTTCAAATTTGATATCAAAAGCATTATCTGTTGCAAAAACTGATGCAGTAGTTCTCATAAGAGGAGAAAATGGTTCTGGTAAGGAAATTTTAACAAATTTCATTTATAAAAATAGTCTTAGAAATAATAAACCTTTTATCACTGTAAATTGTGCTGCTATACCTGAAAACCTTATTGAAAGCGAATTATTTGGATATGAAGACGGCAGCTTTACTGGAGCTAAAAAAGGTGGAAAACTTGGAAAATTCCAATTAGCAGAAGGAGGGACTATTTTCTTAGATGAAATAGGCGACACCCCTCTATCTATGCAGGCAAAACTTTTAAGAGTACTTCAAGAAGGAGAAATTGAAAAAATAGGAAGTTCTAAAAATATTGCTATTAATGTGAGAATAATTGCAGCAACTAACCAAAATCTTGAAGAGCTTATTGAAAAAAAATTATTTAGAAGAGATCTTTATTATCGTTTAAATGTCATAACTCTTGATATTCCACCTTTAAGAAATAGAAAACATGACATAATTTTATTATCTAATTTTTTCCTTTCAAAATTTAATAAAAAATATGGGAAATCTCTTATTTTCTCTTCTGATGTTTATAATTATTTTTATAATTATAAATGGCCTGGTAATATAAGGGAATTAAAAAATGCAATAGAATATGCAGTTATCCTTTGCAATTCTTCCACAATACTTTTAACAGATATTCCTGCATCTATACAAGAAAAAGAAAATATTCAAAATTTAACTACTAATAATCATTTCATAAAAAATTATACCTCTCTAAAAGATGCTGTAACACAATATGAACATGACATTTTTATAGATGCTTTAAATAAATGTAACAATAACAGATCAAAAGCTATTGAACTTCTTAAACTAAGCAGAAGAACTTTTTATCGAAAACTCAAAGAACTTGGCCTTGAATAATTAAAACAAGGTGGCTCAAAATTGCTTTGAACCACCTTGTTTTTATAATTCATATTTATTTTTTGCGTAAGCTACTGCCACTTTTCCTATAATATCATTAGGATCTATAAGAGGCACTGTAAAACTTTTTCCTTTTAATATAATTGGGATTTCTGTGCATCCCATTATTAATGCCTCTGCTCCATTTTCTATAAAATATTCAGCACAATCTGTGGCATCTTTTACATTTTTTTCTGTAACCCCATTGTATTTAAAGTCGAATATAGTATCATGTACTTTATTCTGTACTTCCTCTTTTGCAGCTATTACTTCTATTCCAAACTTTGCACAGCATTTATCATATAATTTAATCTTCACAGCTGCATTAGTTGCCATTACCCCCACTTTTTTTATTCCTGGCACCTGACGCATCATCTCTTTTACTGCTTCATCTATTATATGTAAAAATGGTATATCTACTTGACTGGCAACTTCGTCATAAAAATAATGTGCTGTATTTGCCCCAATTATTATAAAGTCAGCCCCCGCTTTTTTTAAATTTTCTGCTGTAGCAACCATAGCTGCAACTGGACTTTCTGTCCCTTTCATGATTGCATCCTGTCTGCTTGGCATTTTTGGATTATTGTCCACTATTATTCTCAAGTGATCTTCATCACATTTTGCATGTGTTTCTTCTACTATTTTGGCAAAAAGATCTATAGTAGCTTCTGGTCCCATTCCACCTAATATTCCCACAACTTTTTCTTTCATTATTATCCCTCCTCAACTGCTTCTCTCTGCTCATTCTTTCTTTCACCAGCATCTAATACAGCAGCTACGACTACAGATCCCACTACATTTACAGTAGTGATTCCCATATCCATTATACGGAAGATTCCACCTAAAAGACCTACAAATTCTATCGGTAGCCCTAAAGTTGTAAGGAAAATAGTTGTTGCAACAAATATTCCACCAGGAATACCAGGACTTCCTAAAGTCATCAATACTCCTGTAAATACAGCTATAAACATTTGATATAAAGACATTTCAATTCCCAGTACCTGTGATACAAATACTGCTACTACTCCATACCAAAGTCCATTTCCATCCATATTCATTGTTGCCCCTACTGGAATAGTAAATCCAGCTATATCTTTTTTCAATTTCAATTCATCTTCACAAACTTTTATAGATACTGGTATAGTTGCAGCAGTACTACATGTAGCAAAACTTGTAGTCCATACTGGAGCTATTTTCTTATAGAACGCAATCGGGCTCTTTCCAGAAGCTGCCAGATACATTCCACCATAAACTACAAAAGCATGTATCATTAATCCAATGTAAATAGTAATTATAAACTTTCCTAAAGGTCCTAATATGTCTGTTCCATATTTTCCTGTTGTTGTTGCCATAAGAGCAAAAACACCATATGGAGTGAATCCCATAACAAATTTCAATATCATCATTATGAAACGAGAAAGAGTTCCAAACATATCCAACACACGTTTTTTGTCCTCTTCTTTTAATAGAAGGATAGCTATACCAGAAAATATAGCAAAAGTAATTATCTGAAGCATATTTCCTTCTGAGAATGACTGCATTATATTAACAGGGAAAAATCCTAAAATAACACTGCTTACAGTAGGAGCCCCTTTTTCAACTATTCCACTGACATCTGTCATTACAAATCCTACCCCTGGTTTTATCACAAGAGCAGAAAACAATCCAATACCTGCTGCAACAAATGTTGTAGCTAAAAAGATAACAACAAGTTTAACTCCAATCTTCCCAAGACGTCTCAAATCTCCCATACCTGCTACTGCCAAAACAACATTGGCAAAAATAAGAGGTACAACTGACATTCTAAGAAGTCTTAAAAATACATCCCCAACGACAGCTATTGCCGTTATTTTTGGTCCTATAACAAGTCCAGCTATTGCCCCCAGAATCATACCAATCAATATCTTATTGGCCAATCCTATCTTCTTCTTTAACATAATAATCCCCCCACTTAAAATTAAGTAGTATATGAAAGATCGCTATTCTTGACTATTTTGCAGCTCAATACTTGATGAAGGTTTTAATGACGTTTTCCATTTCTCTCTTCAATAGAAATCTCTGAATTGACAACTTCCATTTTTTGATTAACAGCTATGAATTCTAAACAAAGATCACATCTATCTCCTCTGTAAGTTCTCCTGTTGAATACCACAGGCTCTTTTCCTATAAATGACAGACATTCTACTACCATCCCTGTGGGAATTTCCGGAAAATCAAGCTGCTCTTTTTCATATTGATCAAGCATTATTGCCTGTACCCCTATTTTATAATTAGTAAAACTTTTTTCATAGGTATTTTCAATATATTTATATACAGCTATTTCTCTAATATCTTCCTTTGAAATATTTCCTGCCCATTTAGGATTGATATAGTGTGTATCTAAAAGAACTGGTTTTCCATCTATATAATGAAGCCTCTCTATTTGATACACTTCTCCATTCTCTTCTAGCTCCAATACTTTTTGCATTCTTCTGTCTGTTTCTGTAAAATCTGAAAAAATCACTGTTGAGTAATCATTCAATCCTGCTTCTCCACTTTTTTTGCTAAAAGCTGGTTCTAGCAGAAAATTTTCTGTAATCTTTTGATAGACTACAAAAGATCCTTTTCCTTTTTTCCTTACAATAAGTCCCTCATTTACAAGACCATCCATTGCCTGTTTTACTGTGGCTCTGCATAAATTAAACTCATCACAAAGCTTCAATTCTGAAGGTATCTCTGTTCCATATCCCCAATCTTCATTCATTATTTTATCTCTTATGATTTCTCTGAGCTGATAATAAAGAGGGATTGGACTATCACTTTTTAATTTTTTCATACAAACCACACCCTATCCAAATTTTAAAACTCTTCTACATTGTATAAAGTGTAGCAATACTTGTCAAGAATATTAAAACCATATACAGATATTTAATTGTTCAAATGTCTAGACATTTGAATTATACCAATAATATATTTAAATGTCAATATTTTTACAAATTAAATGTTTTATTTATTTTTGTTTTGTCTTTATTCCTTACAAAAATGTTGGTATCCAATTTAAAAGAAATTATGTTAGCTCATTATTAAATCCATTCTTATCCTGAAAATTTTCTCTTTTATTAAAAAATATATAACTAAAAATGAGATTGAAGGAAAATAGACAAATAAAAATTAATATAGTATAATTTTAAGAAGAAATATAAAAGAACATCAAGATAAAAATTCATATTTTATGAGGTGGCTACTTGAAAAGAAATAAAAAAAATAAAAAACAGGCAATTATCTTACTTCACGAAATATATGGAGTTAATGATTTTATAAAAAAACAATGTCAAAAATATCAAAAAATGGGATTCGATATTTTTTGTCCTAATCTTCTTGAACATACTCCATTTTTATATGAAGAATCTGATGAAGCGTATAATTATTTTGTTCAAAATGTTGGTTTTGATAAATATACAGAAATAAATAACTTAGCTAATAGTTTGAAAAAACAATATAATAAAATATTTCTTTTAGGTTTCAGTGCAGGAGCTACTATTGCATGGAGGTGTGGAGAAAGTTCTTTATACAGTGGAATCATTGCATGCTATGGTTCACGTATAAGAGATTATACTGATTTAAATCCTGTCTGTCCTACTCTCTTGTTGTTTGCAAAAGAAGATTCTTTTGATGTGTCAGCAACAGTTAATGAATTACAATATAAAAAAAATGTATCTATTAAAGTATTCGATGCTTCTCATGGGTTTCTTGATCCATATTCTGAATATTATAATGACTATGAAAGAAAAAAAGCTGAAGCAGTTATTACTCAGTTTATAAATCAATGTATAAAATAAATCAGAGGTATGGAAAAAATCCATACCTCTTTTTATTTTTATTATATAACTTTATTTTTCTTATTATTATTTAAATTTCAAATATGATATCATATCTTACTTTATTATATTTTAAAATTAAATTTATACTCATCAAACTATTGCTTTACTGTACTTAAACAAAATGGATGTCCCTCTGGATCAAATAAAACTGTTGATGTTTCAAAATATTGTATTTCCGATATCCTTGCACCACACTTTACAGCATGAGAAACTCCCTCTTCTAAATTTTCAACAAGAAAATCTATATGTGCCATTTGCTGCTGCTTTCCTTCTTCCCATGGCCATATTGGAGGAATATATTCTTCAACTTCCTGAAAAGCAAAAATCCATCCTTGAGGTGAACGTAACCCAGCCCAGCCATTTCCTGAAAGAATTTTCTCCCAACCAAGCAAATTCACATAAAAATCTGCTAATGCATCAGCATTTTTACAATCATAGGCAAATCCTGCTATTTCTTTAATCATATCTTTTTCCTCCTAGCATATGAAATAGATTTCTTTTTATTAAAATTTTATTCCCATTTCTTTAAATATTAAAATACAGACAATCAATGAGAGTAAATTAATAATTAATCCAATAAAAGCCAATCTTTTTTTCTTAAAGGAACCAAATATTCCAATTCCGCTAAAAATCAATCCCATTACTGAAACTGCTGGTCCAATTAATGCTATGGCAATCATAACAAGCACCATGATATGACCCAATATGACAAACCATCCATTTCTAGAATTTATCAAACATATTTTTAAGAGTCCAACTGACAATCCACTAGCAATAAGCAGAAGTATTCCTATTACTAAAGATATTGTTCCCATTATATTTTTTTCATAATCTATTTTCATTCTCTTCTCCTCATGTTTTTGAGTAATTTTTAAATGTAGTTCCATTTAGAGAATATTAATTTCTATTTCATAAAAACATATGCATTGTAAATATTTATGAATACTATAACCAGCATAAGCCCCATAAAAAGTTTATCCACTTTTTCTTCAGATATCTTTTTATTAACTATACTTCCTGCCATTCCTCCACATACTCCTCCCAACACCATAAGTCCTAGATATAAAACACTTACTTCTGGAATTTTTCTTGCAAGTATAGTATGTAATAGACTTGCTATTTGTGAAAATAGTATTATATAGATAGAATTAATAGCTGCTTCTTTAGTAGTCATAGAGAAGAAGAAAATCAATATCACTAGATTGATAGGGCCTCCTCCAATTCCTAAAAATGATGAAAGTATTCCTAAAATAACTCCAATTATAAAGCATAGAATCTTATTTTCAAAATTATGTGTTTTTATATCGTTTTTCTTAGCTGTATATATTAGAGTTCCCAATGTTATAAATATCATAACAATTGATTGAACTGCTCCAGTTCTATTTTCATTTTGAAGAACTTCTTTTACAATCTGGAACATGACTTTTCCTGTCATTCCTCCCAGTACACTTCCTATAGCAAGCCAGGTAGTAATCTTTGTATTTATCTTTACAGTACTATTTTTCATTGCTTTAGCTACAGAAATAATTGACATGGAAAGAACTGTACACCCTGATAAAAAACTTATAGCTGTTACACTCATAGTTCCTGTTGCATCAAGGACAGGTTTAATTATTACTCCCCCACCTATTCCGCATATCGAACCTACAAGCGAAGAAAAAAAACTGACTAATAAAAAAACAATTAACATATTTTACCCCCAAAATACTTTTTTGTTACCCCTATCCAATAATTATATTTGTTTTTGTATAAAAAATCAACCTTCATTCTTTAGAGATTCTGCCATTTTTTATTTTCTTAATAAACTACATCAAATTTCTATCTTTGTAATAATCATAAATTTATGATAAAATATAACGATAAAATTTTATTATTCAAAGGAGTTGAGTATGGCTAAATTTGATAAAATATACAAAGAAATTGTTGAAACTATAGATAAAAAAGGAATATGGAGTGAAGGAAATGTCAGAACAAAATATGCTGATGGAACTCCTGCTCATTATAAAAGCTATATAGGATATCAGTTCAGACTTGATAATTCTACTGATGAAGCACATCTTATCACTACAAGATTTGCTCCAAGCAAGGCTCCTATCAGAGAACTTTACTGGATATGGATAATGCAGTCTAATGATGTAGATGAATTAAATAAATTAAAATGTAAATTCTGGGATGAATGGAAAATGGAAGATGGTACTATTGGAAAAGCTTATGGATACCAGATAGCAAAACAAACATTTGGATATAGAAGCCAGCTTGATTATGTGGTAGAAGAACTGAAAAAAAATCCTAACAGTCGTAGAATAATGACTGAAATATGGGTACCAGAAGATCTTGATAAAATGGCTCTGACTCCTTGTGTACATCTTACTCAATGGAGTGTTATTGGAAACAAACTTTATCTTGAAGTAAGACAAAGAAGCTGTGATGTAGCTCTTGGACTTGTAGCTAATGTATTCCAATATTCTATCCTTCATAAACTAGTAGCTATGGAGTGTGGATTAGAACCTGCTGAAATCATATGGAATATTCATAATGTACATATCTATGACAGACATATGCCTGAACTTTTAGAGCAGATAAAAAGACCTTCTATAGACGGGGCAACTGTAAAAATAGAAAATTTCAAGTCTATCTATGATTTTAAACCTGATGATATAGTTGTAGAAAACTATCAATATGGAGATAAGATTTCTTATGAGGTGGCAATATAATGAATAAACCTAAATTAAATATGATTGTATGTGTAGGAGAAAATAATCTGATAGGAGACAGAGTTCCAGAAGGAAATGGGCTTCTATGGCATTCTATGGAGGAACTGAATTATTATAAATCTAAAACTATTGGAAATGTAGTTCTGTTTGGAGAAAATACAGCTAAATATGTTCCTATCAATCTAATGAAAAAGAACAGAGAAGTAATTGTGCTTACTCTTGATTCTAAACTTGAAGATATTATGGAGCAGTACAAAAATAGTGGAAAAGATATCTTTATATGTGGTGGATATACTATTTATAAATATTATCTTGATAATTATGAAATAGATGAAATATATATTTCTAAATTAAAACCTCATGTGGAGGTAGCTCATGCTTCTAACCCCCTTTATTTTCCTGATGTAGAAAAATATGGGTATAAGCTTGTATCAGAAATTGACTACAATGATTTTACTGCAACAATATATAAAAAATAATAATTTATAAGAAGGACCTTACCTATTAGAAATTTCTAATAGGAATGGTTCTTTTTTTATATTTAAAATGTTCTTCAGAACAAATTTTTCATCTGAATTTTTTTAAAAAAATATTTATAAAAAAAAGAAAGGTTTGACATTGCCAGAAAATAATATTACAATCAATGTATAAAAAGTACGATACCGTACTAAATGGAGGTGGAAAATGAATTTTAAAGCTTTAAGAATTTATGAAGAAAATGGTACTTTTATCAGAAAAATTGTTGAAAGAGATATTGATGAACTTCCTGAAGGAGAAGTTTTAATTAAAGTTAAATATTCATCACTTAACTATAAAGATGCTCTGTCTTGTATAGGAAATAGAGGAGTAACCAGAGAATATCCTCATACTCCCGGAATAGATGCTGCTGGTATTGTAGAGGATTCTAAAGTTTCTGAATTTATCAAAGGAGAAGAAGTTTTCATCACTGGATATGATTTAGGTATGAATACTGATGGTGGATTTGGAGAATATGTCAGAGTTCCTGCAAATTGGGTAGTAAAAAAACCTGCTAACCTTTCTTTAAAAGAAGCTATGATATATGGTACAGCTGGTTTTACTTCTGCTCTATCTGTTTTTGAATTAATAAAAGAGGTAGCTCCTGAAGATGGTGATATTCTGGTAATTGGTGCTGGTGGCGGTGTAGGAAGCCATTCAGTAAAATTTCTTACTAAACTTGGATATAGTGTAACTGCTGTAGTAAATGATGAAAAAGGTATTGAATATGCAAAAGAACTTGGAGCTTCTGCTTGTATATTGAGAGATGAAATAGATGATAAATCTGGTAAGCCTATGTTGAAACAAAAATGGGCTGGGGTAATTGATACAGTAGGTGGAAATCCTCTTTCTACTGCTATAAGATCTTTAAAGTATGCTGGAGTAGTTACTACTTGTGGAAATATAGCTGGAGGAGATATTCCTGTTGCTAATGTGTATCCATTTATTTTAAGAGGTGTAAAACTTATAGGAATAGATTCTGTTCAATGTCCTATGAAAAAAAGAAAAGAGGTATGGGATACTTTAGCTGAAAAATGGAAGGGTGAAAATCTGGAAAAAGGTATTAAAGAAGTAAGTCTTGATGAAATATCTGATTCAGTAGATAAGATGCTGGCTCAACAGCTCATAGGAAGAGTTATTCTTAAACATAAATAATTATGAAAAGTGAGTAATCTAAGATTAGATTAAATTTTAGAACTTTAAAAATTAAAAAAGTTTTAAAATTATATTTCCAGTCTCTAAATCACTCGCTTTTTTATTTAATGAATCTGAAACTTTTATTTTAAGTATTGACTATTTAGTGATTATATGGTAAATCTCTATCAAGAAAATTTATAAAGGGAGAGTATAAATGATTGAGATTATAAAAAGTAATGCCTTTAAAGAAAGCAGGTGGAGTGGAGGAACTACTACACAATTGTATATCTATCCTAAAGATGGAGATTACCAAAAAAGAGATTTTAAATTTAGAATAAGTATAGCAACTACAGAACTTATGGAATCTACATTTACAAAACTGGAAGGAATAAAAAGAATTATCTCTATACTTGAAGGAAAAATGGAACTCTCTCATAAAAATAGGTATAATATTACATTGATGCCCTATGAAATAGATAGATTTATTGGAGATTGGGACACTAGTTCTAAAGGAAAAGTTAAAGACTTCAACCTTATGCTTAAAGATTGTGATGGAGACTTTCTTTACAAAGAAATCACTGGCAGTGAAAATATTAACTTTGAAGAAGAAGTAATATTTTTTGTTTACTGCATTTCTGGAAAAATTGAAATCTCTGGAAAGTCTCTGCTTGAAAATGAATTAGCTGTTGGAGAAGGAAAAAACATTGAAGTCTCTGGTAAAAACAGTAAGATCTTTTATGGTTATATAACTAAATAATTATATTTACAGGAGGATTTAAATGAAAGATTTATGGAATGGAAGATTGGACAGTTATGAGGAAATAGATCTTAGACTCTGGCAGGTAGTACAAGAAATAAAAGAAGCTCAGGAAGCTGGCGGAGTATGTTTTGTAGGATATGATACAGATGATGGAGTAGTAAGAAACTTAGGAAGAAAAGGTGCGGAAAGTGGATCAAATGCAATTAGAAAAGCTATTCAGTCTTTTCCACAACTAAAAGGATTAAAAGTATATGATTACAGAAACCTTGAAAAGAAAAGTGTAGAAGAAGCTCAAAAAGAATATTCTGAAAAAATATCAGATGTCCTTAAAAAAGGAATTTTTCCAATTGGGCTAGGAGGAGGACATGATATAGCTTATGGCTCATACCTTGGGATAAGAAAAGCTCATCCTGATAAAAAAATAGGAATAATAAATTTTGATGCTCATTTAGATATGAGACCTTATGATAAAGGAAGAACTTCTGGTACTTCATTCAAAGAAATAATGGATAATGACAAAAATACCCAATATGCAATAGTAGGATTCCAAAAGATGGGAAACACAGAAAGACTTATAAAAACAGCCGAAGCTTTTAATGTATTGATTTTAGAAGAAGAATGTTCAGAGGAATCAATAATTAAATCACTAGAAGAGTTTATAAAAAAAGTAGATATAGTTTATGTCACTTTCTGTATGGATGTATTTGATGCAAGCACAGCTCCTGGAGTATCTGCTCCTGTTGTAATGGGGTTAGACCCTAAAAAAGGAAAAAGATTATTGAGATTTCTTATGGAAACTGAAAAAGTTGTATGTGTAGATTTCGCAGAAGTAAACCCTGTATATGACATAGATAACATGACTGCAAAACTTGCTGGCTGTCTAATTTATGAAGTAATGGGTCATATAAAAAAATAATTTTTAATATTTAAGAAAGGTCTTAGCTTTTACTAAGACCTTTTTCAATTTTTCTTACTGGCATATGAATTTAATTTGTATATTTGATAAAATAACGAATTTATAACTGCAAGAAATAATCCAACTATAAATACTATCAAAGGAACAAATTTAAAATTGACATGAATTATATTTGGGCTGATTAAAAAATTTGTAATACTCATAGCTAATAAATTAGATAGAAAATATCCTAAATAATATTTTATCCCATAGTAATCATCTAATACCCAGTATGCAAAAATAATTATACTTTTACTCATTGATAGATATTCTACTATCCTCATAAGGTTTTTATTATTATCAAAAATACTTTTGCTAATGAGAATTACTGCTAAAAAATTTAAACCAAATCCTAACTCCAGAACAAATCGATCAAAATAATTTTTCATACAATTTCTCCTTTTTTTATTTTTATATACTATAATAATCTTAATTTATTTCTAAAGTGTCTAATATTATTATACACATGTTTTTAAAATAAAATCAAGGAAAATACAAACATATAAAAAAGCTATAAACTAATAATAGCCTATAGCTTGAACTTTCTTTTATCAATCTTTTTTTCACTCTTGATAGTTTTTTCTAATCTTATTAAGCAGACGCATAAGTGTCTCTTTTTCCTCTTCACTAAAATTTTTATATGTTTTTTCTAAAAGATTATTACTTATTTCTTCGAATAAAGGTTTGAATTTCCAACCTTTTTCTGTAAGATTTATTTCAACAGCTCTTGAATCTTTTTCACTTTTTTCTCTTGTAATATAACCTAATTCTACTAGTTTTCTTATCAAATCTGTAAGTGTAGATTTTTTCTTTCCAATTATTTTTCCTATTTCATTCATAGTTATTTTTCCATCATAATCATACAGTATAGAAAGAATAGTCCCATGACTATTTATAAGTCCTTCTATCTCTTTTTCTCTTAATTGACTATTAATATACTGTGCACTTTTTTCTCTTATACTGGATATCAACCCTACTACTTTGACAGTTTTCACTTTGATCCTCCTTAAAATGGTGAAAGCTTTAGTCCTTTTTACAAATATTATATTGAAAGTATAGATTATCCCTATTATAAAGTCAAATAAATTTTATTTTAGTTTAACCAGCTAGCCAATTCATATAGTCATAATTATATTCTAATATTCTTGTTATTTTTTAAAGTGTATTTTTATTTTTATATACAAAATTATTTAGAAATAAAGAAATAAATCTTATTTTTACTAAAGAAAGGATTTTTTCTTTATAAAATTTATGAAGGATTTTTCACTCCTTAATGGTATACTTTTAATAAAGCTATCTTTATAATATTTGGGTTTTATTAAAACAAAGGGGGGAAGTGTTTTGAGATCAATCCATAACTAAATTACTTTGGATTTTTTTCATTATACAAAAAAATGGCAAGTAAAGAAAAAATAAAATATGAACTGAGAATGTATTTCTTTTTATTTATGCTTTATTCACTTATAGGATGGATATACGAAACTATACTATTCTCAGTTGAAGAAGGATATTTTATCAACAGAGGATTTAATTTTGGTCCCTATATTCCAATATATGGTTTTGGTGCTGTTATTATTATGATTGTTATTTCAAAATTTATAGTTGAATCTGATGAAAATAACAAATTCAGCATGAGACCTTTAAAAATATTTATACTCATTTTAGTTCTTTCTACTGTTGCTGAGCTCATAGGAAGCTATATTATGGAGTATAGTCTTGGAATAATATTATGGGACTATACAGATGAATGGATGAATTTCCAAGGAAGAATATCTCCTAAAACAAGTTTCATTTTTGCTGCTGGAGGAACTGCTGTATATTATACAATTCAGCCTCTTGGAAAAAAAATAATTGATAAAGTATCTATAAAGGGACAGAAAATATTTGCTTCTTTTCTTTTAATTTTAATATTAATAGATTTTTCTGCTTCTCTTGTTACAACAATCTGGTTTTCTGACTCTATAAAAAAAGCTGGAATAATGGAAAGAAAATAAATATATATAAACAACATCTTTATCCACCTAAACATAACTAATAATTACCTAACAAAGGGGGAAATAATGGACATACATAACAAATACTGGAAAACACTTTCTCTTCTTTCTCTATGTGTATTTTTAAGCAGCTGTGGAGGAGGGGGCGGTGGTGGTGGAAGTTCATCTGGAAACAACACTAACAATATTACTCCACCATCTCAAAATATAACTATGGATTTTAAACAATCAGATACTATTATAGGAGTTATCGACTCTTCTTTTGCATATCTTGATGAATTTAAAGACCCTTCAGGAAAATATAGAATATTTATTGATAACAGCTTTCCAACTGATCCAGAAAAAGCAGAAGCCAACTCATACACACATGGTGAATTAGTTTCTCTCCTTATAGGAGGAAATACAATTGGTGTAACTAATGGAGTAAAAATTTATGCCATTCCATCTTTTCTGGCATATAGTGATCAAATAAAAGTACAGGGAAGCATGTACCAAAAAATGTATCAGGCAGGAGTAAGAATATTTAGTCAATCTTTTGGAAGCCCCACTAATGATTTAACTTTCGAAAAATATCCTGCTTCAAGCTCTCTAGTTAATTTTTATGTAACTAGGTCTGCTACTGACAGTTTATTCATTTTTGCTGCTGGAAATAACGGTAAAAGTAATCCTGCTGCTGAAGCTCTCTTTCCTAAGCTTTACCCTAGAGCTGAAAAAGGCTGGATATCTGTTGTAGGAATAGATCCAAAAACAAGATTGATAGACGCTGAATCCAATAGAGCAGGTGATGCTAAAAACTGGACTATAGCTGCTAACTATGTTGTAACAGTTGACAAAATAACTGGTGCTGCTGTTTATACTACTACTGCATATGGAACTTCTTTTGCTGCTCCTGTGATTGCTGGTGCTGCTGGTGCCATTCAGTTAAAATATCCATGGATGTCCAGAGATCTTATTAAGCAGTCTCTTCTGACAACAGCAGTTGATCTTGGTGATCCTGGAGTAGATGCTGTCTATGGATGGGGTCTGCTGAATCTGGAAAAAGCAATGAAAGGTCCTGCGGTTTTTGATACAAGACTTACTTTTGATGAACAGGGATATCGTACAAATAATGTAATAATTGATATGGAAGGGTATCCTACCTCTGTCAGTGATATTGAAAATTATACTTTTTCAAATGACATATCTGGAAATGCTGGTGTAATAAAAAAAGGAACTGGAACATTATGGTTTACAGGATATAACACATATTCTGGGCAAACTACTATACAAAATGGAGTTCTTACTGTTACAAATCATCTGAATTCAGATGTACTGATTGAAAATGCTGGTACTCTAAGAGCAACTGGTTTAATTTCTCCTGTTGGAACTGCTGAAAGAGTTGTTACTATAAATGGAAATATAAGAAATACCTCTTCCTCTTCAGAAGGGTTAAGTGTATCTATGGGAGGATTAAAAATAAATGGGAATTATACTGGAGATAACTCCAGTTCTGTAAGTATTGATATAACATCTGCTTTAGAAATTACAGGAACATTTGATAATAGAAATGGTAAAATAAATGTTACTTATGGAAGTAAAAATATTCCATCCTCTGCAACATATACTACAAAAGATATAATTATAGCTGGAGCAATTCAAAATACAACAGTTAATGATATTGATATCAGTACTTTAAACAGTTATTTCGATCTTAAGAATATAACTGTTACAGGTCAGAAAATACATTTAGACTATAAAAGAAATTCCACTGAATATGTAGTAAAAGCTCTTGGTATAAAGTCTGCTTCTGCTATGAATACAGCTATGAATTTAGAAAATTCTTTTAATAACCTTGGAAATGATAATCCTCTTTTAAGAGCAGCTTCTGGAATATTAGCTACTCCTAATGCTCTGCTTCCAAGAACTATAGATTCGTTATCAGCTGAAATATACGCTTCTTCACAGAACCTTATATTCAAACAGATGAAAGAAATGAACAGAGATCTTTCTAATAGAATGGTTCTGATTTCTAATGATGAAAATAAAAATATGGCTGGAATATGGTTTAATGGAATAGGAGCAAAGGGAAAACTTTATCAGAGTGGCTATGCTGAAGCAGATACTAAATTATATGGAGGACAGGTAGGAATAGATAAATATTTCACTGAAAAACTTCTATTGGGAGCTGTTGTTTCTGCTTCAAAAGCTGAGGCTGATTTTGATAAATATGCTGGTAAAGCTGAAAATACAAATGTTATGTTATCTGGATATGGGTTATATGAATTTAATAAAAAAGGCCTTTATACTTTAGGAAGAGCTGGAATAGGCTATACAGAAAGTGATATTGAAAGATATATCTGGATAAATAATGACAGACTTCATTTAAAAACAGATCACAATAGTATTACTTACTCTCTTTATGGAGAATTAGGATATAAATTTTCTGTAAGTGAAAAAATAAAAATAAATCCTTTTGCTGGCCTAATGTATGATCATGTAAGAAGAGGAAGCTTCAAAGAAGATTCCAGCAGTATATACGGTATTGAAGCTGACAGAAAAAATTATGAACAATTTTCTGGGGTAGCTGGAATAAGAGGAGAAGTTAAACTCGATAAAGTAAAAGTCTATGGAGGCGTTACTCAGGTAGTTTCTTTTTCAGAAGATAAACTTGATTTCAAAGCCAGATATGTAGGAGATACAAGCGGCAATGAATATAATATAACTGGAATAAAACTCAGTAAAAATACTACATGGATAAATCTAGGAGCAGAAATAAAAATAAGCGAACAAACATCAATAAATGCTTCTTATGATATCTCAGTAGAAAGATCAAAAATTTCTGATAATATGATATCAATAGGATATAAATTCAGATTCTAAAAAAACAGAGGTGACTATTAATCTTTAGTCACCTCTATTTTTATTATTAAGCTTTCATTATTTTTACCAGTCTGCTTGTTCCAAGTCTATTTGCTCCAGCTTCTATAAATTTTTCAGCATCTTCAAAAGAACTTATCCCCCCAGCTGCCTTTATTTTTACATTCTTTCCTACATATTTTTTCATAAGAGAAACATCTTCCACTGTAGCACCAGAAGTAGAAAAACCTGTAGAAGTCTTGATATATTCAGCTCCTGATTCAGTTACTATCTCACACATTTTTATTTTTTCCTCTTCAGTAAGAAGACATGTTTCAATAATTACTTTTAATATTTTACCTTTACAAGCCTTGTGGATATCTTTTATCTCATTTAAAATAATATCATATTTTTTATCTTTCAAGTCTCCAATATTGATTACCATATCTATTTCATCAGCACCATTTTTTACTGCTTCCTCTGTTTCAAATACTTTTACAGCTGTTGTGCTGTATCCATTTGGAAACCCTATCACAGTACATATAGGAAGAGCTCCCTTTACATAGTCTTTAGCTCTTTTTACAAATGATGAAGGTATACATGCTGAAGCTGTTTCATATTTTATTCCATCATCAAGTATCTCTTTTATCTGCTCCCATGTAGATGTTTGAGCCAAAAGTGTATGATCAACTATTTTCAATATATCTTTTCTGTCCATTTTTTCTCCTATGATTATTTTAATTCTTCAAGTACAGATCTTCCTATTGTATTTTCAGGCATCACTATATCAAAGTTATCAGCAATAGTAGCTCCTATCACAGCAAAAGTATCTGCTGGCGGCAAAGCTCCTGCTTTTTTCATAGATGGTGAGTATGCTATAAATGGAACTTTTTCTCTAGTATGATCAGTTCCTTTGAATGTAGGATCATTTCCATGATCAGCAGTTATTATTAAAAGATCATCTTCTTGAAGTTTTTCCAAAACTTTTCCTAAATTTACATCAAATTTTTCCAATTCCTCTGCATATCCCTTTGGATTTCTCCTGTGCCCCCACAGAGCATCAAAATCAACTAGATTTACAAAGCATAATCCAGTAAAATCTTTATCTAAAAGTTCCAGAGTCTGCTCCATCCCATGTACAGAACTCTTTGATTTATATGATTCTGTTATTCCTTCTCCATCAAAGATATCTCTGATTTTTCCAACAGATATCACATCAAATCCTCCTGCTTTCAACACATCTAAAGCAGTTTTCCCATATGGTTTCAGAGCATAGTCATGACGATTGCTTGTACGTTTAAATTCACCTTTTTTCGTTCCTATATATGGTCTGGCTATTACTCTTCCTACTTTCCATTCATCTCTCATAGTAAGTTCTCTTGCTATTTCACAAAATTTGTATAGAGTATCAAGTCCCATAGTTTCTTCATTGCCGCATATCTGAAGCACAGAGTCAGCACTTGTATATACAATAACATCTCCTGTAGCTATCTCATGTTCTCCATATTCTTCCAGTATTTCTGTTCCGCTGGTTGATTTGTTTCCTACTATTTTACGCCCAAATCTTTTCTCCAGCTCATCTATCAATTCTTTTGGAAATCCTGTTTCTGTAAATGTTTTAAAAGGAGTTTTTATCTCCAGCCCCATCATTTCCCAATGCCCTGTCATAGTATCTTTTCCTACACTTGTCTCTTTAAGTTCTCCATAATAGGCAAGAGGTTTTTCTGTTGCTTTCACATTTTTCATTGGATGAAGATTAGCAAGTCCTAATTTTTGAAGATTTGGTATGTTAAACTTTTCCACCGAATCAGCTATGTGTCCTAATGTATCTGCTCCAGTATCTCCATATTTTCCAGCATCTTCCATAGCTCCTATTCCTAAAGAATCTATAACTATGGTAAATATTCTCTTATATTTTCTCATAAGTATTACCTCCGTTGAATCAACAGAAAGTTTCAAGAGCCACTTTCATCATATTTACAAAAGATGATTGTCTCTCTTCTGATGTAGTCTCCTGTTTAGTTACAAAAGAATCTGATATAGTCAGAAGACATGCAGCATTTTTTCCTAAAACTGCTGCATTATGGAAAAGTGCAAAACTTTCCATCTCTACACATGTACATCCATGTTTAGCATAGAGCTCCTTGTATCCGTCTACATTACTTTCTCTATAAAAGACATCACTTGAATGTATTTTGTCCAGATGTACTTTTACACCTAATCTTTCTGCTGTTTCCAATATTTTTTTATTTAATTGAGCACTTGGAAGAATTGTATCTCCTTCAAATCCGTTTTGTGTATGTGCAAAAGTTGATTCACTCCATGCGCTGTCTGCAAGCACTACATCATATATATTCAATTTTTCTACATAAGATCCTGCTGATCCTACACGAATTATATTCTCCACTCCATAAACTGTATATAATTCATATGAATATATTCCAACAGATGGCATTCCCATTCCAGAAGCCATAACTGTTATTTCTTTTCCTTTGTACTCCCCAGTGAAAGCAAGCATATTTCTCACAGAGTTTACCTGCCTTACATTTGTTAAAAATGTCTCTGCTATAAATTTAGCTCTCAATGGATCTCCAGGCATCAATACATTTTTTGCAATATCTCCAGGTTTTGCTTGATTGTGTGGTGTAGACATAATTTTCCTCCTCATAAGTCATCACTTGTGAATGACATTGGTAAAAGTTCCTCTATATTTGTTACCATTTCTCTCTCTCTATTAGATAATACAATAGGAGTATCTCTATTTAAAAGCTCTACCAGTACCTGTCTACAGGCTCCACATGGCGTTGCAAGGGTTTTCCCGCTGCTCACAATGGCAATAGCTTCTACATCCTCTTTTCTATATCCCTGTGAATATACTTGAAAGATAGCATTTCTCTCTGCACAGTTAGTCAGCCCATAGGAAGCATTCTCCACATTGGCACCTATAAAATATTTTCCATCTTTTGTTTTTACACAGGCCCCTACATGATAATTAGAATATGGTGCATAGGCATTGTCCATAGCTGAAAAAGCTCTTTCCAGTATATCTCTGTATTTTTCCATAGCCTGCCTCCTTTATTCTGGCATATCTGTTTTTATAAGGTTACGTATAGCTTCAATGGCTACTCTTATGGCTGCATCTGTATCATGGACAACTGGATTTTCAAGTCCTACTTTTTCTCTTTCTTGATTAGCTACTACTAAGAATGCTGATCCTACACGAACCCTTAAATAATCTCCCACTACAAAAAGTGCTGCTGATTCCATTTCTGAAGCTTTACATCCTAGACGTATCCATGCTTCCCATTTATTCATCAATTCATAACTTACTGGCTTTGTTTCAGGTTCGTGCTGTCCATAAAACGAATCTTTGCATTGAACTATTCCAGTATGATATTTTTCTCCTAAATCCTTTGCTCCCTGTATAAGAGCATTTACTATATCTATATCTGCCACTGCTGGAAATTCAATTGGAGCATATTCTCTGCTGGTTCCTTCCATTCTGATAGCTCCAGTAGCAATCACTATATCTCCTCCCATAATTTCAGTCTGCATCCCTCCACATGTTCCCACACGTAAAAATGTATCTGCTCCTGATTTTACAAGCTCCTCCAAGGCTATAGCTGCTGATGGTCCTCCTATTCCTGTAGAAGTGACACTGACTTTCACACCATCAAGATATCCGGTGTATGTAATATATTCTCTATTATCTGCCACAAGTTTTGCATCTTCAAAATATTTTGCTATTTTTTCACAACGTTTTGGATCTCCAGGAAGTATTACATATCTTCCTACATCACCTTTTTTTATTCCTATATGATATTGAACTCCCTCTTCTGCATATTTCATGATTATCCCTCCAATATCTGATATATTTTTAAATATTTTTATAAAATTATATTCTCTATATGTTTAATATACCACAAATACAGCTGCATTGTCGAATAAATTACTGTAAAATGAAAAAAACGGCAAGTGACTTGATTGTCATGCCGTTTTTTCATATCTATATATAAAACATCTTGGGGAAAGATTTATATGCTTTAATGATACTAGATATTTGTGACAATTTTGTTACAAATATTAAAATTATTTTTTCACATAAAAATTATTATTTTAAAAAAAAATAAAGTCTATCCTAATAATATTTAATTAGATATTATTATTAAAATTTCTATATATTTGAAAGTTATTTTATAACTTTTTTTACTTTTAATATTCCATATATATTCCTTCACTTTTTTGTTCATCAATAAATTACATATATTTAAGAAATTAGAGTGTTTTAAAAAATATATACAAACTAAATCAAACGTGTTTAAGATAGTTTATCATCCTAGAAATTATACCTTGCATTTTTTTAGGTATATAAAATCATAAAAAAATGTTAAAATTTCAAGTGTATAGTTCAATAACTTTCTAAAGAAACGTAAAATGAAAAAATAATTAGTTTGATTTTCTTATTATTTAATATAATAAAGTCAAAAATATAAAATACACAACTGTTATTCAGGAGGTACAAGACAAATGATTAGAATTGGATTAAATAAGGAACAAAAAGAACAAGAAATAATAAAGTATATCAATAATAATTGCATTAATAAAATTTATTGTTTCTTTTTTAAAAAATTCCATATAAATTATAATATTGGAACTGAAAATATAGAATATATTGAATATTCAAATATTGAAAAGTATAAATATTTCTATAGATTATTGGAGGAAATAAATGAAAACTCTTTAATTATAATGGATGAATGTATGAGAACCAGCAATAGAAATAAATTAATATATAACTGTGCCCACCATTATTTAAATCAAACCTCTCATAGAATAATCTTTGAATATTTCCCTATAATAGAAAATTATGATGACTTTATGATACTTTTAAATTTTGAAAATAAAGGAAAATATAGAGGAAAAGGATTTGATTTTAATTATCTAAATGTTGAAGATATAAAAATGATTAAAAGAACAATTCCTATGAAAGTATGTACTATACGAACGACAAAATATATGAGAGAAAGATATGAAAGAGAAAAAAATCTTTTATTCAAACTCCTTGGAAATCAAGACCCTGATACACTTCCAAGGAATTTACATCTTTTAACAGGAGATTTTAAAAAGGAACATATAAAAGAAAAAATTGCTGTTGCAAGAAACAATAGGTTTAGACTTAAAAATACTGTTTCTTACAACAATATAAATCTTATATCAGAAAAATCAGAAGTACTTGTGGTGGATTTCCATTATAGAAGATTAAATTTTAATGATTTTTTAAAAACTATGAAAAATATAAAGGAATTTGAATTTCTATCAACAAGTCTGCCAGTTGACAAATTTTATGCAAAAAGTTATACAGAATGGAAGGAAAAATGTGAAATAATCTATGATAAAGCAGATGTATACCAATAAAAATGTTCTTGAAGCTTCAAGAGGTAGAATAAGCTTTCTTTTTGATAATTTTAAAAATATTTGTGTTGCTATTTCAGGTGGAAAAGATAGTACTGTCCTTGCTTATCTCACTTTAAAAGAAGCAGTCAAAAGAAATAGAAAAGTAGGATTATTTTTTCTAGATGAAGAAGTTGTATATAGCAGTACAGTTAAACAAATAAAATATTTAATGAATCTTTTTCCAGAGAATACTATAAATTACTGGCTTCAAGTAGAATTTAATCTTACTAATGCAACAAGTATTACAGAAGGTCAGCTCAAATGCTGGGAAAAAAATAAATCTCATTTATGGATGAGGCCTAAAGAAAAAAATTCTATTCAAAATAAACCATGGGATATAGAAACTGAAACTATAAGAGATAAGAATAAAGGGTTTGGATTTTATGATGCAATAGAAAATTTTCAAAGATTAAAAAAGGACACTGTTTTTTTAGTTGGTTTAAGAGCAACTGAAAGTCCTAACAGATGGGGAGCTGTAGTAAAAAACCCTGTAAATATAAACGGAACTTTTATTTATTGGGGAACAAAATTAAAATATGAAAACTTTTCTTTTTACCCAATATATGACTGGAATTTTCACGATGTCTGGAAATACATTTATGATGAAAAATTAAAATATTCTAAAATATATGATTACCAATATAAAAAGGGAACAGGATTAAGAGAAATTAGAGTATCTTCATTAATCCATGAAAAAAGTTTCAAGGCATTAGTTGATCTTCCTGAATTTGAGCCTAAAACTTATGACAGACTCCTTAAAAGGATAGCAGGAATAAGCATTGGTAATCTTTATGGAAAAGACAGTAAAATGTTGAGATGTACAAAGCTCCCTAAAAATTATGATTCATGGAGAGAGTACCGAGATTTTTTATTAAAAACATATCCTAATAAAACTACAAAACGAATATTTCAAAAAAGATTTCAAAAACATCTTGAAAATGAATATGTTGCAAGACAGCAATGTAAACAGCTCATACTAAATGACTATGAAAATAATTTACCTGTGGATAATAGAAAAGATCCTCGGTTAGAAAAACTTAAAAAATGGAGAGCAATACTATGAGATATATAAAAACAAAAAAAGGAAATATAACACTTCCAGTTATGACTCCTATTATAGTGCCTATAAGTAAAGTTGAACCAAATAAATACAATCCTAATAAGGTTGCAGTTAATAATATGGAATTATTAGAAAGGTCTATTTTGGACAATGGATTCTGCTTTGCTGTGGTTACTATATATGATAAAACTCGTGATAAATATACGATAGTTGATGGATTTCATCGATATGAAATTTTTAAAAAATACTTTAAAGCCAAAGAAATTCCAATAATTGTATTAGAACATGATATAGAAAAAAGAATGGCTGCAACAGTACAATTCAATAGGGCTAGAGGAGTTCATCAAGTTGAACTTATGGGTGAATTAGTAAGAGAATTATATGAAAAAGGTCTTGAAGATGAAAAAATAGCTCTGTCTTTAGGAATGGAAGAGGAAGAAGTTTTTAGATTGAAACAAATAACGGGTATTGCAGAAATTTTCAAAAATAAAGCTTATTCAAAAAGCTGGGAAATGCAGGAGGTTAATGATGAATGAAAAATGGGAATATGGTGGATCTTATGTAAGTTATCCAATAAAACCTGCGGTTCCATATACTATAGATGAAAATATTATTATGGTGCATGATCTTACTGAGGAGCTTCCTGATTTTATGAAAAAGGCAGATATATTATTTATTGATCCTCCTTGGAATTTAAGAAATCTTAACACTTTCTATATGAAAGCTAGGCTGATGCCCAAAGTACAGAGTTACGAAGAATTTTATGAAATACTTTTTAAAAGAATTGGTGAAATAGAAGCAAAACTTTGTTTTTTAGAAATTGGCAAAGAATATCTTGCTGACTTTATAAAAGAAATGAAAAAATTATATAAACATGTGACTTTTTATAATAGTACATATTATAATAATGATAAAAATTTCTGTTATATTGTCCAAGGAAGTGAAAAAAGACTCAATTTAAAATTAGATGGTATGGATGAAGAAAAAATAATAGAATTTATCTGTAAAAATATTCAATATGAATGTATAGGCGATATGTGTATGGGGCGGGGTCTTGTTGGCTTTAATTCCTATCTCAACAATAAAAATTTTGTAGGAATAGAATTAAATCATAAAAGGCTGTCTGTTCTTTTAGAAAATATTTCTAAATTAAAATATTCTTGATTACTCTATTATCAAATATAAAAAGCTGTAATGAATTTACAGCTTTTAATTTACTATTTATTTCTATTTTTTATTTTATTGCTTCAAATATACTTATTATTTCTTCCTGCTTTCTCATATCTGTTTCCAGTTCTTTTTTAGCCTCAGCATATTTTTTTCCTAATTCTTGATATTGGGCTTTATAAAATTTATTATCTTTTACACTTGATATTCTTTTTTCTTTTTCTGATATTTCTTCATACATCTTTCTTTGAGCTGCCAAAGTTCTTTCTGCTTCTTCAGCCTCTGCTTTTCTTTGATTATACATGGCTCTTTCTTCAGCCTCTAACTGTTGAAGATTAAGTTCAAGTTGCTCCAATGTTGACATTACATCTGTTGCTGAATACGATACTGCTGATACTGCTAAAATACATCCTATCAATATTTTTTTCATCTTATCCCCCTTATTTATTTTCTTCCTCTGTTTTTTCAATAGGTTCTTCTATCTTTACATATTCTTTTAGTACATCATTTATTTTGTATTTTTCTACTAATTCATTTATAACTTTTACTTTTTCTTCTC